>OLKX01000212.1_pt1 | contig 15641 bp, 15 predicted proteins | sample 1604201 | NCBI WGS metagenome assembly OLKX01 (sample SAMEA104055716, study PRJEB20765) | soil metagenome | biome: Arctic tundra; feature: Polygonal ground; material: soil | place: USA | collected 2011-09 | depth 0-0.5 m
TCCTGCTCGGCGATCGTGTCGAGCGGGCGGCGGTGCGCGAGCCCGGACGTCCCGCGCCGACGCTCACGTACAGCGCCCCGCAGATGACGACGACGAGCGCGACGAGCAGGCCGAGGCGGCGTCTCCTATGCACTGCCGTGGCTGTTCGCATCGCCAGATTCCATCTAGCCGTCCTGGTGTTTACCTAAACGAGCGGTGAGAACCCTCTCACGGCTCGACGCCGGTGTTCACTACGGTGGTAGAACGATCTGTGCCCGCCTCCCGCCACACTCCCGAGCGAGCCGGCACCAGTCGCCAGTCTCGCCGGCGCCTCCAGCGTCGTCGCGTCGCCGCCGAGCGTCGCCGCAGGCGGCGGAATCTCACCGCGTTCGCCCTCTTGCTCGCCGTTGCCGGGCTCGTGGTCCTGTTTGCACTGTCTGGCGCCGGTGGCCCGGCGCCGAGGCCCGCGCGGCTCGTGATGCGCTCAGCGCAACCGGCCGCGGTGATCGGCCGCGAGACTGGCCGCCCGCAACCGCCCGTCAAGGCTCGCTCGAGCAGCGCTCGGACGCGCGGCCGGACCTCCCAAAGCTCGCCCGGCTCGCTCCCCCAGACCCACGTCTTTCCATCGGGCGCGAGCGCGCAGTTCCGCGGCCTGATGGAAGCGCTCTGGCGCGGCGTCGTGGAGAACTCGCTCCCAGCTGCGCTCCCGGCGTTCTTCCCTCGTGGCGCGTACGTGCAGCTGAAGGCGATCGGGTCGGCTGCCTCAGATTGGCGCGAACGCCTCGTGCATGACTACGGCCTCGACCTGCAGGCGGCCCACTCGCTGCTCGGCCGCCACGCCGCACACGCCCGCCTGTTGAGAGTGCTCGTGCACGCGAGCTACGGGCACTGGGTCCCGCCCGGGGTCTGTTACAACCGCGTCGGCTATGACGAGCTGCCGAACGCGCGCGTCGTCTACCGCAGCGACGGGGCGACCCGCTCGTTCGGCATCGCCTCGATGATCTCCTGGCGCGGCGTCTGGTACGTGGTGCACCTCGGCGCGATACTCCGCTCCGCGGACTTGGGCGTGGTCGACGAACCGGCCGGCGGCGCCGGCTCCTCCGTGTACTCCGGAACCTGTTGAGAGACGCCGTGGCAGACCGCCGAGCACGCGCCTCGCGCCGCGCAGCGGCGGACTCGCCTGCCGGACGGCGCGCCGTCCGGGCCAGGCGGGTGACTGCGCTCGCGCTGCTCGCCCTGCTTGCGGCAGCGGGGGCCGTCGCGATCGTGATCGCCGGCGGGGGCTCCGCAGGTGATTCCCCCGTGCACAGGACCGCCGCCTCGCTTGCGGCCGGCACCCCGCACCTCACCGGAGCTGCGCGCAGCGCCGGCGGCCCCACGCCTCGGCGCTCGGCCGTGGCGTCGCAGCAGAGCTCCTTTGCGGTCGGCCTGCGCGTCGTGCGCCTGATCGACCGGACCCGCACGATCGTGGCGGCGGACGGGCGCCGGGTCCCGCGCCCGCTGCTCACGTATGTGCGCTACCCCGCGCTCGGCGCGAGCGGCGCCGCGGATCTCCCCGACGCGACTCCCGCTCGCGCCGCCGGGCCGTTCCCGCTGGTCGTCTTCGGCCACGGCTTCGCCGTCACTCCGACGGTGTACTCGCGGCTGCTGCGCAGCTGGGCGCGCGCCGGCTACGTCGTCGCCGCTCCGGTGTTCCCGCTCGGCAATGCCGACGCCCCACGAGGCCCCGACGAGTCCGACCTCCCCAACCAGCCGGCCGACATGCGGTTCGTGATCTCCCGCATGCTCGCCGCCGGACGCGCCACGAGCGGCCCGTTCGGCGGGCTGATCGATGGCGCCGGCGTCGCGGTCGCCGGCCAGTCCGACGGCGGAGACACGGCGCTCGCGGCGGCTTATGACCCGCGCCTGCGTGACACGCGCGTGAAGGCGGCGGTGATCCTCTCGGGTGCCGAGATCCCGAGCCTCGGCTCGTTCACCTTCCCGCCCAGCGGTCCTGCGCTGCTGGCCACGCAGGGCACCGCCGACACGATCAACCTGCCGAGCGAAACCGCGACGTTCTTCCGCGCGGCGCACGCTCCGAAGTATCTGCTGCGACTGCTCGGCGCCGAACACCTGCCGCCGTACACGGTTCCCTCACCTCAGTCGAGGATCGTCGAGCGCGTCACGCGGGCGTTCCTCGACGCTTACCTGAAGCATCGCCGCGGCTCGCTCGGGCGCCTCCCCGCGCTCGGGAACGTGACCGCGACCGCGGAACTCCTCGCCCAGCCCTGATCCCGCTGGGGTGGGCTACGGGCGCTGACACCGCTCACCTGCCGGCCTGCCGGGTAAGCCGATTCTCACCCGATCTTTCTTGCCGCGTTAGACACCAGGAGCAACCTCCGCCTGACCGTGAGCGAGCGTTCTAACAAGCGAGAGCTCGGCGTCGCCGTCGGCGCGACCCGGCGCGGCGCCTGGCTGGCGAGGCGTCTGACCGCGGCGGCGCTGTGCGCGGCGATCGCGGTGCTTGCGGTCACCTTCCTGTTCTCGACACGGTCACCTTCCCGAGCGGCCGTCGGAGTGCGGGTGAAGGCTCTCGCCGCCTGTCCGCAGGGCGCCGCCGCGAGGCGCTCCGCTCGAGCTCTACTCGCGGCTGTGGCCCGCTACCGGCTCGAGTCGCGCGGGAGCGTCATCCACGCGGATCTGCGACGGATCGGGCGTGACATCGCGCTGCTGCACGCGCTGGAGGTCGGCAACCTCCGCGCGGCGCTCGTCGCGGCGAACCGGCAGCTGGTCCACCACGTGGTTCGCATCCGGGTTCTGCGCGGGCCGCGCGTGCTCGTCGACGCGAACTCTCCCTCCTTCGACGTCGCCGGTTCGAGCATCGCGCTGCGAGGGCCCGGCGGAACCAGCATAGGTCGACTCGAAATCACGGTGCAGGATTTCATCGGCTACGTCAAACTGCTCCACAAAATCAACCATGTCGACGTGCTCGTCCGGGGCACCGCAGGCCATTTTCACACCTCGCTCGCGGGCGCCGCGCGACTCGCGCTGCCAGCGTCGGGATGCGTTCAGGTTGGCCCCCGTCGCTACGCCGTGAGGACCCTCACGGAGACGGGCTTCGCCGGTGAGCCGGTGGTGATCAGGCTGCTCACCTCGGCCTGAGGCGCCTGGCGGGCCTACCGCCGGCCCGGCCGGCGGTAGGCTGCGCGCAGTGAACACGGCGCCCCGCGCGGTCCACCATCTCAACTGCGGCACGATGTGCCCGCGTGGCGCGCGTATGCTCGTCGGCCACGGGGGCCTGCTCGAGACCACTCGCCTCGTCTGTCACTGCCTGCTGATCGAGGGCGCCGACGGCCTCGTGCTCGTCGACACCGGCTTCGGCATCGACGATGTGCGCCGTCCGCGTCAGCTGGGCCTGCCGTTCAACGGCATCGTGCGCCCGCAGCTCGATGAGTCCGAGACAGCCGTCGCCCAGATCCGCGCGCTCGGCTTCGAGCCGAACGACGTGCGCCACATCATCACCACGCACCTCGACCTCGATCACGCGGGCGGGCTGCCCGACTTCCCAGACGCGGAGGTGCACCTGCTGGGGATCGAGCACGACGCCGCGATGAACCCGCCGCTGCGCGACCGGCTGCGCTACGTCTCCGCGCACTGGGACCACGGCCCGCGCTGGGTCCGCCACGGCGTCGAAGGCGAGGAGTGGCTTGGTTTCGAGAGTGTGCGCATCGTGCCCGGAAGCGACGCCGAGATCCTGCTGGTTCCACTCCCGGGCCACACGGTGGGTCACACGGGCGTCGCGATCCGGCTGCCGGACGGCTGGCTGCTGCACTGCGGAGACGCCTTCTTCCACCATGGCGAGGTCGAGACCCCGCCCCACTGCCCGCCGGGCCTGAGCATGTTTCAGACGCTCAGCCAGGCCGACGGCAAGGCGCGCCGTCAGAATCGCGATCGCCTGCGCGAGCTCGCCGCCCGCCACGGCGGCGAGGTGCGACTGGTCTGCTCGCACGACGCCTCCACGCTCGCGCAGCCAGGCGCCGCCGCGCCGACCCAGGCGTAGGGTAGGTCCCGCCCCAGGTTTCAGGGCCCAGGCACAACGGCGCAGGCACAGCGCCCGCAGGCGCGCTCGTCGCGCGCGAGCCCGTCCGGCAAGCTCAGGCGTCGGCGGGCGGAGCGGCCCGCGCGTCGCGCACGAGCCGGCGCATGCCCTTGACCCAGCGTTCCGGGTCCGAGCCCTTCAGCGACATGAAGCCCTTGACGTTCTCGTGCGGCAGGATCAGGAGTCGCTCCTCGCGGATGCCCTCGAGAACCGCGTCGGCGACGTCCTCCGGTTCGATCAGGCCACCGGCGCTCAGCGCGGCCGCACTCGCGAGATCCTCCATCGCGAGGTCCAGCATCGGCGTCCGCACCCCCTGCGGGCAGATGCACGACACACGCACACCGGAGTCGCCGTACTCGATCGCCATCCACTCGGCGAGCGACACCGCGGCGTGCTTGGTGACGCTGTAGACGAGCGAGGAGACCTGCGTCAGCAGGCCGGCTGCGGAGGCCGTGTTGATCAGATACCCTTCGCCCCGCTCGATCATCTCCGGGAGCAGCGCTCGCGCCGCCCACACATGCGCCATCACGTTGACTCGCCACGCCTCCTCCCACGCGTCATCGACGGCCTCCGGGCCGCCCAGCGCGCCGGGCACTCCTGCGTTGGAGATGAAGATGTCGATTGGCCCGTTCGCGGCCGTGGCCTGCGCGATCAGCGCACGCACGCTCTCCTCGCTGCCGGCGTCGAGCTCGATCGCCAGGCCGCCGATCTCCGCGGCGATCTCGACGGAGCGCGCGAGGTCGCGATCGGCGACGACCACCGCGCGTGCACCGGCGCTCGACAGCGCCCTGCTGAGCGCCCGCCCGATTCCCCCCGCGCCGCCGGTGACGACAATATGCCGGTCGATCAGCTCGATAGGGCGTACTCTATGTCAACGATGGTTTCTGAGGCCAGCGTCCTACCGGCTCCGGTCGCGCCCCTGTGGGGCGAGCTTCGCTACAGCGGCGAGCTCGCTCGGCTGCTCGCCGCGAGCGCGCTGCGTCCCGTGCGCCGACGCACCGGCGCGCCGCCCGTGCTTCTGATCCCGGGGTTCATGGCGGGTGACGCGTCGCTGACGATGATGCGCCACTGGCTGCGCCGGCGCGGGCACCGCGTGTCGATGAGTGGGATCGTCGCAAACGTCAACTGCGCTGAGCGGATTGTCGTGCGGCTGGAGACCCAGCTACGGGCCCTCAGCGCCGATACCGGTGGGCCTGTGGCGCTGATCGGACAGAGCCGTGGCGGAGCGCTCGCACGGGCGCTCGCTGTGCGCAACCCCGAGAGCGTTTGCTCGCTCGTGATGCTCGGCTCGCCGGTCCGCGACTCGCTCGCCGTCTCGCCATCGGTGATGCGCACCGTGCAATGGGTCGCGCGGCTCGGCGACCTGGGCATGCCGGGCGTGTTCTCGAGTAGCTGTCGCGACGGCGAGTGCTGCGAGGGCTTCCGCGAGCACCTCTGCGCACCGCTGGCCGACCACATCGACGCCGTCGCGGTGCACTCGCGCAGCGACGGCATCGTCGACTGGCGCGCCTGTCTGGATCCCCACGCCGAGCAGGTGGAGGTCGATTCGAGCCACTGCGGCATGTCGGTGCACCCGGCCGTCTACCGTGTGCTCGAGCGCGTGCTCGACGCGACGCGCTAGTCGCGCGAGGCTTTGCGGAACGGAAGCCTGTGCGTCAGCCGGGTGATGTCGAACAGCCGTTCCACCGGCGGCGGTCCGGGAGTGAGGTAGAACTCGCAGCCGCGCTCCTCGCACACGGCCTTCAGCCGGAGGATCGCGTTGAGGCCGCTGGAGTCGATGAAGGCGAGGCGCCCCATGTCGAGCACGATCTCCACCGCGGCCTCGCGGCAGAGCTCCATCACGCGCTGTTCGAGCTGCGGGGCGCTCGCGACGTCCAACTCGCCCGTGAGGGTCAGCGTGCGCCGCCGATCCTCACCACTCTCCTGTATCGCGAATGCCTCGGCCATCAGTGCTCCCAGACCGACGCTCCGCGAGGGCCGGCCGAGCCGGCGCCGAACCGTGCGATCGCTAGTGCGACGCCTCTCTGGGATCGACGTGGCGATCTATCTCAAACCACATGCAGGCGGCCGGCTCACCGGCGTCGATCGACCAGCGGTCGGCCAGCAGATCGAGCAGCAGTACCTCGTATTCGGCTCCGTCGTGCTCCCGGGGCCAGTCCAACAGCTCCTGCGGGGCGCGCAGCTCCACCCGCACGACATCGTCGGGCATCCAGGCCCGCAGCTCCACGTCGCGCCCGCTCCCGTCGCAGCGCTGCACCGCGTGCGAGACGATCTCGCTGGTGAGCAGCGCGACCGCGTCGCGCAGGTCCGGCGAGGGCCTGTCGATCAAACCCACGTGGTGGCGGGCGGAGCGCGGTGCGAAGGAGTCCAGATGCAGCGACATCTCGAGATCCGGTGTGATCAACTCGGTGAGCATCCTTCTTGCGGGTTGCCCGTGACGGGTCCGTCGTAAACCGCGATGGCCGACTTCACGTCCGCGTGGGCGAGCTCGACCGCCGATGCCGCCGACGGCGAGCAGGAGAACGCTTTTGCGTGGATGGGGCCGCGACTGTGATCGGAGGGCGCGCTCCGCTACGATCGCGCCGGCCGATGCCGAACGCCGACAAGATGCTCGAGATCGCCGCCACGCGCACGCGCCAGCTGGCAGCTCCGGGCCTCAGCCCCCGCCCGCGTCTGAAGGTGGCGGTGCTCGCCTGCATGGACACCCGTATCGACCTGTTCCCGATGCTCGGCTTGGAGCGGGGCGACGCACACATCATCCGCAACGCCGGCGGCCTCGTCACCGACGATGCGATCCGCTCGCTGAGCGCGTCGCAGAGGCTGCTGGGCACCGAGGAGATTGTTGTCGTGATGCACGAGGACTGCGGTCTCCACGGAGCGTCGGAGGACGAGTTCGCCCAGGCGCTCGCGACCGACGGCGTGCTGCCCAACTGGCGGCTCGGCGCCTTCGAGGACATCGAGGCGACGCTCCGGCACAGCCTCGCGCGGCTGCGCTCAAGCCGCGAGCTTACCCACCACGACCACGTTCGCGGCTTCGTCTTCGATCCCGAGAGCGGCGCGCTGCGCGAGGTGCGGACCTCCTCGCAGTGAGCCGCGTGCTCGGTTCAACCGAGCAGGTCGAGTGCCGCCCCCACGATCGTCTCGCTGTCGATCCCGAAGTGGCGGTACAGGTCCTGGATGTCGCCCGACTGGCCGAAGTCCTGCACACCGAGGCAGGCGATCGGGGCCCCGGCGATCGCGGCGAGGAAGGAGAGCGTGTGGGGATGACCGTCGAGCACGCTCACGATCGGAGAGACGCGTGCCGCAGGGAACAGCTCGGCGAGAAAACTCGCATCGCCGCCGGCCAGTCCCTGACGGGCCTGCAGAGCGCCGAAGATCAGATCGGGTGAGGTCAGGCACAGCACGTCCACCTCGATGCCGTTTGCCTCAAGCTCGGCGGCGGCGCCGAGAACCTCCGGCATGATCGCCCCCATGCCCGCGAGGGTCACTTCCGGTGCGCCTGCGGCTTCCCTGCACCGGTAGCCGCCGGCGAGTACCTGGCGTCGACGGCGCTCGCGCGCCGCCGGCTCCGGCGGGACCCGCGCCAGCGACTGGTCGAGTGGGCGTGTGCTGAGGCGCAGATATGACGAGATGCCGTCCTCGCGTCCGAGCCGGCCGAGCGCATGCAGCAGCACCCACTCGAGATCCTGCCCAAAGGCGGGCTCCCACGCCACGCAGCGAGGCTGCTCGAGACCGACCGAAGGTGTGATTGTCGACTGGTGGGCACCGCCCTCAGGCGCGAGCGTCACGCCGGCCGGGGTGCCGACGAGGATCGACTGGCCGCCCGCGTACATGCCGAAGGACCACTGCTCGAGCGCGCGGTTGACGAAGGGGTCATACAGCGTGCCGATCGGGAGCAGCGGCTGCCCGTCGCGCGACCACGTCGCGCCGAGCTCGCCGAGCAGCCCGACGAGGTTTCCCTCCGCGATGCCGAGCTCGATGTGCCGCGCGTGCTCGGACTCGCGCCAGCGAACCAGCGTGTCGCCGTCGTCGGCGAACCAGTCGATCCGCTCGCCCACGCTCCAGACCCCGACCCGGTTGATCCAGCCGCCGAGGTTCGTCGAGGATGCGACATCGGGGCTGACCGAGACGACCGCCGCGGCGACCTCGGGCGCGTCGTGTGCGAGATCCATGAAGAATCGACCGAGGACCTGCTGGGTGGAGATCGAGCCGGAGTGGGCTCGGCGAAGTTCCTCGGGCACCGCGGGGGGCGCACGGCGGAGCGGCTCGACGCGCGCCAGGCGCTCGGCTGCCTCGAGGCAGAGCTGTCGCTCGGGCGAGTCAGCCTCGAATCTCGCCCACGGGCTGGCGGCGTCCGCGCCGAGCTGCTCGCCGAGCCGCTCCCACTGCTCGACCGAGAGCAGTGCCGAGTGGTTCGCAGGATGGCCCTCCGTCGGCAGGCTCCAGGCCTTGATCGTGTAGGCGAAGATCACCGTCGGGCGGTCCGGCGCCTCCTCGGCGCGGCGGAAGGCCGCGAGCAGATCAGCGAGATCGTGCCCGCCCAGGTCCCGCAGCGCGGCGGCGAGCTCCGCGTCCTGCAGCCCGGTGGTGAGCCGCTCGATGTCGCGGCGATCGCCGCCGGCGCCCGGGAGGCGCTCGCGCAGCTCGGCGACCGGAATACGCAGCAGGCGCTGGTACTCGGCGTTCGGCATCGCGTCGATTCGGCGGCGCAGCGCCTCGCCGCCGGCACGCTCGAACAGCGCTCGCAGTCGCCGGCCGTACTTGACCGTGATGACCTGCCAGCCTGCTGCGTCGAACATCGCGGCCCTGCGTGCGACGGCGATTTCCGGAACGACCCGGTCGAGCGACTGGCGGTTCACGTCGACCACCCAGAGCACCTCGCCGAGCTGATTGACGAGTGGGTCGATCACCGCTTCCCAGATCGCGCCCTCGTCCAGCTCGGCGTCTCCGAGCAGCGCGATCTGGCGTCCGCCGCGCGGAACCTCGAAGTGGCCCGCGACATAGCGGTGGGCGAGCGCGCTCCACAGCGTTGCCGTGGCGCCGATGCCCACCGAGCCGGTGGAGAAGTCGACCGGATCGGGGTCCTTGGCCCTGCTCGGGTAGCTCTGCAGCCCGCCGAAGGCCCGCAGCTCGGTCAGGTAGCGCTCGTCGAGTTGACCGAGCAGGTAGTTGATCGCGTGCAGCACGGGGGCGGCGTGGGGCTTCACGGAGACCCGGTCGGGCGCGCGCAGGTGGTCGAAGTAGAGGGCGGTCATGATGCTGACCATCGAGGCGGATGAGGCTTGGTGGCCGCCGACCTTGACGCCCGAGGAGCTCTCGCGCACGCGGTTGGCGTGGTGGACGATGCTCATCGCCAGCCACAGCACGCGTCGCTGTACAGACTCGAGGAGCTCGATCGAGGCGTCGGACGCGCCCTGCGCACCCGGCGCGGCGACGGGCCGGGTGAGCCCTTGCGTAGTTCTCGATCGGGCCATCGAGAACATGGAAGCACGTCTACCTCGGCGCGGTCTCCGCTCGGTTCACATGGAGCCCGCGCCGTCGCCGTTGCGGTATTCGTACACCGAGACGACGCGAACGGGTCCGTCTACAGCGCGGTAGGTGTGCGGCTGATCGGCGCGGAAGCTGATCAGGTCACCCTCGTCCAGGATCTCGCAGAACTCATCGGCGGAGACCTCGACCTTGCCCACAGCGATCGTGACGTGCTCGAACAGCCCGTCGGCGTGTGCGGCGGAGGCGAGCACGGCGCCCTCCTCGAGGGTAAGCGTATAGATCTCGATCAGGCTGCCGCCCGGGCGCGTGAGCAGGTGACGAGCGGTCAGCCCGTCGCGCCTGAGCCCCGCGCTGTCGACCGCCACGACGAGCGCGTCGGCGGCTCGCACGACGGTCACGTCGGCTGAGTGCGGCTCGTCGTAGAACAGGCTCGCGAACGGCACACCGAGCGCGGTGGCAAGCGACCAGATCGTGTCGATCGAGGGGTTGCCCTGCCCGCGCTCGATCAGCGAGACGGTCGACTTCGCCACCCCGGCCTGCTCGGCAAGCGCCGACAGCGTCATCTCCCGCATGGTTCTCCACCGTCGGAGGTTTCGGGCGATAGGTTGAACGGCCCCCCTCACGGCGCTAGTTGTACCGCATGTTCACATTTCTGGGGGAAACGTCGGTTGGCGCGCGAGCCGCCGCGCGGAGCGGTCTCCCTCGGTGCATGCCGCAAAGCGTGGAATCATGCGAGTGCTCGGCATCGGAGCACCACGCTCTTGCACTCCTGTGTGTGCAGGGTGACATCATCACTTGCGCAGCTGGCGCTGGGCTCGGGCCGCCGCGCCCGGCAATCGAGTGGAGGTGAGGCGGTGTACCTGGAGGACATCGTCGTCGGATCGAGCTTCGAGACGGCGCGCAGGACGGTCACGGAGGCGGATATCGTCGCGTTTGCGGGGGTCTCGGGCGACTTCAACCCGCTCCACGTCGATGAGATCTTTGCTCGCGAGCAGACGCCCTTCGGCGGCCGCATAGCCCACGGTCCGCTGGTGCTCTCGATGAGCTACGGGCTCGCCAGCGTGCGTGACCGCTGGAGGGTTCTCGCTCTCGCCGAGTGTCGACGGTGCTTTCGCGCGCCGGTGTATCCGGGCGACACCGTGTGGGCGGAGTTCGAGATCCTGGAGACACGCGCGAGCCGTTCGCGTGCCGGAGTCGGTTTTGTCACGCTCGGCGTTCGCGTGAGCAGCGATCGCAGCGAGGTGGTGCAGGACGGCCGCGACGTGATGATGGTCGCGGCGCGCGCCGCGGCGGCCGCCGCCGAGAGCTCGCCGGGGGGCTCGGACGCAGATGACAGCTAGTAGGGTGCCGCAGCGATGAGAGCCGTCACCTTCCAGGCGCCCGGTGTCGTGAGCGTCGAGGACCGTCCCGAGCCCGAGTTGCTCGATCGCGAGGACGCGATCGTGCGGATCGAGGCGACCGGCGTGTGCGGCTCGGACCTTCACATCCTCCACGGGCGAGTGCAGATCGAACCGGGCTTCACTATCGGGCACGAGTACGTCGGCACGGTGCTGGCGGTCGGCGACGGCGTCACACGCGTCGGCGTGGGAGACCGTGTGCTCGGCTGCTACCAGACCGCGTGCGGGACCTGCTGGTTCTGTCGGCGCGGGCTGTTCCACAACTGCATCGAATCGCGCACCTTCGGCCACGGCGCGACGCTCGGCTCGCTGCAGGGCACGCAGGCGGAGATGGCGCTCGTGCCGCGGGCGAACCTGGTCCTGCGACTCGTGCCCGAGGGCATGAGCAACGACGTCGCGCTGTTCGCGGGGGACGTGATGGGCACCGGCTTTCACGCGATCGACTCGAGCGGTCTGCGGCCCGGCGACACCGCCGCCGTGCTCGGCCTCGGGCCGGTCGGACTGTGCGCCGTGCAGGCCGCGAAGGCGGCCGGCGCGGCGCACGTGTATGCGATCGACACCGTGCCAGAGCGTCTGAGCGTTGCCGAGTCCTTCGGCGCCGAGCCGCTGCATCTCGGTGAGCAGGACGTTCGCGCCGCGGTGCGCGCGGGCACCGAGGGACGCGGCGTGGATGTGAGCATCGACGCCGTCGGCGACCCGAAGGTGCTGGAGAGCGCGATCCGGCTCACGCGGGCGTGCGGGACGATCCAGTGCATCGGCGTGTATGCCGAGCGCGCGGAGGTTCACATGGGGTTGCTGTGGCTCAAGTCGCTCAACCTGCAGGGTGGCCAGGCGAACGTGCTCGGCCACGTCGACCGCGTGCTCGCGATGCTCTCAGCCGGGGTGCTCGACCCGTCGGCGCTCGTGACGCATCACATGACGCTCGAGCAGGCACCGGAGGCCTACGCGGTGTTCGACCGTCGCGAGGCGCTCAAGATCGTTCTCACTCCCTGACCGCCCGCGTCCTCTTCAGCTCGCGTCGACCCAGTCGAGTGAGCGGGTGACGGCCTTCTTCCAGCGGCCGTACTCGCGCTCGCACACGCCCTGCTCCATCTGCGGCTCCCAGCGCCGATCGGGCGTCCAGCGCTCTCGCAACTCGTCCTGGTCCTTCCAGAAGCCGACCGCCAGACCGGCCGCGAAGGCGGCGCCAAGCGCGGTCGTCTCGGTGACCCTTGGGCGCACCACGGGGACCCCCAGCACATCGGCCTGGAACTGCATCAGCAGCTCGTTGGCCGTCATGCCGCCGTCGACCTTCAACTCCGCCAGCGGCACGCCCGCGACGGCGTTGGCGGCGTCGAGCACCTCGCGCGTCTGCCAGGCTGTGGCCTCGAGAACCGCCCGGGCGATGTGCCCGGATTTCGCGTAGGCGGTCAGCCCGACGATCACGCCGCGCGCGTCGTCGCGCCAGTAGGGCGCGAATAGTCCCGAGAAGGCCGGCACGAAGTAGACGCCGCCGTTGTCCTCGACCGTGCGCGCAAGGTCCTCGACCTCCGCGGCGCTGCGTATCAGGCCGATCTGATCGCGCAGCCACTGCACGGCGGCGCCCGTGACGGCGATCGACCCCTCGAGCACGTACGTCGTCGGCGCCTCGCCTATCTTCGCCGCGACGCTCGTCAGCAGGGTCTCGCAGCGCGTGATCTCGGCACCCGTGTTGAGCAGCAGGAAGGAGCCCGTGCCGTAGGTGTTCTTGGCCTCGCCGGGCGCAAAGCAGGTCTGCCCGAACAGCGCCGCCTGCTGGTCGCCGAGGATGCCAGCGATTGGACGTCCCCCGAGCGCCGTTCCAGCGGCCTCGCCGTACACCTCGCTGGAGGAGCGGATCTCGGGCAGCATCGCGCGCGGGATCCCCATCAGCTGCAGGCTTGGCTCGTGCCAGTCGAGCGTCTCGAGATCCATCAGCAGCGTTCGGCTGGCGTTCGTGACGTCGGTCGCGTGCACGCCGCCGCGGATGCCTCCGGTCAGGTTCCAGAGGACCCAGGTGTCCATGTTCCCGAACGCGAGCTCGCCGCGCTCGGCGCGCTCGCGCGCTCCCGGCACGTGCTCGAGGATCCAGGTGATCTTCGGCCCGGAGAAGTAGGTCGAGAGCGGCAGCCCGACCCGATCGCGCAACCGGTTGAGCCCCCGATCGCCGGCGAGCTCGCGGACGAGGGCGTCGGTGCGCGTGTCCTGCCACACGATCGCGTTGTGGATCGGCTCACCGCTCTCGCGGTCCCACACGACGGCCGTCTCGCGCTGGTTGGTGATCCCGATTGCAGCGATGTCGCCGGCCTCGGCGTCGGAGACGGCGAGCGCTCCTCCGATCACCTCGCGCGTCCGCCGCCAGACCTCGTTCGCGTCGTGCTCCACCCAGCCGGCACGGGGATGGATCTGCTCGTGCTCGCGCTGGTCGGCCGCGACGATCCGCCCATCGGCGTCAAACAGGATCAGCCGGGTGCTCGTGGTGCCCTGGTCGATCGCGGCCACATAGGAGCTCACGCGAGCCACCCTACCCCGACCCCCGACCCCGACGGCGTGCTAGCGATAGGTGAACCGGTCCGCCGGTGTCCGCGCCGAGCTCGCGTTGTTGACGGTTGCCGTCACGTCGAGGACTTCGGGAGCGTGGGCGGGGGTGAGCATCGTGCAGCCGGCGCGGGTGGCCCGGATTGACTGCGGCGAGTGCCGCGAGCCGGCGTGTATGGTGGCTTCGGTGCGGTTGCTCTCCACCCAGCGCGGCGACGGCCGGCGCCGGCTGAGGATGCTTCGCCCCGACGCCGTCTGCAGACGTGGATCGGCCATCGCGATCCTCGTGGCTGCGCTGTTCGCCGCGATCGTCCCCCAGGTCGCCGGAAGCGGCGTGCCCGTGCGCCGCGTCCCCCAAGCGACTGCCACCCCGGGGAGCCCGCGGGCGCTGTACCGCATCGTCGGCTGCCGTAGCCACGGCGCCGGCGCCGTGCGCAGCGGGCCGGCTGTACGCGCGGTGGCGATCGGCTTCGACGACGGCCCCGCCGCCGACACGCCTGCGTTCCTGACGATGCTCGAGCGCAGCCGCGCACGCGCGACCTTCTTCCTGATCGGACGTCAGCTCAGCGGTGCGTTCCGCCCGATGCTGCTGCGCGAGTTGCGCGACGGAGACGTGCTCGGGGACCACTCCTGGAGCCACCCGTACCTCAGCTCGAGCCGCGAAGCCCGCGGTCAGCTCGCGAGCACGCTGGCTGCGATCCGCTCGCTCAGCGGCTACACGCCGTGCGTGTTCCGTCCGCCGTACGGCGCCTATGACCAGACGGTTCTGCGGGAAGCCCGGTCGCTGGGCCTGGCTACGGTGCTCTGGAACGTCGACCCGAGCGACTACACGCAGCCGGGCACCGCGGCGATCGTCAGCCGCGTCCTCGCACAGGTGCAGCCCGGCTCGATCATCATCTCCCACGATGGAGGCGGCCCGCGCGCGCAGACGCTGGCGGCATACCCGGCGATCATTGCCTCGCTGCGTGCACGTGGGTACCGGATCGCGACGATCCCCGAACTGCTCGGCTTCCGCCCCGTGTACGTGCCGTGCGTGCGCCTGTGCGCCGGCATCGGCGTGCCGCGCAGCGCGCTTCCTCGCAACGCGATCATCGAACGCGCTCCCTAGCTTCGCAGCGCCCGACGCCTGAGCCGCGCGGGCACGACACGGCCCAGAAGTCAGAGACGTGGGGTCGGCCAGACGGTGTGGCGAGCGCTCCCGCCGCCGCCACGCCTGTCGCTCGCCCGGCGAACGCAGCACCTGCAGTTCGTCCGGCCGCGTCCCGAGACCGCCCTGCTTAGAATAGGCTGCTCGGCAGAACGCCGAGTCGTTCAGACAGTCAAAGCGCGCGCCCGTAGCTCAGTGGTCAACGGTTCTCTTCGGGGAGCCAAAGAGCAGCGGTCTTTCAAGCCGCAGGCCGCGGGTTCGATTCCCGCCGGGCGCACTTTGCTCCTCCAGCAGGATCACCGATCCGGCAGCGCGCCTCACGCCGGATCTCCGCTCCGGCGACCGTAGGCCATCCCGGCGCAGCGCCCCGATGGCGCCGCCGCCGTCGGCGCCCTTCGAAGGCCCGGATCGTCGCGCCCGCGCTCGCTCTGACCGGCCATCGTGCGTGCGAAAGATGCCTCCCTCGCCGGCGTCTGCCGCGCCTGGGCGACCGGTTGGCGCGACGGCGCCCTCACGACCGCTTTGACCCCCTCGAGGCTCCTACGGCCCTCTCGTGCCGATCCCGCGCACTGTCATCGCCTTTCGACGCAGTTGACATTCTGCGTAAAACCTGATTTATATGTCTGCACAGCGCCGATGTCGCTCATCCGGAGGATGAGATTGCGGCTGGCGTATCGGCGAAAAGGATCGAAGGAGCCGCAACTATGGTCACGAGGTCAAGCAAGAAGCGAGACCCGCGGGCGCGTCCGCCAGGTAGGACGTCGCCCACGCTCCACACGAGTGTCCTCGCACCCCCCGGTGCGCGCTGGCCCAACTTGGCGTCGCGCGTTGGCCGAAACGTCCAAGAACCGAACCGAGCCGCGCTCGTCGGGGGAAGTCGAGCCGGTGAGGAGATGGGGGTGGAGTACCAATGGAGATGAGAGTGTTCAGTTGCCACGAGCAACGAATGCTGCGCGCCCTGCACGGACGCTGGCCGTACCGCCGTTCGCACTGCCGCCACGACCTCCACTGGCTC
>OLKX01000185.1_pt1 | contig 15325 bp, 8 predicted proteins | sample 1604201 | NCBI WGS metagenome assembly OLKX01 (sample SAMEA104055716, study PRJEB20765) | soil metagenome | biome: Arctic tundra; feature: Polygonal ground; material: soil | place: USA | collected 2011-09 | depth 0-0.5 m
GTGGCCGAGGCCCTCGCCGCCGCGGTCGAGCGTCTGCGCGCCCGCGCCGAGGCGGCTTCGCCGCCGAGCGGGCACTCGCCCACGCCGCTACTCACGCTTCCCCCGCACAAGCACAGCATGTCGCTGATCGGGCGCTGGCGCAATCGACGCAAACAGCGGCTCGGCCGCTGAGCCTCCGCCGCTCGGACGCCTAGCATCCAGTCCCAGTGAGCACCCCTTCCTGCGCCCATCTCCACGTCCACTCCGAGTACTCGCTGCTCGACGGCGCGTGCAAGATCGATGCGCTGGCCAGGCGTGCGGCCGAGTTCGGGCAGCCGGCGCTGGGCCTGACCGACCACGGCGTGATGAACGGCGCGGTGGAGATGTACAAGGCGGCCAAGAAGCACGGCGTCAAGCCGATCATCGGCTGCGAGATCTATCTCGTCGAGGACCATGCGGCGGGCTCCTCGATGCGCACCGAGCGCAACCACCTGACGCTGCTGGCGGCCGACGACCGCGGCTACCGCAACCTCGTCAAGCTGTCCTCGGCCGGCTTCCTGGAGGGCCTGCAGCGGGGTAAGCCGACCGTCGACCTGGAGCAGGTCGAGCGCTACTCCGGGGGGGTCATCGCGCTGACCGGGTGCCTCGCGTCGCGCTTCTGCCAGCGCCTGCTCGACGATCGTCCGCAGGACGCCCGCGCGCACGCCGATGACCTGATGCGCGTGTTCGGCTCCGAGAACGTGTACTTCGAGGTGCAGAAGAACGGCCTCGCCGCGCAGGACAAGTGCAACGAGGGGATCGTGCGGATCGCCCGCGAGGTCGGCGGAAGCCTGGTCGGCACCGGCGACGTCCACTACCTGCGCCGCGAGGACTACGACCACCACACGGCGCTGCTGTGCGTGCAGACCAAGAGCACGATCGCGGAGCCGAAGCTGACGTTCGACACGAACGAGTTCTACCTCCGCGACAGCGCCGAAATGATCGCCGCGTTCGCCGAGTGGCCCGAGGCGATCGCGAGCACGCTGGAGATCGCCGAGCGCTGCGAGGTCGAGATCGAGCTGGGCAAGCAGCTGATCCCGAGCTTCGCCACGCCCGACGGGCGCAGCGAGCGCGACTACCTGCGCGAGCGCGTGCTCGAGGGGCTGCACCTGCGCTACGGCGACCCGCCGCCGGCGGCGGCGCTCGAGCGGATGGAGACCGAGCTCGACGTGATCGACGGGATGGGCTTCAACGCCTACTTCCTGATCGTCTGGGACTTCGTCAAGTTCGCCAAGGAGAACGGCATCGCGGTGGGCCCGGGTCGTGGCTCGGCGGCGGGCTCGATCGTGTCCTACTGCCTCGCTATCACCGACGTGGACCCGCTGCACTACGACCTGCTGTTCGAGCGCTTCCTGAACCCCGAGCGCGTATCGATGCCCGACATCGACATCGACTTCTCCGTGCGCGGACGCGAGCGCGTGATGCGCTACGTGACCGAGAAGTACGGGCGCGAGTCGGTCGCCCAGATCGTCACCTTCGGCAAGATGTTCCCGCGCGCGGCGACCCGCGATGCGGCGCGGGTGCTGGGCTATGACTACGGCGCCGGCGACCGCCTCGCCAAGCTGATCCCCGATCCGATCATGGGCCGCTCGCCGTCGTTCGAGGACTGCATGAAGCCGGGCCAGCCGTTGCGCAAGGCCTGTGACGAGGACCCCACCGCGCGACAGATCGTCGACGTCGCCCAGGGACTCGAGGGGATCGTGCGCAACTCCTCGATCCACGCGGCCGCCGTCGTGATCGCCGACCGGCCGCTGACCGACATCGTCCCGCTGCAGCTCGCCGACGCGGGCACCGACGAGAACGGCGATCGGGCGTACCGCACGGTTACGCAGTTCTCGATGAAGCCGATCGAGGAAATCGGCATCCTCAAGATGGACTTCCTCGGCCTGCGCAACCTCGACGTGATCGAGGACGCGCTCGACATCATCGAGCGCTCCAGCGGGGCACGCCCGGATATGACGACGTTGCCGCTGGACGACCTGCCGACATACGAGATGCTCGCCCGTGGCGACTCGACCGGGGTCTTCCAGTTCGAGTCAGAGGGCATGCGCGAGGCGCTCAAGAAGGTGCGCCCCGATGAATTCAACGACCTCGTCGCGCTCGTCGCGCTGTATCGCCCGGGCGCGATGGATCAGATTCCGGTGTACGCGAAGGGCAAGCGCAACCCCGACGCGATCGGCTATCTGGACGAGCGCCTGCGCCCGATCCTCGAGTCCTCCAAGGGCGTGATCCTCTACCAGGAGCAGGCGATGCAGATCTCCAAGGAGCTCGCGGGCTTCTCGGGTGCGAAGGCCGACGATCTGCGCAAGGCGATCGGCAAGAAGAACCGCGCCGCGATGGCGGAGTTGAAGCCCGAGTTCGTCGAGGGCTGCCGCGCCTCGGGCACGCGCTCCGAAGTGGTCGAGTTCCTGTGGCAGACGAACGAGAAGTCGGCCGACTACTCGTTCAACAAGAGCCACGCCGCCTGCTACGCCCTGATCGCATACCGCACGGCGTGGCTGAAGGCCAACCACCCGGCCGAGTACATGGCTGCGCTGATCTCCTCGGTGATGTCGACGAAGGACAAGGTGCCGTTCTTCGTCGCGCGCTGCGAGGACATGGGCATCGAGATCCTGCCCCCGGACGTGAACCTCTCAGACCACGAGTTCACGGTCGTCGACGGCAACATCCGCTTCGGCCTGGACGCGGTCAAGGGCGTCGGCTACCAGGCGGTCGAGGCGATCAAACGCGCGCGCGCCGCCGGCGGCAGCTTCCTCTCGATCTGGGACTTCTGCGAGCGAGTCGACGGTCGCACCGTGAACAAGAAGGCGATCGATGCCCTGATCAAGTGCGGGGCGCTCGGCTCGACCGGCGCGAGCCGCAAGGGCATGCTCGCCGTGCTCGAGCAGGCGCAGGCGGCCGGACAGAAGATCCAGCAGGACGCGCTGATCGGCCAGGGCTCGATCTTCGACCTGCAAGACGACACGCCGTCCTCCGGGCAGGTGCAGGCGGGCTCGCCGGGAAGCGGGCTGGGCCGCCCGGTGCACCCGCCGGTGCCGACCGGGGAGTTCGACCAGCCGGAGATGCTCGCGGCGGAGAAGGAAGCGATCGGCCTGTTCGTGTCCGCCCATCCGCTCAAGCCGCTGCGCGAGGTGATGCGCCTGCAGACCGACTGTGAGGTCTCCTCGCTGGCCGACAGGCGCGACAAGGACTGGGTGACGGTCGGCGGGATCATCACGGAGGCCAAGCGAATCCGCACGCGCAGCGGCGATCACATGATGTTCGCCACGCTCGATGATCTCGGCGGCTCGGTCGAGATCCTCGTCTTCGGCAAGGCGCTCGCCGAGCACGAGGCGGCGCTGGCGGTCGACGAGGTGGTGCTCGTGAAGGGTCGAGTCGATCACAAGGAAGCCGGCAAGACCTGCCTGGTGGTGCAGAGCGTGAGCAGGTTCGCGCCGAGCGAGGAGGAGATCGAGCGCGCGAGCGCGCAGGCGCAGGCTGCGGCGGCAGCGGCGAGCGCGATGTCGCGGCCGGTGCACCTGAGCGTCGACGCAGCTGACCTGTCGCCGAACGCGCTCGACGACCTCAGGCAGGCGATCGAGGAATTTCCGGGGCCGGCGGAGGTCGTGCTCGACATCCAGACGAGCGCCGGGACGCGGCGGATGCGCTTCGGCAAGGAGTACCGCGTGCAGCACACTCCGACGCTGCGCGCGGAGCTCGAGCACGCCCTCGCGCCGATCGCCTCGGCGGCGACGGGCTAGCTGGCGCGCTGCTGCACGCCGCGCCGCAGCAGCTCGGCGGCGAACGCGACTTCCTCGGCCGAGGCGCCCTTGCGGTCCTCGCCGGGCGTCTCGAGCACGCAGGGCAGCCCGGCCAGTTGGGGAGCCGAGAGGAACGCCGCGCAGCCGTCCTCGCCCAGCTCGCCGCGTCCGACGTTCGCGTGGCGGTCGCGGTTGGAGCCGAGCGGGGTCTGCGAGTCGTTCAGGTGCAGCGAGCCGATCCGCTGCAGCCCGATCGTCTCTGCGATCTGCGCGAGCGTCTCGTCCATTCCGTCGGACGTGCGGATGTCATAGCCCGACGCGTACAGGTGGCAGGAGTCCAGACACAGGCCCACCCGCCCATCGCCGCCGCAGGCATCGATCAGAGCGGCGAGCTCCTCGACCGAGCGCCCGAGCGTGCCGCCGGCGCCGGCGGTGTTCTCGAGATGAAGCGCACACTCCTCGCTGTCGGCGAGCGCCTCGCGGATCACCTCGCCGGCCCGCGCGATCGCGCTGGGCACGTCGCCCGTCTTGGCCGAGCCGGGATGGAGCACGACACCGCTCGCGCCGATCGCCTGCCCGACGCGCAGCGAGTGGGTCAGAGACGTCAGTGTCTTGGCCCGGATGTCGGGGTCCTCGCTTGCGCAGTTGAGCAGGTAGACCGCGTGGATCAGCACGGCGTCGATGTCGCTGTCCTCGATTGCGCTGCGAAACTCGGCGACGGCCTGCTCGGCGTACACCGTCGGGCGCCACATGCGCGGCGACTGGTTGAAGATCTGGATCGCCCGGCAGCCTCGCTCGAGGCCCCGTTCGACGGCCTTCGGGAGACCGCCCGCGGGGGAGACGTGCGCGCCGATTAGCATGCGAACGGATTATGAGGGTTCGCTTCGCGCCATCGCCCACCGGGGCGCTGCACATAGGCAGTGCCCGCACGGCGCTGTTCAACTGGCTGCTCGCGCGCCACGAGGGCGGCGAGCTCGTGCTGCGCATCGAGGACACCGACCGCGAGCGCTCCACACCGGAGAACGTCGAGCAGATCCTCGACGCGCTGCGCTGGCTGGAACTCGACTGGGACGAAGGGCCGATCATGCAGACGGCGCGCTCGCAGCGCCACCAGGAGGCGCTCGACGCGCTGCTCGCGGCGGGGCTGGCCTACCGCTCGAGCGCGACGGGCGAGGACGTCAAGTCCTTCAAGGCGCTCCACGGCGCCGACCGCGGCTTTCGTGGCCGGCCGGAGCCCGAGGGCGCGGTGCGGCTGCGCGTGCCGGCCGACGGCGCGACGATCGTGCAGGACGTGATCCGTGGCCCGACCCGTTTCGAGCACGTGCACATGGACGACCCGGTGATCGCGCGCGCCGACAGCTCGGTGCTCTACAACTTCGCCGTCGCGATCGACGACCTCGACGCTCACATCACCCACGTGGTGCGCGGCGAGGACCACCTCTCCAACACGCCCAAGCAGGTGCTCGTGCTCGAGGCCATGCGCGAGGTCGGCTTCGGCGCGGACGCGCCGCTGCCGCAGTATGCGCACCTGCCGCTGCTGCACGGCCCGGACGGCAAGAAGCTCTCCAAGCGCCACGGCGCGGCATCGGTGCAGGAGCTGCGCGACGCGGGCTACCTGCCGGAGGCCGTGCGCAACTACCTCGCGCTGCTCGGCTGGGGAGCGGGGGACGACGCGACGGTGCTCTCGACCGAGGAGCTCGTCGAGCGCTTCACGCTCGAGCGCGTCAGCCACAACCCGGCCCGCTTCGACGAGGTGAAGCTGAAATGGCTCAACGGCCTCTACATCCGCGGCCTTGCGGTCGATGACCTGACGGCGCGGCTCGAATCGTTCACCGGGCGGGAGGGACTCGCCGAGGCGGCGCGGATCAGCCAGGAGAAGATCCACACGCTGGCTGACTTCCTGCCGCTGACCGGGGCGCTGCTGGACGGCGCGGTCGATGATCCGAAGGCGCGCGAGCGCTGGCTCGGAGAGGACGGTCGCGCGGCGCTGGCGGACGTCTCGCGGGCGCTCGAGGCGCTCGAGAGCTTCACCGAGGAGTCGGTCGAGCGGGCGCTCGCCGCGGTCATAGAGGCACGCGCCGCAAAGCCCCGCGAGGTCTACCAGCCGCTGCGCGTGGCGCTCACCGGCACGACGGTCTCGCCGGGGATCTTCGAGAGCGTGATGCTGATCGGCCGCGAGGAGACCCTCCGCCGCATCGCCGCGGCCCTCGAGCGTTCCTAGAGGCGCGCTCGCGCGCGTCGGTTGGCGCTCAACCGTTTGGCCTCCGCTGCCGATATGACCTCAACGCGGAATCCCGGCTCCGACGGCCGGGCACCCAAGGAAGGGGTCTGAATGCAGGCGATCGTAGCGGCAAAGAAGCTCGATGCAGCGCCCAAGCCGAAAGCCAAGGCGGCGAAGCCGCGCGGCTCGGCGCAGGTCGCGACGCGCGCGAGCGCCCCGGCGAGCGCACCCGGCGAGCGCCACCAGAACGAGGGTCACGGCCGGCGCCTGACGATGGCATTCGAAGCTCTCGAGGCCTTTCCCGCGCTGGCGGAGTCCCGCGATCGGCTGCTCGCGGTGATCTCCAAGGACCACGTCGCGACGGCCGACGTGGTCGCCGCTGTGGAGTCCGACGTCGCGCTGATCACCGCGGTGCTGCGGCTCGCCAACCGTGTTCAGGATGGCCGTGGACGCACCGACACCGCCGTCGGCGCGGTCGAACTGCTGAGCCCGCAGACAGTACAGGCGGTCGCCAACCGCGTCCGCACCTTCGACTTCTTCGAGCGGGCCAGCGTGTGGGACGCCGCACCCGAGCGCTTCCGCCTCCACGCACTCGCCACCCAGCACGCCGCGGACCGCCTGGCTGGCGAGGTCGGCTATGAGAACCGCGACCGGTTGACCGTCACCAGCCTGCTGCACGACGTCGGCAAGCTGGTGTTGCTGCACGCCTACCCCGGCTATCCCTCGCAGGTCCACAGGGGCGCCCGCACGCCCGAGGAGCGAATCCACCAGGAGCGCCGCGAGCTCGGTGTCGACCACGCGCTCGTGGGCGGCGTGCTGGTCCGCCGCTGGGGACTGCCCGCGAGCATCTCCGGACCGATCGAGCGCCACCATAACCCTGATGCTGAGGGTGAGGCAGCCTTCATCCGACTGGCGGACATGCTCGCGCACTACGAGCAGGGAGGGCGTGTGTCGCCGGCCGAGATGCTGCAGACCGCGCGCACCGTGGGCCTCGGCCCGCGCGAGCTGCGCCGCGTTATGTACGAGCTGCCGAGCTCGACCAGCCAGCGTCAACGCCACGTCGACCCGTGCCCCCTGTCGGGTCGCGAGCTCGGCGTGCTCCAGCGACTCGCCGAGGGCAAGGTCTACAAGCAGATCGCCCACGAGCTGACGCTCTCGACAAGCACGGTGCGCACGCACCTGCACAACATCTACGGCAAGCTCGGCGCCGTCGACCGCGCGCAGGCGGTTCTAATCGCCACCGAGCGCGGCTGGCTGTAGGAGAACCGCTGGGCGGCGCGAGGCGGCGTCCTCGCTCGCTCGTGTCCTCGGTAGCATCGCCTCCACGCGATGATCTCGATTACCAGCAAGTCGCCGTACGCTGTGCTGGCTCTGGCCGAGTTGGGGCGCAGCACGGGCTCTGAGCCGGTGCCGATCGGCGAGCTGGCGCGCAGGCGGGACGTGCCGGTACAGTTCCTCGAGCAGCTGTTCGCGGTGCTGAGACGGGCGGGGGTCATCAGTTCCCAGCGCGGTGTCAAGGGCGGATACCGTTTCGCGCGCGAGCCTTCGAGCGTGACGGTGCTCGAGATCGTCGAGCTGCTCGACGGCCCGCTGGGCCGCGACGCGGACGGTATCTTCGCCGACGCCGCGGGCGCCGCGCGGAAGGTTCTCAGGGACACGACGATCGCCGATGTGATCGAGCGTGAGCTGCGCGATGCGGGCGCCAGCATGTACCACATTTGAGGCAGCTTTCGCGCTCGAAAATTGGCCAGCCGGACAAGATCTGGCTCCGCTATTGACATTGCGGCATCGGTCAGTAGCCTTCATCCAGCCGACGGCGGCAATGGAGATTGGATGTTCTGGCTGCGCGTGAGACGGGCCGGGGACTTTAGGACGCGACTATGGAGGGTTGCCACATGGACAGGCCGACCGGCCAACGGCGAACAATGCGACGTGGTTCTCGATGACGGGACGGTTCGCGCCACTGGGCGGAACGTCTCGTGTGACACGCGCGCTCGCGCTCGCAGCCCTGTTGTGCGCGGCGCTCGGCTTTGCGCTGTCGCGCGTCGTGCAGTCGCCGAGCGCCGGGTCGCTGCCGGCGAGGGTTGCGACCGTCCGGGCCGCGCGAGGCCTGGGGTTGCTGCCGGCCTCGGCGCTGGCTCCCGTATCGGGGTACCTGGGCGCGCAGGGCGCCGGTTACAGCTTCCACGCCGCCGGTGCTGCCGGCTTCAGCGCCGCCGGCGGCGTCGATGGGCTCGCGGTGGCCGCGAGCCGTACCGGAGTGACGCTCACGGCGCACACTCTCAAGCTCGGCTTGAGCCTGAGTGCGGTCGGCTACGGGGGACGGCTCGAGGCGCTGGGGGCGGCGGAGCCCACGGCGAGCGCCAACCGCATCAGCTACGCCCGCGGGTCGGTCGGCGAGTGGTACCTGAACGGCCCGGCCGGACTCGAGCAGGGCTTCACGGTCACGCATGCGCCTGCGTTGACGCACGCCACGCGCGTGCCGCTGACGCTCGCGGTGTCGCTGTCGGGCAACGCACACGCGAGCCTCGGCAAAGGCGGCCGCTCGATCGACTTCAGCCGCGCGGGCGCGCCGACACTGTCCTACGGCGGGCTGGTGGCGCGCGACGCGAGCGGGCGCACGGTGCGCTCGTGGATGAGCCTGTCGCACGGCCGGCTGCTGCTGGGACTCGACGCCGCCGGCGCGCGCTATCCGCTGCGGATCGACCCGCTCGTCAAGCAGAGCGGCAAGCTGAAGGCCGGTGAAGCGCTCGAAGGCGGCCGGCTCGGCTTCAGCGTGGCGCTGTCCTCCGACGGCAACACGGCGCTGGTCGGAGCGCCGGGCTACAACGCGGGCGTCGCCTGGATCTTCGTGCGGTCGGGCTCGACGTGGACGCAGCAGGGCGCGGCGCTGATAGGCAGCGAACTGGAAGGCGCGGCCGCGGGCGAACACTGCGGCGAAGAAGAAAACGAACCGGCCGGCCAGTGCGGCTTCGGTCGCAGCGTGGCGCTCTCGGGCGACGGCAACACGGCGCTGATCGGCGGCCCGCGCGATGGACACAACGCGGGCGCGGCGTGGGTGTTTGTGCGCGAAGGATCCTCGTGGGCCCAGCAGGGCCCGAAGCTGACCGGCTTCGAAGAGGGCGGCGAAGGCCGCTTTGGTCACAGCGTGGCGCTGTCGGCCGACGGGAGCACCGCGTTGATGGGCGGTCCCTCCGACGTCGACGGGCGGGGGGCGGCGTGGGTGTTCACGCGGTCGGGCTCGACGTGGAGCCCGCAGGGGCCGAAGATCATGGCGCGGGAAAGCGAACAGGTCGGCGAAGGCCACCTCGGCGGCAGCGTGGCGCTGTCGAGCGACGGATCGACGGCGATCGTGGGCAGCCCGGGTGACAGCCACTACACGGGTGCGATCTGGGCGTTCACCCGCAGCGGCGAATCCTGGCATCAGCAGGGCGGGAAGATCACGGCCGGCGGCGAGCTCGGCGAAGGGCACTTCGGAGCGAGCGTGGCGGTGTCCGCGGACGGCAACACGGCGCTCGCCGGGGCGCGCAACGACCAGGGCACACCGGGAGTGGCGGTGGGCGCCGCGTGGGCATACACGCGCTCGGGCTCGACCTGGTCACAGCTCGGCCCCGAGCTGCTCGCCGACGACGAGAGCGGCGCCGGCGAATTCGGCTACAGCGTGGCGCTCGCGGGGAACGGCGAAAGCGCGCTGATCGGCGGCCCGCGCGACGGCAGCTCGATCGGCGCGGCGTGGTCGTTCACTCGCTCGTCCGCGGGCTTCGCTCAGGCGGGCAAGAAGATCGAAACCGCCGAAGAGGCCGGCAAGGGTTTCTTCGGCGCGAGCGTGGCGCTGGACGCGGACGGCGAAACGGCGCTTGCGGGCAGCCCGTACGACGCGCGCAGGATCGGCGCCGCTTACGCGTTCGTGGAGAGCGCGCTGCCGGCGGCGCCGGAAGTGTCGAAGGTCTCGCCGACGCGCGGTCCGCGCGCGGGCGGCACGACGGTGACGATCACGGGCGCCAACTTCACCGGTGCGACGGGCGTGGCGTTCGGCACGACGAGCGCGAGCGAGTTCACGGTCGACTCGGCCAACTCGATCACGGCGGTCTCGCCGGCGGGGACGGGCACGGTGGACGTCACGGTGACGGGCGCGGGCGGCGTCAGCGCGACCGTCGAAGGCGACAGCTTCGAATACATCGTGCCGGGCTCCTCGCTGCCGCCGTCGGTCGGCTCGGTGCTGCCGGCGGAAGGCCCGAGCACGGGTGGGACGACGGTGACGATCACCGGCAGCAGCCTCGCGGGTGTCACGGCGGTGAAGTTCGGCGCGGTCGCCGCGCGGAGCTTCACGATGAGCTCCAACGGCTCGATCACCGCGGTGACTCCGGCGCAGGCCCCGGGCGCGGTCGACGTGACGGTCACCAACGCGATCGGGTCGAGCCAGACGACCAAACGCGACCTCTTCACGTTCGTGGCGCCGGGCGCTGGGGGCTCGTCGGTCACGGGAGCGGGTGGCGTGCTCGGGTTCGGCGCCGCGTCGGGTCTGTGCCGCGTGACGCTGATCTCCAAGCGCATCGCCGTGCAGAAGCCGGGCCGGGCGGCCCTCAGGCTGCTCGTGGGCGGCTCGGGACGCTGCGTGGGCAAGCTGCGCCTGAGGGTGAAGCTGAAGGCGGCGCACGGGCGCTTCAAGCTCCAGACGATCGGCACGGCCGTCTTCTCGGCGCCGGCGGGGCGCGGCACGGTGATCAGGGTGAAGCTGAATGCGGCGGGCAGGCGCCTGCTGGCACGCGGGCACGGCCGTCTCAACGCGAGCATCCTGATCACGCGGGTGACCCCGGCGCCGCTGCTCGCGCAGAGCGCGAGCGTGCGCCTGACACGGGTGAAGGCCGCCAAGGCGACGCCGAAGGGCCGATAGAGAGACGTCTCGGGCGGCTGGCCGGGCGAGCGGCTGCACTATTGTCGTGGCGTGATGCCACGAATCCCGATCAACATTGCGGAGTTCGTAGGGAGCACGCCGATGGTGGGGCTCCCACGCATGCTGCAGGGCAGGCCGGCGGCCGACGGCGGCGTCGAGCTGTTCGCGAAGCTCGAGGTGTTCAATCCGGGTGGCAGCGTGAAGGACCGGATCGGCGTGGCGATGATCGAGACAGCCGAGGCGGAAGGCCGGATCGAGCCGGGGCGCACGACGATCGTCGAGGCGACGAGCGGCAACACGGGCATCGCGCTGGCGTTTGTGTGCGCGGCGAAGGGCTATGACCTCGTGCTGACGCTGCCGCAGGGGATGAGCCGCGAGCGTGAGAGCCTGCTGCGGCTGTACGGCGCGAAGGTCGAGATCACCGAGTCGCTCGGCGGGATGAGCGAGGCGGTCGAGGCGGCCCGCGCGATGGCGCGCTCGGATGACGTGTTCCTGCCGGACCAGTTCTCCAACCCGGCCAACCCCGAGGCGCACCGCCGCACGACCGGCCCGGAGATCGCGGCGGCGCTCGACGGAAAGGTCGACGTGCTGGTGGCGGGCGTGGGCACCGGCGGCACGATCACGGGGGTGGGCGAGCACCTGCGCGAGCATGTGAACTCCTCGCTTCGCGTCGTCGCGGTCGAGCCGCAGGGCTCGGCGGTGCTGTCGGGGAGCACGCCGGGGCCGCACCGCATCCAGGGCATCGGCGCCGGCTTCGTGCCACCGGTGCTCAACCGCGAGCTGCTCGACGAGGTGATCGCGGTGTCCGACGACGATGCGATCCAAACTGCGTGGGACTGCGCGAAACGCTGCGGCGTGCTGGCGGGCATCTCGTGCGGAGCGGCGCTGTGGGCGGCGCTGCGGGTCGCGGATCGCCCCGAGTGCAGGGGACAGCGAATCGTCGTGATGATGCCCGACTCCGGCGAGCGCTACGTCTCCCAGGCTTTCTTCGCGCCGTAAGCGTCGGGCGCTACGCTGTCGAGATGGCCGGTCTCGACACGTTCGCGCGGGTCGTCGGAGAGGTGCGCCGCGACGTCATCGCCGCACGCGACCGGGATCCGGCGGCGCGGGGCGTGGGCCGCGTGGAGATCCTCGCGACGTGGCCCGGCATCCATGCGCTGCTGGCCTACCGCGTGGCGCACGCACTCGGGCAGAGCGGCGTGCCGCTGCTGCCACGCTTGATCTCGATGTTCACGCGGGCGCTGACGGGCATCGAGATCCACCCGGCCGCTCGGATCGGCCGTGGGCTGTTCATCGATCACGGCGCCGGCGTGGTGATCGGCGAGACGGCCGACATCGGCGACGACGTGACGCTGTATCAGGGCGTGACGCTCGGCGGCACGGGCTTCGCGACCGGCAAGCGCCACCCGACGGTGCAGGACAACGTGACGATCGGCTCGGGTGCGAAGCTGCTCGGCCCGATCACGATCGGACACGGGGCGAAGATCGGCGCGAACAGCGTGGTGATCACCGACGTGCCGCCGAACTCGACCGTGGTCGGCAACCCCGGCCACCCCGTGCGCGTGGACGGTCGCCGCGTGGAGGGCCCGGACGCCGACTGGATTCACCTGCCGGACCCGATCGCCGAGGCGATCCAGGCGCTCTCGAGCCGGATCGCGACGCTCGAACGGATGATCACCGAGCTCTCAGACGGCGAGCAGCAGCCGATGGCCGAGGTCAGGCCGCTGCGTCCGGTGAAGGGCCCGAACCCCGCCGGGGGGTAGCGAGCGGCTGCTCCTGCGCCGCGTCGCAGGGCGCCCCACCGACCCGCCGTACGCGCATCTATGCTGGGGATTCATGGCTGAGAACCCCCACGCAGAGCATCTGAAGGAGCTCCTCGAAGGACTCAACGAGCCGCAGCGCGAGGCGGTCACGCACGGCGAGGGGCCGCTGCTGATCATCGCCGGCGCCGGCAGCGGAAAGACGCGCGTGCTCGCCCACAGGATCGCCTTCCTGATCTACACCGATCAAGCACAGGCCGGTGAGATCCTCGCGATCACGTTCACCAACAAGGCGGCCAAGGAGATGCGCGAGCGCGTCGAGCAGCTGCTCGGCCGCGGCACGCGCGCGATGTGGCTGATGACCTTCCACGCGGCCTGCGCGCGGATCCTGCGCGCGGAGGCAGAGCGGCTGGGATACACGCGCCAGTTCACGATCTACGACCAGGCCGACTCGCGCCGCCTGGCCAAGCGCTCGGCTGACGCCGTCGGCGTCGACTCCAAGCGCTACACGCCGGCCGCGATCCTCAACCAGATCTCCGCGGCCAAGAACCGGCTGTGCGACGCGGGCTCCTACCGCCAGTCGGTCGGCTCGCCATTCGAGGAGATGATCGCCGACGTGTACGACATCTATGAGCGCGACCTGCACCGCATGAACGCGATGGACTTCGACGACCTTCTGTTCCGCACGGTCAACCTGCTCGAGCTCTTCGAGGAGGTGCGCGAGCGCTACCGCGACACCTTCCGCCACGTGCTCGTGGACGAGTACCAGGACACCAACCACGCCCAGTACCGGCTGCTCCAGCTGCTCGTCGGCGGCGGGCGCAGCCCGCAAACCGGCGAGGCGCAGCGGGGCGACCGTCCGACCTACGCAGGGCCAGTCGGCCATCGCAACCTCGCGGTCGTCGGCGATGACGCGCAGTGCCTCGTGAAGGGGACGCTGATCGCGATGGCCGACGGCACGCGGCGACCGATCGAGGACGTGGCGCCGGGGGATGTCGTTCTCGCCGCATACGGAAGCGGCGACTTCCGTCCCGCCCGGGTCGCTCGTCGCCACCAGGCCGATTGCGCGCAGGGCGTCGCGCTCGTCACCCGCGCCGGACGGCGGCTCGTGAGCACCGCAGAGCACATCCACTTCGCCGGGTTCGTACTTGGTCGGACGCCTCAACTCCACATGACGTACCTGATGTGGAAGCGGGATGTGGGCTTTCGCCTGGGTACCTCGCGGACCTACACGGCGAGCCAGGTCAAGCCGGTCATCGGAGTGAAGGGCCGACTCAGACAGGAGGGAGGGGACGCGGCGTGGGTCGTCTCGCTGCACGACAGCGACGCAGAGGCGCGCGTTGCCGAGCTCCTGCTCTCGGCACGCTACGGGTTGCCGACGTTGCCCTTCAACGCTCGCCGGGAGCTCGACACGGAGGGCGCGGGTCGAAGGCTGCTCGCGGACGAGGGACTCAGCCTGCGGTTCCCGCACTTCAGCGCCGGCGCGCACACCTCCGGCCGACGCGGCTCTCCTCGCCGACGGCGGCGCATGGTCCTTACGCTGTGCGGCGATCGGCGAGGGGCCTCGCCGATGCATCGGATATCGATGTTCGGTTACGACGAGGAGGGCAGGGAGCGTCTGAGTGGCCTGGGACTCAGCGTGAGGCCGGCGCGGTCGGGGTCCTCGGGATGGCGCTATGAGACCTGTTCGACGGACATGGGCTCGCTGCTCTCCACGGTCGAGCGGGTCCGCGGAGTGATGGACTTTCAGCTCCAGCTCAACGCAAGGCTCGCGGACAATCCTGACGGCGTGGCGAACTCGCTGCCGTTCATGCCGGCATCGTCCGTGAGGCCGGGAATGGTGATGGTCGACGATGGGGGCGAGTTCGACGTGGTGACAGGCGTCGAACGGGTCGCGCTCGATGCACCCGTCTTCGATCTCGACGTCGAGGGGGTCCACAACTTCATCGCCGAAGGCCTCGTCACACACAACTCGATCTACAGCTTCCGCGGCGCTGATGTGAGGAACATCCTCGACTTCCAGGAGGACTTTCCCGACGCGCGCGTGGTCAAGCTCGAGCAGAACTACCGCTCGACCGAGACGATCCTGTCGGCGGCCAACGCGGTGATCGCCAACAACCGCGGCGGCATCGCGAAGCGGCTGTGGAGCGAGCTGGGGCAGGGCGACCAGATCCAGCTGCGCGCGCTGGAGGACGAGCACGCCGAGGCCCGCCTCGTGGTCGGCGAGATCGAGCGGCTCGTCGACGAGGGCGCCTCGCGCGCGGAGATCGCGGTGCTGTATCGCACGAACGCGATGTCGCGGGTGATCGAGGACACGCTCGTGCGCCGCGAGATCGCCTATCAGGTGATCGGCGGCACGAAGTTCTACGAGCGCGCCGAGGTCAAGGACGCGATCGCCTATCTGTCGCTGCTGGCGAACCCGTTCGACGTGGTGAGCTTCACGCGGGTGGCCAACTCGCCACGGCGTGGCCTCGGGCAGACCTCGCTCGCGCGGGTGATTGGGCACGCGAGCGCGATCGACAGCTCGATCTGGGATACCGCGGCGGATCCCGACCGCGTCCCCGGCCTGGGCACAGCGGCGGTTAAGGCGCTGGGCCGCTTCATGGACACGATGGGCGAGATGCGTGAGCTCGCGGGCCTGCCGGCCGGCGATCCGAGCGACTCGGCTGCCGAGCCGCAGGCGCGGCGGGGG
>OLKX01000350.1_pt1 | contig 15309 bp, 12 predicted proteins | sample 1604201 | NCBI WGS metagenome assembly OLKX01 (sample SAMEA104055716, study PRJEB20765) | soil metagenome | biome: Arctic tundra; feature: Polygonal ground; material: soil | place: USA | collected 2011-09 | depth 0-0.5 m
GCGGGCGGCGGCGGCGGGGGCGGCGGCGGCGGCGGCGGCGGCGAAGAGGAGCCTTTGCCCGGGACGCCTTCGCCGGTGAAGGTGACCTCGGCTTCGCGCAATCCGGTCGCGTCGTTGTAGGCGATCACCCAGGAGGCGGCCGCCGGGCCGGGCGCTGTGGGAGCGAACGCGACTGTCTCGGCGATGCTTTCGCCGGGCGCGATTGCGGTTTCTTCGGCCAGTTCGGAGGTGGCGCGGAAGGCGCCGGTGGGCGGCCGCGATTCGTAGACGTGGACGGGCACGCCGCCGGTGTTGGACAGGACGAAGGTCCGGGCTTCCGACCCGCCCACGGCGACCTGCCCGAATTCGACGGTCGCGGGGGAGATCTGCAGGTGGCCGGGCGTCGCAGCGCTGCCGGTGAGCTTGATCCTGGCGTTCCCCCCGGTCGATTCGATCACCAGTTCGGCGCCGAAGCTGCCGACTTCGGTGGGCGCGAATTCAAGGGGTATCTCCCGTGATTCGTGAGGCGGGATCTGGAGTTCCCCTTTGGGCAGCACCGCTCTGAATTGGGAGTTCGTCGGCTGCAGTTCGTTGCGCTTGATCGTCAGGGTCCCGGCGCCGACGTTCGTGAGCGTCGCCGGTTGCGATGGGGCCTTTCCGCCGACGGTAGTCCCACCGAAGCTGACGACCGGCGGGGAGACTTCGAGCTTCGGTTCAGCGGCCTCGCCGGCGCCGGAGAGGGAGAACTGGACTTCCTCTTCTTTGCTCTTGGCCGTGTCGATGACAGCGGTCAGGACGCCGGCGTGCAGCCCCGGGGTGGTCGGAGTGAAGGTGACCGGCACTTCGCGTTTTTCGCCGGCGTTCAGCGGGATCGTCTGCGAGGTCACCCCGAACTGCGAGGTTGTCGTGAGCCGCACGATCTCGAGTTCTTCGTTGGCCGTCAGTGTGACCTTGCCTTCCGAGCTCTGGCCGACGATCGTGGGCGGGAATTCGGTCGCGTTGCCGGTCAGGGGCGGCGGGACCGGCGAGCCGAACGCCAGCACGTGCCCGTCGCGGGTGCCGACGAAAATGCGCCCCCCGCCGACCCCGGGGATGGCAAACTTGGCCGAGGTGCCGACCGGCGCGCTCCAGCGCAGGTGCGGTTCGCCGCCGACGGGCACCGGGTCGTACGCCCGCAGCTGGGCGCCTTCGCCGCTGCCGTTGGGCGCCCACACCAGCCACACGAGCGCCGACCCTGCGACCGTGCCGTGGGAGGTGATGACCGGCGCGCTGGAGGAGAAGCCAAACGCTTCCTTGGAGCTCGCGTCCAAGGACAGGGTTGGCTTCTCTTCCCCGGACACGCCGTACTTGTAGACCCGCAGGTAGCCCGAGGAACCGCCGGCGGTTTCACCGTCGGAGGCGGTTGGGATGTAGACCCAGCCGCCTTCTCCGGGCCACACCCCGGGGCGGGACCAGACGCCGCCGTAGGGGCCGAGCCGCTGCACGACGTGTTCGGCTTCGCCCTGGGCCGCGATCCCGCCGAGGTTGTCGCGGTTGATCAGGTAGACGTAGCCGTCCTTGCCGACCGCGACCGCCAGGTGGGGGATCGAGCTGGTGCCGAAGTAGCCGCTGGGGAGCCCGGTCACACCGCCGGAGGCGAAGTCGGCGTCCCAGGAGGCCAGTTCGGCGGCGTCCGAGGGTGCGAAGAAGTCGGTCGCCTTCAGTTCGCCGTTCCCCTGCACGCCGAGCCGCACGATCGACTGCCCGAGCGTCCCCGGCGGTTTGTTGCCGGGCGTGCCCGGTTCGGGCGTGGAGCCGTTGCCGGTGCTCAGCAGGATCGTGCCGGCGCCGTCGGAGGTCAGCCCCGCGCCCGACTGCCAGATGCCGCTCCCGATGTTGGCCGTTTCGGAGGTCCAGCGGGCCGTCACCTGGTGCGCTTTGGCGGAGCCGACGGCTCCCACGCCGAAGACCCAGCCCTGGTAGGAGTCGATGTCGCAGTCCGAGCCGAACGCCGCATAGACGACGCCTTCCATCAGCAGCAGCCCCGGGCGCTGGAGCTGATCTCGGGCATAGAAGGTCTTGCCGGAGGCGTTCTGGGCCGAGCCTTCCAGCGGCACCGGAAAGCCTTCCTTCTCTTTGCCCGTCGCCATGTCGATCGCGTCCACGTAGTAGGCGACTTCCGAGCCGCCCGACTTGTAGGTCTTGTGCGTCATGTAGGCGGTGTTGGTCGAGGTGTCGATCACCGGCGTGCCGGTCACCCCGATCTCGGGCGTCAGGTCGTTGCAGCCGATTTCGGCGGGGTTCCAGGAGGGGCCGAGGCTGGTAGACCATTTCGGCGCGCCGGTCGCCGGGTCGAGCCCGTAGACGATGTTGTGCTCGGTCGCGACCAGCAGCGTGCCGCCGGTCAGCAGCGGCTGGGCGTAGACCTGCCCTTCGACGCTCGCAGACCACTCCTGGCCGAAGCTGCCGCTGCTGACCGATTCGGGGCTGATCGCCGATTCGTTCGGATACCAACCCGTGCGCAGGTTTTCGCTCGAGTTGGTGACTTCCGCCGCGGCCGCCCCGCCGGCCGGCGCAGCCAAGATCAGCGCGCAGAACGCGATCGCCATTCCACCCCTCGTGCGCATACTGCGGCCTACCCTCCTTGGAGCACGGCGGCCCCCTCATGCCTACCTCCGGCGGCGAGACGCAGCCGGTGAGCGATGATTGGCTGGCTGGCCACTTTATGCGGGTGATCTACCTGGCACATCCGGTGGAAGCACCTACCCACCTCAGTAGTCCTCCGCGCGAGTGCTTGCAGTGTGGGCAGCGATCAATCGCAGTTGCCCGTAGGGCCGGGACGGCGAGCCCTGCAATCGGCCACGGTGTCAGGATCCCGCGCTCAGTGCGACCTTCTGCCAGCGACGCAGGAGGTCACTCGATCTGGACCCGCCCCGGCGATCCGAGTCGCAGTCGGCGATACTGGGCGCGCGTCTTCCAATCGGCTCTCGGCATCGTCGACACGACTGGGTCCTGGACGCGGTCATCCGTGTGCTCGCGGGTAGGAGCGAGGCGATGCGCGCGCGGGACCATTCACCGCGCGTCCCGATGTGATCGAGGTCAGCGATCTCGTGCGACGGTTCGGCGAATTCGCGGTCGACGGGATCAGCTTCGAGGTGCCGGAGTGGACATAGAGCTCCCTGTCAGATGATCACCCGGCAAGGCGGCCGTCGCGTAGCAGAGGCAGAGTGCGGACACGCGCTTGACATGCATGAAAGATCGCATTGGCGAGGGCTGGGGCGATCGCGATGATCGGAGTCTCGCCGGCGCCGGCGGAGGGAATCTCGGGTCGGTCGATCAGCACGATCTCAATCGGCGGTACGTCGGTGAATCGCGGGACGCGGTAGCTGTGCATGGAGGCGTTGCCGATTCGCCCGTCGTGAAAGTGGATCGCCTCGAACAGCGCGCCGCCGAGTCCCATCAAGAGCGCGCCTTCGATCTGGCTCTCGACGTTCGCAGGGTTGACGATTGCGCCGCAGTCGTACGCCGTGACGATCCGTTGGATCTCGAACTCATCGCCGCTGAGGTGCACCTGCGCGCAGGTGGCCACACGGCCCTCCTTTTCGATGCCGCAGGCGATACCGATGCCGACGCCGGGTCTGGCGTGCGCGCGCGCGACGTTCCAGCCGGCACGCTCCGCGACCGTGCGCAGCACCTCGGCGAGGCGCTCGTCAGCAACGTTGCGCAGACGCAGATCCAGCGGGTCGAGATCGAGGACATGCGCGAGCTCGTCGATGTGCGACTCGCGCGCGAAGTTGTTTGCCGTAGATCCCAGCGCGCGATAGGGGCCCTGAGGGAGCGGCGAGTCGGCCGGCTGGAAGGCGAGGCGCTGATTAGCGATCGTGTACGGCGGCGCGAGGCCGGGCGCGCCGGAGTTCACGTTGAGGAAGTCCCACGCGGTGATCGTGCCGTCGCGGGTGGCGCCGCTGCGGACATCGATCACGGCCGCCGGACGCATGAACGTGTGGCGGAACTCTTCCTCGCGGCTGAGCGCGACCCTCACTGGCGCACCCGCGGCGCGCGCGAGCCGAGCTGCAGCGATCGCCTCCGCCTCGGTGTGCTTAGAGCCGAAGCCGCCACCGAAATCGGGAACGATCACGCGCACCTGCTCCTCGGCCACACCGAGCGCGGCTGCGAGCTCGTAGCGGACGAAGAAAGGCTGCTGCGTCCCGGTCCATACCGTCAGGCGCTCCCCCTGCCATTCGGCAAGAGCGACCCTTGTCTCAAGCGCGACGTGGGCGATGTACGGGGTAGCGTAGGTCGCCTGCAGACGCTCGTCGGCGGTGGCGAGCGCGGCCTCGATGTCGCCCTCGGCGTGGCTGCTCGCCCCTTGCCAGCCGAGCACCTCCACAGGGTGCTCGCGCAGGTACGCCGCGAGTTCCTCCTCGCTCGGCTGTGGCAAGCAGCTCCAGTCCGCGTCGATCGCCGCGAGTGCCCGCGTGGCGGTGGCAAGGTCGGCGCCAGCCACCGCAACGAGATCGTCCTCGCGCACGACGGTCACGCCCTCCATAGCCGCGGCTGCGGCGACGTTCACCGCCTGGAGCCGTGCGCCATACGCGGGTGCTCGCAGCACCACGCCGTGCAGCATTCCTGGGCGACTGAGATCCGACGGGTAGCGATGCTCACCGGAAACGAGCGCGCGCCCAGTCGCGCGTTGCGCCGGATGACCCGCCTGGCGCCAGGCCCGCGGCGGTGTTCGCGGCGCTCCCGGCGATACGCTCGCCAGGCGACGCTGGCCACGCACGAGTTCCCCGTAGCGGATCGTCCTTCCGCTGCCGCGGAGTTCGCCAGCGCTGACCTCGAGATCCCCGCGCGACAGGGAGATTCGCTCGGATCCCACTCCGATCAGGAGCTCGCGCGCGGCAGCCGCCACCGCGGCGAGGTCCTCCCCGGCGTCAGGAAGGGAGCGGCTGCCGAACGTACCCGGGTCAGACGGGCACAGGTCCGTGTCACCCATCACCAGGCGCACAGCCCCAGGCCTCACTCGCAGCTCCTCCGCCACGAGGAGTGAAAGCGCCGTGCGGTTGTCCTGGCCCATGTCGATCTTGCCCGTGAACGCGGTGACAATCCCATCCGCGCCGACGTGCAGCCATGCGCCGCCCTGGGGGCGAAATCCCGCCGGCTGCCTTCCGCCTGATCGGGCGCCGGGGGCGAGCACGACGACGAGCCCGTCGCCGAGCAGCTCGAAGTACTCGCGCTGTGCAGGCTCCACTCGATCCCACGGCACCGCCGGACGAAACTCGGAGAAGCTGCCCGACGACGGATGCGACGCCTCGACCCGCTCGCGACGGCCCCCGTCAGCCGCGACGGCCGAGTCGATCTCCGACGCTTGCGCCGCACGCAGCACGGCCCGCTCGATCCGCGGATACGCGCAGCAGCGGCACACGTTTCCAGCGAGTGCAGCGCGAACCTGCGCGGAGGTCGGCTTCGCATTCCGAGTAAGCAGCGCGGTCGCAGCGAGGAGCATCCCCGGGGTGCAGTAGCCGCACTGGACCGCTCCCTCGGCGAGAAACGCCTCCTGCAGCGCGCTCAACTGCTCACCCTCGGCAAGCCCGGCCACAGTCGTGACCGAGCGACCGACGGCGTCGCTAGCGGACGTCACGCACGCGCGCACAGGCAAGCCGTCGAGCAGCACCGTGCAGGCACCGCACGCTCCCTCCCCGCACGCGGGCTTAGCACCGGTCACATCGAGCTCCTCGCGCAGCACCGCAAGCAGCGAGCGCCCGCCCGCGACGCTCGCATGACGCTCCTGGCCATCCACCGTGAGCCGTCCACGTGGGAGCCCCCCTGAAGGGCTGGTCGTGGTCTGCGACGAGCTGTCCTCACTGGTGCTCATGACCTTGTGCCCTAATCCGAGGCTTCCTGCAGCAGCCGTCCGGCGGACGCGTGCGAGAGCCTCTCGCGATCACCGTGCTGAGTGGCGTGTTCCAGATTACGCCGCCTCCCTCGCCGGCGCTGCATCGGCAGTACGCGAGCCCTCTCGTCGACCTGCGACTGCACACCTGTTTCCGGCCGCAAGCGCGAGTCGGCCAATGGACCTAACCGGACACCATTCCAACCCTTCGCGACCCCTGGAAGCGCTCCTTGAAAGCTGCTCGGATGCGCGAATGGGCCCCACGAACGGAGCCAACGACCTCCATGGCTGCGACTCCGAGCAGGCATGTCTTCGAGTTAGGTCCAGGCACCGCCGGCATGACTGGGTCCTAGACGCGGTCATCCGGGTCCTCGCTGATCGCCAAGAGCCGATGCGGGCGCGCGAGGTCCATGGAGCCGTTGAGGCCCTCCTCGGCGAGCCGGTGCGGTGGGGGTCAGTCAAGAAGTGCTTGAGCTCGAACGTCGCCGGCGTCTCACCACGGTTCGTTCGGGTGGCTCGTGGCCGGTACGCGGTGAGCGTTGCGACGACCGAGGCTGGCGCCACCCCGCCCTGGCGAGAACAGGCATAGGCGGCCGATCCTGCAGCGCGGTCAGCGCTCGTCCAGGCGGCATCGCCTCGAACTCGGCAATCACCGGTCGCGGCCGTCCACAAACGCGCCTAAGCCTGGGATTGCTTCGGACCGAACCGCCCTATGGTCGCATCGAATTGGGCGTCCACCACCTGCGGATCGTTCACGAGCAGCCCTCGCTCCTCCCTGAAGGTGCGCCGAGGATCGCCCTTAAACGACAGCCAGTTGAAACTCACGTGGCGATCCCCCGCTAGGACAGCAGGAGATCGCCCCGCAAGCATGCCGTACTAAGCCTCGGATCCCCTCGTTACTCTCGCGCGACGCTTTGGCTTGGCGACAGCCTTGCTCGCCTGTGCGGCCTCTCCAGGACCTTTGACACGCATCGTCTTAGCGGCGACAGCTTTTTTGGTGCGACCCGACCGTCCGCGGCCGCTGCGCTTCCCTCCGACCACCTTGACGTTCCGCAGACTGGCGTCGGAGAGCGACACTGTCTCATCGTCGAAGATAGCGCGTACCTCCAGCGTGCCACCGAGAGCACCGACGTAGCCAGCCAACGTCGAGATCTTGACGTCACCACGCTCAATCTGCGAGATATTCGCCTGGGATACGGCTAGCCGCTTGGCGACGTCGGCTTGACTTGCTTTGCGGTGCTTACGTAGCGGCCCGAGCGCGAGCTCGGCATCCATCGCGTCGCGAGCGCGCTTGGCACGGGTCTCGTCCTTTCCGATCACCTGCTTGCGGATTGCCTTCCAGTTACTGGTACCACTCATATCTTCTCTCCCGCGAGATGCTTGTCATATAGTTTGTCAGCCAGCGGAATATTCTCCCGGTACCACTCGGTCCATCTGCCCGCCTTGTCGCCGCCGATCAGCAGGATGGCCTGCCGGTCGGGGTCGAACGCAAAGAGAACACGGATGTTGCGTCCGACTGAGCGAAGCTCCTTCATGTTGTGATGCCGGCTGTCCTTGACACGATCGGCGAGTGGGCGTCCGAGGTTCGGTCCTTGCTCGGCCAGCATGTCGATCGCTGGCATGATGAGGTCGAACGTCTCTTTGTCGAGACTGAGTAGCCACTCGGTCACCTGCTTGCTCGTTTGGATTTCCCACGCCACCGAAGGATTATAAGCCATGACTTCTAATAAGTCAAGACTTATATGCCGCATCTTCTAGGCTAGCAGCCGGGCTCGGCGCCGGCTGCTACCAAGGGCTCCGCGGCTCGTTGCGCTCCGCTTGCTCGGCGCCGTACGCCGAACGACTCCCTGCCCTCACGGCAAGGGGTCACATCGAGCCGTCGCTCAGTCGCCGAGGACTCGGTCGAGCAGCGCGAATAGCTCGGTGAAGTGCCGCTCGGCCGCAGCCTCGTCGTAGGCGGCGGTGTCGCTCATCGTGTAGCCGTGGGCGGCCCCTTTGTAGACCTCTGAGCGGTAGCGCACCCCGGCCTCCTCGAGGGCTTGCTCGAGCGCCGCGACGTGTTCGGGGGTCATGCTCTGGTCGTTGTCAGCGTGACCTAAGTAGAGCTCGGCGGAGATCTCGCGCGCGCTCAGGTGCGGGCTGTCTTCGTCGTCGGTCACCAGCCCCCCGGCATGGAAGGCCGCGAGCGCCGCGACGCGCTCCGGGTAGGCTGCGGCAATCCGCCACCCGAGGCGCCCGCCCATGCAATAGCCAGTGGTGGCGAACGGCGCGCTTGCGACCCCACCGAGGTAGTCGAGGTATGCAGCCCCGTCGCTTTCGATCCGCTCGGGCGTCAGCTCCGCCATGGCCGGCCTCAGCCGCGCGAAGAACGGATCCCGCTGCGCGGGGTCCTCAAGGTCGGGCATCTTCATAATCGGTGCCCGACCGGCGCGGTAGAGGACGTTCGGGGCGAGCACGACAAACCCGTGCGCAGCGATACGGTCGGCCATCTCCTCGATCCGCGGGCGCAGGCCGAAGGCGTCCATGATGAGCAGCACCCCCGGCCGGCTCCCGCTCTGCTGGGGGGCTCTGAGAGGTAGGCGTCCGCCATGCCGTCACGGGTACTGATGTCGACCGTCTTGCCGCTCATCGAGCCTCTCCTCTCGTCGCCAGATTGGGGAGACCCAGCTAACCACGTCTCGCGGGCGGGCGACCCACCGGCTTGCACGAAACTCTGATCACTGTCAGGAACGATCCCCGGCCCCCACACCGGAGGGTTCTCGTGCCGCCTCCTGTCAGCTCTACAGCGATCGCTTGCTCAGACACAAGAAGGTCGCGGCAGGCCGCTTTCACCGCACGTCGGGGCTGCAGACGGTCATCGACAGCGCGGCACACACGTCGCGGCACGCAGATGCACCCAGGTACCCTCATGCAATGCGTCGCTTTCGCTTCTTGGGTGCTGCCGCCAAGGACCCGCCGGTCGCGATTAGCGATCCCCGATTTGACGGGTGGGAGACCGTCAGCACTTTCGAGGACCAACAGACCTCGGTGGCGTGGCGCGACCAGCTGTGTGCGCTCGGCGTAGACGCGGCGTGTGTCGCCGATCACGCCTTGGATCGTTACGGACGCGGCGATATCTACCTTGTCGTCCCGCCTGGCCAGTGGTCGCGGGCCAACGAGATTCTCGAGAACATATGACCTCTTGCTCGGGCAGCAGAGCACAGCGCTGTGATCGCTTGCTCAGGCTGCCGAACGCTCCCCGTGTGACCTGTTGTGAGCACCGCAGGCGGTCACTGCCTGCGGTGAGCAGCAGCGACGGGAAGCGTAGCGATCGTCTCCCGGACGCCCGAACGGGAAGGCCTCGCGTTGGAGCGGGCACCATCACTATCCGTTCCTGAGCGTTCGTTCGCGATCGACGCCGCGCGCAGGCCGTGCGGCGCCACCGGACACACGAACGTGGCATAATGGACACATGAGTTCCCTCGAACTGCTCGCGCAAGACGTCGGCGTCGACGAGCGGACGCTCAGGCGAGCCGTGACACACGGGACACTTCATGGAAGTCGGCCGAGCCCCCGTAAGCTCGAGCTCTCGCTAGCTGAGCACCAATACGTCCGAAGGTCCTGGCCGATGATCTCGCTGCTACGGTCCGCACTTCGCACCGAGCACAACGTCCGGTTCGCGCTTCTATTTGGCTCCTCCGCCGTCGGAACCGACACACCGACAAGCGACGTCGACGTCCTCGTCGCGTTGCGCGATACGGGCCTTCGGCGTCTAGTCGACCTCAAGACCAAGCTAAGTGACGTCCTGGGGCGACGGGTGGACCTAGTCGTCCTCGACGATGCCAAGCAGGAACCGTCCTTCCTCGCACATGCCCTGGCTGAGGGCCGCGTGCTAGTCGACCGCGATGAGCGCTGGCCGGCACTCCGTGCACACGAGAGGCGTCTGCGTCAACGAGGGGCGAAGCTCGACGCCCAGCGGGTTCGCAACGCGCTCGGCGGAATCGACCGCATGCTCTCACCCTAAACGCTCACGTGTCCCCGCCCCTCAAGAAGGCGGATCGGAATCGGTGGCGCCAGACCATTGCCCGCCATCTCGAGGACTTCCCCCGGCAGTACGCGGCTCTCGAGTCCGCGATGTCAGCCTTCGGCGAGTTCGACCTGCACGAGTTCAAGCGCGCATTCAACACCACCGATGACATCGGCGCCTACAACCGCGTCCAGGCTGTCGAGCGAGCGCTTGGCAGAGTCCAGAACTTCGTAGCCGACCTTGCCCAAGCGGGCACCAAGCTCGCGCAACTCTCGCCGCCAGCAGAGCGCCACGCCTCGCCAGCCCACCAAGCATTCATGGCCCTGCGCGACGCCGGAGTGCTCAGCAAACAGCTCTGCCGGCGCCTGATAAGAGCGCAGGAGGCCCGGACGACGGTCGAGCACGGCTACCTCGGAACGTCCGCTGGCAATGTGCACCAGGCCGCTCGGTTGATACACGAAAGCGCACGAGAATTCATCGCGGTCTTCCGAGCATGGATCGGGCCGTACCTCACCGATCAAGAGCAGTAGCAAACCTGCAGCGCAGGCATTGCTGGCGGACACTGGTCGCGTGCAGTGCCGTATGACCTCTTGCCTACGTCGCAGGAGGTCACTCGTCGCTAAGCGCCGCGGGGCCCGCGGCGCGAGGGAGCGCCGCGCCGCCAACGAGTGCATTGCTGCCTCCGTCGGCGGCGGGCGCGGGCGACTGAGCCTGTCCCATCGCCACTACCAAATGACGAACCAGACGCGTCGCCGCCCGCCGTTGTACAGATAGTGAGCGTACTTCGCGCACAGGCCGGTGATACCGAGGGTGATCAGGCTCGCTCCCACCTGCCCTGACGCGAGGCTGCTGATAGCACCGATGCCGAGAAGCACGGTCCACAGCGAGTACCAGAGGACGATTGGTTTCCAGCCGCGGAGCCGGGCTACGAGCCTTGCTTCAGCGGCGCGGCGCGTCTGGAGCTCCTCGGCATCCGCCTGAGACATGCGACCGCTGTCGAGTCGAGGGTCGGGCCGTGTGAACGACGAGGCGGACGTAAACGAGTCGGGCGCTTCTACAACGGACATTGATTCTCCTTATGGTCGTGACGGCTAAGGGAGTCACCGTCCGCCGCTACGATGGATTGCGCCCCTCTGCGGTGTGACGGTGGCTTCGGATCGCAGCCTAGGCGGCGACACGACGTGCGTGGGCACCCCCAAGGTGTGGTCTCGGACCACCCCAAGAGACGAGATGACGAGCCACATGGGTCTCTCGAGCCGAAGGCCGTCACGATCGTCTGGTCCTCGACTTCCAAACGGAGGCGGGTGGGTGTTGCCGGCCTGGGACCGCCTGCTCTCGGCGCGCCGAACATTGGCCATTGACCGGGATAGGGCAGATCCGGCCACAAAAACCGTAAGCGTTCGCGTGTTCGCTGGCGCGGGATCGACGAGAGGCGCGGGCCTGTCGAGCGGCCGACTCAACAGGCTTAAGCCGCTGGCGCGGCCCAGCCTTTTTACGCGGCAGGGGCACCGACACGATCGGGGAACAGGACGGCGACCTCGTCTACGTTGGCGCCGCTGGGCGCATTAGCGCAACCGCGGGGGACGCCTGAGCGTTCGCGCCCCGCGCACGCCCTCAGCGTCGTGGCGTGGTGTCGGGCGCGCGCCAGTGCTCGCGACCCTCCCGGTGTGTCGGCGCGAATTGGGCGCTATCGGGCGCTGGCGAGAGTTCAAGCGTTGCCGAGCGGCCCGCAGCCAAACCAGCCTTTCCGCGAAACACCTGGCTTTGCAAGCATTTCGCGAGTGGAGCCAACCGGGATCGAACCGGTGACCTCCTGCTTGCAAAGCAGAGGCGGACATGCTGGAGCCAATGAATACGGTGGTCTAGTGTCGGTCAAAGTGGGGCTATAGCTGGTGAAACTGGCCCGCGCGGTACTCAAAGCGGTACTCGCGGCCACGTGGTACTCATGTGGTACTCTGTGTGAGAATGGTGATTGACGGTAAGCAGAGCGGCAGTGATCCAACTGGCGCGCTCGTAGTTGCGGGCCGCGCGAACAGGCCCGCCTACGAGGCCAAGTGGCGGCGTGCAGGGCGACAGGTGAAGCGCCGCATAGGGCCAGCGTGGCTTGAGCGGGCGGCCGACGACAGCGGGTGGGTCATTCGGCGCGGACGCGTGCCGGAGGGCTACTTCGATGAGAAGCGCGCGACGGTACGAATGGCCGAGCTGATCGCTGAACACGACGAGCAGGAGCGCGCGATCGAAGCCGGCGAGCGCGACCGCCGCGAGCGTGGCGTGACCTTCCGCGAACTGGCGGCGGAGTGGCTGGAGCATCTACAGCACGAGCGCGGCGCCAAGCCGTCCACCCTGAGTGACTACCGCTACATGCTCGCCGAGCCCGGCACGCCACACCGGCGCGGCAACGGCAAGAGCCCCGGCACGATCATGGCCGCGTTCGGCGATCGACCCGCGGCGAAGATCACCACCAAGGACGTGTCGGGTTTCCTGCGCAAGCTGGACAGCCAGGGCGTCTCCCCCCGTTCGGTCAACAAGAACCGTCAGGTGCTTTCGGCGATGTTTGGCTTCGCCTGCCGCGCGGACACGCACGGCCTGCCATCCAACCCTGTCACGGGTACGACCAAACGCCGCGAACCGCCGGCAGCGGTGCTCGACTTCTACGAGCCCGACGAGGTGGAGATGATCGCCGCCGCAGCCGCCGCAGGATCACATCGCGGCCAGCAGCCGGAGAACCTGAGCACGGATGAGATCGAGTGGCGGGCGCGCGAGGACGCACAGGATGGCGAGCTGTTCCGACTCGCCGCCTACACAGGGCTGCGTCTCGGCGAGCTGGTGGCGCTGCGCTGGGAGGACGTCGACTTCGACACACGGCGCGTGGTCGTCCACCGCGCGGTGTCAGCCGGCATCGAGGGGCCAACCAAGAACTGGCAAGCACGCTTCCTGCCGCTCGCCGACCCCGCCGCAGAAGCCCTCGAACGCCTACAGGCGCGCGGCGACTACACCGAGCGCGATGACTACGTGTTCTGCTCCCGGCTCGGCCGGCGCCTGGACCCCTCAGCAGTGCGCCGCCGCTACAAGGCAGCACGCGACGCCGCCGGACTGCGACCGCTGCGCTTCCACGCCCTGCGCCACGCAGCCGGCAGCCTCATCGCAAGACACGCTGACGCGCGCTTTGTTCAGGAGTTTCTTGGGCACTCGCGGATCACGACCACGGAGCGCTACATGCATGCGAAGGCAAGGCCCGAGGATCTCGAGCGGGTCAACCTGGCGTTCGCCTCCAAGGAGATCCGCGGGGTTGCGTAGCATTCGAGGTGTGCTGAGTGTTGCGGAAGCCGCTGATCGCCTGGGCAGGAACCCTGAGACTGTCCGCCGCTGGATTCGTTCCGGGCGTCTCCCGGCACGCCGCGTCGGCGCCAGGCATGCGATCGACGACCGTGATCTGCGTGTGATTGAGGACGAGTTGCACCCCATGTCTGAGTTGCCCGAGGAGTGGCGAGTCGGCGATGACGGCACCTTGGCGCCTAACTGGGTTGCCGCGCTCCACCGCTCTCGCAGCGGCCATTGAGCGAGACGCTCGTCGTCGACGCGTCGGTGGCGGTGGCTGCGCGCCATACGCCGATGGGGTTCGCCCGGCTGCGCAAATACAGGCTTATCGCGCCTCACCTAATGATCACCGAGGCGAGTTCGGTGATGCATGAGATGGCCTGGAGAGGAGACATCACAAAGCCTCGCGCGAAAACGTTGCTGACGCGCCTCCTCGATGCCCCGGTGGAAATCAACACGCCCGACGAGCTGGCCCGGGCAGCATGGGACGTGGCCGATCAGTTCGGCTGGGCAAAGACCTACGACGCTCAGTACGTCGCTTTGGCGCAGCTCATGAAATGCCGACTCCTAACGATCGATGAGCGGATGCTCCGAGGAGTCGCCCGACTCGGCATTGCCGTGCGGCCCCACGAAGTCTGATTGGCCGGCAAAATACGTAAAGAGCGAGGACCCACTCACCTGCCTGTGATGTGCTCTCATACATCTATGACGTGTATTGGCGTGCATTTATCGCTATAGTGTGCGCAGGTCGTACCGAGATACACGCTCACTATGTATTTAGGAGCACTATGCGCCAAGACGTTCTCGACCTGCTTGACGATCTCGCCGCGCAGGAGCGCGGAGGGATAACGACTGCAGAGGTGCGCCAGCGCCTGGAAATGTCTGAGCAGTCGGCGTCCAACCTGATGACCCGGCTCGTCCACGCTGGGTTTCTGGATCGTGTTGCACGTGGGGTCTTTGCTCCCAGGCCATTGGGGCAACTGGGCACCCGTGCCGCATCGCAGGACATCACGCTGGCCGTCGCAGCGGTGTTTGCGGACGAGCCGCATCGCATCGCGTTTCGCTCGGCCCTCGATCACCACGGACTTCTCGTGCACCCGGCGCGAACAGTCCAGATCGCTCTGCCGCGACGCGTCAAACTCGAGCGCATCAGCGGGCGTCGCCTGCAGGCAATCCACGAGTCCTCGCAAACCGTCGCGATCGGGAGGGAGCAGGCCGGGCACGGAGCCGCCGTCTCATGCATAGAGCGGGCACTGCTCGAGAGCGCAGCGCGCCCGCGCCTTGTTGGGGGATGGACTGTTGTGGCGAGCGCCATGAAGCAGGCAAGGGTCGACCCGGCGAAGCTCACGGAACTCGCAAGCGAACTTGACGCCGGCCCAGCAGCGCGTCGTCTCGGATCGCTCAGCGAAGTGCTGGGTCTCGATCGAATCGCAGCAAGCCTCACCCCCCCTGCCGGCGATGTCCGAGTGCTTCCTCTCGACCCACAGGCGCCATCGGAAGATTCGTGGACTGACCAGCGCTGGCGCGTCCGATGGCCAACGTCTCGGCGAGACAGTCGCGAACTCATCTCGACATGATTCCCCGAGCTGAGCATCTCCGACGTCGTCGTACGCTGTGTGGCTGGAGATGAACACGATGCCAAAGCCTGCCGCTGCCCTGGCCCCGGTTCACCGGACACTGTGGTGAACTTGTTGATCATGCCACGAGTGGTTGGTTGAGCAGGTGCTCGCGTGCTTCGGTGGGTGTGCGGTAGTTGTGGCGCTCGAGTAGCCACTCGTGGTTGTAGGTGACGGTGAATGCCCTGACGGCGTTCCTGAGCGCCTCGAAGGTGTCGAACCGCTCGATCCAGAGCACTTGCTCCTTGAGGGTCTGGATGAACTTCTCCGCGCAGCCGTTGGTCTCGGGCTCGTAGTGGTAGGCCGGTGAGCGGGCGATCCCGAGGTGGTCGATCTCGACCTGGTAGTGCTCGGAGCGAAAGCACGACCCGCCGTCATAGCGCAGCGCGAGTCCCGTGGCGACGGCCTGCTCGACCGACCCGAAAGGGCTCGCTGCACACCTCCCGCAACAGGTCCGCGGCGGCGAAGCGATCCATCCGTAGCCCGGCGTCAGCCCACGCCTCACCGGAGGCGTGGTC
>OLKX01000288.1_pt1 | contig 15042 bp, 10 predicted proteins | sample 1604201 | NCBI WGS metagenome assembly OLKX01 (sample SAMEA104055716, study PRJEB20765) | soil metagenome | biome: Arctic tundra; feature: Polygonal ground; material: soil | place: USA | collected 2011-09 | depth 0-0.5 m
CCAGCCGGCTGCGCCGGCCGCGGCGGGGAAGGCCGAAACCCACACGACGCCGACCGCGGCAGCAGCCACCAAGCCAAGGCACCACCGGGAAAGCACGCTTTCGCCGAACACCTGTAGCTTCATACCCATAAGAACACGCCTAAACCTCCAGGGTTGCGGGCCGAAGGGCTAGCCTCTCGAGCCCGCGTCGCGCTTTGCTCTTGATCATCCCCCGTGCAGGGTTTTTTCCTTGTAGATTCGGTAAATTTCTCGCGGAGCGAGTTCCGCTCGCGTCTTCGGCAATTTTTCTGGGAGGGCTTCACGTGTTTCCAGCAAGCCGGAGTCGAAGGTTGTCGGCGTTCCGAGTAGCTGATAATAGTAAAAGCGTGTCACCTGCTGTTGCGCAGTTAGCTGCACGCCGGGCGCTTTGACGTACGCGTTCAGAATACCTTCGGCGAGCGCGCGATTGCCCCAAATAGGCTCTCTCTTTGGTTCTTCGCCTAGTTTGCGCTTCCGGGTTAGCGGTACTCCTTGACGTTTGTTGCCTATGAAGTACTGCACGCCCTGCTCGCTCAGCCAGATAGCAGGGTGCACGCAGGCGCTGCATTTCGAGTTTTTCATCACGTGGATGATGGCTTCGCGGAACCGCTTGAATCTGCCCCACCATTTTGTCGGAGTCTTCTTGTTCCGTGGTTCCTGTGTGGACACGCCGTCGCTGTAGGCGTGCCATGCCCACCGGTTTACCGTCGTTGGCCGGCCGGTGCCGGCGACGTATGCATGGAAGTATTTGCTGCCTTCTCCGTTTTCCGCGTTCGACATTTCCGTGTCGAGGAACTCGCCGGCTGCGACGTGGCACTGCGGCACGAGGGCGTTTTCGGCGTGACGCTGGACGCACATGTCGTCGAGCACCCTCCAATACTGGCCAGTGACGAAGGGTGTTTTGGAGGTGGGCTCGCCATGTCTGTTGGGCTCGTTCCACGCGCTGAAGCTCTGCACTTCGGCCAATACTGGTCGGTCGAAAAAGTATTTTATCGCGGCTTGGTACTGCTGCCAGGTCGGCGCCGTGCCGCAAACTGGATCTTCCTCGTCTTTTGGAGTTTCTCCTTTCGGGTCTGCGGGCTCTGTTGGATCCTCCCACGGCACTCCCGCCGGACACATGTCGAACGAGATCATCGGTTCGCCACCTAGTGCTTTCACTTCTGTGATCCAGGCTTCCGTGTCTTCCCGTCGCGCTTTCGCGCCTGGATTGCGCCCGGGGTTTTCATCGTCGAGCTTCGCTTCGAACGCCGTGTTCCACGGTATCGTGCGGCGCATCTTTGTCACTTTCAGTTCCTGAAAGGGTTTGCTTTCCGTGAAGTAGTTGAACGGGGTGCCCATTTCGATCGGATAGGCGTGAAGCCAGTTCTCGTCGGCGAGGCCGTAGCCGGCGGCCGGCAGGTCGCCTGGTGTTTCGGGCGGTTCTTCTTCGAGTCCGCAGTCTTTGAAGACTTCTGGTTCGGTGCAGGTACCAGCCGCGATTTCTTCGGACGTTCCCGACCCGGCTTCTGCTTCTTCGGCTTCGCTCGGCGGCCCCGTAAAGTGGTCGTTCGCGTCGAAGCAGTAGGTTTCCGTGGCCCCGCCCGGTGTGTAGGTAACAGTCGTCTCGCTGACGTCGGTTGCGGGTTTGCAGGTGGGTGCTTCGGCGGCTTTGTATGCGTAGCTCGTGATTTCGTCTTGCGTGCCGACTTCTTTCACGGTGCCGTTCACGAGCTTGCGCAGGGAGGTGACGCGGCCTTTCGCGTCGTAGGTGATCACGTGCGTGCCGTTGGCATCCGTGATTTCGCTGACGACGCCGGAGGTGGTGGTGTAGCCGTATTTGGCTTCGTGGCCTTCGCTGTCTTTGTAGGTGCTGAGCTGATGGCTTGCGTTGTAGGCGTATTCCCAGTGTTCGCCGTTGGTGTTCTGGATCTTGGTCGCGTGATGGGTCGTGGGATCCAGGGTGATGATCAGTTCGTGGCCGTGCGTGTCCGTCAGGCGCGTGAGCCGAGATTCGGTGTAGCCCAGTGAGAGCGTGTTGCCCGAGCCAGTGTGTTCGACGATTTTTTGCGGGAAGCCGTTGGCGGAGTTGTCGAACAGCCATTCGGTGCCCGTGTCGTTGAACGTGATCGTGCGGGTTCCGTCTTCGTGCGCGACGAGGCCGGCGTTGAGTCCTGGCTGGGGCGTGTATTTCAGTCCTGCTTGGTTTTCGATGCTGTTGGCTGGCGGTGTCGGGTCAAAGCGCGTCCAGCCGCCGCCGGGTTCGTGGAAGGCGTATGACCGGTCCCACAAGGCCGGGTAGAGGAGGGTGTTGTTGCCGGTGTTCAGGATCCAGCCCGATCCGAAGGAGCTGCCGGTTTGGTTTTCGTCTTGGCTGTTGTAGTGGCGCGTGAGCCGCGTTTCGTAGCCTTCGCCCTGGTAGTTGACGTCGGGGCTGCTCACAAGCAGGTTCCCGTTGGCGGCGTTGACGGCGACTTCACCGCCGGCGGCCAGTTCGTCGCCGAGTACGATGTCGCCTTCGTTGACCCCGGTGCGAGGTGCGTAGGCGATCTCGAGGTTGGGTTCGTCGGTTTTTTCGCTGTTGTTGACCCGCAGGAATTCGTCGTAGCCCGTGACGGTCTCGTTGCGCGCTTTCAGCAGGACGCCGTGGTTGCTGGCCGGTTCTTGGATCCAGCGCTGTACGAGCGGCGCAAAGCCCCAGTTGACCCAGTAGTTCTTGTAGGAGTCGAGGATTGTCTGCTTGCCGGACATGCTGGCCGCGAAATCCCCACCCGGGACTGTCCAGGCATTGGTGCCGTCGTACTTGTTCCAAGTCGCGGCCTGCGTGAAGCCGCGCGTCAGGGCGTTCGCTTCGATTTCGATCGGCGACGCCGTGCTGTCCGCCTTGAACCAAAGCGCCAGCCGCGAGTCAAGGACGTTGGCGTCGCGGGGGATCGAGGAGAGGTTGAACTGCAGCATCGCGCGGGACACGCTCTTCGGTGTTTCGGCGTTCGCGCCGACGTACAGCGGGCCGCCGCACAGGTTGCTGTTCGCGTGGCTGGCGCTCGCGATGCCGCAGTCGCTCTGTTCGGAGAAGTAGATGTCGGGGTCGACTCGCACGGGGAACACCCGCCGGGGATCTTCGAGCCAGCTCTTGGCGAGCACCAGCGACAGCACCGATCCGTCGGGGCTCAGTTCGTAATGCACCGGGGCGGTCGAGGGCAGCTGGGCGCCCGGCGAGGCGTCCGTGACGGTCGGGGGAGCCATCGTGTAGGCGACCTTGCCTGTGGCGTCGTTGAACGCCACACCACCAGCGCTCGTCAGTTCGGGTCGCAGACCGGCCGCATAGGTCAGCTTGTAGCGGTAGATCGAGGGCGCGGCATTGCTCGCGAGCGAAAGGACCTCTCTGACGCCCTCCGAGGAGACTGAGTAGGACACGCTTACGCCGGGCTGGGCGTTGACGTAGCTCATCGCGGGCCCCGCGTTCTGCCCTTCGCTGGTCGATGCACCCTCGAGGGAGAAGCTAACTCTTTGGGTAGCCGGACCAACGGAAACGGCGCTCGAGGCGAGCGACGCGGGAAGGGTCACAGGTGTCGGGGACGCTGTCGTTTCCCAGCCGGTCGGCCCAGGCTGAAGGGTATCGTCGATCGGCACCCATTCACCGCCCGCGGCGCGATAGTTGACGGGCGTCGAGTAGATCCGCGCCAGCCGCGAACCGTCCGACCGCAGAAAGGTGTCGGCTGTGGCAGTCCGCAGGCCGACGAGCTCACGTACGACCTGGACTTCTGTCGCAGCCGGCCCCGCCGAGCCAGACGTCCCTTCACCGCTCACGGAGCCAAGCGCCACGGGAGCGGCCAACCAAACAGCCGCCAACGTCGCAAAGACAGCCAGCAGAGCGGCGGGGCGCTTGTGACGTCCGACGCGGGCACCCCACGTCTTACTCGCCCGCCGAACTCCAGCCCGCTTCAACGTCCTACGCAGTCCGCCCCCCATCGCCCGCCTCCCTGTTTCTCTATGCCGGTGTATGGCTCTGGCATTTCCCCCGCGAGGCTCGCCGAGACATCTGGCTGAGCTCGCACCGATGCTACGAAGATCCGAGTCGGCCGTCAAGTCCCAGCTACTGGAACGCCACGGTTCGCCCGCAAATTGCGGCAAACGCCTTGCTACGACTGAAACATACGTCGACCGCCCCGGCCGCCGCCTGCGGCCGCCATACGAGGAAGCCCCACCTCAACCAGGTCGTCCTCGTCGGCCAGCTCGCCACCAGCCCCGAGCTCCACTCCCTACCCAACGGACGAAGGGTCTGCGAGCTGCGCCTCACACCAGCTCGTGTCCGAGGCCACCAAGCGGTCCGATGCAGGCATTGCCGCAACAGCCCAACGCGCGGCACCTCTGTGCAGCGCGCAAGCCGCAACGGGTCTTACCTCGCAGTGTCCTCCGCCCCCAACTCGACCTCAACCGAGAGCTCCCCAGCCTCAACCGGCTCGAGCACCTCGACGCTCCCCGCCAGACAGAGATCGCCGGCCCCCAGCTCGAGCGCGGCCAGCCGCTGTGCGGTATCCCGCACAACCACCCGCGCGACCGGCGCCCGCATCGCCCGCCGAGCCTCGGACTTGGCCTTGCGCACCTCGCGCAGCACGTCGGATGTCACATCGAGCGCCATGTCCTCGCGTGCCGCCTCGGCGTCGCGATCCGTCGCCCCAGCTCCAGCCCCCGGCTTGGTCTCGCCGCGCGCCCCGGCCATCCCCGCCAGCTCCCTCGCCTCGGGCCAGGCAGCCCGGTGCACCGACCCCGCCTGCCACCAGGACCAGACCTCCTCACACACAAACGGCAGGAACGGGGCGAGCAGCCGCTGGAACACCGACAACGAGACCCGCAGCGCCAGCGCGACGGACGCGCTGACATCCGGGTCGGGGTCATAGCGCCGCCCCTTGACGAGCTCGAGGTAGAAGTCGCAGTACCACCAGAAGAAGCTCTCGGCGCGCTCGAGCGCGCGGGCGTAGTCGTAGGCCTCGAAGCTCGCCGTCGCCTCCGCGGTCGTCCTGGCCAGCCGCGCGATCAGCGCGCGGTCGAGCGGGTGGGTGAGCGACTCGCCCTCGGCGGGCAGGTCGCTGAGCGCGAACTTCGAGGCGTTCAGCAGCTTGACCGCGAGCCGGCGCCCGACCTTCATCTGCTGCGGATCGAACGCCGTGTCGGCCCCCGGCCGGCCGCTCGCGGCCCAGTAGCGCGCCGCGTCGGCGCCGTGCTCCTCGAGCAGGTGCATCGGCGTGACCACGTTGCCCTTGGACTTCGACATCTTCTTGCGGTCCGGGTCGAGCACCCAGCCGGAGATCGCCGCGTTGCGCCACGGCAACTCGCCCTCGTCGAGGTGCGAGCGCAGGATCGTCGAGAACAGCCACGTGCGGATGATGTCGTGGGCCTGCGGGCGCAGATCCATGGGGAAGACCTTGCGGTAGAGCGAATCGCCCGCTCCCTCGGCGCTGTCCTCGCCCGCCTGCCCGGCGATCTGCGGCGTCAGCGACGACGTGGCCCACGTGTCCATCACGTCGGGATCGCCCGCGAAGCCGCCGGGCTGCCCGCGCTGGGAGGCCTCGTATCCGTCGGGCACGTCGGTCGAGGGGTCGACCGGCAGCTGGTCCTCGCGCGCGGCGAGCGGCTGCTCGTAGCGCACGTTGCCAGCCTCGTCGAGCGGATACCAGATCGGGAACGGCACGCCGAAGAAGCGCTGGCGGCTCACGCACCAGTCGCCGGTCAGCCCATTGACCCAGTCCTCGAAGCGCGTGCGCATGTACTGCGGATGCCAGTCGAGCTCGCGGCCACGGGCGAGCAGCTCGTCGCGATGCTCGATCGTGCGGATGAACCACTGGCGGCTCGTCACGATCTCCACCGGGCGCTCGCCCTTCTCGAAGAACTTCACCGCCCGCGTCACCGGCTGGGGCTCGCCGATCAGCTCGCCGGACTCCTCAAGCAACTCGACGACCCGCCTGCGTGCCTGGTTGATCGTGCGCCCGCTCAGCTCGCCGTACACCGCTCGCGCTCGCTCCACATCGTCGGACTCCCACCCCGGCGTCCCCCACGCGACCTCCAGCAGCCGCCCGTCGGGTCCGAGCACCGAGCGCACCGGCAGCGACAGCTCGCGCCACCAGACCACGTCGGTGAGGTCGCCGAACGTGCACACCATCACCAGGCCCGTCCCCTTGTCCTGCTCGACCGCCGGATGGGTCATCACGGGAACGCGGGTGCCGAACAGCGGCGTCAGCACCTCGCTCCCCACGAGGCCCGCGTGGCGAGCATCGTCGGGGTGGGCGAGCAGCGCCACGCAGGCCGGCAGCAGCTCCGGACGCGTGGTCTCGATCAGCGCCTCGCCGCCACCGCCGTCGGCCGCCGTGAAGCGAACGCGGTGCATCGCGCCGGGCCGCTCGCGATCCTCGAGCTCGGCCTGGGCGACCGCGGTCTGGAAGTCGACGTCCCACAGCGTGGGCGCCTCGAGCTGGTAGGCCGCGTTGCGCGCCAGCAGCCCGAGGAACGAGCGCTGGGAGATCTTCTGGGCGAGCCGGCCGATCGTGGTGTAGGTCATCGTCCAGTCGACCGATAGGCCGAGCTTGCGCCACAGCGCCTCGTAGACCTGCTCGTCGCTCGCGGTCAGCGCCAGGCACAGCTCGACGAAGTTCGGCCGCGAGATCGACACCGGCTCCTTCTCCGACGGCTCGGCCGGCGGCGTGAAGCCCTGCTCGTAGGCGACCGAGGGGTCGCAGCGCACGCCGTAGTGGTTCTGCACGCGACGCTCGGTCGGCAGGCCGTTGTCGTCCCACCCCATCGGGTAGAAGACCTCCTTGCCGCGCATCCGCTGGAAGCGCGCGACGGCGTCGGTGTGGGTGTAGGAGAAGACGTGGCCCACGTGCAGCGACCCGCTGACCGTGGGCGGCGGCGTGTCGATCGAGAAGACACGCTCGCGCGGCGCCGAGCGGTCGAAGCGATACACGCCGTCGCGTTCCCACACCGCGCTCCACTTCTCCTCGAGGCCCTCGAGCGTTGGGCGCTCGGGCACGCGCGCGCCTGTCCGGTGGGAGGCCTCGTCGCTGCCATCGGTCTCGGCTGAGGGGCGCTCGGGCAAGCTATTGATCCTAGCCCTCGACCGCTGTGAGCGGGCTGGCACGCGGCCGATGTGACGATTGGCGACACGCCGTCCCCACGTGGTGTATAACTGCCAAAGTTGGGCACCGAGCGGGGAGCGACGTGAGCCACACAGGCATAAAGGTATTTGGGGTCAGCAGCGCGGTTGCGGTGCTGGGAGTGCTCATCGGGCTGTACGTGTCGAGCTGGGCGACGAGCGTCCCGCCGACGATCGCCGCGACGGCCGCACCGCCGTCCAGCGGCGGCACGCAGCTGACGCTCGAGACGGTCGCGGCGATCGGGCCGAAGTACAGCCCCTCGCACCCCGACTGGGTCTCCTACCTCGTGCGCAAGGAAGGCAAGTGGGTCCGCAGCACGATCTACACCGTGCCGGCCAACTCGATCGTGCACGTCACGCTGTACCAGTACGACGGCGCCAGCGGCCTGCGCAACCCGTTCCTCTCGGAGGTCCAGGGCACGGTCGGCGGGACCGAGACGGTCGACGGCAAGACGGGCAACTCGATCAACCCCGAAGAAGCCTCACACACCTTTGTGATCCCCGAGATGGGCGTGTTCGTGCCGCTTCCGGGTGTCGCCGAAGAAGCCAAGAACCAGTGTGAATTCGCGCCCTGCGAAGGTAGCGCCCACCGCACGATCACGTTCAGCTTCAGGACCGGCAAGAAGGGCCGCTACCGCTGGCAGTGCTTCGTGCCCTGCGCGGCCGGCACGATCGACGGCTTCGGCGGCCCGATGCAGACGCTGGCCTACATGGACGGGTTCATCAATGTCGTGTGACCATGTCCGCTGAGCCGGCGCCCGCCGCGATGGCGGAACCGAATCACGCGCGCCGCTTCACGGCGATCTGGCTGACATGCACGATCGTCGCGCTGCCGCTGGTGATCTTCCTGCTCGGGCCGGAACTCCCGCCCGGAAACGGCAGCCAGCAGGCCTCGGGCCACGTGACCGACAACACGGTCCTGCTGGGGATGGCCACGCCGGTCTTCCTGCTCGTGATCACCTATCTGCTGTACGCGGTGATCGTCTTCCGCCAGCCGAAGGGCGGCGTGCTCGAAGGCCCGGCGGTTCGCGGCAACGCCCGCATCCAGACGGCCTGGATCGTGATCACCTCGCTGCTCGTGCTCTCGCTCGCCGGCTACGGCACCATCCGCTTGCTCGCAGACAACGGCGCGGGCTCGGGCAGCGGCCCGACGCCGCTGACCTCGCCGTCGGGCAAGAAGCTGCAGGTCCAGGTGATCGCCCAGCAGTGGGCCTTCACCTACCGCTACCCCGAATACGGCGGGGTCGAGACGACGCACCTCGAGCTTCCGGTCAACCAGATGGTCGAACTCCACGTCACCTCGCTCGACGTGATCCACTCGTTCTGGGCCTACCAGCTCGGCGTCAAGGCCGACGCCAACCCCGGCGTCGACAACGTCGTGTTCGTCGAGCCGACAAAGGAACAGACCTTCGAAGTGCACTGCGCCGAGCTGTGCGGCATCTGGCACGGCTACATGTTCGACCACGGCCACGTGGTCTCGCAGGGCAACTTCGAAACGTGGATCCATCAGCAGGAGACGCAGTTCGCGCCGGCGACGAAGGTGCTGCCGCCGTACGCGAAGTCCTACACACCCGAACCCACGAGGCGCGCAGAATGAGCTCGATAGCCGCGGCAGCATCCGCCCCTCAGCCTGTCGCGCGCCCGATGTGGCGCCGGCTGATCGGCTTCAACCTGCTGACCGCCGTGCTGCTGGGAATCGGCGGCTACTACCTGGGCTGGTTCATCGGCGTCAAGATCGACGGCAAAAGCTTCGAATTCCGCGAAAAAATCGACGAGAACGACATCGCGCTGCTGCTCGCCTACTTCTTCGGCGTGGTCGGCTTCCTGATCGGCCTCGGCTTCGCCAACTACCCGTTCTCGCGCCTGCTGGGCCGGCCGGCCTCGCTGCGCGAGAAGGAGGAGCAGGGGATCGGGCGCTACTTCGGCCTCTGCACCGACCACAAGGTCGTGGGTATTCAGTACCTCTGCGGCATCGGCCTGTTCTTCTTCATCGGCGGGCTCAACGCGATGCTGATCAGGACCGAGCTGCTGAAGTCGACGCCGACGTTCGTGGGACCGAACCAGTACCTGTCGCTGGTCGGCATGCACGGCACGATGATGATGGGAATGATGACCTCGGGCATCCTCGGCCCGTTCGCCAACTACTGCGTGCCGATCATGATCGGCGCCCGGCGGATGGCCTTCCCGCGGATCGAGGCGCTGACGTTCTGGCTGCTGATGGCCGCCGGCTTCATCCTCACCTCGACGATCTTCTTCGGCGGCTTCCCGACCGGCTGGACGGGCTATCAGCCGCTCAACGACCAGGCGGTGATGGGGATGGACTCCTACATCGTGTTCTTCGCACTGGTGGGCGTCTCGATGTGCCTGCTGGGGCTGAACATGATGGCGACGATCATCACGATGCGCGCGCCGGGCCTGACGTGGTCGCGCCTGCCGATCTTCGTGTGGTCGGTGTTCGCGACCTCGGTGCTGATGGTGCTCGCCGCGCCGATGCTGATCGCGACGCTGCTGATGGCGGCGCTGGACCGCTCGATCAACACCTCGTTCTTCATCTCCGGAGGCGGCGGCAGCTCCTACCTGTTCGAGAACCTGTTCTGGTTCTTCGGGCACCCCGAGGTCTACATCCTCGCGCTGCCGGGCTTCGGCATCGTGCTGGAGCTGCTGCCGGTGTTCACGCGCAAGCCGCTGTGGGGCTACCGCCTGGCTGTGTCGGGGATGCTGGGCGTGAGCCTGCTGAGCTTCTTCGTGTGGCAGCACCACCTGTTCGTGAGCGGCATCAACGCGGACCTGCGGCCCTTCTACATGCTCTCGACGGAGATCATCTCGATCCCGACGGGCTTCATCTTCATGTGCGTGATGGGCACGCTGTGGAAGGCGCGAAGCTCGTTCAGCGTGCCGATGCTGTTTTGCCTCGGCTGGGCGTTCAACTTCCTCATCGGCGGTCTCTCGGGCGTGTTCCTGTCGGACACGCCGAGCGACACCGACACGCACGGCAGCTTCTTCGTGATGGCCCACTTCCATTACACGATCATGGGCGGCCTGATCTTCACGTTCTTCGCCGCGATCTACTACTGGGTGCCGAAGATGGTGGGCCTGCGCTTCAACGAGCGTCTCGCCAAAGCGCACTTCTGGCTGATGTTCGTGTCGTTCAACTCGACCTTCCTGCCGCTGTTCGTGCTCGGCATGGAGGGCATGCCGCGTCGCGTGTCCTTCTACGAACCGAAGTTCCACACGCTCAACGTGTGGGTATCGGTATCGGCGTTCGTGCTGGGGATCTCGATGCTGATCTTCCTCGTCAACGTGGTCTACTCGCTGATCTTCGTGAGGCTGAAGGCCGAGTCCAACCCGTGGCGCTCGAAGTCGCTGGAGTGGCAGGTGCCGACGCCGGTGCCGGTCAACAACTTCGAGCAGATCCCGATCTTCGACTCCGACCCCTACGACTACGGCGTGCCGTTGAGCGTGGGCGGCGGCAGCGCAAGCGGCCAGGCCGCGCCGGCGGGGGCATAGCGGATGGCCTCGCCAAGCGAAGAGCTGCCCCTCGGCCTGACGGTGCCTCCGGTGGAGTCCCGCGTGGAGATCCCGGCCGAGCCGTCGGATGTGGGCGCGCGCGCCCTGTCGGTGGCCGCTCGACTGCTGAGTGGCGCGACGACGTTCTTCTTCCTGGCCTTTCTGTTCGCGTACTTCTACCTGCGCTCGATCAACGTGGATCACATGTGGCGTCCGTCGCACGTGAAGGTCGACCAGCCGCTGGGCGCCGCGTTCATCGTGTGCGTGATCCTGAGCGTGGCGCTGGCGATCGTGTCGGGCCGGCACATGAAGCGCGAGGCGCGCACGTGGGTTGGGCCGGCGGCGGGCGCGCTGGCCTTTGGGATGATCGCGGTGATCCTCCAATGCGTCGAGTACACGGCTCAGAAGTTCGGGCCGACCGACGGTGCGTTTGCGAGCGTGTTCTGCGCCTGGACGGGCTTCTATCTGATTGCGACGCTGGGGACGATGTACTGGCTGGAGACGCAGGTGGCGACCGAGTTCCGCGCGCGGCGCCAGCCGGCGGGCCGCAACATCGAGGGTGACATCGAGGACCCCGACCGGCTGATCGCGCCGGGCCTGGACGCGGCGGTGTTCTACTGGTCGTTCCTGGGTGGCATCGGCGTGATCACGTACGTGACGCTGTACCTGCTGTAGTGCTCGCCACAGCGGCAGCGACGCCCGGCCTGTGGGACTGGTCGCTGAACCCGCCGTTCTTCCTGATCGTGGTGGTCGCGCTGCTGTACTGGCTCGGCGACAGGCGCACGGTGACGCCGGCGCGCACGCGACGCGCGCAACGCTGGCGCAGCGCCTGCTTCTACGCGGCGCTGGCCATCCTGCTGGTCGCGCTGTGCTCGCCGCTGGACCTGCTGAGTGAGCAGCTGTTCTGGGCGCACATGGTGCAGCACGTGCTGCTGATGCTGGTGGCGGCGCCGATGATCGTGCTGGCGAGGCCGTGGATCCGGCTGTGGCGCTGCCTGGGGCTTGAATCGCGCCAGTCGCTGGGCCGTGGCCTGAGCCACGGGCGGCGCACGGCGCCGCTGCGGCGCCTGAGCGGCTTCGTGGGGACGCCGGCTGCGAGCTTTGTGCTGTTCTCGGTGGTGCTGCTCGGCTGGCATGTGCCGGCGATGTTCGAGGCGACACTGCGCTCGGAAGCGCTGCACGCGTTGGAGCACTCGCTGTTCTTTGCCACGTCGCTGCTGTTCTGGAAGCAGGTGATCCCGTCGGCGCCGCTGCGCATCCGCCTGGCCGACAGCCAGCGCGTGCTGTACGCGATCGGCGCGATGATCGTGAGCTGGGTGCTCGCGGTTGTGCTCGCGCTGGCCCCCCACCCCCTGTATGCGGCCTACGCGGATCGCGCGAGCCGCCCGGGCGGAATCTCGGCGCTCGCCGACCAGCAGCTCGCGGCGGGCATCATGTGGGTACCAGGATCGATCACGTTCCTGATCGTCGTCTTCGTCTATGTCCACCGCTGGCTGATGCCGACGGAGCCCGCCAGCAAGCGGGCCCCCAGGCTGGCGAGCGAGCACTAGGAGGGCTCATGCCAGAGATCACCATCCCGATAGCCTCGAGCTTCCTGACCGGCTCGATCCTCACGCTGGTCCTGCCGCTGGGAGTGTTGATCCTGGTCGCGGTCTGGTACGTGGTGCTGTGGCGCCGCGGCACCGGCGAACGCTAGGCCGCCAACCCCCGGCTGAGACTCCTAACGGGCCAACGCGATGCCCGCGGGTCGCGACGGCGACGCGCCATGCGTCGCCGGTCCCGCCGAAGCGCGGCCGGCGCTGGGAGGCACACCGAGGGCACATTCTGATCCCCCTTCGTATGTCGCCAATTTTTTTCTGTATAGCAATGGTTATACGGCGGTTGCGGAGGAAGAACGCGGGTCCGCCGGAGCACAAGCCCGCCGACGCTCAGCTCAGGAGAGGTTGCCGTCGCGCGGCGTGCGGGCACGGCGGAAGCGCGCGACCCAAACCTCGCCGCGGCGCCGCGGCGCCGGGCTGCCACGAGCCCATGCGTTCACCGGCCGCTCAGTGCGCGGCGAGCAGCGGCACGTCGTGGGCGATCTCGCTCGGTTCGAAGCTCGCCGGGTAGACCGTGGTCAGCCGGCCGCTGGCGCTGACGCCGTAGACGAGCGCGGAATGGGAGACGAGGTTGGGCTTGCCGACGTCGCGCTGGGAGCCGACGCTCCATGCCGACCAGGTGTGCGCCAGTTCGCCGGCCGAGCCGATCAGGTACTGCATCCGTCCGCTCAGCTCGTGCGCGCGGATGAATCGCGCGACCGCGCTGCGGGTATCGCCCCTGGGGTCGACCGAGACGGCGATCAGCTGCGCCGTCGCGGCACGCGGGCCGAGCAGCTTGAGCGCGACACGGAGGTTTGAGGCGATCAGCGGGCAGATGTCGGGGCAGTTGGCGTAGAGGAATGTCACGAGCACGGCGCGGCCGCGGTACTGCGCGAGCGTGACGGGCTGGCCGGCGTCGTTGTGCAGGCTGATCGCGGGCGCCTGGCGTGTGGGCAGCGTGAGCGTGCCGCGATAGCCGCCGGCGGCGGCGGACTCACGCACACCGCCGGGCAGGCTCGCCTTGTGCGATCCGCCGGCGAGCATGAAGGTGAGCAGCGAGACGAGCGCCAGCAGCACGACGAGCGGGGCGACCAGCTTCGGCCACGTCCACTGTGGTCCCTCGCCTGTGGGAATGGTGCTCGGCTCGCTCATATGCTCCCCGCGGGGGAAGTCTAACGGCGACCCGGGCTGCGAGAGCCACCGCCGCGGGCCGCCGGGAGCGAGCTCAGCTCATGCTCACGTAGCCGGTCGCTTCGCTCGCGCTACGCGTGTTGCTGGCGACCTTGTTTTCGTAGTTGCCCTCGATCGTGGCGATCTGCCCGCTGGGCAGCACACCGCGCACGATGCCGACGTGCTCGCCGCCGAAGACGATCAGGTCGCCGGGCTTGGGCACGACGCCGGGGCCGTTCGGCACCGCACGGCCGGCCGCCTGCGCCCACGACCAGATCTCGGACACCGAGCCGAGCCCCTTGGCCCTGCGGCCCTGACCGCGTATGACGACGGCCTCTACGGCGGCTACGGGATCTTCACCAACAACGAGACCGACGGATCCTGGGAAGAAGTCTATGCCTCCGGATTCAACGACTCGGGCATCTATCTCGGGGCCTGCCAGGAATGTCGCGCGACGATCACCGGCGCGACGATCGAAAACAACGCAGTGGGCTACTCGGGCTCCAACTCCGGGGGCCAGCTGAAGATCGAAAACTCGATCTTCCGCCACAACAGCGACGGGATCGTGCCGAACTCCGAAAACCCCGGCGACGGCCCGCCGCCGCAGGACGGGCAGTGCCACCGCCACAACATCGAAAAACCGAACCCGACGCCGTACGTCAGGTCGACCGAAATCGAACGCTGCACGATCATCGCCAACAACCTCGTGACCGAAAACGACAACCTGACCGTGCCGGCGAACGGCTCGACCTCGGCCTCGCCATACGGCGCCGGAATCGAGCTCCCCGGCGACTACTCCGACCTGGTCGAACACAACACCATCACCAACAACCCGACCAACGGCGTGCTCGCCTTCGAATACCCCAACCCGTTCCCGCCGCAGCCAGACACGATCTACTTCAAGCTCTCGGGCAACAAGATCGCCAACAACACGTTCTCGGGCAACGGCTACGCCGGCGGCAAATACGCCGGTGACATCCTCATGCAGGGTGGGATCTTCGCGAGCGGACGATCGCAGTCGATCAACAACTGCGTCAGCGCCAACACGTTCGCCGACGCGACCTACCCGGCGAACATCGAAGGCAACAACACCCCCGAAACACCCGGATGGGGTTGCCAGAACAGCCAGACACCGAACCCCGAAAACGGCTTCGGCGCAATCGAATACCTGCTGGAACTCCAGGCGGTCTCCGAACAGGGCCGCACGCCGACCGGGCAGCCCGTCCCGGCGGCGCAGCCCACGATGCCGAACGTCTGCGAAGGCGTTCCCAGCGACCCGCTCTGCCCCTAGCAGCGTAGGTCCAAGGGCGATCCTGCCCTGATGTCCGGCGAGGCCCCGCCGCTCTCCACCTGGGAGGGCGGCTGGGCGGCGCGGCGCTCAACCCGTAGGGCGGCGGGCCCGGCTGACGGCTAGGTGAGCGAGCGCCGCTGCCCGCACGAGCCGTCCGGCTCCTCAGTCCTGCGGCGGCTCGCCGGCGGCCAGCGCTGCGAACAGATCGCCGCGCTGCTCGAAGTCGCGGTAGTGGTCATAGCTCGGCGCGGCCGGCGAGAGCAGCACCACATCGCCCGCGCTCGCGAGCCCACGAGCGAGCTCGACCGCGGCCATTAGGTCGCCTGCCTGCAGCGCGTCCTCCTCAGCCACAC
>OLKX01000190.1_pt1 | contig 14919 bp, 10 predicted proteins | sample 1604201 | NCBI WGS metagenome assembly OLKX01 (sample SAMEA104055716, study PRJEB20765) | soil metagenome | biome: Arctic tundra; feature: Polygonal ground; material: soil | place: USA | collected 2011-09 | depth 0-0.5 m
GCGGGCGCCTCGACATCGGCGACTGCTGCGGGAGCCTCCGGCTCGGCCACAGCGGTCTCAGCCGCGGGCTCCTGCTCGGTCGCCGGCGCCACCTCGGCGGCGGGCTCCGCGACCGCTACGGTGTCGTGCTCGGCGACGGGCTCGGTCGTGTCGGGCGCAGTCGTGTCGGGCGCAGACTCGACCGCGACCTCAGCCTCGGCCTCGTGCGGTGCGGCGGCGCTCGCCTCCTCGGCGATCTCGCCCTCGCTCTCAACGTCCCCCTCGGCCACAGCGACGCGCTCTGGTTCACCGGGACGTGTCACGGGCAGAAGCTGGTCCTCGACGCGCTTTGCCGACAGCGACAGCCGTCTACGCTCGGAGTCGATCTCGAGGATCTTCACCCGGATCTCGTCGCCCGGGTGGACGATCTCGCGCGGGCTCTCGACGTGGTGGGGCGCCAGCTCTGAGATGTGCACGAGCCCCTCGACACCGTCGAGGATCTCGACGAAGGCACCGAACGTCACGACCTTCGTCACCTTGCCCGCGAGCTCGTCGCCGACGTTGTAGGTGTCGACGATCCGCTGCCAGGGGTCCTCCTGGGTCTGCTTGAGGCCCAGGGAGATGCGCTGGCGGTCGCGGTCGATGTCGAGCACCTTGACCTTGACGGTGTCGCCGATCGCGAGGATCTCACTCGGATGGTTCACGTGCGACCACGACAGCTCGGAGATGTGGATCAGGCCATCGATGCCGTCGAGGTCGACGAACGCCCCGAAGTCGACGATGTTCGATATCTGGCCCTCGACGACCAGGCCGGGCTGGAGTCGGTCGAGGATCTGCTGGCGGACCTCCTTGCGCTCCTCCTCGAGGACCGCGCGGCGCGACAGCACGACGTTGTTGCGCGAGCGGTTGAGCTCGATCACCTTGGTCTCGATCTTCGTGCCCATGTACTCGTCGAGGTTGGGCACGCGACGGATGTCGACGAGCGAGGCCGGAAGGAACCCGCGGACGCCCAGGTCGATGATCAGGCCGCCCTTGACGACCTCGATGACGGTGCCCTCGACGGGCTCGCCGGACTCGGCCGCGGTTTCGATGCGGCGCCAGGCCTTCTCGAAGCGGGCGCGCTTCTTCGACATGATCAGGCGACCGTCCTGGTCCTCCTTGGTCATGACGATCGCGTCGACCTCCTCGCCGAGGTGGACCTCCTCGTTCGGGTCGACCGACTTGCGAATCGAGAGCTCGTTCGCGGGGATGACGCCCTCGGACTTGTAGCCGATGTCGACGAGCACCTCGTCCTTGTCGATCCGGACGACGTGGCCGGTGACGACCTCGCCCTCCTCGATCGCCCGGAAAGTGGCGTCGTAGTTGGGGACGATCTGGCCGTCGACTTCGAGCAACAGCCCGTTAGACCCGTCGACCACGCGGGCCTGGGGATTCTCCATCAGTGTTTGCACCGGCCGAAGCGTAGCGCAGCCGTATCATTGCCGGGCACATGCCTGTTCGAGCGACGAAGCGGGGACGCGAGCGCACCCGCTTGGAGAGGGACTGCGACGTGCTCGTATGCGGGGCCAGCTTTGCTGGTCTGGCCGTCGCGCGCGAGCTCGCGGGCTCCGGCGCGAAGGTGCTGATGATCGACCGCTACGAGATCGGCGAGCGCCAGACTTCGGCCTGCGGGATCCCCACCGTGTGGCTCGACGCGATGGATCTGGGCGACTCGCTGCGCCAGACCTTCGACGAGCTCGTTGTCCACACACCGCTGCGCACCTCGCGCTGGCGGCTGCCGTGGACCTTCTCGACGTTCGACTACCGCGAGCTGTGCGCGCTGATGTGGGAGCAGGCCGCCGTGCCCGAGCTCGAGTTCGAGACCGCCACCGTCACCGGCCGTCGCGGCGACGTCGTGCAAACCGACCGCGGCGAGCTGCGCGCGCCGTTGATCGTCGACGGGCTCGGCTGGCGGCGGGTGCTCTCCAACGCGACGCCGATCCAGCCGCCGAACGCGAGGCTCTCGCGCGGCCTGGAGGTCCACCCTCCAGGGCGCGGCGAGGAGATGGAGCTGTGGCTCGACGCCGGCTACATCCGCTCCGGCTACGGATGGAGCTTCCCCGCACGGGACGAGCTGCGCGTCGGCATCGGCTCGTTCTGGCCCGCCCACCACGTGAAGGAGCCGACCGTGCGGCTCGCGCACGACCTCGGGCTCCCGCCCGACGGCTACCAGGGCAACTGGATCCCTCACCAGCTTCGCCCAGCGATCGAGGACGGCGTGTTCTTCACCGGCGACTCCGCCGGTCACTGTCTCCCACTGACGGCCGAGGGGATCCGCACCGCGTTCTACTTCGGCCTCGCCTGCGGGCGCGAACTGCGCGCCGTCGTCGAAGGCCGCCGCACGCGCGAGCAGGCGCTAGCGCGCTACGGGGCGTTCTCGGACTCCCACGCGCGCAAATTCGCCTGGATGCTGACCGTCCAGCGCGCGATCGGCCAGATCACCCCCAGCCGGGCCGCGACGGCCGTCGTGCACGCGTTCGAGAGCCGCCGGGTCGCGCACTGGGCCTTCTCTCACTATCTCGCGATCGCGCCGCCGTCGTTCGTCGGCGCGGGCTCCGCCGGCATCTCGGCGAGGGCCTCGGCGAGGCGGCGAATGCCCTCTTCGATGGCCGGCTCGGCCAGGTTGGCGTAACCGAGCACGAGGCTGTCGTGGCGCGTCCGCGGCTCGATGAAGGCGTAGCCGAGCGGATACACGCCGACCGACCTGCGCGCGGCGGCGCGCATCAGGGCGATCCCGTCCACCTCGTGGGAGAGTCGGACGATCGCGTGCAGCCCGGCGGCCACCCCGGTCACGCCCGCGCCGGGTAGCTGCGCAGCCACCGCCGCGACGAGCGCGTCCCTGCGCGCGCGGTACCGGCGCCGAGCCTGGCGCAGGTGGCGGTCGTAGCCGCCGCCGTCGATCAGACGCGAGAGCGCGAGCTGGTCGATCGTCGGGCTGCCGTGGTCGGCGAGCATCTTCTGCTCGACCACGCGCTCGAGCAGGCCGGCCGGCGGCACCAGCCAGCCGAGTCGGATCGCGGGAGCCAGCGTCTTGCTGACCGTGCCCATGTAGAGAACGCGCTCAGGCGCAAGACCCTGCAGCGCTGCGAGCGGCTGGCGGTCGTAGCGGTACTCGGCGTCGTAGTCGTCCTCCACGATCAGCCCGTCCGTGTCAGCGGCCCAGGCGAGCAGCTGCGCGCGACGCGAAGGCGCCAGCGCGACTCCCGTCGGGGACTGGTGGGCCGGCGTCACGAGCGCCGCTGCGATCGGCCCGTGCGCCGCGGCGAGATCGACGAGCTCGCCGACCCGCGCGCCGTGCTCGTCGACCGGCAGCCCGATCAGCGACGCGCCGTGCTCGGCGAGGATCGCACGGTGCATCGCCAGACCAGGGTCCTCGACGGCGAGGAGGGCGCCGGCGAGCGCGCGCGCGATCAGCGCAAACCCCTGAGCCGCGCCCGAGCAGACCACGATCGAGCCCGGGTCGGCGACCACGCCGCGAACCCTGCGCAGGTGTCCCGCGAGCGCCCGCCGCAGCTCAGGCGCGCCGCGCGGGTCGGGGTAGCCGAACGCGCTGTCCGGGGCCTCGCGCAGAGTTGCACGCAGCACTCGCAGCCACGGGCCGCGCGGGAAGCCAGAGAGGTCGGGGTTGCCGGGGAAGAAGTCGAACGCGAGCGCCCGCGGCGCCGGTTCGCTGCCGGGCGGGGATGCCGTTCCGGCGCCGGCGGCGACGAAGGTGCCCGAGCCGCCCCGCGCGAGCAGATAGCCCTCGGCGAGCAGCTGCGCGTAAACGTCTACCACCAGCCGGCGCGAGATCTTCAGGTCGCCTGCCAGGACGCGCGTCGCCGGCAGGCGCGTGTGCGCGGCCAGGCGCCCGCTGCGCACCGCCTCGCGCAGCCCGTCCTCGAGCTGGGCACGCAGCGGGCGGGCCGCCGAGCGGTCGAGCTCGACCAGCAGCTCGGATCCAGAATTGGTACCCGATCTGGCTATCGAATTGGTCCTTTACGTAGCACCACCATGACCCTATCGTGAGATCCTCGATGGCCGTCGACATCGCCCCCACCACCCCGCGACTCGTCGGCACGCCCGGTCGCGCCGGCCTGCTCCGCGTGGGCATCACGGCGTTCGTGGCGTACCACCTCGGCCTCGCGCTGTTGATGGCCGCAGCGCCGCACACGTTCTTCGAACTGATCGGGCCGTTCGACGCCTACAACGGCCACTACATCCGCGACACCGCGACGTTCGAGGCGGCGATCGGCGTGGCCTTGCTGATCTCGCTGCGCCGCCCCGCGTGGCGCGCCCCTGTGCTGGGCCTCGCGACGATCCAGTTCGCTCTGCACAGCGTCAATCACCTGCTCGACATCGGCGACGCGCACCCCGCGTGGACCGGATACGCCGACTTCTTCTCTCTCGCAGCCTTCACCCTGATGCTCGGCTGGCTGTGGCTGCAGGCGCACCGGCAAGCCCGAAGGCTGCCGGGCGCATGAGGGTATTCCTCGCCGGCGCCACCGGCGTGATCGGCCGGCGCCTGATCCCGCTGCTGCTCGCCGCCGGGCACGAGGTGAGCGGGACGACCCGCTCGCCGGCCAAGTCGGCCGGTCTGCGTCGGGCAGGCGCAGACCCCGTCGTCGTCGATGCGCTCGACGGCAAGGCGATGCACGCCGCGGTCCTCGCCGCCGAGCCAGACGCGGTGATCCACCAGCTGACCTCGCTGCCACCGCGCATCGACCCGCGCAAGATCGAGCGCGACTTCGCGCTCAACGACCGGCTTCGCGGCGAGGGCACGCGGATCCTCATGCGGGCCGCGCGCGACGCGAGCGTCGAGCGCATCGTCACGCAGAGCATCGCCTTCACCTACGCCCCCGGCCCCGCCGACACTCTCCACCGGGAGAGCGACCCGCTGCTCACGCCGGCCGAGGTCCCCGCCGCCTACGCGCGCACGGCCGGCGCGGTCATCGAGCTCGAGCGCTCGGTCGGCGAAAGCGGCGGCGTCGTGCTCCGCTACGGCTACTTCTACGGTCCCGGGAGCTCGATCGCCTCGACCGGCTCGATCGCGGATGACCTGCGCCGGCGCCGGATGCCGATCGTCGGCGGGGGCGGCGGCGTGTGGTCCTTCGTCCACGTCGACGACGCCGCCGCAGCGACCGTGGCTGCGCTCGAGGTGACGGCGAGCTCGATCTACAACATCGTCGACGACGACCCCGCGCCGGTCGCCGAGTGGCTTCCGGCGCTGGCCGGCGCCCTCGGCGCCCCGCGCCCGATGCGCGTGCCTGCGTGGCTCGCGAGACCCCTGGCCGGTGAGTACGGCGTCACGGTCATGACCCGCGCACAGGGCGCCTCCAACGAGCTCGCCCGCCGTGAGCTCGACTGGATACCCGCATATCCCGGCTGGCGCGAGGGCTTTCGCAGCGCGCTCGGCTAGGACCCCTCGCCACCTCCGCCGGCCTCCGCCGTCTGCTCTCCGTGCGCCGCTGTACGGCGGAGCGCCGCCCCGGGCCGCGCGGGCGGGCCGCTACCTGCGCACGACCAGCACGACGCCGGCCACGAGCAGCACGAGGCCGACCGCGCGCTGCACACCGACCGGCGAGCGGGCGACACCGAGCAGGCCGAAGCGGTCGATCGCGACCGAGATCGCCAGCTGGCCTGTGATCACGACAGCCGTCAGGCCGCTCACCCCCAGTGTGCGCACCGCGAGCAGCGCCACCGTCACATACACCGCCCCGAGCAGGCCGCCGACAAGCGCCCACCAGGGCGCCCGCCCGACGTGGCCGAGACCGCCGAGACCGCCCCACACGAACGTCGCGATCAGCAGCAGCACGGCGGTGCCGACCAGAAAGGAGAACGTGGCCGCCTGCACGCTGCCGACCGACTTGCCGAGCCGCGAGTTGATCGGCGCCTGCATACCGACGAGGCAGCCGGCGCCGACGCCGAGCAGGACGGCCAGGCCGCGGCTCATCGGGCGCTCGCGCCGCTCACGCGGATCACTTGGCCTCCAGCCAGTTCTGACCGTCGCCGATGTCGACAGCCATGCGCGGCTCCCGTCCCTCCCACACGCCGACCATCTCGCGCTCGATCAGCTCGCGCGCCGCCGCCGTCTCCGTCGGCGGACCTTCGAACAGCAGCTCGTCGTGGATCGTCAGCAGCAGCCGGGTCTGCAGAGAGGACTCGGCCAGCGCGCGGTGACAGTGGACCATCGCGAGCTTGATGATGTCGGCCGCGGTGCCCTGAATCACGGTGTTGACCGCGAGACGTTCGCCGAGCGTGCGCACCTGGTAGTTGCGGGCGCGCAGCTCGGGAATCTGGCGGCGCCGGCCCCACAGCGTCTTCACGTCGCCGGCCTCCTTGGCCTGCTCGACGGTCTCGAGCATGAAGCGGGCGACCTGCGGAAAGCGCTCGAGGTAGGCGTCGATGAACTCCTTGGCCTCGGCTCGCGGGATGTTGAGTCGATCGGCGAGCCCGTAGTCGGACAGCCCGTAGACGATCCCGTAGTTGATCATCTTGGCCTTCGAGCGCATACCCGGGTCGATCTCCTCGGGCTGAACCGAGAAGACGCGCGAGGCGGTCGCTGTGTGGACGTCCTCGCCGCGCTCGAAGATCTCCATCAGCGCGCCCTCGCCCGCTGCGTGTGCGAGCACGCGAAGCTCGATCTGCGAGTAGTCGGCCGAGATCAGCACGTTCCCGTCCTCGGCCTCGAAGCAGCCGCGGATCTCGCGACCGAGCGGCGTGCGGATCGGGACGTTCTGCATGTTCGGGTTGGTGCTCGACAGGCGTCCGGTCTGCGCGACGGCCTGCAGGAACGTCGTGTGGATGCGCGAGCGCTCGTCGGCGAGCTGGGGCAGCACGTCGAGGTATGTCTTGATCAGCGTCGAGAGCTCGCGCCAACGCTCGATCTTGGCGACGATCTCGTGCTCGGAGCGGATCGCCTGCAGCACGCGGGCGTCTGTCGAGAAGCCGGTCTTGCCGCGGCGCTTGCGCGAGAGGCCCAGCTTCTCGAACAGGATCTCGCCGAGCTGCTGGGGCGAGGCGATCAGGAACTCGGTCCCGGCGAGCGCGAAGATCTCACGTTCGAGCGCGTCGATCTCGGCGCGCACGCGTTCGGTGATCGCGGCGAGACGCCCGAGGTTCAGGCGCACGCCCAGCTGCTCCATGTCGCGCAGGACCGCCACCAGCGGTAGCTCGATCTCGCGCATCAGCGGCTCGAGTCCGCGCTCGACGATCTGCTCGCGCTGCCAGTCGGCGAGCGCGCCGAGCAGCACCGCTTCTGCCGCTACCGGATCCTCCAGGTCGGTGGCCATGCCGCGCTCCTCGCACAGCTCGGCAAAGGGATAGCCCCGCCGAGCCGGCTCGAGCAGATAGGCGCCCAGCAGCGTGTCGTGGGCGAGGGTCTCCGGTACCGCACCGAGCGCCTTTGCATCGTGCGCGACCACCGGGCGCCCGGCGCAGGCCTCGACGACCGCCTCGGGGCCCGCGCAGTCGCCCGCCAGCACCGCCTCGCCGGCCGCAACCGCGAATCGCCATGGTGCGCCCTCGGCGAACAGCTCACCCTCGGGCGCCTCGCGCTCGCGCACCGCGACCCGCAACTCGCACTCTGGACCGCCGAGGCGCGCGATGTCCGCCGGTGCGCCCGCCCGCAGACGCGCGCTGAGCAGGACCTCGCCGGGGGGCGCCGCGGTGGCCACGTCGGGGTCCCCGAGCGCCTCCTCCAGGCGCCGCAGCGGATCGCGCAGCTCGTACTCGCGAAAGACCTCGCGGACGCGCGAGCGGTCGGGTTCGCGGTCGGCCTCCAGCGCGATGTCGAAGTCCACCGCGACATCGCGCTGAACCGTCGCCAGGCGCTTGGACAGGCGCGCGTTCTCCGCGTGCTCGACCAGGTTCTCTTTGCGCTTGGCGCCTTTGACGTCGTCGATGTGCGCGAGCACCTCCTCCAGCGTCCCGAAGGTCTGGATCAGCTCGCTGGCAGTCTTGTCGCCGATGCCGGGAACGCCGGGAATGTTGTCGGAGGTGTCCCCCTTCAGGCCGTAGAAGTCTGGGATCAGCTCGGGCGGGATGCCGTAGCGATCGATCACCGCCTGACGGTCGTAGAGCTTCGTGTCGGTGATCCCCCGCGAGGTCGCCATCACCTTGACGAGGCCCGCCTCGTCAATCAGCTGGAAGATGTCGCGGTCGCCGGTCACGATCGTCACCGGCACCGGCGGGTCGGCGTGCAGAGCGCGCTCGACGAGCGAGGCGATCACATCGTCCGCCTCGAAGCCCTCGACGCGCACGTTGCGATAGCCGAACGCCTCGACCAGCGGTTCCATCGCCGGCCACTGCTGCTTCAGCAGGTCCGGCCGCGAGCGGCGCTGGGCCTTGTAGTCGGCGAACATCTCGTTGCGCCCCGAGGTGCCGGCATCCCACGCCACGATCGTCGGGCACACGCCGTGCTCGGTGACGATCTTCACGAGCATCGAGGCGAACCCGAAGATCGCGTTGGTCGGCACGCCGGTCGAGGTGGCGATCGACTCGGGCAACGCGAAGAACGCGCGGTAGACGAGGCTGGGGCCGTCGATCAGGAACAGCCGGCGCTGCGCCTGCGCTCCCGCGCGCGCCGGCTCGCGCGCGCCGCCCCCAGGCTTCGCCGTCGCCTGCGCTTTCGTGCTCGACGCCATCGCCGAGCACTCTATGAGGACGGGCCGGGCCTCGCCGGTGGCAGACCCGCAAACAGGAACAAGTGCTCCTCGGGGATACCTCCTAACATCCCGTGCCGCCAACAACCTAGGAGCACGACCCCGTGAGCGCCACCCCAAGCGCGCAATACCGCCTCACCATCCGCGTCAGGCTCGACGACACGCCGAACCTCCTCGGCAGCGTCACGAGCACGATCAGCGAGACCGGCGGCATGGTCGGCGCCGTCGATCTCATCGAGGTCGACGGCGGCCACAGCCTGCGCGACGTCGTCATAGACGCCTCCGACCGCGACCACTGGGACCGGATAATCGCCGCGATCAACGCGGTCGAAGGCGCCGAGGTGATCGACACAACCGACCGTACCTTCCTGCTCCACGTGGGCGGCAAGATCGAACAGCACAACAAGCACCCGCTGAAGACGCGTGACGACCTCTCGATGGCCTACACCCCCGGCGTGGCGCGCGTTTGCCTCGCGATCGCCGAGGACCCCGACAAGGCCTTCCAGTACACGATCAAGCGCAACACGGTCGCCGTCGTCTCCGACGGGACCGCCGTGCTCGGCCTGGGCGACATCGGACCGCGCGCCGCGATGCCCGTGATGGAGGGCAAGTGCTGCCTGTTCAAGGAGTTCGCCGGGATCGACGCCTTCCCGATCTGCCTCGAGACCACCGACCCCGATGAGATCGTTCGGACCGTCAAGCTGATCGCGCCGGCCTTCGGCGGCATCAATCTGGAGGACATCTCCGCGCCGCGCTGCTTCGAGATCGAGGAGCAGCTCAAGGCCCAACTCGACATACCTGTCTTCCACGACGACCAGCACGGCACCGCCGTCGTCGTGATGGCGGCGTTGCTCAACGCCGTCAAGCTGACCGGCCGCACGCTCGAGGACCTCGACGTGCTCGTCATCGGCCTCGGCGCGGCGGGCATCGCGGTCACCAAGATCCTGCTCGCCGCAGGCGTGCACAAGGTCATCGGCGTGGACTCCCGAGGCGCGCTGCACGTACAGCGCGAGGACTATCTCGACGGCTCGATGAACTCGGTCAAGCGGTGGTTCGCCGAGTCGACCAACCCGGACTGCCGCGACGGCGCGCCGGCGGACGTGATCGACGGGGCGGATCTGCTGATCGGCGTCTCCGGCGCCCGCGTGATGCCCGCGGAGGCGCTCGCGCGCATGAACAAGGACGCGATGGTCTTCGCGATGGCCAACCCCAACCCCGAGGTCAACCCCGAGGAGGCGGCGCCGTACGTGCGGATCATGGCCACCGGGCGCTCGGACTACCCCAACCAGATCAACAACGTGCTCTGCTTCCCGGGCATCTTCAGGGGTGCGCTCGACGTGCGCGCTCCGACGATCACCGAGGAGATGAAGATGGCGGCCGCACAGGCGATCGCCGCGATCGTGGACGAGAGCGAGCTGCGCGAGGACTACATCATCCCGTCTGTCTTCAACCGCGACGTCGCGCCGGCCGTTGCGGCCGCGGTGGCCGACCAGGCGCGGGCCGCCGGCACCGCCCTGGCCGGTCAGCAGGTGGGGTTCGCGCACGGCGACACCGGCAACGCGCCGGTCGCGCAGATGAGCGACGGTCGCGCGTGACCCACCTATCGTGAGCCTCTCGAGAGTCACCGTCACCGGCGCCACCGGGCTGCTCGGGCCCCAGCTCGTGGAGGCTCTGCGCGCCGACGGCGTCGAGGTCAGCGTGCTCAGCCGCGATCCGGAGCGCGCGCGCGCGAAGCTCGGAGACGTCGAGGCGTTCGCCTGGGACCTGCTGAGCGAACCGGCGCCGCCGCAGGCGCTCGCCGGCCGCGACGCGGTCGTGCACCTCGCCGGTGAGCCCGTCGCGCAGCGCTGGAGCGAGAAGGCCAAGCGGGCGATCCAGGACAGCCGGGTGAGCGGCACGCGCAACCTGATCGAGGGCCTGCGCCGCGCCGAGAACGCTCCGACGACGCTCGTGAGCTCCTCGGCGATCGGCTATTACGGGCCGCGCGGCGAGGAGCCGCTCGACGAGGACGCGCCGGCCGGCGCGGACTTCCTGGCGCGGACCTGCGTCGAGTGGGAGCGCGAGGCGGCACGCGCGAGCGAGCTCGGGATGCGCGTGGTCGAGGTGCGCACCGGGGTCGTGCTCGACAGCTCCGGCGGGGCGCTCCAGAAGATGCTCCCACCCTTCAAGCTCGGCGTCGGCGGGCCGGTGGCGGGCGGGCGACAGTACATCTCGTGGATCCACGCCTCCGACGTCGTCGGGATGATGATCGCCGCGCTCGGCGACGAACGCTGGAGCGGGCCGGTCAACGCCACGGCGCCCACGCCCGTGCCGAACCGCGACTTCTCGAGGGCGCTCGGCCACGTGCTTCGCCGGCCCTCGCTGCTCCCGGTTCCCGGCCTGGCCCTGCGCGTGCTCTACGGCGAGATGGCCGAGATCGTCACCACGGGCGCCCGCGTAGTGCCGGCCAAGGCGCTCGTGCTCGGCTACGAATTCCGCCACGCAGAGCTCGAGCAGGCGTTGCGCGCGGCGCTCGGCTCCTGACACTCGCCGCGTCCGCCCCGCCCGCCAGGCGCTAGGCCGGTCCGGCGACGCGCTCGCGCGGGGCCGTGACGCGGTTCTCGGTCTCGATGATGATGCGGCAGGGACGACGGCTGAGCAGGTAGGTGGCCGTCGGGCCGATCCGCTGCTCGTTGGCCGGCGCGTGGATCGTGGACCAGTAGATGACGTCGGAGCCGACGCGTTCGGCTTCCTCGACGAGCGCCGAGCCCGGGTTGCGGGTACGGATCAGGCCCGTGTGGATCTTGATCCCGCGCCGGCGCGCCTGGATGCGCGCACTCTCGAGCACCGAGCGGCCCTGCGCCTCCTCGTCCTCGAGGCCGGAGTCGAGCGACAGCTGGCTCGGCACGGGCAGCACATAGATCGCGTACACCACGCCCTCGGCGCCGATCAGCTTGGCGGCGCTCGACAGCGCCGAGGCGCTCACGTCGTCGCCGAAGATCGGCACCAGCGCGGTCCTGTACTCGAGCTCCTCGAAGTCCGCCGGACGCTCCGGTCGCGGTATCCGATAGCTCGCTTTAGGGTCCAGCCCCTGGCGCCTGCGGTAGTACCAGTAGCCCGCCATGCCGACGATCATCCAGGGGATCCCCACGACCCTCGCCTCGCTGTGCAGGATCACCACCGCGACCCACGCGGCGGCCGTTCCGATCCCGCCGATCACCGCCGTCATCGGGATGTCGGCGCCCGCGATGCGCACGCTCCACGGCATCCTGTAGGGACGCTCGCGATCGGGGTCCTTGACGCGCAGCGCGACGACCGCGGCGTGGGCGATCGTGAACGAGAGCATCGCCCCGAACGAGTAGAGGTTGCCCAGCACGTTCGTGTTGCCGTAGAGGATCAGCGCCCCCGCCAGCGCTGAGAAGAACATCAGCGTGAACCACGGCGTGCGGAACTTCGGGTGCAGCTGCGAAAACAGGCTCGGCAGCTGGCGATGCTCGGCCAGCGACCACGACAGGCGCGAGATCCCGATCATCCCGGCGTTCGTGGCGATGAACAGGATCGTCGCGGCGAGGATGCCGACGTAGTACTGGGCGAGGTGCAGGACCGTTCCGTGCAGGCCGAGCCGGGAGATGATGCCGAGCACCGGATCGTTCTGGAACACCCCGCCGAGGCCCGTGGCGTAGCCGGCGTGACTGAAGTGTTCGCCGAGCGCAGCGCTGTAGCCGACGCCGTGGTGCACGATCGGCAGCGCCGAGAGCGCCACGACGGAGATGCCCGCATAGACGCCGAGCACGGCCAGCACGACGAGGTTGACGGCCTTCGGCACCTGCGTGCCCGGGTCGCGAGCCTCCTCGGCCATGTTGGCCACAGTCTCAATGCCGGTGTAGGCGAGCATCGCGAGCGACAGAGCGAAGATCAGTTCTTTCCAGCTCGGGACGCTGCCCAGCTGGACCTGGTGGATCAGCAGCGATGGGTTCAGCACGAGGAACGCACCGACGCCGACGAGCAGCATCTGGGTGCCGAGATCGAGGATCGCTAGTACGAAGTTGAGCTTCGCCGACTCGCCGAGGCCGCGGATGTTCAGCGCGGTCAGCAGCACGACCACGACCAGGCCGCCGATGATGTCGCCGGGGTTGTGGTTGAGCGAGTGCAGCCCCGGGAACGCGCTGAGGTAGTGCGGGACGAAGAACGCCGAGATCGCGATCGTGAGGATGTAGTCGAGGCTCAGCGCCCAGCCGGCGAAGAACGAGACGACGTCGTCGAAGGCGTGACGTGCGAAGGAGGAGGATCCGCCGGCTTCGGGGAACATCGCCGCGCCCTCGGCGTAGGTTTTGGCCGTCAACGCGAACAACCCGCCGGCGAACACGAACACGAGCGGCGTGAGCCCGAGTGCGTGCGCGGCGACGAGGCCGAGGGCGTAGTAGATCGAGGAGCCGACGTTGCCGTAGGCGGTCGCGAACAGCCCCGAGACGCCGACCGTGCGGCGCAGCCCGTGCTCGCTCAGGCGAGCCATCTAGAGCCGTCCTCCGGCGCGCCGCGTGCTTGCGAGCCCGTCCAACGTATACCCCGTGCGGGCGGCTGAGAACGGCGCGTGCCCGCGGGGCGAACCGCACAGCCCGTGTTGGGTCAGCGTCTGCATCAGAGCAGCGTATATAGGGGCCGCTGCGCGCGGCTGCGCCAGGCGCCGCGCCGCCTTCCGCGGGCCCGATGCAAAATCCCATTCATCGCAGCCGCCGAGGCAGGAACCCATCGTATGATCCCGACGAGCCGGGCACCTCGTGTCCGGCATTCTTCATGGAAACCGCCCGACGCGAAAACTACGACTCCGGAGAGCACTTCGTCCTGGAATACGGGGAGCTGCGCTTCACGTTCAACGAGACGGACTTCTCCGAGCGCTGCGAGCAGGCCGCACTGAAGCTCGGCTTCGTCGGCGGCCGTCTCGGCGAGGGCGAGCTCGAAGACCTCGTCAACCTCGCCGTCAACGGCGAGATCATCGAGCCGGCCTCGCAGCTCGGGGAGCACGTCAACGTGTGCTGGCCGGAGCTCGTCGGGCCGGCCGAGCGCTCGCTCGTGCACTGGCTGCGCCGGCTCGTGTTCCGTGGCGCCTGGCTCGACCAGCGCGTCAAGGAGGGCGAGCTGGGGGTCAGCTACGACGAGCACAGCGGGACCTTCGCCTACGTCCAGCCTGCCGACCCGGGCTCCGGCGCGAACGCCGAACCGATCGAACTCGCACCCGAGCCCTCGTGGGGCCGGGTCGCCTACCGGCGCTGAGTCAGCGCCGGTAGCGCCCAAACGAGCTCTAGCTTCCCGCCTCCACCGCTCCGGCCCGCGCCTTCGTGACGGCCGCCGCGCCGTCCTCGCCGACGAGCAGCTCGAGCTTCAGCGTTCCGCTCGCCGCGAGGTCGAGGATCGGCTGGCGTCCCGTCGAGGTGAGCGCGGCGTCGAGCGCGATCACGGTCGTCTCGCCGCCGAACGTCTGCGAAGCCGTCGCGATCACGGTCAACGAGCCGCCGTCGCGCAGCTTGCGGGCCGCGGCGAGCGCCTTGCGAGCCGCGTGCGGGTTGAGACCGTCGAGACTGTCGATCAGCACGAGCGCGTGTCCGCCACGCGCCGCCACCCGCCGCGCCGCATCGATCGCACGCTCGACCGCCTGGCCCTGCGAGTCGGCCGACGCGGCGAAGCTTGCGGCCGCGACCGGCGCGAGGAGGCCGTCCTGCCAATCCTGGATCTCCTCGGGCCTCACACCGGCGAGCACCACACTGAGCTCGAGGTCCTCGCGGCCGCTGAGCGCGTCGAGCAGACGGCGGAGAGTCTCGGTCTTGCCGGCGTGGCGGGCCCCCACGATCACTGCGCGCGAGCCGCGGCCGATCGGGGTCAGCCACTCGATCGCTTCGAGCGTCGGGTCCTTGGAGTCGAGCGCGAGACGCTCGCTGGGCCACGCTACGGGGAGGTCCTCGTAGCGGGCGCCGTCGGCCACCGCCTCGGCCGAGGCGCCGTTGATCGTGTCGATGCGGACGAGCGAGGGGTAGCGCTCGGAGCGCCGCGGTGTGCGCACCGGCCCCGTCACGCGATCGCCGGAGACGAGCTCGCAGCGACGGACCTGGGCGGCGGAGATGTAGACGTCCTCATCCGAGGGCTCCGGTGGGTCGACGCGCAGGAAGGCCGACCCGTTGCCGAGCACCTCGACGACGCCCGCGGCGATCCGCGCCGCGCTCTCGCCGTCGGGCTCGTCCTTGCCCGCGCTCGGCCGCTCGGCGACGGCGGAGCCTCCGCGACTGCC
>OLKX01000129.1_pt1 | contig 14864 bp, 12 predicted proteins | sample 1604201 | NCBI WGS metagenome assembly OLKX01 (sample SAMEA104055716, study PRJEB20765) | soil metagenome | biome: Arctic tundra; feature: Polygonal ground; material: soil | place: USA | collected 2011-09 | depth 0-0.5 m
GCTGCGCCGGGCGCGCCGGATCGACGCGCCGCGGCTGATCATCGGCGGCCTGCTTGTGGCGTTCGCGTCGGCGGCGCTGCTGCACAGCGCGGGCGTGCTGCACAGCCTCGGCAGCGCCGTGGGCGTGGTCGCGATCGTTGCGACGCTGCTGGGCCTCGGGCTCGCACCGTGGGTGCTGAGGCTGGCGCGCAGCCTGTCCTTCGAGCGCGCTGCCCGGATCCGCGAGCAGGAGCGGGCCGAGCTGGGCGCACATCTGCACGACTCGGTGCTGCAGACGCTGGCGCTGATCCAGAAGCGGGCCGGCGACCCGCGCGAGGTGGCCGGACTGGCGCGCCGCCAGGAGCGCGAGCTGCGTCGCTGGCTGCTGGAGGGCTCCGAGCCGGGCGAGCGCGACAGCGTGGCGGGTGCGCTGGAGCGTGCCGCGGCCGAGGTCGAGGAGCTCCACCGGGTGCCGATCGAGGTGGTGACCGTGGGCGACGGCCCGCTGACCGGGCATCTGGAGGCCGTTGTGCAGGCGGCGCGCGAGGCGATGACCAACGCCGCCAAGTTCGCGAGCAGCGAGCGCGTGGACCTGTACGCCGAGGTCGAGGCGGACCGCGTCGAGGTGTTCGTGCGCGACCGCGGCATCGGCTTCGACCCGTCGGCGATCCCGGCCGACCGGCGCGGCGTGCGCGACTCGATCATCGCGCGCATGGAGCGCCACCACGGGCGCGCGGCCGTGCACAGCACACCCGGTGAGGGCACCGAGGTGGAGCTCGTGATGGAGCGGGGCTCGCCGCCGTGAGCAGGGGCCCGCGGGTCGTGATCGTCGACGACCACCACCTGTTCCGCAGCGGGGTGCGAGCCGAGCTCGGCGAGCAGGTGGCCGTGGTGGGCGACGCGGGCGGCGTCGAGGAGGCCGTTGCGGTGATCCGCGAGCAGCGTCCGGACGTCGTGCTGCTCGACGTGCACATGCCCGACGGAGGCGGTGTGGCGGTGATCGAGCGGGTGGCCGCCGAGCAGCCCGGAGTGCGCTTCCTGGCGCTGTCGGTGTCGGACGCCGCCGAGGACGTGATCGGCGTGATCCGTGCGGGCGCGCGCGGATATGTCACGAAGACGATCTCGGGCGCCGAGCTGGCGGCGGCGGTGCGCAGCGTGGCCGGCGGCGACGCGGTGTTCTCGCCGCGGCTGGCGGGCTTCGTGCTCGACGCGTTCGCCGGCGAGAGCCGCCGGGCCGCGCGTCCGCCGGGCGAGGATCCCGAGCTCGACCAGCTGACGCCGCGCGAGCGCGAGGTGCTGCGCCACATCGCCCGCGGCTACATGTACAAGGAGGTCGCGCAGCGCCTCGGGATCTCGGTCAAGACAGTCGAGGCCCACGTGTCGGCTGTCCTGCGCAAGCTCCAGCTCTCCAGCCGCCACGAGCTGAGCCGCTGGGCCGTCCAGCGCCGGCTCGTCAGCCTCGATTGACCGAAGCCCACTAGGGGTGATTCCCGATAGGCAGACGCCGGCCGAGCGGTCACAGTTGACAGACGTTGCCGTCCACGACACCGACACAGTGAGGAGCACGATGCCATTGCAGCCTGCATCGCAGACCGTCGACGCGTCCGGGTCCGGCGGCGACGCCGCGATCGAGGCGCGGGGCGTGACGAAGCGCTTCGGCGCTCGCACGGCCGTCGACGGGGTCGACCTGTTCGTGCCACGCGGCTCGGCGTTTGGCTTCCTCGGCCCGAACGGGGCGGGCAAGACGACGATGATCAGGATGCTGCTGGGGCTGACGCCGGCGAGCGCGGGGACGATGCGCATGCTCGGGCACCCGGTACCCGCCGAGCGCGCCGTCGCGCTCCAGCGGGTCGGCGCGATCGTCGAGGACCCGCGCTTTCACTCGCATCTGTCCGGCCGGGAGAACCTCCGCGTGGTGGCCGCGGTGCGCGGTGCCGAGGCATTCGCGCTGATCGCCCCGGCGCTGGCTCGCGTGGGCCTGTCCGAGCGCGCCGACGACAAGGTCAAGCGCTACTCGCTGGGCATGCGCCAGCGCCTCGGCGTCGCGCGCTGCCTGCTGGCGGACCCGCAGCTGCTGATCCTCGATGAGCCCACCAACGGGCTCGATCCCGGTGGTATCCAGGAGTTCCGCGAAATGGTCCGCGAGCTGGTCGAGCAGGAGGGGCGCACGGTGTTCATCTCCTCGCACCTGCTCGACGAGGTCGAAAAGATGTGCGACGCCGCTGCGATCGTGGACCGCGGCAAGGTGATCACGCAGGGCCCGATCGCCGAGCTCGCGGAAGGCGGCGCGCGCCACGAGCTGATCGTCGGAGTGGATGACCCCGAGCGCGCCCTCACGTTGCTCGAATCGGTCGCAGAGGTGCGCGAGGCGCGCCGCTCCGACGAGGGGCTGCGCGTGGTGCTCGGCGCTGGGCCGGAGGGCGCGGCGGTGGTCAACGCGTGCCTCGTGGGCGCGGGGCTCTCGGTGATGCGCCTCGAGCCGGTCCGCCACAGCCTCGAGCAGCGCTTCCTGGAGATCACCTCCAGACTCGACGCCGAGCCGCAGGAGATGCAGGCATGACCGCGCTCGCCCTCAGGATGATCGACGCGGACCTGCTCAAGCTGCGCAAGAAGCGTGGAACGGTGATCTGGGCGATGGTGCTCGCCTTCGCGCCGGTCGTGCTGCTGTTCGTCGTCAAGGCGATCCAGCATTCCTCGACGCCGCTGCAGCACGGTCCGGCCGGTGGGACCGCTGGTTTCACCGACGGGCTGCGATTGCTCGGCCTCTTCTTCGGGCCACTTGCCGCCGTGCTGATCGGCGTCGAGGCAGGCACCGGCGATCACTCGGCGGGCGTGTGGCGCGATCTCGTCGTCACCGGCCGCTCGCGTGTGGGGATGTTCGCCTCGCGCGTCCCGGCGGCGCTGGCGCTGTGCTGGACGGTGATGCTCGTCGGCTACGGGCTCGTCCTGATCGGCAGCTACGCGTTCGCGGCCGAACTCCCGACACCGGATGGGGCGCTGGTGCTCGACGGCATCCTCTTCACGCTGATGGCGACGGGCGTCGTGTGCGTGATCGCCGTGGGCTTCGCCTCGCTGACCACCTCCAAGCCCGCCGCGGTGACCGCGCTGATCGGCTGGCAGCTGGTGGCCAGCCCGCTGCTCGCCAACATCGGCTCGCTCGGCAGCGCCCGCGAGGCGCTGCTCAGCCAGGCGATCGCGCACTTCAGCCCGGTGCGTCTCGGCGACCGCGGATCCAGCGTGACGCTGTCGCAGGGGACCGCCCTGCTCGTGCTTGTCGTGTGGCTCGCTGCCTTCACCGCGCTGGGCGCCTGGCGCTCGCGCACGATGGACGCCTGAGCCACCGACGATCCTCGCGCATGCCGCCGCCCGCACAGAGCCCCCGCGGGCGGCGGAAGCGCGTTGGACCTTCTTAGGAGCGCTCTGCGCATTTCAACATGCCCTCCGTCTCGGCGCAGGTGACGGCTGGCGAAGCTCTACGACGAATTCATTCCGTGCGCCGCAAGGAGCCCCTCGACTCGCAGGCGGCATGGCATGTCGGAGCCCCACACGCTCAACAGAGCACGGAGCAGCACCGGATGCTCCTCGGCAGACCCGACGAATCCATCGTCACAGCATCACCTGGACCAGCAAACGGGCGCCCGTCAGTCCTATACGACCGACGTCCCAGCCGCGCGTCCACGTGCTGATCCCGAAAGTCAAGGTTCTCAACTAAGGGCCACTTCCCCAACGAGGCCGCCAGGAAGCTGATCTACCTCGCGATCCAAAACGCCGTGCCAGCATGGACAAACCGCCGGGAGGGAAGACAGGAGCCCCGAGTGTTAGGAGGCGGCTTCGACGATCGCTTTCCAAGTAGACCGAAGGATTCTGGGGGGCGGGACATTCACGGGTCGAGAGCGTACGATGTACGCGCATGGCTTCGCCCCGGACGAGCAACATCCCAGCGGGTATGGCGGTCCTCGGCCTTCTGATCGAGAGCCCGGATTCGGTTGCGGGCCTCGCGTTGCGTCTTGAGGAGGAGTATCCGACTGCCGGGTGGCAACGCAACATCGTCCATAACACGCTGCCGAGTCTTGCCGAGCAGGGGCTAATTCACAGGAGTGAGCGAGGATCGGCGGCGTCGTGGCACTGGTGCGAAGTGACGGCGGCAGGTCGCGACAGATTTGCGCGGTGGTTCGGGGAGTCTGCGGCGGAGCCTCCGCCGATGCGCGACGCCCTGATCGCGAAGCTCAAGCACGTGCGCGAGCCCGAGCAGCTCGCGGTCGCGGTCAGAGACATCGCGGCGCGAGAGCAACGGACGTTGCGAGACTATGAGGCTGCGCGCTCGCGCTACCGCCGGGCTCATGCGGCGGGCGAGCTCCGCTCTAGACCGGGTAGCGATCGCCGGGCGACGGTTCGTGCCGTGGCGCTGACGTTCGAGGTGCTGGAGCTGCAGGCGCGAATCAAGAACCTGCAGCGTGTTCGGGAGGATCTCGAAGACCCAGAGGGTCGCAGCGACGCGCTTGCCGATGGCTGAGTTGCTGGTTCTTCGCGGCGTCGATAAGAGCTACCTTCGCGGGAAGCGTCGACTGCCCGTCCTCCGCGATGTCTCGCTCACGGTCGCGTCCGGGGAGATCGTTGCCGTTGTTGGATCACGAGATGAGGGCAAGACAACGTTGCTGCGGATCGCGAGTGCTCTTGAAGAACCTGATGCCGGTGAGGTGTGGTTTGGGGGGCGGGATCTGACGCGGATGCCGTTGCGGGAGCGCGAGAAGCTGTGGCGCGGTGAGATCTCTTGGGTCAGCCGTGAGGGCTCAACGCTTGGGTTTGAGATGCTCGACTATGTCGCGCTCCCAATGCGAGTGGGAGGCGGCCGCTCCGCGAGCGCAGTGGATGACTTTGCGATGGCGGCGTTGGAGCGCGTCGGTCTGCGGTCTGTGGCGCGACGCCGGTGGGAGGAGCTGTCGAACTGGGAGCGCGTCTTGGTGGCGCTCGCTCGTGGCATCGCGCCGAAGCCTCGTCTGATGGTCATTGACGACGTGATCGATGGTCTAGGTATCAGCAGGACCCGTGAGGCTGGGGAGCTCCTGTGCTCGCTTGTGCGCGAACTCGGATGTGGGGTCTTGATGAGCGCATCAGATGCCGAGGCGACCTTGCTCGCGGATCGTGTCTGGTCCTTCGCGGGCGGTGGTCTGCGGCTCATATCCAATCGCCCCGTGTCATCGAGCAACATCGTTGATTTTCCGGGCGTCGCCGGAGCTCAGAGCCGAGGGTCTAGCGGCTTGGGCTACTAGTGCTCGAGCTCCGTGACCTCGTAAAGAGCTATCAGAGCGGCAGCGGCGAGACCATCCACGCCGTGAACGGCGTCTCGATGACTCTCCAGGCGGGCGAACTCGCAGTCTTGTTCGGGCCAAGTGGTTCCGGCAAGACAACGCTCCTGGAGCTGATCGCGGGATTGCGAGCGCCAGAGAGCGGCGCCGTACTGCTGGATGGTCGAGATGTTCTGGCTCTGTCGCAAAGACAGAGCGACCAATACCGCCTCAACGACATCGGGATCATCGGCCAGCCGCAGAACTTGACGCCGGGCTGGCAGGCGATCGAGACGGCCTCGCTGAAGCTATGGCTCTCAGCGCCGTCCGACGCTCGGTCGATAATCGAGCCGCTACTCGAGCAACTCGGGCTTGCAGAGCGAATGTTCAACAGGACCGAGGAGCTCTCGATGGGCGAGCGTCAACGCTTGCTGATTGCCCAGGCTCTCTCGACTAACCCAAAGCTCGTGCTCGCTGATGAGCCGACGGGGAGCTTGGACACCCAACGCACCCGAGAAGTTCTGACGCTGCTGCGCGGGCTCGCCACCGATCAGCGTAAGGCGATTCTCCTAGCGAGTCACGACCCGCAAGCCGCAGCGTACGCCGACCGTATCTATGAGCTGCGCGACGGCAAATTGCAGGCGCATAACGCCGAGCAACTGCTTGCCTATCCCGTCTCTGCGGCACCGAGCGCCTAGAGCGGACAGCGCGAATGAGCCTCGCCAATCTCTTGAAGGTATATCGCGCTCGTCTGCGCGCCAGGGCAGTCCTCGTGCAGGAGGGTCTAGCAATTCTCGGGATCGCTGTTGGTGTAGCGCTTCTCTTCGCAACTCAGGTCGCCTCGACGAGCTTGAGCCGCTCAGTACAGGAACTGACCCATGAGATCGTCGGAAATGGCCAGCAGTTTCAGCTAGAGGCGCGTGGCCAAAACGGCGTCAGCGAGCGGCTCCTCGCCGATGTGCGTGCGCTGGCAGGCGTGCGCTCCGCGTTCCCCGTGCTTGAGCAGCAGGCGAACGTGATTGGCCCGTCCGGGCAACGAGCGGTGGATCTGATCGGCACCGACCCACGGTTCACAAACCTAGGTGGCCCGCTCCTGCGCAGGTTTTCCGCGGCGCAGCTTGCGGCTCAGCGAGCGATCGCTCTGCCGAGTCCGCTCGCGGAAGCGATTGGTGCGAGCTCGCTTCAGACCGTCAAGATCCAGGTCGGCTCGACGGTCGTTGAGACGCTTCTGGGGGCGACGCTTGGGGAAGGCGATATCCGCGGGCTCGTACATAGCCCCGTCGCGCTCGCGCCCGTCAAATACGCGCAGGAGCTCACCGGCCTTCGGGGGCGCATCAGCCGGATCTTCGTCCGTGCCGCCCCAGGTCGCGCACCCGACGTGCGCCGGGAGCTCGCGACGCTGGCCGCCGGCGCTGCGATTAATCTCGAGCCAGCCAACTTCGACTCGACGCTGTTCGCGACGGCCGTCGCGCCGGAGAGCCAAAGCGAGACGCTCTTCTCTGCGATCAGTGCGTTGATTGGGTTCATGTTCGCTCTGAACGCGATGTTGATTAGTGCACCGGCGAGACGCGCGCTCATCGAGAGCCTGCGGCCACTCGGTGCTTCACGTCTGATGAGGGTCCAGGTGCTTCTATTCGATGCGGCCGTTATCGCCACGCTGTCATGCATGCTCGGTCTCGTGCTCGGCGAGGTGCTTTCGATCGCGGCCTTTCACAGCACGCCCGGCTACCTCTCGTTCGCGTTCCCGGTCGGGAACGATCGCGTCGTCACCTGGCAGAGCGTTGGCCTAGCCGTCGCAGCTGGAGCGGTAGCTGCGCTCGTCGGGGTGTTCTGGCCGCTGCGGGACACCGTGCTCCCCGGAGCGCGTCGAGGGAGGCGACGCCGTCACGCCGGTCGTGTGTGGCGGCTCACCGCGGGCTTGGGCTGCCTTGTGCTCACGACTCTGATCCTGTTTCTCGACACGTCAGCTGCGGTGGCGGGGAACATCGCGCTTACCGTCGCTCTTGTCTTCCTGATCCCGTTGCTGTTCGACGGTCTGCTCGTTGTCTTCGATCACGTGCAGCGCTCCTCCAACAGTGCGGCCACGCGTCTCGCGCTCAACGAACTCCGAAACCCCCACGCGCGTGTGCGCTCGCTCGCGATCGCGACCACTGCGGCGCTCGCCGTAATGGGAATCGTCGAGTTCCAAGGCACGCAGGCAAATCTCTCGGCAGGGCTGGATGCGTCGGCACGCGCTATCGACTCAAGTGCCGACGTGTGGGTGACACCCAGCGGCGAATCAAACGCATTCGCGACCACGTCTTTCTCCGGCGAACACGTCGCGGCCCTTCAACACCTGCCGGGCGTCCGCTCGGTCGCTCTGTATAGAGGCAGCTTCTTGAACTGGGGCGATCGGCGTCTCTGGGTTCTTGCTCCACCCGGCACCGCAGCCAGCCACTTGCTCGCGGCTCAACTCGTGACGGGCGAACCGGACGCCGTCGCTGCCAAGGTCAGTGCCGGCGGCTGGGCGGTGATCTCGCGTCGAGTAGCCACCGAGCGCCATCTACACGTCGGAGGGCGCTTCCTTCTGCCGTCCCCACAGCCGACGATGTTGCGGGTCGCGGCACTCAGCTCGAACCTCGGATGGGCCCCCGGGGCGATCGTCATGAACTCACGCGACTACGCGCACGCGTGGGGCACCAAGGATCCGAGCGCCTACCTCATCCGCACCCAGCCGGGCGTCGCACCCGCCACCACGAGCCGGCTTGTTCAACATGCACTAGGGACAGAAACAGGCTTGATCGTCGAAACGGTCGCGCAGCGCGAGCGCCGCCACTTCGCCCTCGCAAGCCAGGGGCTCTCGCGGCTAACCCAGATTCGGCTACTCGTACTCGTCGCTGCGGTGCTCGCGGTCACGGCAGCTATGGGCGCCTTGATGTGGCAGCGACGTGACCGAGTCGCATTCCTGAAGTGCAGCGGCTTCTCCCGCAGCGTCCTGCTGCGATGGCTGCTCTACGAAAGTTCGGTTCTGCTCGCCGCTGGCTGCTCCATCGGGGCAGCGTTCGGCATCTACGCTCAGGTGCTTGGCAGCCATTTCCTTGCGAACGTCACCGGCTTCCCCGTCGTCTTCAACGTCGAAGCGCTCGCGGCACTCTCGAGCTTCATCCTCGTCACGACCGTCGCGGTGGCAATCGTCGCGCTCCCGGGCTATCTCGTAGTCCGTGTGCCACCTAGAACCGTCAGCCCGGCCTACTGAGCCGCGTTACGCGCGGCGCCTCGCCAACACCGACGCGGCGCCCCTGTCGTTTGCCCAGCTGCGCGAGCTGTTGCGTTCGGTTGCCCGAGAGCTTCTCTGGGGGCTACCCGGCGTCGCCCGAGAGGTCCAGCGATGGCGCACGCTCGCGCAGCAGATCCCGGTCGATGAGCTTCGAGAGGACGCCCTGAGCACCCTCGCTAACAAGCGTGGCCACATCGACGGAGCGGCTCTCTTCACGATCCTGCCGCGCCGCCGCAACCTCGACCTACTGCGCCTGCTGGTCGCTTACGAGGTCATCTGGGACTTTCTCGACACCGTCAACGAGCACGGGGCCACAGCAGGACAAGCAAACGGGCGACAGCTACACGTCGCACTCATAGACGCACTCGACCCTACGAGGCCAATCAGTGACTACTACCGGCACCATCCGTGGAAGGACGACGGCGGCTACCTGCGAAGTCTCGTGGAGACCTGTCGCGCCGCCACCGCCAAGTTGCCGTCCTACCCTCGCGTTCGCGCGCGGCTGCTTGAAGAGGCCACACGCGCGCAAGTGTTGGCGATCAATCACGACCTGGACCCTCAGGCACGCGACGACGACCTACGCCAGTGGGCTCTCGAGCAGAACGCCGCGTCCCATGACCTCAGGTGGTTCGAGCTCTCCGGTGCCGCGAGCGCCTCCATGGCGGTCCACGCGCTCCTCGCGCTCGCAACCGAGCCCGCGGTGACCTCGACGCAGGTCACACGCATCCACGGCGCCTACTTTCCGTGGATCTCCGCGGCCACAACGATGCTCGACAGCTACGTCGACCAAGCCGAGGACGTGGAGAACGGCGACCACAGCTATATCGCGCACTATGCAACTGCGGCGACGGCCGCACGCCGTACCCGCGAGCTGACCCGCCGCAGCTTTGTGGAGGCCGGCCAGCTCCCGAGAGCAGAGCGTCACATTCTTATCGTCGCGTGCATGGTCGCTCTATACCTGTCCAAGGACAGCGTCCACGTACCTTCGATGCGCACGAGGACAAACGAACTCATTGAAGCGGGCGGGACTCTAACTCGCCTCGTGCGTCCCATCCTGCGGCTGTGGCGGATCATCTATTCCCAGCGAGCCGCCTGAGCTAGCAGCACTACAGAGACACGATTCCAGTTCTTCGGATAAGCCGAATCACGGCGCTGATCCGAAGCGTCCGTTCCGGTCGTAGCGTTTCTATTCCGACCGTAACCACTTCCTAGCTATCCGCAGCGCGACGAGTGATGCTTCGCGACATCGTGACGGCGGACGCAGGCCCATCCCGACACCCCTTCAGGCTCCGGCTAGCAGGCGAGCATCGTCGGCCCGGAACGGAGGCGCTGGCTACCGCCCAGGCTGAGCCAGTGAGCGGTGGCTCGCTTCGACACCAGGCCCCGCTCATCCCGAAAGACACGGTGACGGCCGGGGAGCCAGTGCGCATCGAGCTCACGCGCTCTCAGGTCACTGGGATAAGCGAGCAGGCGGCCGCCTCCGGATACACGTTGCTGCCTCAAGATCACGATGCTCGCCGAGAGGCATTGGCGAGCGCTTACGGAGAGATCGCCAGCATGGAGACGGCCAGGGTTTCCTCGTCCCTCCTCGTCGGGCTACTCATTTTCGCTGCCTTCCCCGACGATGGCGCGGCGATCGCCAACGCTGAACTAGCGGGTGGGCTTACGATCAGCCCAAGTACGTGTCATCGGTATCTCCGGACCCTGGTCGCAGTAGGTTTGGTCGAACGCGCGCCAGCTTCACGGAAGTACAGGCTGGCCCTATGATAAGGACCGGCCAGGGGCACGCTCACGACCCCGGCGACACGCGGGCTTCTCAGCAAAAGAAGCACGGGTTCGAGATGGACGAGGTACGACCCGTCGTGCTGGCGCTGGCCGACCATCAGGTCGCCTCGATAGTCAGCCAGGTCTCAGGCGGCGCCCGACTTCCGGGACTGCTCGAAGCGTTGAGCGGATCGCGCACGCTGCGCTCTAGCATCCGACCGCTCCTTGACGACCCCCGCTATTCGCGCTCGACGTTGCGCGCGCTGATGGTTCTTGAGGCGTGTCCGCCCGAGAACGAGGGGCGGGAAGTGACAGCAGTCGCAAAGGAACTCGGTCTATCGCCAGCCACAGCGTATCGCTACGTGAGCACGTGGGAGGCCGTCGGTTTGCTCGAGCGCGACCCCAAATCTCGGCGATACCGGCGCGCCCCCGCCGAGCCACAGTGATCATCGCAATGGTCGGCCCCATCACCAATGCGCCCTGACCACGAGCGGTCGATGTCTCGCGACGGCTCAGAGGGTCATCGTCGGCCTCCGAACATCAGACGGATTCCGTCGGTGCGCGCGCATCCTGGGGCTGTCGTCGTGGTGCGTTCCAAGGCTGTGATGCGTAGTTTTGAGGCGTACCTGTTCGCGGAGCGTGAGCAGCCGGTGGTTGGGGTGGCTCGGTCCTTGGATTCTGATGAGCCGGCGATCGCGGCGGAGGTGTTGCGGTCGGTGGTTGGGCCGGAGCCGCGGATCTACTACATCCCGAATGAGTACATGCTGCGTCGCCTCAGCTATACGGTCGGGCAAGAGCTCTGCCTCACGGTCGGCGCCGCGAGGGTTTGGTGGCCGGGCCTTTCAACGCGGAGTGATCCGGGCGATCATCCGCTCGTCGTCGCGCTCGAGAGCGAGAGGGCAGCAGCGACGCTTGAGGAGCTGGCTCGCAGCTTTGATCTCAGCAGGCCGAGGGTACGCACGGAGCTGAAGCTGTTGGAGGGAGCGTTGGCGCTCGCGGAGCACAGGCTGAGCGAGGAGCGCTCCCGTAGCGCAGAGGCGGCGCAGCGTGCTCGCGTGGCACGCCAGCCCGCGCCTCGCAACCCCCGCGGCGCTAAAGCCGGCGTCGGGCGTGCCAATCGCGCTGGTCAGGACTGCGAGGAATCTCTTCATGGCCTGATCGTGGGGGAGTGGGTCGGCGCGTTGACGGCGGGCGATCGTCGCAAACATCCCCTGGGCTATGTCCTCTCACCGGAGTTCATTGCGATGGTCGAGCAGCAGCGCGACCTTTCGCGCACACGGACCGCGTGGGTTTGCGCGATGGTCGCCTGTGGCTATGCGCCCGCGCTGACGGGCCTGAACCCGCACCGGCTACTAACCGGTGCGCCCGGGAGCCCACAGTCCACGCGAGAGGACGGTGCGAAGGGCTGGCGGTGCAACCTGAAGCGAAACTCAGCCAGCGGACCTCGCGTGCACTACTGGACGCTCGAGGACGGAACGGTGGAGTTCGCGGCGATCGGCAACCACGACGACCTCGGCCGCCGATGAGCACGCTGCGCGATGGATATCGGAACTCGCTGAACCCGTGTCGGCTTCATCGGTTTTCTAACAAGCCAGCAGCAGCCCGAAGTAGAGCTTCCTTCGCCTGGGAGGCGCACGTCAAGCAGCTCGATGCTCAGAAGGTCGGTCGCTATGACCTCTTTAGACCTTGCGGTGCTCGGGAACCCAGGAGCCGTCGTCGCGGCGCTCGAAGTCCTGGAACAGGCCCGGCGCCTCGACCTGCATGATCCGTGCGATGTCGTCGAACACGAGCCGCAGCTCCTCCTCGGCGCCCTCGGCGGTGCGCATCTCGATCACGTGGCGCAGCGTGCGCGCGTTGGCGGTCCACAGGATGTCGGTGCTGAGCCCGATCGGCGCGAGGCGCCGCAGCGCCGAGGTGACCTCCTTCTTGACGTGGAAGGGCACGCCCTCCTCGTCGATTCCCAGCTCCTGCGCGGCCTTGACCTGGAACTCCTCGAGCTGCTCGACGATGCTCAGCACCTGGTCGCGGACCGGCTCCAGCGCGGGGGGGACGCGGAAGCCGATGTCGGTGAGGCGCACGTAGCGCAGGCTCTCCTGGCTGAAGGCCGAGCCGGCGCGATGCCTGACAAGCTCATGAGTAAAAACACGTGAACAGTTTCTTATTGCCAAGCTGTAGTTGGCGTGCTCGAGCACGCTGCCGTGGGCCGAGCGCAGGATGTTGGCGAAGTACTCGCGCTGGTCGGTGCGCACGCGGGTGACGTTTGCGTTGAGGCCCGGCTCCCAGCTGCGGTAGCAGGCACGCCCGCCGAACTCGACGATCAGCTCGCCGCCGTTGGGCGCCTCGGCGGCCTCCTCCACACGCCGCTGCAGCCAGGACTCGCCACCGACCGAGCGCAGGTAGCCGCCCATGCCCTCGAGGTCGATCGAGGGGCGGGCGAGGAGGAACACCTGCGGCATGGTCTCGTGCATCGGGCGGACGATGCTACATCCCGCTTCGGCCGCTTTCCCGGGACGCCCGCCAGGACCCCGATGGGACGACCGGTTTCACGGCTGGGAATCGATCGAGCGGGCGCTCCAGCTAAGGTCTCACGTCGATGAGCGTGTCTGAGAACGGCTCGACGAAGATCGTCGCGGCGCAGCAGCTGCGCCGACGTTTCGGCTCCGGCGAGGCGGCCGTCGATGCCCTGGCGGATGTCACGGTCGACTTCCCCTCGGGGCGCTTCGCGGCGATCATGGGTCCGTCCGGCTCCGGCAAGTCGACGCTCATGCACATCCTCGCCGGCCTCGACCGACCGACGTCGGGAACCGTGGAGATCGCCGGCGTGGAGCTGACCACGCTGAACGACCGTGAGCTGACGCAGCTGCGCCGCGAGCGCGTCGGCTTCATCTTCCAGACCTTCAACCTGCTGCCGGTGCTCAGCGCCGAGGAGAACATCCTCCTGCCGCTCTCGATCGCCGGTGGCAAGCCCGACCGCGAGTGGTTCGACCGGCTCGTCGATACCGTCGGCATCCGCGATCGGCTGGCACACCGCCCGGCTGAGCTGTCCGGCGGCCAGCAGCAGCGGGTCGCCGTCGCGCGCGCCCTCATCTCGCGGCCCTCGGTGGTGTTCGCCGACGAGCCCTCGGGCAACCTCGACTCGAAGTCCTCGGGCGACGTGCTCGACCTGCTGCGCCATGCCGTCGACGACTTCGGTCAGACGGTCGTGATGGTCACCCATGACGCCCACGCCGCCTCCTACGCCGACCGGCTGCTGGTGCTCGCCGACGGGCGCATCGTTCACGACGGCGCCGCGGTCACGGCCGAGCAGGCGCTCGACCTGATGAAGTCCGTGGGCTGATGCTCAAGCTGGTCCTGAGAGGTTTCCTGCAGCGCAAGCTGCGCGTCCTCTTGACCGGCATCTCGATCGCGCTCGGCGTCGCGCTGATGGCGGGCACCTACGTGCTCACCGACACGATCAACCAGTCCTTCGCGGGCATCTTCCAGGCCGCCAACAGCGGCAACTCCGTCGTCATCAGCCCGACCGAAACGCTCGGCAGCCAAACCCGCTCGCAGGTCTCGCCGGTCACCGACGCGCTGCTCGAAAAGGTGCGCTCGACAGCCGGCGTGGCCCAGGCGGCGGGCGCGATCTTCACGCCCGCGACGTTCCTCGACGCGAGCCGCAAGCGACTGACCAAAGGCGGGGCGCCCAACTTCGTCTCCTCGCTGGAGCCCGCGCGCTTTGAGTCCTTCAAGCCGGTCGAAGGCCGCTTTCCGAGTGCTGCCGGCGAAGTAGCGATAGATCAGGCGACCTCTGAAAAGGCCAATCTGAAGATCGGCGGGCAGATGATCATCGCGGGCTCGGCGGTGTCGCGACGCTACACGGTCGTCGGGATCCTCAAGTTCGGCGGCGGGCAGTCCTTCGGCGGCGCGAGCGCCGCGGTGCTCACGCCGGCGGAGGCCCAACGGGTCGTCGGGCAGCCGGGGCGCTTCGACCAGATCGATGTCGCCGCCGCTCCCGGCGTGACGCCCCCGCAGCTGCGCTCGCGGCTACAGGCGGCGTTGCCGAGCGCCGTCGTCGTGAGAACCGGGACGCAGCAGGCCAAAAAGGACACCTCGGACCTTGAAAGCAATCTCAGCTTCCTGCGCACGTTCCTGCTCGTGTTCGCCTACGTCTCGCTCGTCGTCGGCGCGTTCATCATCTTCAACACCTTCTCGATCACCGTCGCGCAGCGCACGCGCGAGTTCGGCCTGCTGCGCACGCTCGGCGCGTCGCGCTCGCAGATCATGCGCTCGGTCGTGATCGAAGGGCTGCTGTTGGGCGTGCTCGGAGCGGTACTCGGCCTGCTCGGCGGCATCGCGCTCGCGCCGGCGCTCGATCAGCTGTTCAAGAGCTTCGGCGCCGACCTGCCCGACTCGGGCACCGTGCTCGAGACCCGCACGATCGTCGTGTCGCTGGCCGTCGGTATCAGCGTCACGCTGCTCGCCGGCCTGGCGCCCGCGCTGCGCGCCACGCGGGTGCCGCCACTGGCGGCGATGCGCGAGGGCGTGAGCGTAGAGCGCGCCGACCTCACGGGCCGCGGCGTCGTGGCTCGAGCCACGCT
>OLKX01000186.1_pt1 | contig 14264 bp, 16 predicted proteins | sample 1604201 | NCBI WGS metagenome assembly OLKX01 (sample SAMEA104055716, study PRJEB20765) | soil metagenome | biome: Arctic tundra; feature: Polygonal ground; material: soil | place: USA | collected 2011-09 | depth 0-0.5 m
AACCGGGTCGCCAGCCAGCCGGACAGGGCGCCGCCCAAGCCGAGCACGAGCGCTGCCACCGCGGCGCCTGCGAGCGCCACGGCCGCGGCCGTCGCACGATGACGACGCTGGCGTGCGCGAGCCTCTTCGATCACGCCGGCATCGGGTGCCTCCGCCGGCGGCCGCTCGACTGTCAGCGTCATCTGATGTCGGAACCGCGATTCAGCATTGCGCTAGTATGAATAGCACAATGATGGACATCAAGGTCGACCGGAACGACCCAGCCGCGCTTCACGACCAGGTCGCCGCACAGATCCGCCGCGCGATCGCCGACGGCGAGGCAAGACCGGGCGAGCGCCTCCCCGCGGCACGCCACCTCGCCGCCGTCATGCGCGTCAACACCAACACGGTCCTGCGCGCCCTGCGACTGCTGCGCGATGAGGGGCTGCTCGAGCTGCGCCCGGGCCACGGCAGCCGTGTGAGCGGCACGCCCCAGCGCGGAGCGCTGCTGAGCAAGGCGATCGAGCTCGTGCAGCTCAGCCGCGAGAGTGGCTACAACCGCGCCGAACTGCTGGAGATCATTCAACATCTCCCATGAACGCAAACGGCCGCGTCTGGCGTGACACAGTGTGCAAGCTCAGGTGGGCAAGCTGTGCTGGGTAGTCCAGGGCACTCTTGCCTGGCTGCAGTTCTTCCGTCGCCTACGCGTGCGCTGGGAGCGCGTGCCGGAGATTACGAAGCCCTCAGGCTAGGCCGGGCTGTTTGCTCCGCGAGCCGCGCGCGTTGGTGTCGAGGATGACACGCGAGCGGGACCGAGCGAATGTCGTGCTTGAACACGGCTGATCTGTAGCTGCAGCTTCTGGAACCTGCCGATGCGCTCGCGGAGGCCCGCGAACTCCTGGGCATAGTGCTCGCGGGCTTTGCGAGGCCCCTCGAGCGTCGACGCGCAGTCAAGAAGCTCGAGCGTCTCGTCGATCCTCTCACGAGCGAGGAGAAACCTCGCAAGGTCGAGCACATTGCGGCCGTTGCGCGGCTCGGCCTCGTACGCCGACCGCAGAAGAGGCTCGGCGATGTCGTCTTCGCCGGCGACCGATGCGATGCGTCCCTGCAGATGAGTCAGCAAGTTCACCAGCACGCGGTTTGTCGGGGCCGCCGCGACGGCGCGCTCAGCGCACCTGCGGGCCGCTGCGAGATCCCCGGCTCCGAGCAGCAGATTCCCTGCCCGGTACAAGCGAAACGGATTGCCCTCGTGGTCGAGCTCGACCGCACGGAGAGCCTCCGTTCGGGCGCGCTCGGGCTGAAGCATCGCCAGAGCGATCGCGTGATGCAGACGAACGTCCGGGTCGGTAGGAAAGCGAGCGACCGCGCCCCGTGTGAAGGCGAGGTACTCCTCGGGGGTGCCGTTGAGTTGTAGCCGTCGCGCCCTGCCGAGCGAACGGGGAAGGGATTGATGACCCCCGATCTTCATGGTGCGGCGATTATCGTCGCACCGCCGCGCGAGCTTGAGCCGCGGCCCGTTCGGATGACGGGGATCGAGAATCGCGTCGGTCAGCTGGTGGGCGGCTCTACAGACGGACGGCGAGCAGAGCAACCACGAGAAAGGTCAGGATGAGAGCTGTGGCTCTCGCTGATCCCGCCTTCGCGGTGTGCTGCTTCATCGGATCGCCGCCGAGCGCGACCTGCCTGCGCGCGCGCCGCCACCGCCACCGGTTCAGGAGGTCGAGCAGCACGACGAAGACCACCACGACGCCTATCGCCCTGGCGAGTTCCGCCGGCGTGCGCCACGGGTACCAGAAGTAGTGCCTCCGCGGATGAAGTAGAGGGATGCTCGCCAGCGCGAAGTTCACAGCAATTCAATGATCGACCGGCTGCGGGCCGAACTTGAACCCGCGACCTTCGGGTCATGAGGTCGGGCAGGGGGTTTTCGTGGGTGCTGATATGGCTTTCTAGAGCGGTTCTCGTGCGGCCCGGTACCCCCACTTCTGCTCAACCCTCGCCCCGATCTCGTCATGGTCTATCCACGTCTATGTGGCGGACCCAGAGTTTGAGCGGCTGGTCATTGGTGTCATCGTGGTTGGGATCTGCGTAGCTCGGGACCGAGGATCTCTTGAACGATGCGGCGTAGGTCTTCTTGAGCGAAGGCGGCGCGTTGGGACCGGAGGTATACGAGCTTTTGCCATTGTGTCCGGTCGAACTCGGGTGGCTGGGCAAGCTTGCCGACGATCGCATCCACCGTTGGGAATGGGCGGTAGAGCTCGGGCTGCAGGGTTCGCATGGTCGCGAGCTTCGCGTCGAGCACCTCTCGAAGCTTTGGATACTCGAACGCGAGCGGCGAACCCGGCTCCTGGGCAGCGACCGCTACCCACGCCACATCCGCACAGTGCTTGACGAGACCGTGGACGCACCAGCCGAGGATCTTCTCAGCGAGCACCTCCACCGGGTCCATCACCCAAACGGTGGGCGTCTCATCCCAGAGCCCCAGCGAGTAGGGCGTCTCAAAGGGCACCTCTCGCCCATCGAGCAGCAGGCCGCGGAAGGACACGTCGGCCTTGAACTGCCGGTCCTGCTCGGCAAGCGCAACACCGGTGAACACGGGATCGAACCGGATCGGCTCGACCTTCATAAGGGTTCCTCGCCGGTCCGCGGACACCGCTGCCGCAGGGAGGATGTCGAGGTTCTCGTCGCTGTAACGCAGTAGCTCCGACACCGACTCAGGCGGATCAATGGCCTGCGCGGAGGTCGAGAAGTCGGCATCGTAGACCGTGAATCTCGGGCTACCGAAGCAGCGCAACGCCATCGAGCCCGCAAGGACGCTGTCCTTTTTGAAGAAGCGCTTCGCGCCTAGATTCAGCACCTCGACGACGCGGACAATGTCGCGCACCAAGACAGGCAGCGCGAGGTCGTGCTCCCTGGACTGGGCACGCAACTCATCATCGTCCGGATAGTCGATCATCCGACAGCGATCGCGCCGAGCCAGCCACGGAGTTGCCGCGAGGGAACGTTGACGAGCACCCCAGTCTGGCGATCACGGGTCATCCCCCGGCGGGCCATCTCATAGCCGGCGGAACGGTCGAGCGGAATCGCCTTTTGCTTGCCCATTGTCTGTAGCTCATCTCCGACGACGTGCTCGTAGCCCAACCCGATCAGCAGGAATGCGACACGACGTGCAGTTGAGGAGCTCGTTCGCCTAGCGATCGCCCATACGGTGCTCCAATCCGCGCGGCCCTCCTCTCGGGCTCGAGCCCACCCAGTGACGATCGTCTCGATACCGCCGCACAGTTCGGGGCGCAGAATGCCGTCGACGAGGGTCCGCTCGAGACTCGAGCGCCACACAAACTCCTTCAGGCCCGCCTGGACGCGCACCCGCTCACGCTCGTTGTCCTCCCGAGGCCAGCGCGAGCCCGACAAGCGCACCACCTTGAGCTCGTGCCCCGCCAGCGACGCGGAGGTCAGGTCTGTCGGGCTGCCCTGACGTACCGCCGCATACAGCGTCGAGGAGTGAAGGTCGGTCAGGCGGTGCGCGATCAGAGCACTGAGGAACCCCAGGTAGTACGGGCCCTGCTCACGCAACGCGAGATCCACGAGCAACTCCACGGGGACTGCTTGGTCGACATCGCTGGTAGCCCACGGCGCCACGACATACCGGCCCCGCCGGACCCGGTAAAGCAGCTTGCGCACGGCCATCCGATCGAGCAGGCGAACGTAATGCGGAGTGATCGCCGACAGCCAGTCACTGTCCCCGGGCAAGCTGATCGTGCGGCGCTTGGCCGCCGCGACATGCTCGAAGACCGCCGAAGCCTCTCGGGAGACCGTCCGATCGCCGGAACTCATGTGACCATTATATCCGATTTCCGGACTGCCAGAGTCTGCTTCCAGTATAAGATAGCCACTCTCGCTCGTAAGAATCCGAAAAACAGACCGGAACGGTCCGCTTCTCGTACAAGAATCGCAAGACAGCGTCCCAACCAAGCTCCTAAGACCGGCGGAGCGACCTTCGGGTCATGAGGTCGTCGGAGGGATGCCGAGGCTCTCTTCGAGCACGGAGCACAGATATTGATTAGCCGACCGCGACACGCGGCAGACGGGACACGATCACCTCAAGGATGCGCTCGATACACGGGTGGTGCCAGCCATCTTCGAGTGCCTCGTCGCGTAGGAGCGAGGCCTCGGTGGCGACTCGCTCGCCGAGCTCCTCGCGCTCGCGCGTGAACCCGGTGGCGCTCAGCGAGAAGTCCGCGGCGAGGTCCGCGAAATGGATCGGGGTGATCGCGTCGGGGTCGAGCTCATCCCCGATGCTGAGAGCCAGGTGCTTGTCGAGCTCCGGGTAGGGCGCGGTGCAGACGACGTCGTAGAGCGGCGCCAGGTGCAGGCCGTCTGCGCTGTAGATCAGCGAGATGTTCTTGGCGTGCGCGTCGGCGTTGCCGAGCAGGAAATGAAAGACCGCCGACTGCGCGCCCGCAAGGCGATCGAGACCAGGTGAGGAGGAGTGTGCGTCGAGTAGCCCCGCGAGCGCGGCGTAAGAGGGCCGCGCCCATCCGTCCTTCTGATACTTGAAGTCAGGTGTGAGGCCGAGCGCCTGGCAGAGATCCTCCTGATGTATCCGCGTCGGCGGGAAGCTCGAGAGCTCGCGGTCGAAGCGCTGGACGACCAGACACCGACGGCCGGCGAGCTCGATCAGCTCCACGTCCGCTGCGAGGAGACCGCAGCGAGCGGCGAGACGCATACAGAAGTACTCGTTCGTCGCGAGGCCGGCGTAGTGCCCGTCGGGCGGCTCGGGCTTGAGGATGTGTGTGCTCGGCATGCCGTCGAGCGGCTTGCCGAAGACGCCGGCGTCGTCGCGCAGCAGCGCGGCCTTGTTCTGAACGCCGGCGAGACTGAGGCGCAGTCGCTCATCCCCCTCGTGCATGCCGAGCGGGTGGCGCGGGAGCTCTTCGATCAGCGTGTCGAGCTCACGACCATCCAGCCAGCGGACCGAAGGAGTCTGCGACATTCGCTTGGCTTCGAGGATCTGCAGCGCCCCCGCGCAGTCGCCGCCGAGCTCGGCCAGCAGGCCGTAGGAGTCGCTCGCGGCGAGCTTGAAGCGGTTTGCCAGCTGTTCGCGTACCGCACCCTCCGGCAGCAGGGCCTCGAAGAAGGGGCGGCTCCGCGCCGGCGTGAAGGGCTCCTCGGAAACCGGCAGCGAGAGAGAGATCGCACTCGCCGGGTGGGCGTACTGAAAGAAGTAGTCGCGCGAGGTCTCATCGACACGCTGCAGCCGGCCGATCTCATCCCGATCCCAGTAGACCCCGAGGCTCATCCGTTGCTCCGGCGGCGCACGTCGAGCTCGAGGCCCAGCGCGGCCAGGATGCGTGTCAGAACGTCAAGGCGAACGGTCGGCTCACCGTTCTCCACACGGTGGATCGAGCGCACCGCGACGTTGGCCACGAGGGCGAGCTTGGCTTGGTCCATGCCCTGTCGACGGCGTGCTTCGCGGACCTGTTGTCCGAGTCGCTTTGATGTTGTCTCGTCGAGAGTTATCTGCGTGATCGCGCATATTGTAGTCCATCCCGTGATTTGCGGTCAAAATATGCGCGATCGCGTAGATTTCTGGCAAAACACCGGAGAACCCGAGCAATCTGCCAGATCGCGCAGACGGGCTTCACCCAGAGATCCGCCGGCTGACAAGTGACGCCAGCACCCCCACCCACCGTCCAGCTGGCATCTCTTTGGTCGCATGTCGCACTGGCTAGGGGTCGATGACTCCCCCCAATGTCGTGGAGCGTCTCGGTCACCCCAAGACTCCTTTCGTGACATACGAGCGGGCTTTAGTGTTCGGTGGGGGTGCTGGGTTCGGTGATGACCTTCGCGCCCGGGTGGGGTGCGAGGTTCAGCAATGCCAGATTGCTCGAGCTGCTCGGCAGTTCCTCATAGCTGAGGTAGTGCACCTTGGTTGTCTCCAGCGTGGACTTGCCGCCCGTGGAGCCGACCGAGTAGATGACGTTTTCGATCGGCACGAACGTGCTCGCGTCCACGGTCACGGTCGGATCGGGGACGGGTGCTCCGTTGAACGTCGTCGGAGTTTGGGAGGTGTCGGGCAGCACGCTCAGGCGCCACACGGACCGTCCGTTGACTTCTTCCTTGCCGAGCACTTTCAGGCGGCCTTCCTGGTAGGCCTTGCGCAGGAATGCGGTCGGGGTCTGTTCTTCCTTGTCGATCGGCTGCACGCTTTCGCGGATCGTGTTGGGCTCGCTCGCGGACCAGCTCTGTGTCCTGGGCGGGCTGAGGCTGAGGATCGCCCCTTCGCCTTCGATCGTTTCGCCGCCAGATTTCAGGGTGTTGCGGCTCCTGAGCCTGCGTGGGTTCTGAGCCGTCCAGAGCTCGTTGTGAGTTGTCGTCGTCGCCTGTCCGCTGATGATGTTTTCGGAGTCGATGACCATGTGCAGGACTCCGCCGTGCGGCGTAATGGCGTGATCGACAGCGGCGGCGACGCTGACACCGTTCCCGCCAGGGCCGCCGGTCAGGGTGATGACGGCGACCGCCGCGCCGGTGGCGACGGCTGTACCGACGGCGACCCTGGGGACGATCGAGCGGCGTAGGGGCCTGGGCGAGTTGGTCGTGAAGACGTCGTCCAGCGAGCGAACGGAGAGATCGAGCCTGCTGATCATTGTCTCAACAGGTGGTGCGGGCGGGTCGGTGGGGACCGGGTTTACGCTACGAACCTGCTGGATTGTGTCGTTGAGGTTCATCGTGTCTCCATGGGTAGGCTCGGCTCGGTGGACTGGGGGGCGGTCGAGGCGCTCGCCGCGAGTGCGCGAGATAGGTTCCTGCGCGCTCTGTGCACCCGCACCGCAAACGTGCCTGTGCGGATGCCGAGTACCCGCGCGGCGTCGTGGTTGCTGAGTTCCTCCCAGCCCAACAGGAGCAGCGCCTCGCGGTCGGACTCGCTCAGGCTCGACAGCGCTTGGCGGACTCGCCCGTCCGAGGTGTCCGCGCCGGTCAGCCGGACAGCGGCGTGGCTGGACTCATCGGTGAGGCGTGTCTGGAGTGCCGCTTGCCTGCCTTGGCTGCGACGCTTGTTGGCCACCGTCCGACGGGCCACTCCCAGCAGCCAGATCTGCGCGTCGACGGGGATGTCGTCGAGGCGTCGCCAGGCGGTTAGGAAGACTTCTGCGACCACGTCGTCGGCGTCACTCGGACCCACCCGTCGCCTCGTGTAGGCGACAACGGCAGCGGCATGTTTGTTGTAAAGGAGTTCGAAGCGATGTTGTGCAGTCATGAGGGGTTAGTGTCCGGCACCCAGGGGCTTATTACATCGACGCACAGCCTGCGTGGATCGTGAATCGAGCGCTGGTCAGTTGCGTCTAGGCGTCGGCAAGGCCGCGGCGACGATCGCACGCGTGCCAGCGCGTCATGATGCCCTGGTGCGGCGTCTCTCCTGTCCCACACTCACCGAAAGTGGCGCCGGGAGCTGATACCTCTCGGTGCCACGGCCCCGGGCAGTTGGCGCTGCGCCGGGCCAATTCGGTCGGTCTCGCCCTCGTCTCATCACGCCTCCGCCACCCTGGTAGCGCTCGCCGCGTTGCTCGAACCGGTGCGAGACGACCAGCAACGGCTCACCGGATGAGTGGCTCAGAAGCCGCGACTGGGTCCATTGCCCGGCAGCCCAGCTGGGAGCGAAGGCGGCGGGTCCGGCCGATGCAGCACGCGGCGGTAGTGGCGTGAGGTCGGGTCCTGCTGGACGAGGCCCAAGGCGGACCAGGTCTTCAGGTAGCGGTGCGTCGTGCTGGGGTTCGCGTCGAAGCGGCGCGCGAGCTCGGCGAGCTCGATCGCGGAGCCGTCCGCCGGCATGCAGCTCAGCAGCAGGACCGCCCGCAACGTCGAGCGCGAGTAGGTCATGTCCTCAGAGCGCGCCAGCAGCGCAGCGGCGCGGCCTCCCGACCCCGCGATGCCTTCCAGCAGCACCGCCAGCGGCGTCATAGCGCCCGTGGTGCCGCGCATGAGGATGTCCCCGACCTGGGAAGCTGTCAGGGTGACCGTGACGGGCTGCGTGTCCATGTGAACGGTGTCTATCACCCGCGGCTTGGTCGACGGTCGGAATTCACGTCTCGGGCCTTATAAAGACTTGAGTTTTCTCTCGTCACACCTGCCGCAGGCGTACGTGGTGCCGGCCATGGCGCAGCGCGCGACGCCGCGCCTGCGCGACTGGAGCGATCAAGCAGTGAAGCGCGGACGCGTGGCGTACTCGAGCTGCGCGCCACGGTGCGTGAGGCTCCATGCGTTCGACGCTCCCGCCGGCTGGCCCTCGCCGCGGTTCTCCAGCACGCCGTGGCCCTCCAGCCGCGAGAGCAGCTTCGAGACCTGGCCCTGATCGACGATCCCGGCGGCTTCGGCGATCTCGCGGTTGCTCGCGCCGGGCTGCTTGGAGACCGCCGTCAGCACGCGCACGGTGCGGTACGTCAGGCGCATGTTGAGGCCGTCCAGCGGATCGCGCCGGCGCGGCGGGGCCTTGGGCGCCTCGGTCATCGGAGGAGCAGGTCGGTCGAGTTCGCGTGTCGCCGCCCTCACTCCGAGATACGGCAGCACGATCATGCTCATGAACGGGTTCAGCAGCTGTACGACGGGCTCGCGGTCCTCTTCGAGCAGACGCGCATGCAGGACACCCAGCACGCCGCCGACGACGCCCTCGGCGGTCACAGCCGGGGGCTGGCGGGCCGAGCCAGCGAGATCGCGGGCCTGATCAACGACGGTCGCCAGCTGCTCCATCAGCTGCGCGCGGCGGCGCAGCAGCCTCTCGCCTCCACCGAGTGCCTCGACGACCCACAGCCGCGCGAGTGTCGGCTCGTGGTCGATGAACTCCAGCAGCCGCAGTAGGCCGGAGCGGATGCCCTCGCGCCAGCTCGACTCTGCTTCATAGCCGCGGCGCGCGCGCTCGGCGGCCTCGGCGATCGCGTCGTCGAAGGCCGCTTCAAAACATGCGTCGCGATTGGTGAAGATGTCGTAGAAGGTCTTGCGCGATACGCGCGCGCGGCTGATCACCTCGGCGACCGACATGCGCGCGTAGCCCACCTCCTGCACCGCTTCCACGGCTGCCGCCAGCATACGGTCGCGCTGGATCTCAGCGACTTGCTCGCGTGAGTCGCCGCTCGGGCCGGGGCGCAGCGCAAGCCGCGAGCGCGCCCACGACCGGTCCACGGCCACCGCCTTGGCGCGCGGGCTCACCCGCGCCGTCCCGTCGAGAAGCGGTAGACCCGCACCCAGTCAAGCCAGCGGCGAGACCTCAGCTGCGCATCAGCGCAACGATCGACGGCAGAACGAGCTTCGCAGGCGCGGCAAGAGCCGCGCCTGCCCGCGACATCCGCGCCGCTGGAGGCGCGGAGACCAGTGACGTGATCGGTGCGCAGGCGCATCAGCGCACCCCAAGCTCGCGTGCCCCGCGCGTGGCTCGCGCGAGTTGAGCGCCGCGTTCGCTCAGCGACCATGCGTTCGAGGTGCCCTTTGGCTCTCCCATGGCGGTGTTCTCGATCAAATCTAGCCCCTCTAGGCGGTTGAGCAGCTTCGACATCTGCCCCTGATCCGCGACGCCCGAGCGGACGGAGAGCTCGCGGTTGCTGAGGCCAGGCTCGGCCGCAACGGCGGCGATCACACTGACGGTGCGCCCGGTGAGGCGCATCCGCAGTCCCGCGAGCGCATCGGTTGGAGCCGTCGCGCGCGGCGGCTGGGCCGGTGAGGGCTGAGGCCGGCGAACGAGCTCGCGCCGCGCCTCCTCGGCGCCGAGGTAGGGCATCACGATGAAGCTCATCAGCGGGTTCAGCAGCTCCGACAGACGCGAGGGCGGGGACGCGAGCAGCCGGCTGTGAATCACGTCCAGCACCCCTCCGGCGATCGCCTCGGCGGTCACCGACGCCGGCTCGCCACGCGCGAGCTTGCGACCCTCGTCGATCTGCGCTGCGAACTGGGCGAGCAGCTTGCTGCGGCGCGTGAGCCCCGCGGGCCCGATGCTCGGAAGCTCCACGACGCAGAGCCTGGCGAGGTCCGGATCCTCGTCGAGGATCGCGAGGGCGGCGGCCAGTCCCGCGCGTAGGCGCTCAGACCAGCTCTCGTGTTCGTCGCGGGCCGCGCGGATCGGGGCGCGTGCCTGGGCGATCACGTTGTCCGACGCCGCGAGCAGGCAGGCAGGGACGTCGGTGAAGCACTCGTAGAAGGTGTTGCGGGCCACTCCCGCCGCCGCTATCACGCTCGTCACCGACGCGTCCTTGACGCCGCGCTTGCACGCCACCCGCAACACAGCCGACAGCAGGCGCGCGCGCTGGGCGTCGCGGAGCGCGAGCGAGCCCGCACGAGCGGTGCGCGCAGGGCGCACGAGCCTGGCGTGGTCGTTCGCACGCGGCCCACGCAGCGTCACCGGCGAGCTTCCCCTCGCGCGCAGAGTGCGCGGCCGGCTAGCGGATCGGCGCTGCGACCCGCTAGAGGGCCGCAGCGCTCGGTCCGTGCGGAGCCGCGCCGCGCTGCCGTGGGGAGGGGCACGTCCACGCAGCTCCTCTCGGGCACCACCGGGAGGTCGATGGCGGCACCCAAGCTTTTCTTGCCAGGCGTCGAAGTCATCCCAGCAGTCACCCAAGCAATCCTCGTCGCGACCATCGTCAGGTTTCCCCCGTCCATGTACTGCTCTAAATAAACGCTTCCATGCAACGGTAGCGCAGCGTCCGGCGTGATGTCAAGCCGCTAAAAATAGCTGCATTTCGCGGTATTCACGAACCGTACCGCCTAGTCGTAAACAGTTACGTAGCTATTTGTACGCTAGTGCTGGACGGCGCCGCTGCGCAACCCAGCGGAGCCCCCCCCGGCTCTGTCAAGACCGGTCCGACATGCGCCGCCCGCAGGCGGCCCACAAGGGGCGTCGAGAGACATAAACATCACGGCGCAGAGGGACGCAAGAGCACGCAGCGCGAGCGCCTTCTCAGGGGGATGGTCGACATCGCCAACCGCGCCGGATACGCGAGCGCGAGCCGCGATCTCGACATGTTCCGGAGATGCCGATCCAGCGGTCCCCCGGCGCCGTCGCCGTCGCCCCTGGGAGTCCGCGGATCTCCGACGCGATCTCTACCTCGAAGACCTCCTTGCTTCGGCGATCGCGAACAAGAGAACCCCTGTGCCGCCGGCCAGCCCGACGATCGCCGCAAGTCGGGCTTATGTGTCACGGGCGCGGCGAGACGTGGCGCCCCCCTGGGCCTGTTTCGGTTTTACGGCCTCCTTCGACGAACGGCCAGCGGCGCTCGTGGCAGCGTTTTTCGTTCGGCGAGTGGCCACAACCGCTCGCCCGCTCCGCGCGCGCTGACGACGCACCGCCCCCGTCGGCCCGACCGACAGGCCGACAGAACGATCGGGAAACGTCACGACGAGGTCGAGCTTGCCCCCGAGAGCGCTGACGTAGCGGTCGAGCGTCGAGAGCTGCATGTCTCCCTCGCCTCGCTCGATCTGCGAGACGTTCTCCTGCGTGACCTCGAGCCTCTCCGCAACCGCGGCCTGCGTGAGGTCCAGGGAGCGACGGAGATCGCCGAGCATGGCGGCCTTGTGCTGCTCGACGCGCGCGCGGCGCGCGGGCTCTGCGTCGATCTGGCTGCGCAGCTCGTCGAATCGTTTGGTGCCCTTGGCGGCTTTTGGGGGACTCATTTGATCGTTCCTTCCTCGCGCAGTATTCGCAGATGCTCGTCGTACAGGTCGTCAGCGACCGGGGTGCTCTCTGCGTACCACTCCTGCCAGCCCCACACCACGATATTATAACCTCTAGCTTCTACAAGTCAAGACTTCTGTGTAGCCGAGATGGAGTCGGCGGCACCTATCCCCCGTGGAGAAACGCTTTGGCGGCCACGAGCACCTCGCGGAACGCCCCCTTGCAGATGCTCTCGGCAGGCGATTCGTCATCGAGCTGGGGTTTGAGACCCAGGAACCAAGCGCGCACGGTGTGCGGCGCCTCCTCCGCGAGCAGTAACTGGAAGATCTGGTAGGCACGCGAACACGCTGCTCGTGGTGCTGGCGCGGCGAGCGCTCGCAAGCGGCCCAGCGTGCGACGGTTCTGGGATCCGAGACGTCCGCGCTTGCGCTGGACCTGGCGGCCGTACGGCAGGCGGTACTTCGCATACCAGACCGTGCCTCGCATGCGGTCCACCCGGAAGACGTGGCCGCTCGGCGGCGTAGCAGGCAGGGCCGCCGACCGTTCGCCGCCGAGCTCGTGCATACGTCCGACGGAGGAGTCGCTGCCCACTCCCCTTATCCGACCAGGCAACCTTATCGGGACATATTCGGGACATGGTTACTTTTTATAAGCGCCCCGGCCGAAGCAAAACCCCGCATTTTGCAGCGCTTCTAAGGGGCCGACGCGGGGACTCGAACCCCGGACCCCTTCATTACGAGGGTCGTTCCCCCGGGCCATGAGGCCAGGCGCCATGCGGTTCTAGTCTCGTCCGTCGAGCTGTACCAGCAGCCATACCGCACGACAACCAGCCAGCAAGGCGAGCGTGAGATCCGTGCTGGATCGGGGGCCTCGATGCTACGTTTAGACCATGACGCGAGCCGAGCTGCATCGCCTTGTGGACGAGCTACCGGAGGAGAGCGTGGACGCCGCCGGGGTCCTGCTGACCCGCGCCAAGGACCCATTGGTTGCGACCCTTGAGACGGCCCCGTTTGACGACGAGCCCTATACCGGAGAGGACCGCGCGGCGTCCGATGGTGGCTGGGCGGCCTACCGGCGGGGAGAGGCGATCAACGTAGCCGAGTTGCGCGCGGAGACCGAAGCTGACGCCTGAACTGCCCGCGTGGGACGCGGTGATCGAGCCCGCCGCCGCGAAGGCCCTACGCAAGCTCCCTCGCAACGAACGAGAACGCATCCTGACCGCAATCCAGCGTCTACCCGCCGGAGACGTGCGGAGTCTCAAGGGCAGGCGAGGCGAGTGGCGTCTACGCATCGGTGACTGGCGAGCCATCATCCGCCTCGACCAAGAGGCCCGCGTGATCGTCGTGACGGCGGTCAAGCCGCGTGGTGGCGCATACGACCGCTGAGCGTAGAGACCAAGCTCCTGACCAGCGCAACGCTCTGATGCGCCGTGAGCTGTCAGATCGTCTGTTGTGGGGCGCTCTCGATCATCCGAGCCAGCTCCGGCGCCACCGCCGCGTCGGCGCGTGCCTGCTGGTCGTGGTCGGCTTGGGAATGGTGATCGCATCCTTCTCCAGCGGCGGAGGCGGGCGCACCCCGCGCGACGGGACGTCAGTCGCCAACGGCGGCCGACCGTCGGCCCACGCCGCTACCCTTCGGCTGCCAGGCGGGCACTCGACAACCACGTTCACAATCACTGCTCCAGCTGCGCATGCATACGACGTGACGATGACCGCTCCGGCGGAATCAGCGATCGTCCTGACCATGAAAATCAGCCCCGGCGTGGGCTGGACCGTGAACACGCTGGATGACCCAAGCTGCCACACAACCGCCGGACACACCGCCTGCCTGCTGCATTTCGCCGAGGGCGGAAACCCCGGCGGAACATGGACCGCCATCGTTCACAAGACCTCTCCCCTGCCAACGCGCGTGCACATCAGCGTCCTGTTCGCTCGGCATGCAGGTGAGTTCGCCGGCTGAGCTTTGCGGACGACCCGCCCTTATCAATACGCTCCTCGAAGCCGACGCGGGGACTCGAACCCCGGACCCCTTCATTACGAGTGAAGTGCTCTACCAGCTGAGCTACGTCGGCATTTTGGCTCTACAGTGCGGTTTTCACGGATATCAGCCGCGGCGCTACCCGGCTGTTTGGAACATCTATGGAACTTTGTGGGCCGAAAACGCTCTGCATCGCAGCGGCATCTTATCGCCGCTTCGACACGTCGACCGCCGGCGTATCGTCTCCTCAATGAGCCCGACTACCACCAGCATCGAGAAGGACGACATTCGGAGCTACGGTTGCGGGCGTGTCTGTTGTCGTTCGCGGACATTCCGGCGCTCCTGGGCAGCAGCTGATCGCGCGACCAGTTATGCGGACGGAGGCGTGCTCTGACCAGGGCGCCAAAACACGGCTTGCCCTGGTCCGTTGACTCAGCTCATTCCCAGCGCGAACGTCGTTGAGTCGCCCGCGCCCAGCCCGCCCAGCAGCTCCAACAGCGACTCGCCGTGCTTCTCGCAGAACGCCGGCCCTATGCCCCTGATCTCGATCAGCTCCGCGTTCGTCCCCGGGCGCTCCCGCAGCACGTCTTCGAGCACCGCGTCCGCCGCCACCGTGTAGGCCGGCTTGCCCTCCGCGCGCTCCAGCCGCCACGCCCGC
>OLKX01000353.1_pt1 | contig 14204 bp, 16 predicted proteins | sample 1604201 | NCBI WGS metagenome assembly OLKX01 (sample SAMEA104055716, study PRJEB20765) | soil metagenome | biome: Arctic tundra; feature: Polygonal ground; material: soil | place: USA | collected 2011-09 | depth 0-0.5 m
CGGGGACGTGCGCGGGCGCCAGTCCGCCGCACTGCTGGTCGTGCCGGCAACGGGCGAGTCCTGGCGCACCCGCTTCGACGTGCGCGTCGAGGATCACGAGGACCCGCTCGCGGAGCTGCGCCGGCTCGTGCGTTTCGCGCGCGCCTACGAGATCGCGGGCGAGGCCGACGAGCGGGTCGCCGAGGGCGCGCACGAGCAGGCAGCGCGCCTCTACAGCGAGGCCGCGGCGCTCGCGCCGGAGGCCGACGAGCTGACCTTCTGGGCAGGTCTCGGGTTGGCCGCGGAGGACCTCGACGCGGGCGCGGACCTCGTTCGCCGCGCGGCGCTCGTGAAGCCGGCGTGGCTGACGCTGCTCGACCGCCTCCCGGTGGAGCTCGCGCCGACGGCTGCAGCGGTGAGCGCCGCTCTGCGCGCGCGATCTGACTCGTGAGTGCGTCGGGGATCGCGGTGGTTGCACTGAGCGCCACACCGGTGAAGGGGCTGCGGATCACCGCGCGCGAGGAGCTCGAGCTCGAGCCCGGCGGCGTGCGCGGCGACCGGCGCTTCTACCTCCTGGACGCGGATGGCCGGATGGTCAACGGCAAGCGGATCGGCGCGCTCAACCAGGTGGTTGGCGAGCTCGAGGACGATGGGGGCTCCCTGGCGCTGAGATTCCCCGACGGCACGTGCGTGTCGGGCGCCGTGGAGCTCGGAGACTTGGTCGAGACGTCGTTCTTCTCCGAGCCCCGGCTCGCTCGCCTCGTCGCCGGCGAGTTCTCGGCCGCGCTGTCCGCGCACGCCGGAGAGCCGCTGCGCATCGTTGCGCCGGCGGATGGCTCATCGGCGATCGACAGGGGAGCAGAGGGTGCCGTGAGCATGATCTCGCGCGCCTCGCTCACCGTCCTGCAGCGCGCGGCAGGAGTCGCGTCGCTCGACGCTCGACGCTTTCGCATGTCGATCGAGATCGACGGCAGCGAGCCGTTCGCCGAGGACCGCTGGATGGAGGGCGAGCTCGCAGTCGGCGAGGCGCGGATCGCGCTGCGCGGGCACGTCGGCCGCTGCCTGGTCACCAGCCGCCACTCCGAGACCGGAGAGATCGACCTGCCGACGCTCGACCGGCTGCGCGAGCTGCGTGCTGGCGCGGCGACGACCGAGCCGCTGGCGCTCGGCGTGTACGGCGAGGTGCGCCGCGCGGGCCGAGTCCGCATCGGCGACCGGGTCGCGCTGGTGTAGGCGAGCGCAGGACACCGTCCGTCCGCGCCCGTCGGAGCGCGGACGGACGGCGCTGGAGCTTTACGGCAGAACGCCCTCGACCTGTGTCGTGAAGTCCGCCTGGCCCGAGACGTTCGGGTGGTAGCTTTCCGACAGCGGGTTGGACTGGCCGTTCAGCCACTCCGACGAGGAGCAGACCTCGTGAGGCCCGAAGGCGCTGCGCGAGTCGACGAACGTGAAGCCATGCGCAGCGGCGCGGCTGGAGATCGTCGAGTCGAGCAGGTCCCCCGTGTGGTTCAGTTCCTTCTCATGCGAGGAGGTGAGGAAGTTGAAGTTGCACGTGGCGCCTTCGGCGGTGAACAGGTGCGGGTAGCCGAGCACGACGACGTGGGCCGTGCTCGCTTTGGCCCGGATGTCGTTGTAGGTCGTGTCCAGCACCCCGGGCAGCGTTTTGGTGATGTAGTTGTTGGCGGTGCTGATCGCGCTCCCGCAGGTGAAGTAATACAGCGCGCAGTTGAGGATCACTTCGCTGAATCCGGCGTCGTTGCCGCCGATCGTGATCGTCACGAGGCTCGTCGAGCTCGACAGCGTGCCGAGCTGTTTGCTGATCACGTCGCCGGTCTTCGCCCCGCTGCAGGCCTGGAAGCTCAGCGTGTAGCCGCGCGCGGCTGCGATCTTCGGCCCATACGCGTCGGGGCTGCGCGAGCAGCTGCCTTCTTCGCTGTAGAAGACCCTCGTCCCGACACCTGACGAATACGAGTCTCCGAGCGCGACGTACTGCGGTGCCGCGGCAGCCACGGCGGCCGGCACGAGCACGCCGACGCACACGGCCACCAGACCGATGACACGGTTGTATTTCCTCATCCCTCTACCTCCCCACTCATGATGTTTCGCCCGCGGCGCAGCACTCCTCGATCCGGCTCCCCATGCCCCGCGGCCGCTGTGCGGGCCCACCCTAGTCGGGCGTCTCGGGCGCCGTCAACCCCGGCGATCGACGCGCGGCCCGTGACGGCCGCGGCGGCTCAACCGAGGTCGTGGACGGCGACGCGAAATGCGGCGCGGAACTCCTCGCCGGGCGCGAGGAGGCGCAGCGCGTCACCGCTGAGCAGTGCGTTGGTCGGTGCGGTCATCGGCTCGAAGCAGATGAAGCTCGCGCCGGCGGGGGCGAACACTTGGACATATGGGTAGCCGTCGAGGAAGCTCAGCTCGATGCGGCGGCGATTGTCGGAGACAGCGAAGGCGCGCGCGCCGACGATGCCATCGAACGCGTCGTCCCAGGCGCTTTCGGCGAGCGTGAACGGCTCAGCGTCGAACGGCTCGGCGTCGCCGGTCGGGATGCCCCGCTCGTCGAGCAGGAGGCGGCGCGTAACGGGTAGCTCGACCTTCCACGCGTGTCGATCGGACCCCGGCAGTGTTAGGTACGGGTGGTAGCCGAAGCAGACCGGTACCGGCACCCCTGCCGTGGGCCGAAGCGTCGTCTCGATCGTCAGCGAGGCGCGGGCGAGGCACGCGACGAGGCGGAGGCGATGGGGGAACGGGAACACGGCGAGCAGCTCCGGCGCCTCCCAGGCCATCTCCGCTTCGAGGTGCGCACCGCCGGAGTCGCCGGGCCGCTCCACAAGGCGCCATGGCAGCCTGCTGCCAATCACGCCGTGGATCGGCAGCCCGTTCTCGTCGCGGCGTACCAGCGAGCTGCTCGCGTCGAGCTCGACGCGGTGCGGCGGCGTGCCATAGGCGGTGTGACCGAGCCGGTTGGCCCACGGGTGCAGCAGTGGGATCCCCATCGTGGAGCCGCGCTCGGCGTAGGCGCGCAGACCGCCACGCTGGGCGAGGAGCTGCTCGCCGCGATGACGCAGCGAGCAGCAGACCATGCCGGCCGTCGGCGCGAACGTCGCCTCGGTCAGGCCGTCGTCTGAGGCGAGGACAACGGTCTCGATGTCTTCGACCGTCACGGCTGTTCCTCGCCACGCACGTCCATCCCGAGCGCCAGCGCGATCACCATCGTCTGGTCGGGGTCGATAATCGTCCCGGTCAGCTTGACGGAGCCCGGGTCGAGCGAGGAGATCTCCGAGCCGCGCAAATCGGCGCCTGAGAGGTCGGCGTTGTGCAGCCACGCGCCCGACAGGTCCACGCTGCGCAGCACCGCCCCCACGCAGCGCGCGCCCACGAGGTCCACCTCCCGCATCCTCACCTCCGAGAAGCGACACTGCCGGAGGTCCGCGCCGGGCAACCCGACGAACGACCAGTCGCCACCCTCACACGAGAAGACGCCGAACCTGCAGCGGTCGAACATGCTGCCGATGAGCTTGCAACCCACGAACGCCGCGTCGAAGAACGTGCATGTCGTGAACGTGCAGTTGAGAAACGCCGAGTGCTCGAATCGCGAGGAGTTGAAGTGACAGTCACGGAACGTGCACTCGGTGAACTGGGCAGCCCGGCCCACGGCCTCGGTGAGCTCCACGTCGCTGAACGCGACGCGTGTGTGCTCGCAGCCGGACAGGTCCTCGGCGTACCAATCAGCGTGGGCGATCTCGCTGTCGGTCGGTGGAGGCGGGTCCCCGTAGCGGCGGTCAGCCATGCGGCCTCACAGTAGCCAGAGTGATTCTCATTTCACCTCCAGGTCCGACGCCGGGGCGGTCGCTGGGGCGGTGGCGCGGGCTGCTGCTCCTCGAACGAGATCAGCAGTCGCCGCAGGGCCTCGCTCGAGCACCACGCGCTGTGCCGCTGCGGACAGTCGCAGAACAAGCCGTTCTGCAGCGGGATGCACTGGTACGTCGACTTCAAGGACCCGGCGCTCGACGCGGACAGCGAGCCGTCGATCTTCGAATGGGCCGGCGGCAGTCTGCGCAGGACGCTCAGCTACCCACCGATGCCGGTATTGGAGCCGGTTGTCTGCGGCGTGCGCCGTCGCCTCCTGCCCGCATTTCGGTCGCCCAAAGCGGCAGTCTGGATCGCGCCGAAGCTCGCGATCGCTTCTCGTCCAAGGCGACCGTCTCGTCGGCTGGTCGCAGACTGGTGCAAGGCATGGAAAGCGAGAGCGCGGCGGGCGCCACGGGAGCCCTTGGGCCCGAGAGCAAACGGTTGCCGTATAGTCGCGGCACCTAGCGTCGTTTGTATCGTTCGACGGGTAGGTGAGGATCCGGCCAGCCCCGGGGAGGTTCCGGCATGTCTGATGAGGTTGTTACCCCCGGCGAGGCTCCCGGTCTGGGACTCCTCGGTCCACGGACCGGGCATCTGCTCGCGCTCGAGTTCGGCTCCACGGCCCAGTTTGATGACCCGCGCCTCGAGTGGCGACGGCTCTTCTCGGAGCTGCTCGGCACCTTCATGCTGGTGCTCGTTGCCGCCGGCGGCGGCATCCTCCACGGACAGGGCCAGATCAGCCTCGCGGCGGCTGTGGTGGCACCCGGGCTCATGGTCATGGCGATCATCCTCTTCATGGGCGCAGTCTCCGGCGCCCACTTGAACCCCGCTGTTTCGCTCGCGTTCGCACTGCGCGGAGACTTCCCGTGGAAGCGCGTCCCCGGGTACATCATCATCCAGCTGATCGGCGCCGCCCTGGCATGCCTGTTTCTCTTGGCCGTATTCGGCAACATCCAACATCTCGGCGCCACGCTGCCCGGCCCGGGTTACGCGGACTGGCAGGCACTGCTCATGGAGATCGTCCTCACCGCGACGCTGGTGAGCGTCATCTTGGGAACCGCCTCGGCCGCCCAGAACGTCGGCGCAATCGCTGCCCTGGGCGTCGGCGGATACATAGCGCTCGCCGGCCTCTGGTCTGCGCCCGTGAGCGGCACCTCGATGAATCCGGCCCGCTCCTTCGGTCCGGCCCTCGTGAGCGGGGACTTCTCAAGCTGCTGGGTCTACGTCGCGGGTCCCATCGCCGGGGCGCTCATCGCGGTCGGCTGCGCCTTCATCCTGCGGGGGCGGGGCGGAAGTTCCATCTCCATTGCCGCCGGGTCCGGCGCGTTGGATCCTGGCGCGCATAGCGCGAAGCAGCAGCCCTCACGCGCGATCGACAGCGGCGAGGTGACCCCTCCCGGCATTTCCCCCAACGACACGCAAGGGAGCGAGCCATGACCGCCGCCGCGATTGCAAGCTGACCGGATGGCTCCGCCGGCGGCCGCCGTGTGTGCCAGTCGCACAGTCGGCGATCCCGCTCCACACCCCTGGGCCCACTGTGATGGGGGTCCAAGGATCGGGTGGTCGGGAGTACCGCGGCCTCGACCCGCGGAGCTTCTAGACTCGACCGGTGTCAAGCACCCCCAGCATCCGGTGGCTCGATGAGCCAGAGGCAAAGGACTACTTGGCTGCCGAGAGCTTTCTCAGCATGGTGCTGGCGCCGTCGTCGCTCGGCGAGACTGTCGTCGCTTTGCACACCGCGCGTCTTGGTCGCTGGACCGCCAAGGACATCCTGCGAGCGGCGGGATTGCCGCCGCTGCGGCCGAAGCAGAGCGCGGAGGTTGCCGAGAAGCTCAAGAAGATCAAGCAGGGCATTCCGATCTCACCAATCCTCCTGGTGGGTGGCGTCAGGGATTATCTGGTGATAGGCGACGGATATCACCGCGTATCAGCTGCCTACCGGGTCGATGAGGACGCACTCGTGCCCGGCAGGTTGCTCTGGTCGAGCTGAGCACGCCGCTTGACTGTCGGAAGGGAGGAGCGGGCAAATCCGGTCAGGCGAATGAGTTGTGATCCCGACACACGGTCGGCTTTGAGCCCCGCCCGAGGATGCGACCCAACGCGCTGGAGTCGAGAGGATGGCCAGAACTCTCTGTCGGCGTCAAGGATCGACGCAAGAATCGCGGGGGGAACTGGTCGTTCTGGATAGCTAGGAGCGGCGTCTGAGCGACGAGCGACCCCGGCGGGGTGGTCGCGAGCCTCCGCCCTGGGCCTGTGGGTACGCTCTGTGGGTGGCGAGTGGCTTGCTTGAACGCGTCGATGGGTTGGTAGGTCAGGGCATCGAGGTCGCGATCGGTGCGCATCATCGTCGCCGGCTGCAGCGTGTTGGCCGGATCGATCAGTTTGATCCCCCACCTGGCTCATCCCTGTGGGCTGCCGGCGATCCCCCGTCGCGTGCGGGGGGCGCGCTTGAAGTGTTGGTTGACGGTGGGGAGGCGCTTCCGCGCATCGCCGAGGCACTCACCGGCGCCCGCTCACAGGTGCATATCGCCGGGTGGCACGTTACGCCTGATTTCGGGCTGACGCGCGACGATCAGGCGTCCCGGCTGCGCGATCTGCTCGGAGACCTCGCCGAGCGAGTCGAGGTCAGGGTGCTGCTGTGGGCCGGAGCGCCGGTTCCGATTTTCACGCCGGCTCGTGCGGCCGTCCGCCAGGTGCGCGAGGAGCTCATCCGGGGCACACGCGTTCAATGCGCGCTTGACTTCCACGAGCGCCCGATGCATTGCCACCACGAGAAGCTCGTCATCGTGGACGGCGAGGTCGCGTTCGTTGGTGGAATCGACCTGACCTCTCTCGGCGGCGATCGTTTCGACAGCAGTGATCATTCGATGCGCGGCCGGCTCGGATGGCACGATGCCTCCAGCCGGGTGCGCGGCCCGGCGGTGGCCGATGTAGCGGGGCACTTCACCGCCCGCTGGCGCGAAGTGACCGGCGAGCAGGTCGAGGAGACGCCGCCGCCAGCCGCCGCAGGCGACGTGGAGCTCCAGGTGGTGCGAACCGTCCCTGAGAAGATCTATGACTTCTTGCCCCAGGGTGACTTTCGCATCTTGGAGACGTACACGCGCGCACTGCGGTCGGCTCGCAAGCTCGTCTATCTCGAGAGCCAGTTTCTCTGGTCTGCACAGGTGGTCGAGATCCTAGCCAATAAGCTTCGCGAGCCGCCCAGCGACGACTTTCGCGTCGTCGTGTTGCTGCCCGCAAAGCCGAACAACGGCGCGGACACGACGCGGGGCCAGCTGGGGGTCCTGGCCGCAGCCGACAATGGCGCCGCTCGCTTTATGGCTACAACGATCTCAGCCCGCAGCGGCGGGCTCACCGGCCCGCTATACGTTCACGCCAAGATCGGGATCGTCGACGACGCATGGCTGACCGTTGGTTCGGCCAACCTCAACGAGCACTCGTTCTTCAACGACACCGAGATGAACGTCGTGACGTGCGATCGCACCGTCGCACGCCAGACCCGGCTGCGGCTCTGGGCCGAGCATCTGGAGCTCTCGGTCGAGGAGGTCTCCGGCGAGCCGGTCGGAGTCATCGACGAACTGTGGCGCCCGATCGCCTGCGAGCAACTCGAGCGCCGTAAGCGCGGCGAGCCCCAAACCCATCGGCTGCTAGAGCTCCCCGGCGTCTCGCGCCGCTCGATGGGGCTCCTCGGGCCCGTTGACAGCCTGCTCGTCGACGGCTGAGTCTGGCCGGGCGACGCTGCAACGATCCGCACAAGGGGGTAGAGTCGCTCTCGGACGGTCGCTGACCAAGCCGACCAGCCGTCGCCGCCGCTAGGTCTTGCCGTCGCTGCGACTAGCCGATTCGATTGACCTCCGCCCACGTGGATCCCTTTCGAGGTTCGCGGCCCGCCGGGCTTTGCCCGGAAGGGATTGAAGACCAAACAGGAGGTTCCTCTCATGTTCAGAGCGAGGCCCGCAGGGCGAGCTTCCGCAGTGGATCCGGATGGCCGGCCAGCCAGAGTGTCACGCCGGCAGGGTAGGTCGCACGGGACCAGCGCCAGAGTATTCGGGCAAGGCGCGGGCTTGCTGGCGCGCGTCGTTCAACTGGTTGTAAGCATCGTCGTGGCAATCATCGTCGCTGGAATTCTGCTGGTGGTGCTCAAGGCGAATCCGGCCAACAGCATCGTCTCGGAAGTCCACGACTGGGCGCACTCGCTCGCCGGCCCGTTCAACGGCATGTTCAGCTTCCACAGCGCCAACACAGCACTCGCTGTCAACTGGGGCATCGCCGCGGCCCTCTACCTGTTTGTGGGCGGACTGATCGCGCGGCTAATCGGCCGCACCCACCGCTAGCGCCCACTCGGGCGCTCCTTGCCAACCCAAATCAGGAGGGTTCATGACCGACAAGAACATCGATAAGGCGAAGGGTCGCGTGAAGGAGGCCGCCGGCGCGCTGACCGGAGACAGACGCCTGAAGAACGAAGGGCGCGTCGACCAGGCCAAGGGCTCTGCCAAGAAAGCCGTGGACAAGGCCGCCGACACCCTCACCGGCCGCAAGAGAAACAAGAAGCAGACCTAGACATGCGCGAGCCAACTCAACTGAGCCTTGGGAGGTGACCATGCTCACGATCCTCCTTCTCATCCTCGTAGTCCTGCTGCTGACCGGCGGACTCGGATACAGACGTCGCAGCCGCCGCAGCTTGTAGAACCGAGATCGCAAGGATCCCGCCGGGCGGGCCCGACGGGATCCGTCCAGCGCCGCCCGTTCAGCGCATTTCGTCCATCTCTTGGCCGCGCTTTTGAAGGAAGCTGCCGAACGCGCCAGCCAGCGCGGCGACTACCGTGATCGCCCAGATCTCCATGAAGACGTCGAGAATTCGTCCGCCCGCCGAGTTCCTTGGCGGGAATCTCCCGCTCTCCCAGGAGCTGCCCGGTGTTCGCGTCGACGGCCGCGAGGGCGTGGGTGCTCTTGTGGACATCCGCTCCGATCACAATCATCCAGCACGTCCCTTCGATCGATGGGTTCGGTGAAGTGGACCTCGGGCGGACAGGCCTTCCTGGGGGCGGTTGCCACGCTCCTATTAGGTCACGCCAAAGGTCCCGGGTGGTGGCGGACGACACAACGGACGTTCGGTCAGGCCAGAGCAACGGCCGACAGACAGACTACGAGTCAGTCCGTCGCCAGCCCGGGACCCAACCCGACCAACCGGACAGCATCAACGGCAAGAACCTTCCTGCCAGCGATTGCCGATCGACCGGCCCTTCCGACCGGAACCAGCACCCGGTCTCCACAGGCTGGCAGGAAGACCAGACTAGGTACGGGCCTCCGATTTTCGCGCCCACGGTCGCTACGAACGAAGACAGCCATCGACCGCACCGTGACGCTGCAGCCCCCGCGGTCGGCGCTACCATCCGGCCAGCCAACAATCCCACAATCCGCCACGCTGGCCGAGCCGCGGGTAAGGCCGGCAAGCACACCGTTTCGCAGCAGAGAGCGGCTGGACGGAGCCGGTGCCATGCGTGCGCGCTGTCGTGGGATGGACGAACGCCGGCTGGCGACGTCTGGCTTGAGCGCCTAGAGGCGCCCCCGTCGACCGCGGTAGGGACCCACGAACAGCAGCAGCGCCACGATAAGAAGAACCAACACCAGCGGGCTCACGAACGCGGCGCCCGCGACGCTGAGAATGATCAAGACGATGATGAGAAGCACAAGCAGGTCCATAAGAGTCCTCCTCCAGTTCGGATGCCCTGTGCGGTTTTCTGCCAGCCTACCTGTCGGCTGCGTAAGCCAGCGTGGTGCGTCGTGCAGCCGACGGCGATCCTCCGGGAGGTCAACCGGACGAGCTTCCATGACTGGGAGCGCCGGGCGCCCTGCGACCGGGCGCTCACCGATGCGTGGCTGACTGAGCGGATCAAGCAGATCCACGAGGCCAAGGGCAAGGTTTCCACGCCTTCCGCCACACCTGCGCGACCCTCCCGTTCGCCGAGGCCGCAACACCGTACAGGTGCAGCAGTGGCTCGCGCATTTCCCCGGCCTTCACGCTGGCGACGTATGTCCACCTCCTCGATGGCGATCTCGGGGAGCCGCATTTGCTGCATCGCCTCGCCACGGGGAACCGCGAGGACTATGGGAGGAGTAGCATCGTGGCATGAATTGGGGAGTCCCAGGCCGGGCGATCCGAGTCGTTGTCCACGACAGGGACGGCGGCGTTTACCACTACTCGCGCGATGAGGACGAGGACGTAAACGCGATCTGGCGCGAGGGGCGTCCGGACGAGGTGGCCCCGGCTTCCTCGGACGGGCCATCGATGACGACCGCCGAGCTACTTGAGGCGCTCACCAGGTCGCTGCAATGGCCCTAGATCGAAGGAATCGCGCGATCCAGCGCAGCTAGTACCTGTGGAGCTACGACGACGTCAAGGGGCAGGCCGAGGCGATCCTCGAACGGGTGCGCAACGGCTCGATGCCGTGCGACGGGCGCTGGCCACAGGAGACGGTCGACGCGTTCGACGGCTGGGTCACTACGGGGACGAGCAAGTGATGGCCGACGCGCACCTGCCACCGCGGGACGGCCCGTTCCGCCGCGCCGTGCTGAACCCCGCGTCACTCGCACACAGCCCTGCGTTCTCGCAGGGAATCGCCGTCGAGGGTCCGTCGCGCACGATCTACGTCGGTGGTCAGAACGCGATCGACTCCGCGGGACAGGTGGTCGGGGAAGACATCGCCGCGCAGACGCGCACCGCACTCGGCAACGTCGAGGCGGTTCTGGCCGAGGCGGGCGCCCGGCTCGAGGATCTCGTCAGCTGGACGATCGCGCTGGTCGACGGGCAGTCGCTGCGCGACGGCTTCGGAGCGTTCCTCGAGGTGTGGGGAGAACGCGGGGATCCGCCTGCTATCAGCGTGGTCGTCGTCGCAGGCCTAGCCAACCCCGCGTTCCTCGTCGAGATCAGCGGCGTGGCCGTCGTGGGGGCCAGGTCGAGCCGGACGCGAGGCTGAGGCCGGCGGCCCAGCGGCCCAGCGGGGAAGCGGCCCAGCGGGGAAGCGGCCCAGCGGGGAAGCACCACCCGGGGCGGTCGTCCCTGCGGGGCTGGTTAGGCTGTCGCGTGTGCGCCGCGGAGACGAGCCAACGGGAGATTCGTGAGGCGCGCCTCGGCAGAGGCGGTGCGGCCCAGCGTCGAAGGCGCGGAAGCCGACCTCGAGTCGCTCGTCGCGATCTCGAGCCCGTCGGGGGACATCGAGGGAGCGGAGCGGGCGATCGCGGTGTGTGCCGCGCGCGTACCCGCTGGGGCCACCATCGAGCGCCCCGAGTGTGCCTCGCCGGCCCACGCCCCGGACTTCCTCGCCCGGCTTCCCGGCCACGGGAGTGGGCGGCTGCTGCTGCTCGGTCACCTCGACACGGTCGTCGCCCACGAGAGCCACATCCCGCTGCAGCGCGGTGGGGACACGTGGCGTGGCTCGGGGACGGTAGATATGAAGGGAGGGGTCGCGTTGGCCCTGGGCATCGCGCGATGGCTCGCGCAGGATCTCGATCGGTTTGGCGAGCTGGCGGTCCTGCTCGTGGTGGACGAGGAGTGGCGCCTTCGCCCGTTTGCTCACGTCGAGCGCTTCGCCGACTACGACGCGTGTCTCTGCTTCGAGGCCGGTGAGCGCACCGCCGAGGGCGCCGAGGGAGTCGTTGTCCAGCGCAAGGCCGCGGGGACGGTTCAGGTCAACGCTCACGGCCGCGCGGCCCACGCCGGCTCGAATCCCGACGCCGGCATCAACGCGCTGCTGGCCCTCGCCGAGGCCGCGACGGCGGCGGCGGCCTTGCACGAACCGGCCGGGCCCGCGGGCCTCAGCGTGGTGCCGAGCCGGATCAGCTCCGGTGAAGCGATCAACGTGGTTCCCGCCGAGGGCGTGCTGATGATCGACGCGCGGGCGCGCGAGGCGAGCTCGTTCGATCTCGTGATCGACACCGTGCAACGATCGGCCCGCTCGGCGAAGCTCGACGTCGAGCTGATCCGCAGCTGGCCCGGCATGGACAGCCGCGCGGTGACCGCGGCGCTGCTGGAGGCGGCGAGCGAGAGGCTCGGGCGAGCGATCGCCGGAGTCACACGCGGCGGCGCCAGCGACGCGAGCCATTTCGCGAGCACGATCCCGCTGACGATCGACGGCCTGGGCCCCCGCGGAGGGCACGCCCACTCCCCGGAGGAGTTCGTCCATCGACCCTCGCTCCACGAGCGGACCGAAGTCACGATGGCGATCTGCGACGTGCTCCTCGACGGCGATCGCTGAGCGCAGACGCGGCGGGGCTGCGCGATAATCACCGCCGTGGAGGACTATCGGTCGATCAACCGCGCCAGCTGGGACGAGCGCGCACCCGCGCATGCTTCCTCGGCCGACTATGCCGTGACCAGCTTTGTCGAGGAACCCTCCTTCATCAGCGGCGTGGTCCGCTTCGACGGCCCGCGCCTCGGTGACCTCAGCGGCCTACGAGGTGTCCATCTGCAGTGCCACATCGGCACCGACACGGTGTCGCTGTCCCGGCTCGGCGCGGACATGTGCGGGCTCGACTTCTCCTCGCGCTCGCTGGAGGAGGCGCGCAGGCTCGCCGCTCTGCTCGACGCGGACATCGAGTTCGTCGAGTCCGACGTGTACGACGCGGTCGACGCGCTGGGCGGCCGGAGCTTCGATCTCCTCTACACCGGCATCGGCGCCCTCTGCTGGCTGCCCGACATCGACCGCTGGGCAGGCGTCGTCGCCGAGCTGCTGGCGCCCGGCGGCCGCCTGTTCCTACGCGAGGGGCACCCGATGCTGTGGACGGTGGACGACGAGCGCGACGACGGCCTGCTCGTCGCCAGATATTCGTACTTCGAGCGCGAGGAGCCCGAGGTGTTCGACGACGGCGGCACCTACGTCGAGACCGACCGCACGTTTGCGACGACGACGACGCACACCTGGAACCACGGCATCGGCGAGGTGATCAGCGCGCTGCTCTCACGCGGCCTTCGCGTGACGGGCCTCGTGGAGCACGACAGCGTTCCGTGGGACGCGCTGCCGGGCCGCATGGAAAGCCTCGACTCGGGCGAGTTCCGCCTCGCCGAGAAGCCGTGGCGGCTGGCGCACAGCTACACCCTGCAGGCCGTCCGGGACGGCTGAGGGCTAACCGCCGCCAGTCGTCTCGCGGGCCGCTCGGCCGGCGGCCACGACCGGTGCATCCGCTCGGATCTCGGCCAGCAGCCTGGCCGTGAGCTCGCCGGTGCTCTCGCCGCTGCGAAGGCCGCCGCCTGCGGGCGGGAAGAAGCGGACACGCACGCGAGGTCGCTTGGGGAACCGCGCGATGCCGGTGGTTCCCACGACCGAGCAGCACAGGATGCGTGCCTCCGGCACGGCTTCTGCCAAACGCCCGAGGCCACCGCGGGCGCGCAGCTCGCGCCCGCGGCTGCGGGTGCCCTCGGGAAATATGCCCAGACAGGCACCTGCGCTCAACTCGGCGACGGCGCGCTCGAGTGCAGCGGTGTCCGACTTGCCTCGTTCGATCGGGATCTGGCCCATCCCGTCGAGGATGCGGTCCAAGCCCTTGATCCGCCACATCGATGCCTTTGCGAGCGCGCGGATCTGCCGCCGCGGCAGCGCGGCGACCCCGACGGCGACCGGATCCCAGTAGCTGTCGTGATTGACAGCCAGCAACACGGGGCCGGACTCCGAGAGGTGCTCGAGGCCCTCGACGGCGAGGCGACCCCAGCCGCGGACGATCGGCGAGCAGGCGCGCATGGCGACGGCATACGTACGCCTGGGCGTATCGGGGTCGTTCATCGACAGGATCTTGTCCGATTGCAGCGCTGTCCGTCGGCTCGCGCTCCAGCGGCTGAGTCCGCCTCCTCCTCAGCCTGATCGGTGTGCTTCACGATGTCCCCCGTCCTTGAACAACACCTAGACTGTATGAGAGCGTATGGACATCCCTCTAATCGGTATCGATCTCATAGAGCCCGAGCGTCTGCAGACGAGCCTGCGGCGCACACCCAGGCTTGCGGACCGCCTTTTCCACCCCGGGGAGCTGGCTTATTGCGAGCGGCAGGCTTCGCCTGAGCGGCACCTGGCAGCGCGCTTCAGTGCAAAGGAGGCGGTGACGAAGGCGCTCGGGATCGACGGTTTTGCTCCGCTCGACATCGAGGTCATCGGCGGAGCCGCGCGATGCGGGCTCGAGCTCCATGGCGAGGCTGCGAGAAAGGCCAACGAACTCGGGGTCGTCGTGACGATCTCGATGACTCATCTGGCGGGCGTCGCCGCAGCGGTGGCTCTGGCCCGCCCGACACCCCGAACCTAGTGTAGTGTCTTGCAAATAGTCGTGGTTTGTGGTAGGGTGGCGTATGCGTCTACCTACACCACCACTCCCTCTGTCTGATAGTCACC
>OLKX01000231.1_pt1 | contig 14108 bp, 12 predicted proteins | sample 1604201 | NCBI WGS metagenome assembly OLKX01 (sample SAMEA104055716, study PRJEB20765) | soil metagenome | biome: Arctic tundra; feature: Polygonal ground; material: soil | place: USA | collected 2011-09 | depth 0-0.5 m
GCCCGCGAAGCCGGCGCCCACGCTCGGAACCGACACGATCGCGGCGGACCTGCGGCTCGACCCGCCGAGCGCCGACGCGAGGATCACCGCGGTCGCCGCGGCGGCCGCGAGGAGCACCACGAGCGTGCCAGGGCCTCGGCGCATCGGGCCACAGTAGGGGAGAAGCGCCGCCCCGGGTTTCTGTTGCGCCGGCGCGACTCCCGGTGGGTGGGGGTGTTCGGGTAGGCAGGAACCAGCTGCCCGGCCCCGTAGTAGTGCCCTATGCGCTCACTCAAGCAGACACTCCTCTCACCGCTCTGCCTCGCCCTCGCAATGGTCGTGCTCGCGCCCGCGGCCAGCACCGATGCGGCGCCCGCGCCGCCGGCCAACGACAACGTCGCGAGCGCCCAGCTGATCCACGCCTTGCCCGCAACGATCAACGGAACGACCGTCGGCGCCACCACCGAGCCCGGCGAGGCCGAATCCTCCTGCGCCTCGAGCACCACCAGCTCGGTCTGGTACGCCTTTCGCTCCCCGAGCGCCCAGCGCATCGCCGTCGACCTCGCGGCCGGCGGGGCGCTCGACGGCACGATCGACGTCTACCACGCACTGCGCTCGCAGCGGATCTCGCTCGGCTGCCAGGCCACCGACCCGCACGGCCGCGCCTCGCTCTCCTTCGCGGCCTCCAAGAACGGCCTCTACGAGATCCGCATCGCTGCGCTCGGAAACTCGCAGCTGGCGCCCTTCACGCTCGACGTGTTCCTGCCGACCCCCGCCGTCGCTCCGCCCGGTCCGCGGCTGCCCGCGGGCGGCGCCAACGGGCAGGTCGATCGCATCCAGAACATCAACGCCGCGTACTCCTTCACGCTGCACGCCGGCGTCAGCTATCTGATCAACCTCGCCAACAAGACCGAAGGCGCCTGCGTGAGCGGCGGCCTGTTCGCGCCCGGCACGAGCTCCTTCGAAGAAGGCTCGCCGCTTCTGCACGTCGGCTGCGGCGGCTACCGCCTCTTCACTCCCGGTCCCGGGCAGGGCGGGCGCTACAGCTTCCAGGTCACGCCGCGCCTGTCGCGCAGCGGCGTGCAGCGCTTCCATCTCCAGGTCGCACCCGCCGGTCCCGCCGAAACCGCGCCCGGGCGGGCGCTCGGCAACTACGCCGTCGCCCGCGGACGACTCGACGGCAGCGGCGTGCGCGTGCTGCGCCTGTATCGCCTCGATGTGACCAGCCACTCGAACCTCACGCTCAGGCTCAAGGCGCCCCCTTCGGCGGACTTCAACCTGCAGCTCCGCAACCAGAACGGCAACGTGATCGAATGCCAGTGCGGCGGCAGCGGATCGCAGACGCTCCAGCACCAGCTGCAGCCCGGTCGCTACTACGCGGTGGTCTCCGTACGCGACGCGACCGCCGGCAACTTCTCGCTGATCCGCGAGTCGCGCACGATCACCTCGACTTCGATCTCCTTCGGTACGGCGACCGCCGCTGCCGGCCAGGGGCTCGGGATCGGCGTCAAGGTCGCGCCCGCCGCCTCCGGTCCCGTGACCGTCGAGATCGAGCGCTTCGACCCCGTCTTCGGCTGGCAGTTCTACCGCCAGGACAACGCGTTCGCGAGCGGCGGCACGGCCGTCGTGGCGTTCACGCCTCCCGCCGTCGGACGCTGGAGGGCCAAGGCCGAATACGGCGGTTCGCGCACCTCCAGTCCCAGCGCGGTCGGCTTCACCTACCTGCTCGTATCCTGATCCAACGGTCGCCCGCAAGGGGGCTCCACGACGGCTCCGAACGCGGTCGCAGAAGGGGTTGGAGCGTGCGTCCACTCTCGCTATACTTTTTGAAGCCCATGAATCCCGACCGTGGTTTAGGAGTTTCATCATGAGTCCGTCCGGCGCGGAGCTTCTCCGCCAAGTCAAGAGCCAGATCCAAGAGATCGACCCGTCCGAGGTCAACGAGCTGATCGACGAGGGCGTCGCGGTGATCGACGTGCGCGAGACCGAGGAGTTCGCCGCCGGCCACCTTCCGGGCGCCAAGCACGTGCCGAGGAGCTATCTCGAGACGCGCATCGAGGGCGTCGTCCCCGACCGTTCGACCCAGGTGATCCTCTACTGCGCCTCCGGCAACCGCTCGGCCTACGCGGCGCGCACGCTGGGCGAGGAGCTCGGCTACGAGCACGTCCGCTCGATGACCGGCGGGATCACGCTGTGGAAGGACCGCGGCTACGACGTCGTGGTGCCGCGCGCGCTCACCGCAGAGCAGCGCGAGCGCTACTCGCGCCACGTGCTGATCCCCGAGATCGGAACCGACGGCCAGCAGAAGCTGCTCGACGCCAAGGTGCTGCTGCTCGGCGCCGGCGGGCTCGGCTCGCCGACCGCCCTGTACCTCGCGGCCGCCGGCGTGGGCACGCTGGGGATCGTCGACGACGATGTCGTCGACCTCTCCAACCTCCAGCGCCAGGTGATCCACACCACCGCCCGGATCGGGATCCCCAAGGTCGACTCCGCCGAGGAGGCCATCCACGCGCTCAACCCCGACGTCAACGTCGTGAAGTACCAGACGCGAATCGACGCCTCCAACATCATGGAGATCATCGAGGGCTACGACGTGATCGTCGACGGGGTCGACAACTTCCCCACCCGTTACCTGCTCAACGACGCGACCGTCCGCCTGAAGATCCCCGTGGTGTCCGCCTCGATCCTCGGCTTCGACGGCCAGCTGTCGGTCTTCAAGCCATACGAGGGTCCCTGCTACCGCTGTCTGTTCCGCGAGCCGCCTCCGGCCGAGCTCGCGCCCTCCTGCGGGGCCAACGGCGTGCTCGGCGTGCTCCCCGGCACGATGGGCCTGCTGCAGGCCACCGAGGTCGTCAAGCTGATCCTCGAGATCGGCGAGCCCGCGATCGGGCGCCTGCTGCTCTATGACGCGCTCGGCGCCACGCTGACCGAGGTGAAGGTCCACCGCGACCCCGACTGCCCGATCTGCTCCCGCGACCCGCAGGACATCCGCGACGAGGAGCTCGGCGTGTTCCCCGATTACGAGGCGTTCTGCGCCGCCGCCGGGTAATCTGCGAGCCCACATGGCGACCATCAAGATCCCACCCGTGCTGCGGGCCTCCGTCGGCGGCGAGAAGCAGGTCGGTGCCAGCGGCGAGAACGTCGGCGCCGTCCTCCGCGACCTCGTCTCAAGCCATCCCGCGACCGAGAGCCAGCTGTTCTCGGCCGACGGCGAGCTCAACCGCTACGTCAACGTGTACCTCAACGACGAGGACGTCCGTGTCCTCGACGGGCTCGACACCGCCGTCGCCGACAGCGACACGCTCGTGATCCTGCCGGCGATGGCCGGCGGCGCGCCCCGCTGAGAGCGGCGGCGGTCTGCGGCTCGCGGCGGCCGCGCTGCTGCGCCGCCCGAGCTTGTGATGGTGTGTTGAGAGGGGGAGGCGTGCGGGTTTGTCTACCTTGCGCACGCGTGAATACCTTGGTTATACGCGCGACGCAGGGAGGACACGCGAGCGGCGCCAGCTTTGTGTACCTCGCGCACGTGTGTATACCTTGGTTATACGCGCGGCGCGCGGGAACAACATGCGACACCCGGCGCTCGGGCCGAGAGCGGGCATGAGCGTCAGCGCGGCGCCGGCGCCAGCGCGTCCTAAGCGCCCGCCGTCGCGCCTACTCGCTCCGCCTCCGCGTCTTGCGCTGCTGCTGCCGCCGCTGCTGCCGCCGCCGCCGGGACGCGGCTCATCGCGTGCTCGGCCAGCGCGGTGATCGTCAGCGAGGGGTTCACGCCGACGTTCGCCGGGATCGCCGACCCGTCGCAGACGAGCAGGTTCTCGTATCCGAACACCCGCTGATCGGCGTCGACGACGCCCTCCTCGGCGTCGGGTGCGATCACTGCCCCGCCGAGGATGTGGGCGGTCGTCGGGATGTTGAAGAGCGCCTCGGTGAGCGCGCTCTGGGCGATCCCGCCGGTCCTCTCGGCGAACCATTCGGCCGCCTTGTTGGCGATCGGGATGAAGGTTGGATTGGGTCGCTCGGGGTCCTGTTCGGTCTGCAGCCAGAACGAGCCGAACGGCCCTTTGCGCGGTCGCAGCGCGATCGCGTTGTCGAGCGTCTGCATCACCAGGATGATGATCGTGCGCCGCGACCAGTGCTTCGGGAACAGCACCTTCGCCAGGCGCCGCGGATGCAGGAGGATCTGGCCGAGCAGCTTGAGCGGGCGCGTGACGCGCGTGCCGTCGCCGACGAGCAGCGTGTAGAGCATCCGCATCGAGTCGCCGTCGTCGCCGTAGGTGACGGTCTCGATGTGCGTGTGTGGGTCGGGGTAGATCGACGAGCTGATCGCCACGCGTTTGATCAGGTCCTCGTGGTAGTCCTCGGGCACCGTCACGGTGAGGATCGACTCGGAGTTGGTGCGCACGAGCTCGCCGAGACGCGCGGAGATGCGGGGCAGCGAACCCTCCAGCCGGCAGCGCTGGAGCAGCTTGTTGGTGCCGAGCGGGCCCGCTGAGACGACCACGCCGCGAGCGCGTTGGACGCGGCGCTCCTTGCGCAGCCAGGCGCCCGAGCGCACGCTTTCGACCTCGTAGCCGTCGCTGCCGTCGGCCGCGCCGATCGGGCGGATGTCGATCACGGTGCGTTCCGGCATCACCGTCGCGCCGCGCTTCTCGGCGAAGTACAGGTAGTTCTTGACGAGCGTGTTCTTCGCCCCGTGCCGGCAGCCGACCATGCAGCGCCCGCACAGGTGGCAGCCGGTCCGGTCGGGGCCCTCGCCGCCGAAGAACGGGTCGCTCACGGTCTTGCCCGCCTCGCCGAAGTAGATCCCCACGGGGGTGCGTTTGTAGGTCTCGCCGACCCCGAGCTCTTCGCCGAGCTCGCGCAGGAGCTGATCGGCGGGGTCCTCGTGCGGGTTTTCGACCACGCCGAGCATCCGCTGAGCCTCCGCGTAGTGCGGCGCGAGGATGCTCTCCCAGTCCTGCATCGCGCCCCACTGACGATCTTCGAAGAAGGGCTTGGGGGGAACGTAGAGCGTGTTGGCATAGCCGAGGCTGCCGCCGCCCACGCCGCAGCCGGAGACAACGGACACGTCCTTGAAGGTGGTCAGGCGGAAGATCCCCTTCATCCCGATCCGCGGATTCCAGAAGTAGCGCCGGAGGTCCGCGGTGGAGCTGGCGAACTCGTCGTCGGCGAAGCGGCGGCCGCACTCCAGCACGCCGACCGAGTAGCCCTTCTCGGAGAGCCGCAGCGCCGAGACGCTGCCGCCGAAGCCCGAGCCCACGATCAGCCAGTCGAAGTCGAAGTCCTGCTGCCGGTCAGCCATGTTCGCCAGTCCCTCCGTGTCGGTGCCGGAGCCAATCCTAGTGCCTCGCTGGCTGTGTGGCCAGTGCGCGGCGGCCGGCTCAGAGCCCGGCCAGCCGGGCCGCCGCCGCGATCCTCTCCTCGGGACCTCTCGACCTCGCTATATTCCGTGAAGTAATGGCGGCTGAGCGGCTCAGGAACCGGCCCTGCGGGGGTCGCTACGGGGACATCGTCCAGTCGATCGGCAACACGCCGCTGGTCGAGCTTCCCGGTCTCTCGCCCAAGCCCGGCGTGCACATCTGGGCCAAGCTCGAGTCGCGCAACCCGACCGGCTCGGTCAAGGATCGCGTGGCCCGCGCGATGATCGAGGACGCCGAGGAGAAAGGCGCGATCTCGCCCGGGCAGACGATCCTCGAACCGACCTCCGGAAATACCGGGATCTCGCTCGCGATGATCTGCTCGCGCAAGGGCTACCGGCTGAAGGTGGTGATGCCCGAGAACGTGACCCCGGAGCGCACACAGCTGCTGCGCATGTACGGCGCCGAGATCGTCTACTCGGCCGGCGACCAGGGCTCCAACGGAGCGGTCGCCAGGGCACTGGAGATGGCCGCCGAAGACTCTTCGCTGTACATGCCCTACCAGTACGGCAACGAGGCCAACCCGAACGCCCACTACAACGGCACGGCCGTTGAGATCCTCGAAGAGCTCGACGAGGTCGCCGCGTTCGTCGCCGGCCTCGGCACGGGCGGCACGCTGATGGGCAACGGCCGGCGCCTGAAGGAGACGTTCGGCGATGCCGTCAAGATCGTCGCTGCCGAGCCGATGCAGGGAGAGCCCGTACAGGGCCTGCGCTCGCTCGACGACGGCTTCATCCCGCCGATCATCGACCTCTCGCTGCTCGACCGCAAGATCTTCGTCACGAACCACGACGCGATCGTGTGGACCCGCCGTCTGCTGGATCAGGAGAGCGTCTTCGCGGGCGTCTCGACCGGAGCGATCGCGAGCATCGCCGTGCGGATCGCCGGCGAGCTCGACGAGGGCAACGTAGTGTTCGTGGTGGCCGACGATGGCTGGAAGTACCTCTCGAGCGGCATCTACACCCTGCCGGTCGAGGAGGTAGAGAACCTCGAGTCGACCGTCTGGTGGTAGGAGCCGCCCGGGCGCGCGCGGACGGCGTGACCCCGTGAAGATCTCGAAGGACCTCTTGGATCAGCTGGTCGGGCATACGCTCGAGGATCCCGCGAACGAGATCTGTGGCGTGGTCGCCGTCGAGGCCGGCGGCGAGCCGGGAGCGGCGATTGCCGTCGGTGTGCATCGCGCGGCCAACCTGCACGCCAGCCCGCTGCGGTTCGAGATAGAGCCGATGGAGTTGTTCAGGCTGAACGAGGAGATCGAGGACGGCGCTCGGCAGATCGGCGGGATCTACCACTCGCACGTCCGCAGCGAGCCCTATCCGTCGCAGACCGACATCAACTACAGCCGAGGCTGGCCCGGGGTTGAGTGGATCATCGTTGGCCTCGCCGCCGGAGAGCCGATGGTCCGCTCCTACCTGATCGACGGTGGGCGGGTCCGGGATGTTCCGCTGCAGGTGCGCTGATGCCCGGCGCCGCCGGCCTGGTCTGTCCGAGCTGCGGGCGCGAGCATCCGGCGAGCGAGCGCTTCTGCGAGCACTGCCGAATGCCGCTCGTGCACGGCGACGCGCCTGAGCCGCACGAGAGCGCGCGCCGCGAGCGCGCGCGCAAGATCCGCCCCGAGTACGCCGAAGGGGCGCTCGTGAAGGTCGCTCGCGCCTCCAGTCAGCCGGAGGCCGAGTTCATCGAGGGCCTGCTGCTCGAGGAGGGCATCCCTTGCATGCTGCGCCGCTCGGCCGGCTTCGATGTCCCGGAAGTGCTGGCTGGCGGAGCACGCGACGTGCTCGTGCCCGAGTCGGGTGCCCAGGCGGCGCGTGAAGCGCTCGCGTGGGAGCCGCCGGGCTAGACGAGGACCGGTTGTCCGGCTGCTTCGCTGGTGATCGAGCGGATCTCTTCAGATGCGCGCTCGAACTCGGCGTCGGAGAGGACCGGAGTGCCCTCGAACGGCAGTTCGCGCTGCAGCTCGACCCACGCGTTCGGCCCGGTGTAGTCGTCCTTGACCTTGACGGTGACCGGGCGCGGTATCCGGTAGGTGCGCAGCAGCAGCACGTGCAGCGGCTGGCGCCCGCGCCAGCCGAGGCGCTTTTCGGCGTAGTCGGGCGTCCACACGTAGAACGGCGACAGCGCATCGACACAGCGCGGGTCGACGACCGTGAAGTGGTCGGTCACTTCGGCCCAGGCCCTGATGCGGACGCGGTCGGGCTGCTGCAGCGGGGCGCCGGAGACGAACGAGTGCAGCGGCGGCTCCCCGTCGCTCCAGACGCCCTCCTCGAGCGCACGGCGCAGCTCGGGCTGGTGGGACTCGCGCACGAGATCGCCGGGCTGGTGGTCGAAGGTGGGGTAGAGGAAGAAGCGCTCGTGAGCGAGACGGAAGGGCTTGTTGCCCTGCGGGAGCACGCCCTTGCGGAGAGTTAGGAGCTGCTCGCCTTCCGCTAGGGCGCGGACGGTGACAGCCCATTCTTTGAAAGCAATTGGCATAACGAAAGGAAACGAGAAACGACAGAAACGTCTGACACAACCAGCCTGCGCCCTCTATGGGAGAGCGTTGCCGATGCGTTAAAGATACGAAACATGAGCGGAAATCCCAAATCGCCTGCAAATCGGGGGTTTTTTTCGCGATGTGTGCGCTGACAAACCCAAATGACTTGCTAGTCGACCAGTGCGGCCTACCGCTTTGGCAGCCCTTGAAAGTCCGGATGATTGACGATACGAGCCTCTGTCTCAGCATCGATCCGGTAGTGCTCGTGCCACTCGTGGCCCGGGGTCAGGTCGGGATGGGAGCGCAGCATGTTGCGTAGGGCGAGGCCCTGGACGCCATGCTTTTCAGCTAGCTCTTCGGCGTTGATCTCACGAGGATCGACCGCTAGGAGGCCCCGTAGGGCCGTCTCGGGATCAAGCAGGATCGATAGCCGTTCATCGCGCTCCGGTTGTCTGTCCGTCATCGGTAGAGGGTAGCGGTCCCATATGGCGAAACTTGGGGGGTGCTGGCTCAGCCGGAGGTCGACGAGTTCATGGCCGCTGAAAAGGTCGTCCCGAGCGTTGGGCAAGTGATGCATTGGACGACCCCCGTCGAGTCGAAATCGCTTTGGCGAGGGTCGGTCGAGGTGGACGCCCATCGCGTCGGGGAGATCATCGTCTCCGCGTGCCCAGCCCTACCACGTGCATGGCACTTCAAGCTCTGTTTCCACGGCGATGAGGTCTATCGGATCGACTCTGCATCTGGACCGTGTCGGCACTCGAATCCGCGTAATCGTCACGCGTCCTTCCCGGGGAAGGTCTCTGACATAGTCCATGAGCACATATATGTCGAGGGGCTCGACTGCAAGTGTGCTCGCGGGCTACCCGATCTCGCAGCGTCCGGGCACGATGCGATTTTTGAGGAGTTCTGCACGCGAGCGCGCCTGCGGTTTGAGCCCGAATACCGGCCGCCGCAGACCTTCCATCAGATACCGATGCTATGAGCACCGCCAACGACATCCAGGAGCGCCTACAGACCTATCTCTCGGGCGAGATCGCTTGCGAGCCGGTCGACGGCGGCGCGTCTCGAATTGGCTGTCTGACGCCGCTTGAGTACCCGTCAGGGGATGGGATCACGGTATGGGTCGAGCAGTTCGGTGATCGTCTTGAGGTCACTGAGTACGGCGAGTCATTGACTGACCTTCTGGGGAAACGGCCGCAAGATCACAAAGCGATGGTCGATCAGATCGGAGCAATCTGCCTGCCGCTAGGTCTTAGCTTCGCGGGTGGCAGGATCACGACTGATGCCACTCTCGATGAAGTCGGAGACGCAATGTGGCGGATCGCCAACGCTGCGCTACTTGTCGCGCAGCTGTCGAGCGCTCATCGTCCGCACCGACGGCAGCATGAGTCGAGCCCGTTTGTCGTCGAGGTCGAGCACGATCTACGAGATCGCGATCTTAAGATCGAACGTGGCCGCAAGCTGGAGGGTGCCTCGGGGCACAGACATACAGCGACGATCTTCCTGCCGAATCGGGAGGCAATCTTGGAGCCGATCGGCTACGCCGGAAACTGGAATCAAGTGTCGACCGTGTACGCGAAGTTTGGAGACCTCTCACACGCTAATGGCTATAAGCGCTACTCCCTTGTTGACGACCGCGAGGGGCGTCTAGACGAAGGTCTGGCGCGAATGCTGGTCCAGGTCAGCGATCTTGTCGAATGGTCGCGTCGCGATGCATGGCTTGACAGCGTGAGCTAGCCCCGAGTGGGTTCGCGGTAGGGCAGCCTCCGTCCCGCGACACGGCCCATAAGCAGCTCGACACGCTCCGTATCGGTGCGCTTGCAGGTCGTGTAGCGGAAGTCGAACTCGGCAAGGTAGCGGTGCAGATGCTCGCGGCTGACGTGGTGGTGCGTCCCGTCCAGCGAGCGCTTCAACTGCGAGAAATAAGCCTCCGCCTGGTTGGTCGAGACATCGCCGCGAACGTACTCACGCTCGCTGTGATTGACGGTGCTATGGTTCGCGATCGCCCGCCATCTGGCGGTAGCCCATCGCCTGATCGGTATGCAGGTGGGTGTTCGGCATATCGACGTGCTCCGCGATGGCTTCGCGTAGCGTCTCGCGGCGAACGTTCGGGATCACACGGGATCGCACTTCGCCCGTCTCGCGTGAGATCAGCGCAATGATCGTCGCCTTCTCGCCCGTGCGCGGTCCCTGCCGGAAGTCTTTCGGATCATGGCCGTGGCGATTGCTCGGCTTGCCTCCGTACCAATCCGCTCGCCCGGCTGCGCGCCGACCTAGACGACCTTCCAGCCGAGTGGCTGGACGAGTCGATCCCGAGCCTTGAACGGGCCGGGGTCGTTGTCGTCAAGAGGACGCGCATCCACCGCTCGCAAGCTCTGCGGCGGCTGGACGAGCTAGATGTGGTCTGCATCTAGACCAGCACGGGGTCTCGGCCTAACGGTCGCGGCTCCATGCGATTGGGTTTGTCAGCGCACACATCGCCGGAGAATCGACTGGTCATCTGGCCAGTTCTCGGCGTCTCGGCGTCGGTGGCGTGTGGCCACGCTGGTAGGCCACGCGGGAGCATTCGCGGAGCCATGCCGGCAGCGTCCGCGGCGCTCACCGGCAGCCCCCTACAGGCGCCGGCCGGCGAGGCCCTCGGCGGCCTCGATCAGCGCGGCGTAGTCCAGCTCGCCGTGGCCCCGCGCCATCGTTGCTGTCAGCAGGTCACGCGCATGGGCGGCGGCTGGGAAGGGCACGCCGGCGCTCTGGGCCTCCTCGAGGCAGAGACGCACGTCCTTGAGCATGTGGGCCGTCTTGAACTGCGGCGTGAAATCGTGGGCGCGCATCGCGGCGGACTTGAGAGCAAGCTGCGCCGAGGCGCCGGAGCCGGAGGAGACGACTTCGACCATCGCGTCGAGGTCGATGCCGGCGGCATCGGCGAGCAGCAGCGCCTCGGCGACGGCCGCCGCGTTGGCCGCACCGAGCGCGTTGTTGATCAGCTTCAGCGTCTCGCCCTGGCCGAGCGGCCCGACGTGGGCGATCAGCGCGCCCATCGACTCGAGCAGCGGCCGGGCGCGCGCGAAGTCCTCGGCCTCGCCGCCGACCATGATCGTGAGCGAGCCGTCCTCGGCTCTCGGCGCGGAGCCGGTCACGGGAGCGTCGAGCAGCTGCACGCCGCGCTCGGCGAGCGCCGCGCCGATCCGACGGGTGTCGGGCGGGGCGATCGTCGACATGTCCACGCACAGCAGCCCGGGCCTGGCCGCGTCTATGGCACCGTTCTCGCCTGTCAGTACGGAGGCGACCTGTGCGCCGTCGACGACCATGCTGATGACGATGTCGCTGCGCGCGGCGACCTCGGCGGGTGTGTCGACGGCCTCACAGCCGTGCTCGGTGGCCCACGTCGCGGCCTTGCCCGGCGTGTGCGTCCAGACGGTCAGCGGGAAGCCCGCGCCGAGCACGTTGGCGGCCATCCGCGAGCCCATGATGCCGAGGCCGAGGAAGCCGATTCGCTCACCGCTCTGCTGGTGCATGCCCGAATCCTCCTCCACCCGGCGTTTCGATGCGCAGCCGCTGCCCGGCACGAAGCGTGCCGGTGGCCTTGCTGGGCAGCGGTACGCCGTCGAGGCTGTCGCGCCCGACGGCTCCATCGCCGCCTCCGGCCGCGCCGCGCGGGGCGTGCAACCGGCGCTCGGCGATCAGCGAGTAGGTCATCTCGGTGAGCGCCTCGAGCTCGCGGATCACGCCGTCGCCGCCACGGTGAAGGCCCTCGCCGCCTGAGCCTCGGCGCAGGGCGTACTCCACGACGCGCAGCGGGAATTCGCGCTCGAGCGCCTCGATCGGTGTGTTGAGCGTGTTGCTCATCGCCACGTGCACCGCGCTCGGCCCGTCGGCATCGGCGCCCGCTCCCTGCCCGCCGCCGAGCGTCTCGTAGTAGGAGAAGTCGCGGTTGCCGAGCGTGAGGTTGTTCATCGTGCCCTGGCCCTGCGCGAGGCCGAACGCGCTGAGCACGAGGTCGGCCACGCGGGAGGATGTCTCGACGTTGCCCGCGGCGACCGCCGCGCCGGGCCGGGCGTTGAGCAGCGATCCCGGAGGTGCGCGCACCTCGATCGGGCGCGCGGCGCCGGCGGTGGCCGGGATGTCGGGATCGGTGAGCACGCGCACGGCGAACAGGCATGCCGAGGCGGTCACCGCGAGGGGACAGTTGAGGTTGCCCTGGTGCTGAGCGGCGCTCGCGCCGAAGTCGAGCAGCAGCCGGCCACCGTCGACGGTGGCGCGCAGGCACAGCTCGAGCTCGCCGTCGGGCGCCTCGAGCACGTCGCGCGCCTCGCGCGTGCCGTCGGGCAGATCGGCCAGGCACCTGCGGGTGCGCTGCTCGCAGTAGTCGAGCACGGCGTCGGTGCCCTCGCGCAGCCGCTCGCTGCCGAGCACGTCGGCCAGCTCGGCAAGTCGCCGCGCCCCGATCCTGTTGCCGGCGAGCTGCGCGCGCAGGTCGGCTCGGCGCTCGCGCGGCTGGCGCATCTGGGCGACGATCTCCGCGATCACGCGCTCGTCCAGCGGCCGCGGGGAGATCACGACGCCCTCTTCCTCCAGCGTGCGGCTGTCGGCGGGCATCGAGCCCGGTACGCGGCCGCCGACGTCGGCGTGGTGGGCGCGGCTGGCGGCGAACCCGATCAGGTCGCTGCCGTCGGTGAACACGGGGGTGACGACGGTGATGTCGGGCAGGTGGGTGCCGCCGGCGAAGGGATCGTTGAGGATCCACGACACGCCATCGCGGTGTTTCTGCGCGAGCACCGCGCCGACCGCGGCGGGCATCGCCCCGAGGTGCACCGGTATGTGCTCGGCCTGCATGACCATCTGCCCGTCGCCGTCGAACAGGGCGGTCGAGGCGTCGCGGCGCTCCTTGATGTTCGAGGAGTGCGCCGAGCGGATCAGCGCGACGCCCATCTCGTCGCAGGCCGCGCGTAGCGAGCCGGTGAGGACCTGCAGCTCGATCGGGTCGAGCGCGCTCACGGGAGCTCCCCGTCGTGCAGATGAATCGTGCCGAACTCGTCGACCTGGGCGCTCCACCCGGGTGGGATCAGCAGCGTGGCGTCGGGCAGCGCGCACAGCGAGGGTCCGGTGATGACGGCACCGGCGGGCGGCTCGCCGCGATGCACGGCCGTGAGGTGCGGCTCGCCCGCGAAGACCACGCGGCGAACGTCTGCGGTGTCGAGCGCTCCGTGGGCGGCGCGCGGTCGCAGGACCGGCGAGGCTCCCCAGGCGCAGGCGCGGATCGTCACCAGCTCGAGCTCGGCGTGGGCGTCGCGGTAGCCGTAGCGCTGCTCGTGCGCATCTTCGAAGCTCGTGCGCAGGTCCTCGACGGCGACGGCCTGTGAGGTGTCGGAGGGGTCGAGGTCGTGCTCGACCCCCAGCTCGAACGACTGGCCTCGGTAGCGGAGCTCGTGCACGACGCGCACGCGCGCCGCGGGCCCGGGCAGCGCGGCGAGGACCTCTGAGACGAGCGTCGAGCGCTCGCGCATGAGGCGCTCGGAGGAGAGGGCGGCGCCGCTGAGCGCGACGGTTCGGGCGACGTCACGCCGGGGTGCCGCGGCGGCCAGCCCGAGCGCGCTGAGCACGCCCGAGGCGCGTGGACAGAGCACGTGGCCGATGCCGAGCTGGCTGGCGAGGGAGGCCGCATGCAGCGGTCCGGCGCCGCCGAAGGGCATCAGCACGAATCCCCGGGGATCGATCCCGCGCTCGACGGTCATCAGGCGCAGGGCGCCGAGCATTTCGGCCTCGGCCACGCGGAGGATTCCTTCGGCGCACTCGAGCACGCCGAGGTCGAGGTCGCGCGCGAGGCTCGCGACGGCGCGCTCGGCGGCGCCACGGTCGAGCTCGAGGCCGTCGGCGAGCGGCGCGTCCTCCAGGAGCCGCCCGAGCAGGAGGTTGGCGTCGGTCACGGTGGCGCGCTCGCCACCGCGCCCGTAGCAGGCAGGTCCCGGCTGGGCGCCGGCGGAGGCCGGTCCCACGCGCAGCGCTCCGCCGGGATCGCGCCAGGCGATCGAGCCGCCGCCGGCGCCGACGGTGTGGATGTCGAGCGCGGGCAGCGCGAGCGGTCGACCGGCGATCGTCCTTGTGGCCGTCTCGGGGACGTGTGCGTTGTCGATCACACACACGTCGCACGAGGTTCCGCCCATGTCGAAGCAGAGCACGCGCGGCTCACCGGCGAGGTGGGCGAGCAGCTGAGCGCCGCCGACGCCGCCGGCGGGCCCCGAGAGCAC
>OLKX01000357.1_pt1 | contig 14087 bp, 12 predicted proteins | sample 1604201 | NCBI WGS metagenome assembly OLKX01 (sample SAMEA104055716, study PRJEB20765) | soil metagenome | biome: Arctic tundra; feature: Polygonal ground; material: soil | place: USA | collected 2011-09 | depth 0-0.5 m
ACCGGGCCGCCATGCCCGTCGTCGCGCTCTGATAGATCGTGCCCGTCGCGCTCGACGCGGACGCGCTCGGCGCCCACAGGAACACAGTGCAGAGGACCAGCCCCACGATCGGGGCGAATCGAGATTCCCTCCTCATCGCAGACTCCCTCCCACCGTGGACCCCCTTTCCGCGGAGCATAACGCCGACGTGCCGCGACGGCGCCCGTCGTTGACAGAATGGCGCGATGGGGCGGATGCCCATCGGTGCGGCCCTGCTCGCGGCCCTGCTCGCGGCCCTGCTCGCGGCCCTGCTCGCGGCGCTCTCGAGAGCCAAGGCGAGCAGGCCGTGACGGGACAGGAGACCGAGGTCATCGACCTGCGCTACGACGGGCGGCCGGGCATCCTCGGCGCGTGGATCTGCGGAGACGTCCTGATCGATTGCGGTCCGAGCGCCTGCTTCGAGCAACTGCTCGAGGGACTCGCAGGACGCACGCCGCGCCGGCTGCTGCTGACGCACATCCACTTCGACCACGCCGGCGCGGCCGGTGCGCTGCTGCAGCGCTGGCCGGAGCTCGAGATCTACGTCCATCCAGTGGGCGCGCCGCACCTGACGGACCCCTCGCGCCTGCTGAGAAGCGCGCGCCGCGTCTTCGGGGACAGCTTCGAGCGCCTCGTCGGCGACGTCGTCGCGGTTCCCGCGGAGAGACTCCATGTGATCGAGGACGGCGAGAGGATCGGCCGCTTCGAGAGCGCCTGGACCCCCGGCCACGCATCCCACCACATCGCCTACCTCGAGCGGGACACCGGCGTCGCCTTCCCCGGCGACGTCGCCGGTGTGCGGCTGTCCCGCGGGCCGGTCTTCCCGCCGACGCCCCCGCCGGACATCGATCTGCGCGCCTGGCGGCGCTCGCTGCGCGTGCTCGCCGACTGGCGCCCCGAGCGTCTCGCGCTGCCGCACTACGGCTCGATCGAGGATGTCGAGGCGCATCTCGCGGAGCTGGCGGAGGCGCTCGACCGCCACGAGCGCTGGGCGGCGGAAGGCGAGGAGGCGTTCGTCGCGCGTCTGGCCGAGCACCTGCGGGCGCGGATTCCCGCAGAGACCGCCGAGGCCTACGAGTTCATCGCGCTGGCAAGGCCGAGCGCCGCCGGCCTGCGCCGATCGATCGAGCAGCAGCGCGCGGGCGACGCGGCGTCCGGCGCAGCCTGAGTCTCAGCCGGCCGGGCGCGCTCGCGGGAGCGCCGGCGGTGTCCTCTCGAGCGCATCGAGTCCCAGCTCGAGCATGCGCCGCCAGGCGCCCGTCTCGAGCTGACCGGCTGCGCGCGTGGCGGCGAACAGCAGCCTGAGATCGAGGCTGCTCGCGTCGGCACGCAGACGGCCCTCCTCTCGTGCCGCAGCGAGCAGCCGCTCGAGCGCGAGGCTCGTGCTCGCGAGCGCCTGCTGGACAGCGGGATGGGCCGAGACGGTGGCCATCGCCTCACCGAGAACGTCGTCGGTGGCCTGGCGCTCGGCAAGCGTCCAGAGCAGCCCCACGAGCGCGAGCCACGGCCCGTCGGAGTTGGCGAGCGCGGCGTCCGCACCGTCCTCGGCATCCTTCAGCCGCTCGACGACGAGCGCGGCGAGCAGCTCGTGCTTGGAGGCGAACTGCCGGTAGACGCTGCCCATGCCGGCGCCGGCGGCGGCGGCGATGGCCGGCATCGGAGCGTCGAGACCGTCCCGCGCGAACACCGCGCCGGCGGCGCGCAGCAGGTGCGCGCGCTTGCCCTCCGCGTCGAGCTCTGACCAGCAGGATCGTGCGCGACGAGTTCCCACGCGAGAAGGTCGCGGGCAGCATCGGGCTGCTGTCGGCGATCCTCGGCGTCGGCGCGGGCGTCGGGATCGTGCTCTCGGGAGTGATCGTCGAGCACCTCAACTACCACTGGCTGTTCTGGATCCCGCTCGTCGCGACGATCATCGCCGCGGTGGCCACCTGGCGCTACATCCCCGAATCGCCGATCAGGGTGCCCGGGCGGATCAACTGGCTGGCCGCCGCCCTGATGACGATCGGCATCTCGACGGTGCTGCTCGCGATCAGCGAGACGACGACGTGGGGCTGGGGCTCGCCGCGGACACTCGGGCTGATCCTTCTCGGCCTCGCGGCCTCGCTCGTGTGGATCGTCGTAGAGACGCGCAGCAGCAACCCGCTGATCGACATGACGATGATGCGGATCCGGGGCGTGTGGACGACCAACCTCGCCGCCTTTCTCCTCGGCGCCGGAATGTACGCCTCGTTCATCGTGTTCCCCCAGTTCGCCCAGCTGCCCAGAAGCACCGGCTTCGGCTTCGGCGCCTCGGTTGTCGTGTCGGGGCTCTATCTACTGCCCTCGACTGTGGGAATGACGATTCTCGGGCTCTACGCGGGCCGCATCTCGGCGCGCTTCGGCTCGCGCAGCGCGCTCCTGGCCGGCACCTCCTTCACGACCGCCGCATTCGCACTCCTGACGGTCGCCCACGGGCACCCCTACGATCTGTTGATCTCCGCTGGCCTCCTCGGCGTGGGCATCGGCGTGGCCTTCGCGGCGCTCGGGAACCTGATCATCCAGGCGGTCTCGAACCAACAGACCGGCGTGGCGAGCGGGATGAACACGGTCATGCGTACGCTCGGCGGCGCGCTGGGCGGACAGCTGTCGGCAACGTTCATCGCCGGCCACACGGCTCACGGCCAGCCGACCGTCACGGGCTTCACGGAGACCTTCTTCATGGCGACCGGCTTTCTGCTCGTGTGCCTGATCGCCGGCGCATTCGTGCCACGAGTGCCGCGGACGCCCGAGCCGGCGAGCGACCGGACGATCGCCGTGCCGGCCGCCGAGCACATGGGCGTCTAGGTCTTACAGCTCCCCGAGTGCACGCTCGCGCGCCTGGCGAAGCCACATGCGGCGCGCGAGAAACAGCACGGCGAGGAGGATCGAGAGCGGCACGAGGACCGCGCCGGCGATCAGCAGCGCGATCAGGCCCACGAGCAGGACGTGGCCCGCGTCGTGCAGGCCACGACGCAGGCTGAGCCCTTCGGCGCTCGCAGTTGCGTTGCCGATCACGCTCACTTCGACTTCGGAGGTGCTCGCCTGCGTCGCGACCACGCGAAGCGCGCTCTGCTGGGCTGCGATCGTGCGACGCACACGCGAGAGCCGTTCGCGCAACCCGGCGATCTGCGCTTCGGTGCTCGCCCCCGACATCGCGTGCAGCAGCGCACCGCGTTCCGCGAGCGCGTCGGCAAGGCGCTGGTGAGCGGCGTCGAACACACCGGTGATGTCCTGAAGGGAGCGGCTCTCGTCGAGCACCGGCGCGAGGCGCCCGATCGCCGCGAGCGCCGCCTCGAGTCGCGCACTCGGCAGGCTCAGCGCGAGCGTCGCTTCGCTGGAGCCCCCGCGCTGGAGCTGAACGTGGGAGCTCTGCACGAATCCTCCGCTGCGTTCGGCGAGACGCGCGACTGAGTCGGACACCGCCTGGACCATCGCGGGCGCTGCGCTCAGGCTCACAGACGCAGAGCGCTGCTGGCGGCGCGGCGAGCCCGACGCCCCCGGCGCGGCCAGCGGAGCGAGCCCTGTCGGCGCGCTCGTAGCCGGCGCCGCGACCGCAGCCCCCTTCGACGTGCTCGCTGACGAGCCCGTCGCCGCGAGACCAGGACCGCCAGAGATTTGCGCCTGCGGGGAGCTTGCGGGGACTCGCGTGAGCGTTCGCCGTTCCTGGCCGGAGAAGACGGCGACGGCCAGTACGAGCACGCCCGCTGCGACCGCGGCCGCAGCGCCCCCCAGCCAAAGACGGTTGGCCGTCGCCCGGGCCGCCGCCCGACTTGGCAGTCCACGGGCTCGTCTTCTCGCAGGGCGCGCGACCCGACTCTGCTCAGAGCGCGACAGCAGCTCGCGCTGGAGCCGCAGCTCGAACTCCGGCGCGATCGGCGAAGCGAGCGCGCGGACGTCCTCGCGCAGCTCCCGCCATGACCCGGCGTCGGGGCCGTCGTGCTCGCCGGAGAGGGCTGCCTCGAGCTCGAGGAGCCATTCGTGCTCGACGGCACCGTGCTCGCCGTCGGGAAACTGAAGGACCCTCATGCGACCTCCTGCCGGTCGATCTCCGCTGATTGCAGACGCAGCTTGGTGAGCGCCCGGTGCAGTCGAGTGGCGGCGTTCGATGTGCTCACCCCGAGCGCCCGTGCGAGCTCCGCGTTGGAAAGCTGGCCGTGAAACTTCAGCAGCACGACCTCGCGTTCGCGAAGCGGCAGCGCGGAGAGAGCCGAGCGCACCGTGGCCCTCCGCTCGAGCTGCTCGAATGCCTCGCCGGCTCCGCGGTCGTGGATCAACTCGTCCTCGAGCTCGATGTTCGGGCGCCGACGGCGGCTTCGGAGCTCGTCGAGGCAGGCGTTTCGGGCGATCGCGAAGAGCCACGCTCGCGGTGTCCCGCGGCGAGCGTCCAGACGCGTGCGCGACCGGAACAGGCGCTCGAAGGCGAGCGCGGTCACGTCCTCGGCCGCGGCGCGGTCGCCGAGCAGCGAGATCGCGTAGCCGTGCACGTCACGCGAGCTGTCGCGAAACAGCGCCTCGAACGCATCGACGTCGAGGCCCGCGCCCGTCGAGTCCTCGCCGAGGGCTTCGTGCGGCTCGTCGGATCTCGGCATCTCGCGTCTCACACCCTCACTACGCCGCGAGGCGCCGGTCGATCACACGAGGCTGTCCTTCGAGGACCGTTGGCCCAGCGGGCGAGCGCGAGAGCTAGATGTTGTGCCGCGCGAGAGCGCCGCTCGGCGAGCCTCGTGCGCTCGAGTCCTCTGAGTGCGGGACACTCCTGATGGCGTGGCGGGCGGAAGGGTCGATGATCCTTCATAGCGAGCCAAAGCGCCCGCCTCGAGACCTCCGTGATGCAACCGCCATGCAAAGAGTCTGACGCCGAGCTCCCCGAGCGTCGCGCGCAGGCGGAGTCGCCGCGTACCGTGAGCGACTCGACATGAGCGACGCGAGGCCGGAGCGCGGGCCCGAGGTCGCGAGTGTCCGGGACGGCCAGCGCTCCTCACAGGTCGCGAGGATCGACCGCAGGACCCTGATCAAGGGCGGCCTCGCCGCGGGCGGGCTGCTCGGAGGGGGTCTCGCTCTCCGTTCGATCACCGAAGGCTCCGGTGCACCGCGCACGCCCCCGAAGCAGATCGCGACCGGCGTCGGGCCGGGGGGCGCGCACGGCGCCGCAGGCGGGCCCCCGAACGTCCTCGTGATCATCGTCGATCAGCTGCGCTTCCCGCAGTGGTTCTCCCCTGCGCCGGTCGGCGTCGACCTGCCCCCCCACCTCAGCGAGCTTCGCCGCGGCGGGGTGTCTTTCGCCGGGCACTACACCGCCTCGAACGACTGCAGCCCGTCGCGCGCCGCGCTGCTGACCGGCCTCTACACACACCAGACCGGCTGCATGATCACCAGTGGCAGCACGCTCGATCCGGGCTTTCCGACCTGGGGAACGATGCTCAGAGAGCACGGCTACAGCACCAGCTGGTTCGGTAAGTGGCACCTCACGCGAGGCGACTACAGGTGGCGCGGGTCGCAGGCGGTGCGCGACCTGGAGCGCTACGGCTTTGCTGGCGCCCCGACCCCCTCGCCGGACGGAGATCCCGGCCAGGGCTGGCACATGGATCCGCGGATCGCTGCCCAGTTCGACGGCTGGTTCGCCCGCGAGAGCGGCCGCGAGCCGTGGTGCACGACGGTCTCGTTCGTGAACCCGCATGACATCGCCTGGTGGTACGTGTGGAGCCGGCGCGTGGCCGCCGAGGCGAGTAGCGCGCCGTCGGTGGGGCGGCTGCCGCCGAACTTCGAGACGCCGCGGCAACTGATCGACAGGCGCAAGCCGCTGCTCCAGCGCTCGCTCCAGGACACGGCGGCCGGGTCGTTTGGAAAGGTCCCCTTCACCGGTCAGCACGTGCTGCACAAGTGGCTCCCGTTTCTCGACCTCTACGTCTCGCTCCAGCTCGAGGTTGACCGTCACGTCGGCCACATCCTGCAGACGCTCGCGAGCCGGCCGAACGTCGCCGCGAACACGGTCATCCTGTTCACCTCAGATCACGGCGAGTACGGCGGCTCACACGGACTGCGTGGCAAGGGCGCAGGCGTCTATGAGGAGGCGATCCGCGTACCGCTGATCGTCAAGGATCCGCGCGGGGTGCTCACACGGGCGCCGGAGCAGATACGCAACCAGCTCACCTCGAGCGTCGACGTCGCCCCGCTGCTGCTCACGATCGCCACCGGCTCGAGCGAATGGCGACGCGATCCCCACTACGCGCACCTCGCGCGGCGGCTCGATCTGGCCGAGCTGCTCGTCGACCCCTCGGCCGCGGGCAGGTCCTACGTGTTGCACGCGACCGACGAGATCGTGACCGAGTTCGCGATCGAACCGTACGCCGCCGACGCGCCGCTCCACGTGATCGCGATGCGGACCCCCACGGCGAAGTACGCGGGCTACAGCGACTGGCGCGCCGACAGCATCGAACGGCTGACCGGGGGCCAGGAAAGAGAGCTCTACGACTACAGCGACACGAAGGGCCTGCTCGAGCTGCACAACAGCGCCGGTGAAAGTCGGATCGAGGAATCGCTGCACACCCAGTTGGAGCACGCGATCACACAGGAGCTGCGAGCGCCGTTGCCGATCAGGCTCGCGGGTGCCCAGAGCAGGGGCTTTGCGGACTACCACCTGACGGCCAAGCGCGACGCCACGAGCGCGGCCGGCCATCGCAAAGTCCGCTCCGAACGAGACCTCGGGCCGATCGACAAGCTCGAGGGTCCCGAAGCCTGAGCCGGCTGCCCTTGGGGGCGCCCGCGTACGGGCCCGGCGAGCGCGCGCACGGTCTTCGCGCCCGGCGCGCGATCACCACACCAACTAATCGGCGTCGGGGCTCTCGTCGTCGGCGTGCGCGTACTCATCGGCGCCGTGGGTCATCGTCATGCCGATGACCATCCACACGAGCAGCACGCCGGCGAGTGCTCCGGTAACCGCGAGCAGCCCGCTTCGCGAAAGCGCTTTGGCGAGCGCGACGAACGCGAACAGAGCGATCATCGCGGGCAAGCCCAGCACCTGAGATCCGAACACCTGCAGGGCAAGCCAGATGATCGTGCCGGCGAATACAACCAAGAGCGCCACCGTGAGAAGCATCGCCAGACACTACTGGCGCGTTGCCGGAGCGAGCCGGTTCTTCACACTCAGATGAGCGGGACGGCGCCTGAGAGCGACTCGCCGGGCGCCCAGTGCCGCAGGAACGCCTCGGTGGCGGCGACGTCTAGCGGTCGCGCGAAGAGGAAGCCCTGCCCTCTGTCACAGCACTCGTGCTTGAGCTGTGAGAGCTCGACCTGCTGCTCGATCCCCTCGGCCACCGTCTCTATCGAGAGCGCCTTGCCGAGCTGGACGAGCGTGCGAATGATCGCCTCGCCCTCATGGCTGTGCTGCAGACCGCTGATGAACGAGCGGTCGATCTTGAGGGCGTCGACGGGAAAGCGTTGGACGTGAGCGAGTGAGGAATAGCCCGTGCCGAAGTCGTCGATCGCGATCCGTACGCCGAGGGTGCGAATCTGGGTGAGGCGCCGGGCGGTGTCCTCGACGTTTCGCATGAGCGTCGTCTCGGTCACCTCGAGCGTCAGCATCGCCGGGTCGAGCCCGTTGACGGAAAGCGCCTCGACGACGTGGGAGACGAACGCGTCGCTGTCGAGCTGGCGCGCCGAGACATTCACCGCGACGCCGAGCCCACGCCCAGCGGCCTGCCAGCGCGCGGTCTGCGCGCAGGCCTCGTCGAGAACCCACTTGCCGATCTCGTTGATCAGGCCCGTCTCCTCGAGCAGCGGGATGAAGTCTTCGGGCTGCACCTCGCCGCGCCGCGGGTGGCGCCAGCGAATCAACGCCTCGAGGCCCGTGGGGGTCATGTCGGCGAGATCGAAGATCGGCTGGTAGACGAGGTGGAACTGGTCTTTGCCGAGCGCCTCACGGAGGTCCATCTCGAGCTCCAGGCGGCTCTGCACCTCGCCCTGCATCTCTGACTCGAACAGCACGTAGCGATTCTTGCCCTCCCACTTGGCTCGGTACATCGCGATGTCGGCGTTGCGCAGCAGGTCCTCGGGCGAGATGCCCGCGGTGGCGCAGGCGACGCCAAGGCTCGCCCACACCTGCACGCGACTCTTGCCCTGGGCCAGCGCGAACGGCTCGGCGAGCGCTTCGCTGAGGCGCTCGGCGATCAGCTCGGGGCCGGCACCCAGCGATATGTCCTCGGCGATCACGACGAACTCGTCGCCGCCGAGACGCCCGAGCGCGTCGGTCTCGCGGAGCACGCCCTTGAGGCGCGCTGCCACCCCCCTCAGCAGTTCGTCGCCCGCGGCATGACCGAGCGTGTCGTTGATCAGCTTGAAGTTGTCGAGATCGACGAACACGGCTGCCACGGGCGTGTGCTGGCGGCGCGAGCGTGCCAGCATCTGCTCGACGCGGTCGATGATCAAGGTGCGGTTGGGTAGCCCGGTGAGCGGGTCATGAGTGGCTAGGAAGGCCAGCTCCTCGTCTGCCTGGCGGCGCTCTACCTCAAAGCACTCGCAGATGTGCACGAGCGTGATGTCGAGCGTCTGCTGCAGCATCGAGACGGCCTGGCCGAGGATCTCGGGAGGAGTCCCGAGCTCGGCGGCGCAGCCGCGCGTCACCTCCCCGGCGGCGTCACGCCAGTGCAGGCAAAGCTTCGTCACCTCGGTGAGCGAGGCAGCGTGCTGCGCGGCGAGCTGGCCGAAGATCTGCCACACCTCGGCACCGACCTTGCGGACGACCTCGAGGCGCTCGCCGGCCATCCAGCGGCCCACGGCGAGCGTCGAGAGGGCCCCGACCCGCTCGAAGCGTTTTTCGACCGTCTCCTCCAACTCCAGCCCCGAGGCGGCGCTGGCGGCGACGATCCGCGCAACCACGTCGTCGGTTCGTGTGAGCAGCGCGCCTCCCAGACGCTGGAGATGCTGTTCCGAGCTCTCCGGGGGGAGCACGGAGATGCGCACATCGTCAGGTGAGCCGAGTGAGTCAGATGAACCGAGTGAGGTTGACATGACAACGGCGTCGGAACTCGACCAAAGGGTTGACGCAATAAAACACTTACGACCCGACAGATGTTCTAGCCGCGCAAACCGGCTCAGCTCCCAGCGTGCATCGCCGAGGCCGTCCGCGTCCTCGATCGCAGCCAGGTCATCTTCATGCATGCTCGGCGTGCGTATGCCGAGGCGACGAACCGCCGCGCGCTGCGCGTGGCCGCGGCGCAGATAGTGACCGAGCTGGCGGCGCGCGATCGTAAACAGCCACGCGCGCATCTCCTCGCGACTGTTCTCCCGGACCCGAGGCCACCCTCGCCACGCCTGCGGAACGTCTCCGCCGTCAGATCGAGTGCCACGTCGCCGTCCAGCGTGCGGGGCGTCAAGAACAAAAGCACCGCCTCGGCTCGCCGATGGCGAGCATCGTGTGGTGCGTGACACGCGCTCGGAGAGACACGGTCGACCGAGGCTAGGCGCGATTATTGTCAACCCACCAGGCGGTCGATCGCGCTACACCTTGAGTGATGGACAGCATCGGGTTGAAGTCACCGAGGAACACGATCGGGCCGCCGACCGTGCATCCCGCGCCGGGCGTCCTACCGCCGGGGCCGCGCCTGCCTCCGATCCTGCAGGCGTCGATGCGGGTGTGGCGCTACGCGCAGTTCAGCGACCATTACCACGGCCGCTTCGGCGACACGTTCAGCGTGCGCATCGGGGCGCTGCCCGTCGGGGTTCTCACGAGGGATCGCGACGCGATCCGCCGCCTGTTCACCGGCGATCCGCTCGGCAAGCGCCATGGCAACGACGTGCTCACGCCCTTCCTCGGAGAGCAGTCGGTACTCGTACTCGAGCCCGCCGAGCACCTCGGCCGCCGCAAGATGCTGCTGCCGCCCTTTCACGGCGAGCGCGTCCAGTCATACGCGCGGCTCATGGAGAGACTCGTGAGCGAAGCCCTCGATGACCTCCCGGTCGGCGAGATTGTGCGGATGCAGCCGGTCGCACAGGAGCTCACGCTCGACGTGATCCTCCAAGCGGTGCTCGGCTTGGACGATCTCGCCACGCGGCAGCGGCTGCGTCGCACCTTCGACGCGATGATCACGCCGCTCACCAATCTCGCGTTCTTCGTGCCCGCGCTCGCGCGACGCTCACGGTGGAACCTCCCGGGCGAGCGCTTCTGGCGGATGAAGGACGAGATCGATTCGCTGCTCCTCGAGCACATCCGCGCTACGCGAGCCGACCGGCGCCTCGGGGAGCGCGACGACGTTCTCGCGATGATGGTGTTGGCGCGCGACGCGCAGGGCGCGGGCTTGAGCGATCGACAGCTCCACGACGAACTCGTCACCCTGATCACCGCAGGGCACGAGACGACTGCCACTGCGATCGCCTGGGGCCTTGAGCTGCTCGTGCGCAGCCCTGTGGCGATGGAACGGGCACGCAACGGCGACGACGCTTACCTCGACGCGCTCGTCAAGGAGATTCTGCGACTGCGCTCGCCTGTCCCGATCGCCGCCGTCCGCTACCTGCTCGAGCCCTTCACGATCGGCCGATGGACGCTCCCTCAAGGCGTACCGCTGATCGTCGACGCATACGGCGTCCACCACGATCCGGCCATCTACCCCGAGCCTCACAGCTTCCGACCCGAGCGCTTCCTCGCCGAGCCGCCCGACGCATACTCCTTCGTCCCCTTCGGCGGCGGCGCACATCGCTGTCTCGGAGCCACGCTTGCGCTGCTCGAGATCAAGATCGTCCTGCGCGAGATACTCGCTCGGTTCGAGCTCAGAGCCGTCACCGCAAAGCAGGCGCGTCCCGTGCCTCGCGCCGTCACCCTCGCCCCGCGCGGCGGCGCGAGGGTTCGCATCCTGAGCGAGCGCAGAGTCGGCTGACGCAGCGCGGCACCGGGCTAGACCGATCTGGATTTATTCGCTCTCGTGGAAGTTCATACCCGTAAACGACGCCACCGCCATCTGGTCGAATGCGAGAACCTGACATTGATCCGAAGTACGGTGGCGGTGGTACGGTTAGGTGGCCCTAACAACCTAGACAGGGGGGAACTATGCAGCGTCTCAGCCCCCAGGATGCCTCGTTTTTGCATCTCGAGGACGCGGTGAGCCACATGCACATCGGCGCGGTGGCGATCCTCGAGGGACCGGCCCCCGGGTTCGAGGTGCTCTCGCAGATGGTCCAGGCGCACCTGCCGAATGTCCCGCGCTACCGGCAGAAGGTCAATTTCGTGCCGATCGCTCTCGGCCGGCCGGTGTGGGTCGACGATCCGCATTTCAACCTGAGCTACCACCTGCGCCGCACCGCACTCCCACTGCCGGGCGGCGATGAGGAGCTGCGCAAGCTCGTCGCGCGTGTGATGTCCCAGCAGCTCGACCGTGACAAGCCCTTGTGGGAGATGTGGCTCATCGAGGGGCTCAGCGAGGGCCGCTGGGGGCTCATCACAAAGATGCACCACTGCATGGTCGACGGCGTCTCCGGGGCGGAGCTGCTGGCTGTGATCCTCGACTCCGAACCCGATCCCGAGCTCCCCCCATCCGATGATTGGCGTCCAGAGCGCCAGCCACTCGGGATCGAGCTGGCCGTCCATGCGCTGGCCCGACGAGCGATCAGCCCATACGAGCAGCTGCGCGCCGTGCGCTCCGCCGTGCGCTCGCCGGGCCGTGCCGCCAAGACCGCCGGCGCGACGGCTCGCGGGCTGTGGAGCATGACCGGTGTGGTTGCGCCACCGCCGCGCTCCTCGCTCAACGGACCGATCGGAGTCAACCGCCGCTGGGCATGGGCGCGGTCACAGCTGTCGGACGTCAAGCGCGTTCGCGGCGCATTCGGCGGCACCGTCAACGACATCGTTCTGAGTGCCGTCGCCGGCGGCTTCCGTGCGCTGCTCGCCGGGCGCGGAGAGTCGACACAACGCGACGTGCGAACGCTCGTACCGGTATCTGTGCGCTCCCCCGGCGAGCATGGCGAATACAACAACCGCGTCTCGGCGATCTTCGCCAATCTGCCGGTGGGCATCGAGCATCCGGTCGAGCGGCTCGCAGCGATGCGCGCACAGATGGAGTACCTCAAGCACTCCGGCGAAGCCGTGGCCGGCGACGCCCTGGTGGGTCTCAGCGGATTCGCGCCCGCGATGCTTCTCGCCCTGGGGCTGCGCGCCGCCACCCGCATGCCGCAGCGCAACGTCAACACGGTGACGACCAACGTGCCTGGCCCCCAGCACCCGCTGTACGCGGGCGGACGCAAGATGCTCGAGTGCCTCCCTTACGTTCCCCTCGCAGGGCACGTCCGAACCGGAGTGGCCATCTTCTCCTACGACGGCGCGCTGACGTTCGGCGTCACGGGAGACTACGACGAGACCCCGGACATCGACGTGCTGTGTGACGGCATCGAGCAGACGATGTGCGAGCTGGTGGTGGCCGCGGAGCGTGCCGGGCGCACAGAGCAGGCGCATGCGCCCGATCCGGTCGGGTCGCCCGACGGCTCAGCGTAGTGCCGCGCCCAGCAGACCACCTTCCGCCCCCGCCGCCATCGCTCGATCGCGCACGTAGCGCGGAGCTGAGCGCGCTGACCGAGCAGGCCCTACGACGCCAACGCCGGGAACTCGCACAGGCGATCGATGGGGCGTTTGACCAGATACCGCGACCACTGCGCGGCGCCGTGCGCAGGGCGCTCGGGGCGTGAGCCGCAAATCAGAGAGCCGCGCCGAGGCGGCCAAGCTCGGTCGCCTGCTCGGAGTCGAAGACCTGCAGGCGCTCGCGTTTCTGCTCCCAGTTCCGGCCCCGGAGCTGCGCGACTACCGCGAGGCCATCACCGATCTGCTCTACGACGACGACCACGAGCTGCTGCAGCGTACGGCTGACGCCGCCCGGATGCTGCCGGCGCGCACGCTCGCGGCGATCGGCGAGAGTACGCTCGGGCCACTCATCTGCGCGCGTCTAACCGGCCTGCTCGATCCCCACCGAGCCGTCGAGATCTCCAACCACTTCACGGTCGATTTCCTCGCGCGACTTGCTGCCGAGCTCGATCCACGCCGCGCGGTCGAGGTGGTCACCGCGATCGCCACCGACACCCTTGTCGCGGTGTCCGCAGCGATGGCCACCAACGGTGAGCATGTCGCCATGGGCCGATTCGTGGCCTACCTCGACGAAGCGGCGCTCGGCCCCTGCGTCGAGGCCCTGAGCGACGAGGACCTGCTGCAGGTGGCGTTCGTGATGGAGGGCGAGGAGCGCCTCACCTCGGTCTTCGCGATGGTCGGCGCCGAGCGCACCAAGCGCATGCTCGCGGCAGCGCACTCAAACGGCCTCGACGAGGAGGCAGGGCATGTAGCGGCACGCCTGAAAAGCCTGCGCCGCAGCCAACGCGGGGCCAGCTGAAACCCACTCTCTCCGTTGCCCATCGGGCGGTCATGACTTGCGTGTGGCCCGCGGCCAAGACCGCCGTCTCCGAGGGGCCCTCGTCGATGAGACGCCGGCCGAGGAGAGGAGAGGAGAGGAGAGGAGAGGAGAGGAGAGGACCTACCTGAGCAGTGGGTGGAGCTGGCCAAGGTTAGCCAACGAACTGCGATCGAGACCGTGCGTAAGTTCCTCGAGACCGCCGAGAGCATCCCTCTTCTCGGGCTTGGCCTGTCCACAACCGAGCGCATGGCGCACATGGAGTACGACGCCCTGCGCCGCATCGTGCATAGCGCCGTGGGCGCCGACGTAGGCGTGAACGTGGACGTGCTGTCGAAGGGCCCACACGTTGACGTCCTCTCGAAGGGCGTGAACGTGAACGTGCAGTCACGGGAAGCCACGCCCTGACCCCGGTTTCATCGCTCCCAAGCCGAGATGAGCGCGTCCGACTCGGAGACGTCGCTCGTCTCCGCTCGGGAGCCCAGCCGGCGCGATTGATCGGGTACGTAGCTTAAGCACGGCCACTCCGAACTCTGTCAAGGATCATGAGAATTCCCCAGGTGTGATCACGGGGATTCCCCACCCTGTGGGAGGCCGGTGAGGGCGGGTCGGAGCGCGGCGATGGCGTCGCGGTGGCGGCGCATGCGGTAGCTGTCGCCGGTGATGGAGAGCACG
>OLKX01000252.1_pt1 | contig 13905 bp, 18 predicted proteins | sample 1604201 | NCBI WGS metagenome assembly OLKX01 (sample SAMEA104055716, study PRJEB20765) | soil metagenome | biome: Arctic tundra; feature: Polygonal ground; material: soil | place: USA | collected 2011-09 | depth 0-0.5 m
GCCGCCCGCCAGCTCGCCTCGGCGCTGAAGAGCGACGGCGTCAGCATCCGCGGCTCGACCGGCGCCGCCACCACTCCGCCCGGTGCCCTCGCGCTCGCCCGAGTGGCCTCCCCAACGGTCGCCGAACTGCTCGGCCTGATGCTCCCGCCGTCAGACAACTTCTTCGCCGAGACGCTGCTCAAGGACCTCGGCGCGCGCTACGGCGGGGCGGGCAGCACCGCAGCCGGCGCGGCCGTGGTCGCCAAGACGATCTCCACCGTGTTAGGCTTCCACCCCCGCGTGCTCGACGGCTCCGGCCTCTCGCCCGCCGACCGCACCTCCCCCTACGAGGTCGCCGATCTGCTCGTCGGCCTCTCCGGCACGCCCACCGGCACCGTGCTGCGCGAACACATGGCGATCGCCGGGCACACCGGCACGCTGTCGCTGCGCATGCGCCACACCGGCGCCTCGGGCCGCTGTCAGGGCAAGACCGGCACGCTCACCGGCGTGTCCAACCTCGTCGGCTACTGCCAGACCGCCGGCGGCCACCTGCTCGCGTTCGCGATCTTCACCGACGGCATCGCCACCGAAGCGGCCCACGTCTTCCAGGACCACATGACGATCTCGATCGCCGACTACTGATCGAGCAGCTCGCGCAACCCCGTTTCGTCAAGCACCGCGACCTTCAGCCGCTCGGCCTTCTCGAGCTTTGAGCCGGGGCTCTCGCCGGCCACGACGTAGTCGGTCTTCTTCGACACCGACCCGGTGACCCGCCCGCCCGCCGCGAGGATCCGCTGGGTGGCCTGCTCGCGCGACCACTCCGGCATGCTGCCCGTCAGCACCAGCGTCATTCCCGCCAGCGGCCCCTCGGAGGGCGGAGGGCCCTCCTCGTGGAAGCGCAGCCCGATCTCGCGCAGCTCGGCGATCAGCGTGCGCATGCGCTCGTCGTCGAGCTGAGCGCGGATCGACTCGGCCATCTTCTCGCCCACGCCGGGGATCTCGGCGATCCGCTCGGGCGGAGCGTCGAGCAGCGCATCGACATCTCGAAAGCCCTGCGCGAGGTTGCGCCCGGTGACCTCGCCGACCTCCTCGATCCCCAGCGCGAACAGCACGCGTGCGAACGGGCGCTCCTTGGAGTGCTCGATCGCGGCCAGCAGGCGCTGCACGGAGACCTCGCCGAAGCCATCGAGCTCGAGCAGCTGCTCCGCGCTCAGGCGGTAGAAGTCGGCGGCCGTGCGCAGCATGCCGCGCTCCTGCAGCAGCGCGGCATGCTTCTCGCCGAGCCCGTCGATGTCCATCGCGCCACGCGAGACGAAGTGCTTGAGCAGCTGCCAGGCGCGCGCCGGACAGTCGCCGTTGGGGCACTTCGTGAACACGCCCTCGGGCGGCTTGACGGTCTCGGTGTCACAGAAGGGGCAGCGCTTCGGCGGGCGCGGAATCGCCGGGCGACGCTTACTCTCGGCCATGTGCGGCGCCGGGGAGACCACCTGGGGGATCACGTCGCCGGCGCGCACCACGATCACCTCCTCGCCCGCGCGGATGTCCTTGCGCACGAGGTCCTCCTCGTTGTGGAGGGTCGCGAGCTTGATCGTCACGCCGCCCACGACGACCGGCTGGAGCACCGCGTAGGGGCGCAGGTCACCGAACTTGCCGACGTTCCACATCACGCGCTCGAGCTTCGTCACGGCGGTCGTCGGCGGAAACTTCCAGGCGACCGCCCAGCGCGGGTCGCGGCCGACCGCGCCGAGCCTGCGCTGGAGCTCGAGGTCGTCGACCTTGACCACCGCGCCGTCGATCTCGAAGTCGAGCTCGCCGCGGCGGCGCTCCCACTCCAGGCACTGCGCCACCACCTCATCGGCGCTGCCCAGCAGCTTGACGCCGCCGTTGACGCGGAAGCCGTGCGCACGCAGCCAGTCGAGCGCCTCGGAGTGCGCCTTGAACGAGAGGCCCTCCGCGACGCCCACCTGGTAGCACCAGATCGACAGCGGGCGCTTGGCCGCGTCGGCTGGGTCGAGCTGGCGGATCGTGCCGGCGGCCGAGTTGCGCGGGTTCATGAACGTCGACTCGCCGGCTTCGGCGCGCCGCTCGTTCAAGGCGGTGAAGTCGGCCAGCGACATGTAGATCTCGCCACGCACCTCCACGAGTGGTGGAGCGTCCTCGATGCGCAGCGGGATCGCGCCGATCGTGCGCAGGTTGTGGGTGACGTCCTCGCCGACCTCCCCGTTGCCCCGCGTTGCGCCCCGCTCGAGCACGCCGTCGCGGTACACGAGGCTGATCGCCAGGCCGTCGATCTTGGGCTCGACCACGTAGGTGAAGCCCGGCTCAGAGATGCCCTCGCGCGCCAGGTGGTTGCGCATCCGCTCGACCCACGCGCGCAGCTCCTCCTCCGAGCGGACGTTGCCGAGCGAGAGCATCGGCTCGAGGTGCTCGACCTTCTCCAGGCGACCCACCGGCTCGCCGCCGACGCGCCGGGTGGGCGAGTCATCGCTTCGTAGGTCCGGGTGGTCGCGCTCGAGCGCACGCAGCTCGTCAAGTAGGCCGTCGTAGACGTCGTCGCCGATCTCGGGATCGTCGAGCACGTAGTAGCGGTGCGCGTGGTGTTCGAGCTGGCCTCGTAGCTCGCGCGCCCGCTCGAGCGCCTCCCGCGGCGGCTTCTCGGCCTCACCGTCTCCCCCGCCCATCTGGGTCGGCGTGTCGGCCGCGCGTCTAGACCCCGCGCCGCTCACGGCAGCGCGTCGTGTGCCGGCCGATCTCCTATCGGTGGCGCGAGCAGCTCCTCCAGGTTGAAGCTCCGCAGCGCCTCAAGGCTCGGGCGATCGGTCAGGTCGAAGTGGATCGGCGTCACGGCCACGCGCCCCGCGGCGACCGCCGCGAGGTCGGTGCCGGGCTCGTCGTGGAAGCCGGGGTCCGAGCCGTAGATCCAGTAGCGGCGCCGGTGCTCCTCTTCGCTCTCGAGCTTCAGCTCGTCACGGTAGATGCGCTTGCCGAGGCTCGTCACCTCCACCCCGGCCGGCTCGCCGGCCGGCACGTTGATGTTGAGCAATGTGCGGGCCGGAAGCGGCACGTCCTCGATCCGCTCGACCAGCCGCGCGACGAACGCCGCCGCGACGTCGAAGCCGAAGCCACCGTGAAAGCGGTAGTCGAGCGACCCGGCACCCGACTGCTGGGACACGGCGATCGCCGGAAGGTTGAGCACGACCCCCTCTAGCGCCGCCGCGACGGTGCCCGAGTAGGTGATGTCGTCGCCGAGGTTGGCGCCGTGGTTGATGCCTGCGACAACGAGGTCGGCGGCAAAGCCCTCGATGATGCCGAGGCTCGCCAGGCGCACGCAGTCGACCGGCGTGCCGTCGGTCGCGTAGCCCACGGTTCCGTCCTCGAAGGGCACCTCCTCGACCCACAGCGGCCTACGCGTCGTGATCGAGCGAGCCATCGCCGAACGGTTGCCGTCCGGCGCGATCACCGCGAGGCGGATGCCGCCGAGCTCGATCAGCGCGCGGCGCAGCACCTGCAGGCCCTCGGCCTCGATCCCGTCGTCATTCGTGAGCAGCACGTTGAGCATCAAGATCCAGCATAGGGGTCGCCTCGGTCTCGGGGCGTGAAGAAGCGGGGCTCAGGCAGGCAGGTAGGAGACCCGCGCCAGCGCCAGCCCGTGCGCCGGCGCCGTGCGACCGGCGTCCACGCGGGACCCGCCTTGGAGCAGCTCCCCGAACTGCTCGACGCTCATCAGCCCGCCCGCCACGTCGAGCATCGTGCCGACGAGCACGCGGTTCATGTGACGCAGGAACGTGCCGGCCTCGATCCAGAACTCGAGCAACTCCGCCTCACCCCGCCATTCGGCGCGCGCGATCTGGCGCACGAAATGCGAGTGCTCGGTGTCGGTCGGTGTGAAGGCCGTGAAGTCATGACGGCCGACGAGCGCCGCGGCGCACTCATGCAAGACCTCCCGATCGAGGGGACCGGTCCACCAGAATGCGCGACGGCGCTCGAACACGCTGCGCGTGCGGCGCGCGAGCACGCGGTAGCAGTAGGTCCTGCTGAGCGCGTCGCGGCGCGCGTCGAAGCCCGCGGGCGCCGGCTCGCACGCGAGCACCGAGATGTCGTCGGGCAGCAGCCCGTTGAGCCGCAGCGGGTCGAGCGCCTCATGCGCGTAGCTGGCGACCTGCTCCCACGCATGCACCCCGCGGTCGGTCCGTCCCGCGACGGTGAGTTTGAGCGGCGAGCCGTCCGTGGCCTGCTCGCCGAGGATCAGCCTCAGCACGCGCTCGATCTCCTCCTGCACGCTGCGCTCGCCCGGCTGGCGTGCCCAGCCGGCGAAGTCGGTGCCGTCGTACTCGATCGTCAGCTTGCTGATCATCGCTGCGCGGCGACGGCGCCGCGGCCTCGGAGCCTCAGACGAGCTCTATGAAGACCATCTCGGTGGCGTCGCTGCGACGCGGCCCGAGTTTCATGATCCGCGTGTAGCCACCGGGCCGCTCCGCATAGCGCGGGGCGACCTCTACGAACAGCTTGTGCACCGCGAACTTGTCCTGCGCGAGCGTCGAGAGCGCCTGCCGGCGTGCATGCAGGTCACCTCGCTTCGCGAGCGTGATCAGTTTCTCGATCTCCGGCTTGACCGCCTTGGCCTTCGCTTCGGTCGTCTTGATCCGCTCGTGCTCGATCAGCTCCTTGCTCAGGTTCATGAGCAGCGCCTTACGGTGCGCCGAGTCGCGGCTGAGCTTGTGTTTTGTCTTCTTGTGGCGCATTTAGCTGATTCTATTCCTTCAGGACGGTCGATGAGCAAGCGAGGCAAGGACGCAGTGAGCGTGGCGTGCTTTTGCACGCGAGCGATCGAGGACGCCGCATCGCGCCGCTCAGCGGCCGTCCTCAGTCGGCGCGCAGGTTCAGGCCGCGTGCGTGCAGAGTTTCGATGACCTCGTCGATCGACTTTTTGCCGAAGTTGGGGATCGCGTTGAGCTCCGCCTCGGACTTCGAGATCAGGTCGCCGACCGTCTGGATGCCGGCCCGCTTGAGGCAGTTGTAGGAGCGCACGCCGAGCTCGAGCTCCTCGATCAGGATGCCGAACTCCTCGCCCTGTAGAGCGGCCTGCGGCGCGCCACCAACGGCAAGCCCGTGCCCGTCGAGCTGCCCGCCAGGTGCCGCGCGCAGCTCCTGGATGCGGTCGGCGTCGGTGAAGATCGCGAGCTGTGAGATGAGCAGCTCGGCCGCCTCGCGCAGCGCGGCCTGCGGGTCGATCGAGCCATCGGTCTCGATGTCGAGCGTGAGCTTGTCGAAGTCGGTCTTCTGACCGACGCGGGCCTGCTCGACGGCGTAGGCGACCCGGCGCACCGGCGAGAAGATCGAGTCGATCGGGATCACACCGATCGGCTGATCGGAGGACTTGTTCTCCTCGGCCGGGCGGTAGCCGCGGCCGCGGCCGATCGTCATGTAGAGCTCGAGCTTGGTTTTCTTCTCGAGCGTCGCGATGTGCAGATCAGGATTGAGGATCTCGACGCCGGCGGGCAGGTCGATGTCCTTGGCTGTGATCTCGCCCGGTCCGGTCACGACCAGCGGAGCCTCGACCTCGCTCGCGTCGGAGTGCATCCTGCAGACCACGCCCTTGAGGTTGAGCACGATGTCCGTCACGTCCTCCTTGACGCCCTGGATCGTCGAGAACTCGTGGGCCACGCCCTCGATACGCACGCTCGTGACGGCAGCGCCGGCGAGCGAGGAGAGCAGTACGCGGCGCAGTGAGTTACCGAAGGTGTAGCCGAAGCCGCGATCGAGCGGCTCGATCGTGAACGTGCCTCGGTTTTGCTCCACCGACTCACTTGTGATCCGGGGGATTTGGAAGTCGAGCATGAGAGTCCTAACGTCGTTTTGGTCTCGCACCGGCGTCGCCCGGACGCCGGCTCTGAAGCACAGCCGCCCGGATGGGCCGCCGCGCAGGCAAATTTCCTACTACTTCGAGTACAGCTCGACGATGAGCTGCTCCTGCACCGGTGCGGCGACCTCGCGCCGCTCCGGCTTGCGCAGCACCTTGGCCGACAGCGACTCGTGATCGGCCTGCAGCCACGCGGGAATCTGTCCGGTGAGCTCGGTGGCGTCTCTGACGACCTGCGTGGCGGGGGTCTCCGCCTTGATCGTGATCACGTCACCGGCACGCACCTGGTAGCTGGGAATGTTCACGCGCCGGCCGTTGACCGTCCAGTGTCCGTGACGGATCAGCTGACGCGCCTGGCGGCGCGAGGCGGCGAAGCCGAGACGGACGAGGACATTGTCCAGACGGCACTCCAGCATCGCGAGCAGGTTCTCACCGGTGATACCGGCCTGGCGCGAAGCCTTCACGTAGTAGCCGTGGAACTGCTTCTCGAGCACGCCGTAGTAGCGGCGCGCCTTCTGCTTCTCGCGCAGCTGCACCCGGTACTCGCTCTGTTTCATGCGGCCGCGGCCATGCTCGCCCGGCGGGTAGGCGCGTCGCTCGACGCCACACTTGTCCGTCAGGCAGCGCTCGCCCTTGAGGAACAGCTTCTGGCCCTCGCGGCGGCACTGCTTGCACTGGGGTCCGGTGTCTCTGGCCATGGCGCTAGACCCTCCGCCGCTTGCGGGGGCGGCACCCATTGTGGGCCTGCGGCGTGACGTCCTTGACCCCGGTCACTTCAAGTCCGGCCGCCTGCAGCGAGCGGATCGCGGTCTCGCGACCGGAGCCCGGGCCCTTGACGTAGACCTCGACCTTCTGGAGCCCCTGCTCGAGACCCTTGCGGGCGGCCGCGTCGGCGGTCACCTGCGCGGCGAACGGGGTGGACTTGCGCGACCCCTTGAAGCCCGCGCCGCCGGCGGACTCCCAGGCGATCACGTTGCCCTGGGTGTCGGTCAGCGAGACGATCGTGTTGTTGAAAGAGGTCTTGATGTGGGCCTGGCCGACGGGGATGTTCTTTTTCGGCTTGCGGCGGCCGCGTGCGCGTTTGGGTGCGGCGGGCATTACTTCTTACCGGCTTTCTTCTTGCCCGCCACCTGCATGCGCTTGGGACCCTTGCGCGTGCGGGCGTTGGTCTTGGTCTTCTGTCCGCGTACCGGCAGGCCGCGACGGTGTCGCAGGCCGCGGTAGCAGCCGATCTCCTGCAGGCGCTTGATGTCCTGCGAACGCTCGCGCCTGAGATCGCCCTCGACGGTCAGGCCGTCGTCGATCGCGTCGCGAAGCTTCGCCACCTCGTCCTCGGTGAGGTCGCGGATGTAGGTGTCCGGGCTCACGCCGACCTGGCTGAGAACCTTGTTGGACGTCGAACGCCCGATGCCGTAGATGTATGTCAGCCCGATCTCCGAACGCTTGTTCAGAGGCAGGTTGACGCCCGCGATGCGTGCCACTTAGACGATCACCCCTGGCGCTGCTTGTGGCGCTTGTTCGGGCAGATCACGAGCACCACGCCGTGGCGGCGGATGATCTTGCACTTCTCGCACATCGGCTTTACCGACGGTCTTACCTTCATGATCCCTTTCGGCGGCTGGGGTTCCGGCGACGCGGCTCTGGCTGCCGTTGCGGCCGCCGCTACCGTGTCGTGGAGATGCCGTTGAGCAGGCAAAGCGCCTGGCACTCGGGCAGGACTCGTGATGGTAGCAACTTCGTCCTCGCACGTCAGGCCGGTGGCGCTCAGGCGCCGGCCGGCGCGGGCTGGCCCTCGGCCAGCGGCGCGCTCGTGCGGGCGTCGGGCGCCAGATGCCACGGCGTGAGGATCCGCGGGCCGGCGGCGGTGATCGCGACGGTGAACTCGAAGTGCGCGGCCGGCGAGCCGTCCTGGGAGTAGATCGCCCAGCCGTCGGAGCCGACGCGCACGGCGGGCCGACCGGCGGTGGTCATCGGCTCGATCGCCAGCACCATGCCCTCCTCCAGCAGCGGGCCCTTGCCAGGCTTGCCGTAGTTGGGCACCTGGGGGTCCTCGTGCATGCTACGCCCGACGCCGTGGCCGACGAGCGATCGCACGACCGACAGCCCGGCGTCCTCGGCGACCCGCTGGATCGCGTTGGAGACGTCGCCCATGCGCTTGCCGACGAGGCAGGCGGCCACACCCGCATGCAGCGACTCCTCGGTCGCGCTGAGCAGGCCGGCGGCCTGCTCGTCGACGTCTTCCACCGGGAAGGTGCGCGCGGCGTCGGCGACCCAGCCGTCGAGCGTGACGCCGACGTCGATCGAGATGATGTCACCGCCGCTCAGCCGGTAGGAGCCGGGAATGCCGTGAACGATCATCGCGTTCGGCGAGGCGCAGATCGAGCCGGGAAAGCCGCGGTAGCCCTTGAACGTCGGCTTGGCGCCCTGCGAGCGGATGAAGCGCTCGGCGAGCTTGTCGAGCTCGGCCGTCGTGATGCCCGGCCGGATGCTGCTCGCGATCAGATCATGGGTGGCCGCGAGCACCGCCCCCGCCCGCGCCATCTTCTCGATCTCCTCGGGGGACTTCTTGATGATCACCCCGGGAGCTTAGCCTGTGCCGCTAGAGCTTCTCCTCCAGGCGGAGCGTCGCGACGGTCGCCCTCACGTGGGCATGAACCTCGTCGGCGCCGCGCCGTCCGTCGAAGCGCCGCAGCAGGCCGGCGCGGTCGTAGTAGCCGATCAGCGGCTCGGTCTGTGAGTGGTAGACCTCCAGGCGCCGGCGGATTGTCTCCTCGCGATCGTCCTCGCGCTGTATCAACCGCGAGCCGTCCTGGTCGCAGATGTCCTCGTGCTTCGGCGGGTCGAAGTCCACGTGGTAGATGTGGCTGGGGTTCTTCACGCACACCCGCCGCCCGGCGAGGCGGCGGACGATCTCATCGTCGGGCACCTCGATCAGCAGCGCGGCGGTGAGGTGGCGTTCGAGCCGGCGCAGCGCGTCGCCGAGCGCGTCGGCCTGCTTCTCGTTGCGCGGGAAGCCGTCGAGCAGGAAGCCGTCGCGGGCGTCGCCGTCGGCGACGCGATCGGTGATCATCCCCACGATCACCTCGTCGGGCACGAGCTCACCGGCGCTCATGAAGCGCTTTGCCTCGTTGCCCAGCTCGGTCCCGTCGGCGACCTGCGCGCGCAGGATGTCGCCGGTGGAGATGTGCGGCAGGGCGAAGTCGTCGCGCAGGCGATCGGCCTGAGTGCCCTTGCCGGCACCGGGCGGACCCAGCAGGATCAGGTTCAGCTCGCTCACGACTCCGGCAGACTAACCGGTCGCGTCGCGAATTTGCCAGCCCCGGCTACATTCCCGTCGCAGCACCGTCATCGCGGTCGGGCGCAGCGGCTTGCTACTTCAGGAATCCCTCGTAACTTCGCATCATCAGCTGCGCCTCGAGCTGCTTCATCGTTTCGAGCGCCACACCGATGGCGATCAGGATCGAGGTGCCTCCGAAGAAGAAGTTCTGGTGCGTGCGCGCGATCAGGATCGCGGGCAGCGCGGCCACGGCGGCGAGGAACAGCGCCCCGGGGAAGGTCAGGCGCGCGAGGATCCTGTCGAGGAACTCGGCCGTCGGGCGACCCGGTCGAACGCCGGGGATGAAGCCGCCGTACTTCTTCAGGTTGTCGGCCTGGTCGACCGGGTTGAACGTCACGGCGGTGTAGAAGTAGGTGAAGAGGATGATGAAGAGGGACTCGCCGACGAGGTAGTGCCAGCCGTTGGGTGTGAAGAAGTCCGAGACCTGCTGGCCCCAATGCGTTTTCACGAGTTGCCCGACGGTCGGCGGGAAGGCCATGATGCTCGCCGCGAAGATCACCGGGATCACGCCGGCCATGTTCACGCGCAGCGGCAGGTAGGTCTGCCCGCCCTCGGACATGCGCCGCCCGATCACGCGCTTGGCGTACTGCACCGGAATCCGCCGCTGGCCTTCCTGGACGAACACGATGCCGGCCACGACGGCGAGCACGAGGAACGGCATCATCACCTTGAAGACCTGATCCTGGGTCGTCCACCAGGCCTGGATGCCGTTCGGCAGGCGCGCAACGATCGAGGAGAAGATCAGCAGCGAGATGCCGTTGCCGATGCCCCGCTGGGTGATCAGCTCGCCGACCCACATCAGCAGCACGCAGCCTGTCGTGAGGCAGACCACGATCAGGAAGATGTGCGGCACGTCGAAATGCGTGACGACCGATTCGCCGGCTTTGGCCTGCAGCGTGTGGAACAGGAAGACATAGCCGATCGACTGGGCGAACGCGAGGCCTACCGTCAGGTAGCGCGTGTACTGGGTGATCCGCGCCTGACCAACCTCGCCTTCCTTGGAGAGCTTCTCAAGCGATGGCACCGCGACCTGCAGCAGCTGCAGGATGATCGAGGAGGTTATGTAGGGCATGATGCCGAGCGCGAAGATCGCGATCCGCGAGAGCCCGCCGCCGGAGAAGAGGTTGAGCAGACCGAGGATGTTCGATCCGCCGAACTGCTTCTGGATGTTGTTGACGGCGGTGAGGTTGACGCCCGGGACCGGGATGTGGGAGCCGAGTCGGTAGACCAGCAGGAGACCAGCCGTGATGGCGATCTTCTTGCGGATGTCCGCGACCTGGAAGGCGTTGAGGATGGTGGAGAGCATTGGCTTCAGCTCGCCTGACCCGGGCGCTGGGCGCGGGGGCCGGCGGAGCGGCCGATTCTAGTGGATGCGCTCGCGCGTGAAGCCGCTTGCACGGCGGGCGGTCGCTAGCCCTCGACGATGGTGCAGGTGCCGCCGGCCGCCTCGATGCGCTCGCGCGCGCTTGCGCTGAAGCCATGGGCGTGCACCGTCAGCGCCTTCGTGAGCTCGCCCTTGGCGAGCACCTTCACCGGGATGTCCTTGCGGGTGGCCAGGCCGTTGGCCTTCATCAACTCGATCGTGACCTCGGTGCCCGCGTCGAAGCGGCTATCGAGCGCGTCGATGTTGACGGGCTGGGTATGCGTGCGGAACATCTCGAAGGGCATCGACTTCTTCATGTGCGGGCCGCGCAGCTTTCGCATGCGCATGTGGATCGGCATCTGCCCGCCTTCGAAGGCGGCCCGGCTCTTGGAACCAGAGCGCGAGCCTGCGCCCTTCTGACCGCGGCCGGAGGTCTTGCCGGTGCCGGAGCCTTCTCCGCGTCCGATCCGCTTGCGCGGACGGCGACTGCCGGGCGAGGGCGCGAGGCTGTGCAGCCCGATGCGCTCGTCGTCTTTGCGCGCGGGACTCACTTGTTGCCCTCGTGGACCTCGACGAGGTGTCGTACGGCGTGGAGCATGCCGCGTGCCTGCTCGCAGTCCTCGACCTCGACCGTGTGGCCGATCCGCCGCAGCCCGAGCGAGCGCAGCGTGTCGAGCTGTTTGCCGTTGGCGCCGTTCTTGGAGCGAAGCTGGGTGACGGTGAGCGGGCTCATCAGGAGCTCGCCTCCGCGGCCGCCGCCACGGGTGTCTCGGCGCCTGGCGCTGTCTCTGTCTGGCCCTCGGCGGCGATCGTCGGGCCGTTCGCCGACTCGCCGCCGCCCAGCCCGAGGACCTGGTTGACCGACAGTCCGCGAAGCTTGCCGACCTCCTCGGGGGTGCGCAGGCCGCGCAGGCCCGCGACGGTCGCCTTCACGAGGTTGATCGGGTTCTGCGTGCCGAGGCTCTTGGAGAGGATGTCGTGGATGCCGGCGAGCTCGAGCACCGCGCGCACGCCGCCGCCGGCGATCACGCCGGTACCGGGCGAGGCGGGCTTGAGCAGCACGCGGCCTGCTCCGAAGATGCCGGTCGTCTGGTGGGTGATCGTGCTGCCGTGCTTGGGCACCCGGAAGAGGTCCTTCTTGGCGCGCTCGACGCCCTTCTGAATCGCCAACGGAACCTCGTTGGCCTTGCCGTAGCCGATGCCGACCACTTCGCGTTCGTCGCCGACGACGACGAGGGCGGTGAACGAGAAGCGCCGGCCACCCTTGACGACCTTGGCGACGCGGTTGATCTCGACCACGCGCTCCTGGAGATCCAGGCCGGCGGGGTTGACTGAGCGATCTATCAATATGGACATAGGCAGGTGGAGGGTAGCGTGAGGAGCGTCAGATGACGCTAGACCGTGATGCCGGCCTCGCGGATTGCTTCGGCGAACACGCGGACGTGACCGTGGTAGCGATAGCCACCGCGATCGAACACCGCCTCTGAGATACCGGCCGCTTTCGCGCGCTCGGCCATCAGCTCGCCGGCCCGCTTCGCGCGGTCGCCTTTGGAGTGCTTGGAAAGGTCGGGCTCGAACCAGTTGACCGCGGCCAGCGTGTGGGCATTCACGTCGTCGATCAGCTGCGCGGAGAGCCCGCGGTTGGACCGAAAGACCGAGATGCGGGGACGCTCGGGCGTGCCCGAGATCTTGGCCCGCACCCTGCGGCGGCGCTTGAGACGGCGGTTCTCCTTCGTGATGACGCTCATGGCTGGCTCCTAAAGTCTGTTCGACGCGCTCCGCATGAGCCCGCAGGCCAAGCCGGGCAAGACCGGGTCGGCGCCGCGGGACGCAGGGAGCGAAGTGTGCTCCGCACACGAGCGACCGCATCGTGCCCTCGGGGTGAGGACGCCGATCCGGCGCAGGCATGCGGGCTCATGCGCGCTTGCCTACCTTGCGTTGGACGTGCTCGCCCTCGTAGCGGATGCCCTTGCCCTTGTATGGCTCGGGCGGGCGCTGCTTGCGGATGATCGCGGCGGTCTCGCCCACGAGCTGCTTGGAGATGCCTTTGACGACCACGCGGGTCGGCTGGGGGACCTCGAATTCGATCCCGTCGGGCGCGGGGATCGGCACGGGGTGCGAGTAGCCGACGGCGAGCTCGAGGTTCTTGCCCTTGAGCTGGGCCCGGTAACCGACGCCCTGGATCTCGAGACGCTTCTCGTAGCCGTTGGTCACGCCCTCGACCATGTTCGCGACGAGTGAACGCGTGAGTCCGTGCAGCGCGCGGTGTTCGCCGCGGTCGGTCGGGCGCGAGACGACGAGCTGGTCGCCGTCCTGCACGACCTCGATATCGCGGTGGACGCGCTCGGCGAGTTCGCCTTTCGGCCCGTTCACGCGGACCTCCTCGGGCTCGATCGACACGGTCACGCCGGCCGGGACGGGAATGGGTTGCCTACCGATTCGCGACATCCGCTCAGCTCACCAGACCTGGGCCAAGACCTCGCCGCCGATGCCCGCAGCGCGCGCATCGTGGCCGGTCATAACGCCGTGTGAGGTCGACACGATCGAGGTTCCCATGCCGCCGAGCACCTTCGGGATGTGCTTCGCGTCGACGTAGGTGCGCCGGCCGGGACGCGACACGCGCCGCAGCCCCGAGATCGCCGAACGACGGTCCTCGGTGTACTTGAGACGGATCTGGATCAGCTGCCCGGCGGCGCCGTCGGGCGCGTCGAGCACCGACCAGGATTCGATGTAGCCCTGCTCGTCGAGGATGCGCGCGAGCTCACCCTTGAGCTTCGAAGCGGGCAACTCGACGGTCTCGTGCGCCGCGTGGATCGCGTTGCGCACGCGCGTCAGGAAGTCGGCTATGGGATCGGTCATTGACATGGTTTATCGCTTGCTTTCGAGGCTGGACTTGTGGAGGGCGGCCTCTACCAGGAGGACTTCGTCATCCCGGGGATGTGACCGTTGTGGGCGAGCTCGCGCAGACAGATGCGGCACACCCCGAACTTCTTGTACACCGCGCGCGGACGTCCGCAGCGGGTGCAGCGAGTATAGGCACGTGTCTTGTACTTGGGAGTCCGCGCCTGCTTGACGCGCTGCGAAGTCTTGGCCATCAGTCGGTGCTCTCCTTCTCGGTGGTCTCCGCGTCCCCGTCTGCGGGGGCGTCGCTCTGCTCGGCCGTGGGCTCGGCCGGCGCGTCGGTCTCAGGGGTCTCGGGCTCGGATGCGTCGATCTCGGGCGTGGCGGTCTCCTGCACGTCGGCCTCGCCGGCCAGCGCAGCGTCTGCGGCGGCCTCGGCCTCCGGGGCGTCCTCGGCCTCCGGGGCCTCCTCGGCGGGCGTGTCCTCGGCGGGCGTGTCCTCGGCGGGCGTGTCCTCGGCGGGCG
>OLKX01000198.1_pt1 | contig 13780 bp, 10 predicted proteins | sample 1604201 | NCBI WGS metagenome assembly OLKX01 (sample SAMEA104055716, study PRJEB20765) | soil metagenome | biome: Arctic tundra; feature: Polygonal ground; material: soil | place: USA | collected 2011-09 | depth 0-0.5 m
CTCGTAGCGCGCGCGGTCCCAGCCGGCCGCGCGGAGGCTGTGGCGAGCGTAGGAGTCGGGCTCGTTGCCCACCTCGATGCCCGCGAGCCACGGGCCGAGGATCCGCTTGGCGGCAGCGGCCTCGCGCGCGGCGGCGCGCATGTCGAAATGCGCGAGCCCGATCGTGAGCAGCACACGCCAGTCGCTGCGGGCGGCGAGCCGCGCGATGCCACGCAGGATCTGCGCGTCGAGCACGCTCGATGCCCACGCCGGGGCCGGCGTGTGCGCGTCGGTCCACGCGACCCGTGTATCGGCCGAGGCGCCGCCGAGGCGCAGGACGCCGGGGCCGAGGGAGCGCAACATCGCGACCAGATCGCCGTGTTCGCCGGCGCTCGCGAGCTGTGCCGCACTCGAGAGCTCGAAGGAGAGCCCGAGGAAGCGTTCTGGGATCGGGAGCCCGGCTCGGCCCGGCTGAAGAGAGACGGCGAGTTCCGGCGGAGGCGTGCTCGAACCGGAGGATCCGCCGTCGGCGGTGATCGCGAACACCAGCGCGGACGACGCGCCGAGGATCACAGCCCGCGCCCAGCGCCGCCGCCACTTGCGGCGGAGGCGCTCGGGTCGTTTGTCGTCCGTCATGACCATGCAGTAAACAGGTCAACCGCTCCATCGGGCACCGAACGTAACCTCTGGCACGTGAACGACCCGCACTCCGCCCCCGTGGTCGACCGCATCCTGCTGGGCGAGAACCTCGCGTTGCTACCGGACTTCGCGACCCGCTCATTTCAACTCATCTACATCGATCCCCCGTTCAACACGGGCCACACGCAGACTCGCAAGACACTCCGCGTCCTGCGCGACGAGGACGGCGGACGCACCGGCTTTCAGGGCAGGCGCTACAGCACCGAGGTGCTCCAGCAGGACAGCTACGGCGACGCACACGAGGACTTCCTCGGCTTCCTCGCGCCGCGGTTGCGAGAAGCCCACCGGCTGCTCGCGCGGGAGGGCACGCTGTACTTCCACATCGACTATCGCGAGGCTCACTACTGCAAGCTGCTGCTCGACGAGATCTTCGGCCGCGACTGTTTCCTCAACGAGATCATCTGGGCCTACGACTACGGCGCGAAGACCAAGAGCCGCTGGCCCGCCAAGCACGACACGATCCTCGTCTACGTCAAGGATCCCGAGGCCTACCACTTCGACTCCGAGGAGGTCGACCGCGAGCCCTACATGGCGCCGGGGCTCGTGACCGCCGAGAAGGCCGCCCGCGGCAAGCTGCCGACCGATGTCTGGTGGCACACGATCGTGCCGACGGCCGGGGCGGAGAAGACGGGCTATCCGACGCAGAAGCCCGAGGGGATCGTGCGGCGCATGGTGCAGGCCTCGACACGGCCGGGGGACTGGTGCCTGGACTTCTTCGCCGGCAGCGGCACGCTCGGAGCGGTCGCGGCGGCATTGGGGCGCCACTACGTGCTGATCGACTCCAATCCGCGCGCCGTCGAGGTCATGCTCGCCCGTCTGGGCGGTGACGCGGGCGCGGTCGGTGCGTCGGCTGAGGACGCGCAGGGTGAGAGCGTCGCGCGGCGCCGATCGGCACGCTAGGCGTCCGCCCCGTGGAATAGGACTGTCCGACTGCTCGGGATCGATTGGAGCGGGGCCGGGGGAGATGAGAGCGAGGAGAAGACGATCGTGAGCGAGCACCCCATCCGTCTCGTCGTGAGCGACGATCTGGAGCGCAGTCGCCCGACGGTGTTCTTCCGCGTGTTGCTCGCGATACCGCACTACATCTGGCTGGCGGTGTGGAGCGTGGGCGCCTTCTTTGCCGTGATCGCGAGCTGGTTCGCAACGCTCGCTGCCGGGCGTACGCCGGCGCCGCTGCACCGCTTTCTCGCCGCCTACGTCAAATATGTGACCCAGCTGTATGCCTATGTGAACCTCGCCGCGAACCCCTATCCGGCGTTCGACGGGCAGGACGGCTACCCGGTCGACCTGGCGATCGCGCCGCCCGAGCGCCAGAGCCGCCTGCGCGTGGCCCTGCGAGCGCTGCTCGCGCGGCCCGCGCTGCCGATCGCGGGCGCGCTCGGGGTCCTCCCGGCGCTGTCGGGCTTCGGGCAGGGGAAAGGCCGGATCTCCGTCTTCGGCAACGGCGTGGGGTTGCTGGTAGTGGTGGCGTTCCTCGCTTGGTTCGCGATCCTCGCCCGTGGACGCATGCCTCGAGGCCTGCGCGACGCCGCCGCCTACGCGCTCGCCTACGGCGCCCAGTTCTGGGCCTATGTGCTGCTGCTGACCGACCGCTACCCCGACAGCGACCCGCAGACAGCGCTTCCCGAGCTGCCGCGGCGCCACGACCCGATCGCCTTCGAGCTCGACGACGATCGGCGTCGCAGCCGTCTGACGGTGTTCTTCCGTCTGCCGCTGGCGATCCCGCACCTCGTGTGGCTCGCGCTGTGGAGCGTGCTCGTCGCATTCGCGGTGATCGCGAGCTGGTTCGCGACGCTCGCAACCGGGCGCACGCCGGCCTCGCTCCATCGCTTCGTCGCGGCGTTCGTGCGCTACCAGGTCCACGTCTACGGCTTCCTCTACCTGATCGCAAACCCGTTCCCGGGCTTCGTCGGGCGAGCCGGCAGCTACCCGCTTGAAGCGGTGATCGACGGGCCGGCACGCCAGAGCCGCTGGAAGACGCTGTTTCGCGTGATTCTCGTGATTCCCGCGGCGCTGCTCGCGAGTGTGTACGGGACGCTCGGCGGGCTCGCGGCGGTGCTCGGATGGTTCGCCTCGCTTGCCACCGGGCGGATGCCGCTCGGGCTGCGAAACGCGGGCGCGCTGGCGATGCGCTACTCGACCCAGACGACCGGCTATGTGCTGCTGCTCAGCGACTCCTACCCCTACTCGGGGCCGTGCGAGAACGAGCCTGGGCACGCCGAGCAGGTGGCGTTGCCGGCGGCTTCCCCGTTTGCGACCGGCGACTGACGCGGAGGGCCGGTGCCGGCGGTGCGCGAGCTGAGCAGGCGCGCGGGCGAGCGGCCTGGGCGGATCGCCGGCGTGGGGCTCGCTCTGTTGGCGCTGGCCGCGCTATGGGCGTGGGCGGCGAGCGCGCTGTGGCAGTCGAGCGTGCCCGCGGGCCTGAGGCTCCCGAACGTCCAGGCAGCGACTGAGTTCAGCGCGTCGTTCTTGCGGCGCAGCGCCTCCTACGAGCGCTTCCTCGACATCGATCGGCTGCTCGGCGAGATCGTGCTGCTGGTCGTGCTGGCCGTGTACGCGCGCCGCGGTCACCGGCTGATGCGCGAGTCGGCCGCGGGGCGCGTGGGGACCGGGATGATGCTCGGGATGCTCGGGTTCGCGGTCGTGTGGATCGCCGAGGTCCCCTTCGGAGTTGCGGCGGTGTGGTGGGAACGGCGCCACGGCGTCTCGCACCAGGGCTATGTCAGCTCGGTGATCTCGAGTTTCCTCGCGCTCGGCGGCAGGTTCGTGTTCGTGGCGCTCGCGCTGGGTCTCGCGATGGGCCTGGCCGGTGTGACGCGGCGGTGGTGGTGGGCGCTCGCGGCGCCGCTGTTCGCGAGCCTGGCGCTGCTGTCGAGCTTCCTGAGTGTCTACCTGATCCCGGAAACCGAGCCGCTGCGCGATCCCACGACGGTGGCCGATGTGCGCAGCCTCGCGCGGATCGAGGGCGTGGGAGGCACGCACGCGGAAGTCGAGAAGGTCGCTCGCTACACGACCGCGCCGAACGCCGAGTCGGTCGGCTTTGGCCCGACGCGACGGTTGATCCTGTGGGACACGCTGCTCGACGGGCGCTTCAGCCGCCGCGAAGTGCGCGTGGTGACCGCGCACGAGCTCGGCCACATCGCTCACGGTCACATCCTGCGACGCGTCGGCTGGCTGCTGCTGTTCCTGCTGCCCGCCGCGGCGCTCATCGCACTGCTGACGCGCGGACGGGGTGGCCTGGCGCGGCCGGAGGCGATCCCGGTCGCGCTGCTCGTCTACGTCGCGCTGCAGTTCGTCGCGCTGCCGCTCACGAACATCGTCTCGCGCCACGAGGAGGCCGAGGCCGACTGGTCGGCGCTGCGCGCGACGCGCGACCCGACCGCCGCGATCGGGCTGTTTCGCAACCTCGCGACGACCAGCCTGGGGGCGCCGAACCCGGAAGCGTGGTCATACGTGCTCTACGCGGACCATCCCACGATCGTGCAGCGCATCGCGATGGTCGAGGCGTGGCAGCGCCGTGGCGGACGCTGAGCAGTTGGGCCGACGCCTCACGGAGGTTCGCTGTGCTTGCGGGTCCGCGCGGCGGCCGCGGACGTGCGAGCCTTTGCGTCGTGTACCACGTCGAGATACGCCAGTTCCCGCACAACGCGTGGCGTTTCAACCTGACCGACGTCGATCTCCCGCCCATTCTGTTCCCGTGGGTGCGCGAACACGCGGTCGACTTCGGCGAACGGAAATGGAGTCCCCACACGGCGAGCCTGACGATCCTCGACGGTCCCGCGCTGGCGATGGAGCAGCTCAAAATGGGGCGCGGCTGGCAGGCCGCACAGCGCGCGAGTGAGGACGTGACCGAGCGACTGCTGGAGTGGGCGAAGGAGACCGACGCCAAGGCGGCTGAGGCGAGGGCTGCCGAGGAGCGGGCTGCCGAGGCGGGGGCGGACGCGGAGCGCGAAGCCGAAGCCAGCGGCTCGTCCCAGGCCGGAACGGAGGATGGCGCACCGGCGGCCGGTGCGAGCACTGCCGTGCTGAGCGACCCGCTCGCGCTCGGGGTGCAGATCGCCGCGCTGCTCGGCGCCGAGCCCTCGCGGCTGCTCGAGGCGTGGCGCTCGGCGGCGGCTGGGTCGCCGGGGCTCGCCCCCAGTGAGGCCCTTGCGCAGGCAGAAGGGGCGTTGGGAGCGCAGAACGCCGAGCAGAGCTGACACGGCGCTAGACTTCGGTCTCGCAACAGCCGTGGTGGGCGTAGCTCAGTTGGTAGAGCTCCTGGTTGTGGTCCAGGCGGTCGCGGGTTCAAGTCCCGTCGCTCACCCCTCAAGAAAGGGAATCGGCCGCATCTGGCACTACACGCTTGAGCTTCCCGCCGGCAGAACCCCTTAGGTTGTCCCTCTTGCCGTTCCGAGCGGACCGCGGTTTCAGCGGTGCGCGCAGCAGGCCGTCGAGCCCGAGGGCTCCGATCTTGACTCTGCCTCGGCTGCAATGCTCGATAAGCCTCGGGCATCGGTCGCGGCAGTCGCCACGTGCATGAGACGGGGCGCTCTCCTCGGTGCTCGACGTAGCTCACTGGGCCGAGGAAGTAGAACGGTTGCGTGCCCCGATGCTCTCCAGAAGCCGATTGATGCGACGGCTTGGTCATCCGCGGTCTCCAGGCCGGCAAGGTCGCCGCGGATCTGCTCCATCGTGTGTCTTGCGAGGCGCTGCGGTCCCTCTGCGGGGTCGAGAGGCTGCTCGGTTAGCAACTCGCTCTCGAGCGCCACCAGCCGGCGCTCGAGAGCGCGGGTGATCAGGTGGTCGCGTGGGCCAGGCTCCTCCGAAGTCATTCGCGGCAGCCTAAGACACGCGTACCGGAGCGTGGATACCGACTTTGGGAGTCGAGCACGCTCGTTCGCGGCGGCTCAGCTCACGAAAACCAGGTGGCGAATTGCTCAGTCGTCTGCACATGGAGTTTCTGGCGGCTGAAGTAGGCGAGCTCCTCCTCGTTAGCTGGAGCGCCTCTGGTCGCCGGACGGCAGGCGATTCCTCGCTCTTTTTTGTCCCATGCGAGCTGCCCGATCGGTTGACAGACGTGGTGGGCGATGATCCGCCCTCGGCCGTCGAGAGGGTAAGTCGTGGGGAGGTTGATGCTGTGAAGCCCAGCGTCGGTGACGGCGTTGACGTAGATGTCGTCGGGAACGGTTGTGCGGACCAGTACGGGGCCCGCCTCGGGAAGAATGTCCTCTGGTCGGATGCCGCGATCCTCGAGTCGGGTGCGAACCAGCGCCCGCGCCAAGTCCAGCGACGCGTTGAGGTAGACGACGCCGAACGCTCCAGGCGCGTTCCAACGGCCGCCACGAACGCGTGAGTGCTCCCGGGACAACGGGTCACGCCAGGAAGGGTCCGCTACTCGGAGGTAGGGGCCGCCGCGACGGAGGTGGCGCACTACGCCGCTGCAGCCCAGTCGAACGCGTTGCGGAGCTCACCGAGGACGAGCGCCTCGTTTCCGGCCGTGATGGCCTCGAGGATCGACCGGCCTCCATAGGCTGCCGCAGGGCGCCGTACCACGGCTGGGATGCGATCCGGCTTGAGCTTTGCGGTGAGCAAGTCGACGATTGCGTCGAGCGTCGCGAGCTTCTCCTGTCGATCCCCAGGAACACCGCGTGCTTCCCACTGTTCGATTGCCTGGCGACGCACGCCGAACAGATGCGCGACTTCAGTGCGGCTGACGCCGAGCACCGATGCAACGCGGTCGAGGGGACTCCTGACACGCGTCAGCTCGTCACCGACTGCGCGATAGAACCGCATGGCCTCGGCATCGCTTAGCGCCCATGCCGGCAGATGGTGCTCCCGCGGAAGAGTCAGTGGCTTAGTGTCACGGAGCATTGATCGAAGTTGCGCGACAAACGCCACCGCCGTTCCTCGACCGACGCCGAGCGTCCCCACCCACTCGCTGAACGGTGCGCTCATGGCCTCCTGGTCCAGCGCGGCTTTGAGCCAGCGCACCGATCCATCGCCCTTGAGGCCTCCGCCCTCTACCTCGCCAAGCAAGATCACGTTGTGCGCCTCATCGAAGACGATCAGGTCAGGGCGCGCCTCGCCTACGGCATCGAGCATCTGGCTTCCGAGCTGGCGGTACGCGTCGACGTAGGCGCGGACCTGGGCACGCTCGCCTTCGAGGGCGTCGGGCACGCTCGACTCGATCTCGCTCAGCGCCGTTCGCGCGATCTCTTCGGCCGCGTCGGCAACCCGCTCTGGTGCACGCTCAGAAAGGACCGTCTCGGCGAGACTTGTAGAACTCATAGGTGCGCATGGTAGCGCAAGCAGTTCGCAAGCGCAAGCCAAACGCAAGCTCTTGATAGGACCCCATCGAGCGTTGGGCCGATCAGCGAATTATCGTCAAGTGCGCTGGTGCGGAGCCGGGAAGCGCCGCGGGCCCTCGTGGGGTCCCTCCGCGTTCCATCCGGCGGGCAAATGGGGTTGTAGGGCCTCTGGCGTGGCATCAGGTGATCGCGGCAGCACTGGGGGCTTGCCGAGCGGATCGCGCTGATCGACGTAGCTTTGAGCCCAAGCGAGCCATGTCGCAGTCTCCTCATGATCGCCGTACGCAGTCTCCATCGCCTCGATATAGCTGCGTAGCCGCTGTGACTCCGCGAAGGCTCTCGCCTGCTCGCCTAGCTGCTCGGCGCGGTGCTTCTCGACCAGCTTTTCCTTGGCCTCGTCCATGAGCATCAGCCACTTGCGCTCCCGCTCTTCCGCTGCGAGCCGTGCGCGCTCGGCGGCTCTCTCGGCTTCGATCCGCTGGACCTCGGCGGCCTCCTTGGCGATCACAATCCGTTCCTCCGATCTCCCGGAAGAGATGGGAGAGACGATCCTCGAGCATCCAGGAGGCGCGGTCGCCCCAGCGCCGCTGGCGCTCCGCAAAGGTCATCGAGCTCCCAGCGAGGAGCTCAAGCCTGAGTCGCCCCGTGGCCTCACCGTCGTAGGGCCCGCTGGGAAATCTGCGGTCGCCATAGAAGCTCGACCTGGAATACGCGTTGCGATACGTGCGCACTTCCTCCTCCCAAAGACCGCGCGGATGGACGCCCTCCTCGAGCAGGCGCAGTCCGAACGTGTGCCCTGCGGTGATCATCGTGAGGTCCGCGCCTCGCGAGCGTGGACCATCCTCCGGGCTCGGCCCGGAAACCTTCCAGCCCCTCAGCGTCGCCTCGGTGGCGATCGCGTGAACGACTGTCGTCGCCCGAGCCACCAGCGCGCGGGAGACCTCGTGGCGGTCCCTGCGGTCGCGGAACTGACGGGCGGCCGCGTGGTAGCGCCCGACCTTCTCGGGGATGGGGACCGGCGTGAGCTCCGCGGGCGCCAGCGCACCAACGGGCGAGTCCACGAGCGTGATCTCGAGCTCGCGTTCGAGGCGTGTGATCTGGAAGCGCTTCCCGGGCGGCACCTTGCGGTGTCGTTCCGCCAGGAGCGCTCGGCGCTCGTAGTCGACTCCGTCGTCGGCATACCAGTGGCGGCGCGGGACTCGCATAGACCCTCCCCCGGCGATGACTTCGTCCACCAACTGTTGGGTTACGGCGACGTTCGCTTGTCGGGGGATCGGAGGATCGTCGCCTTCGAGCTGCTCCAGGTACTCCTGTCCCGCCTTGGTCGGCTTGGCAGACCAGGTACGTCCGTGCCCAGAGACCTTCACGAGCCCTTTTGAGCGCAGCGCGGACGCCGAGATCCGGTAAAAGTGGCCCTCCATGACGCCGTCCGGGCAGCCCTCGGCGATCCAGCGCAATAGCGCGACCTGTGCCTCGTTTAGCGTCTGTCTTTGTGCCACGAGCCGGACTTGATACCGGTTTCGCGGCGATCCCGTCGCTGACGTCCAGCCTTCGGTGCGCCCCCCAAGGTCCACCGAGGAGGTGGGCATTGGTGCCGTGCACGGCGAGGCAGTTGCGCCATGCAACCTGGGGATCAATTTGGGGATCAAACTGAGAAAAACTCAGCGCTACCCACCCCAGCGAACCCCAGCAAATATGGCCCAGAAGCACCCAACGACACCAGGTCCGTCACGTTGTGGTCCAGGCGGTCGCGGGTTCAAGTCCCGTCGCTCACTCCTCTGAAGTGGCTGCTCCGACAGGGCATTCCCACCAACCCGGAGCTGTGGAGTCCGGACCAGGTTCTCAAGTTCCTGGAGTATCGTCGCGCCGAGCTCGCGGATGTCGTCAACCGATTCCTCGACGAGATCAGCGCCGGCAGCGCCGACGCGAGCATCGATCTCCAAAGTGCCGTCTATGCGCGCAACGCAGCGGAAACGGACTTCTTCATACGGGACGGCAACACCACGTCACCCACGACTGGAAATCCACGCCGGTACCGTGAACCATGTTGCCGCGCCTTGGCGCGAATTGTGGTCAAGCTCGATAGTCATCTTGAAGGGCGCACGGTGGTCGGGAGTGTGGCTATGCCGTGCGCTCGCATTGTTCTGAGGGTCGATCTCCCAGCGTCCGCTGGAGGCGATCTCCGTCTTACGCTCACCAGTCTCCTCGGGAGGCTAACGTGCTCGGGTGTGGAGCCATCCGGATTCAGACCGTTCGCCCACCTTGCGACACTCAACGTCGCGTTGTACAGGCGGATCATGGACGAGTTTGTCGCCGCGAAGCGACGGTTTGTCGTGCATCTGCGCACCGAGGACCTCCACGAGGCGCTCGCCAGGGGTGAGCCGGATGGACACGTCCCAGTTGATGCGCTCGCCGACGCCCTCGCACAACTGGTGGAGTGGGGCAATCTTCGCGCCGACCCCGATACGAGCCGGGTCACGACGGTCGAGGACTTCCACCGCGCCCGCTTCCTGTATCAGCTGACCCACCCGGGTGAGGCGGCTGAGCGGGCGCTCGCCGTGTACGACGAGCAGCTTGGGCGGCGCGGCGCATTGCAGGCGGTCGCGCTGGCGGACATCGCGACTCAGCTGCGGGAGTTGAGCGAGCTCGCGGCTCAGGCTCAGCCGGATCCTATGCGGGTGGGAGTGGCGCTGCGCGATCTTGTCGCCCGCTTCACCGACCTCGCTGACAACGCCCAGGCATTCATGGGATCACTGCAGCGAACGATCGACCTCTATGACGCCGACATGGACGCTTTTCGCGCCTACAAGGACCATCTCGTCGACTACCTCGAGCGCTTCATCAAGGACCTGGTAACGGTTGGTGGTGAGATCTCGGGATTGCTCGGCGAGCTCGAGCGGGCGCAGGCATTACGGCTGTTGAGCATCGCGGCGCGCCGCGATGCCGAGGACGTCGCGCCTGTTGGCATGGATCCTGAAGTCGATGGCGAGGATCCTCGCGAGGTCGCCTATCTCGCTGGCCTTGATGCCTGGGAGGAGCGCTGGCGGGGGCTGCGTCAGTGGTTCGTCTCCGAGCCCGGTCATCCAAGCCAGGCCAAGCTGCTGCGTAGCCGGGCACGACAGGCGATCCCCGATCTGCTCGCGGTGGTGGCGACGCTCAACGAGCGTCGCTCTGGACGCTCCGATCGCTCGGCCGACTTTCGTGCCCTGGCATTCTGGTTCGCCGACGCGCCCGACGACGCGGCATTGCACCGGCTTTGGCGCAGCGCGTTTGGCGTCTACGGCTCACGACATCTTGTCCTCGACAGCGACACGCTCACGGCGCGCGAGGAGCAGCCCGTGCCGGCGTCGACGTCCTGGACACAAGCGCCGCCATCGCACATAAGTCCTCGGCTGCGACGCACCGGCAGCTATGAGCGCCGGGGCCGTCCCAACCGGATCGCAAGCCGCGAGGACGGTCGTCGCCTGCTAGCGGAGCGAGCCGCGCGACAGATCGAACAGACGGCGGCCGCGCGGGCGCGGCTCGCCACCGGCCGGCCGACCAACCTCGGCGAGCTCGGAGAGCTCGACCGGGATGCCTTCGGTCTTTTCCTCACCCTCTTGGGCGAGGCCCTCGCCTCCCGCCGGTCGGGCCAGCGGGAGGTAACCACCACCACCGCCGACGGCACCCTGCAGGTTCGGCTCCTCACGCTCGCGGATGCTGCGCCGATCCAGATCCAGACTCCCGCCGGCACCTTTCGCGGACTCGATCACGTGGTCGAGATCACCGACCTGGAGCCCGGGCTGACCCGTGCGGGTGCCAGCCATGTTGATGCAAACGACGTTGAGGCATTGACATGAGCCACGCCCTCGACAGTGCGCTCGAGGGCGCACGATCGGCGGATCTGAGGCAGGCGGCCCGCGCGCTGCTGCGCCGGCCGCTGTTGCGGGCCGGTGGCGTCGACGCCGAGGAGTTCCGCCTGGTGAGGCGTTACGCCGGCGAGCTGCGCTCGTGGTTCGACGCGAACACCGGCTGGCGCTTGATCGTCGACAGTGAGGTCGCCAGGTTGGTCAAGCTCGCGCCCACGACCGACGATCCAACTCATCCGGCGCGCGATCCGCGCTCGCGTGTGCCGTTCAGCCGCCGCCGTTACGTGCTCACATGCCTCGCCCTGTCGGCGCTCGAGCGCTCCGACGCGCAGATCACGCTCGGGCGCCTTGCCGAGGGTGTGATCCTGGCCGCCGCCGACGAGCATCTCGCCCAAGCGGGCGTGACGTTTCAGCTCAGCGGTCGCGAGGAGCGCGCTGACCTCGTGGCGGTCGTGCGGCTGTTGCTCGAGCTTGGTGTGCTCGCCCGTGTCGCGGGCGAGGAGGAGGCGTTCATACGCAACACCGGGGACGCTCTCTATGACGTGCAACGACGCGTGCTAGCCGGGGTGCTCGCAGCGCCACGTGGACCCTCGACGATCGCCGTCTCGGAGTTCGCGGAGCGACTCTCGCAGCTTGTCGCCGACCCGCTGCCCGACGCGGAGGACCTGCGCAACCGCGCACTGCGCCATCACCTCACGAGGCGCCTGCTCGACGATCCGGTCCTCTACTACGACGAGCTCGATCCTGAGCAGGCCGCCTATCTGACGGGTCAGCGGTCGGCGCTCACGCGACGCGTCTCCGAGTTGACGGGGCTTGTGGCCGAGGTGCGTGCCGAGGGGGTCGCGATGGTCGATCCGGACGATGACCTGAGCGATGTGCGGATGCCCGACGTCGGCACCGACGGCCACGTCACGCTGCTGCTGGCCGAGCATCTCGCATGCGCACTGCACCCGGTCCCGGAGGACGAGCTGTGTCGGCTCGTCAAGCGGCTGGCGAGCGAGCACAAGGCGTACTGGCGTCGCAGCGCGCAGGAGCCCGGCGCAGAGGTGTTGCTGGTGGAGACGGCGCTCGAGCGGCTCGCAGCGCTGCGGCTCATACGGCGCGGGCCGGGTGGCGTGATGCCGTTGCCGGCGATCGCCCGCTACGCGCTCGCGGCCCCGACAATTGCAGAGAGCTCAGCGCAGTTGGAGCTCCACGCGTGAAGGTGCGTGCGCTGCCGCAACCCGAACGCGAGCGTTGGCAGCCGCTGCGCGCAGGGTTGGTGGACGTCTTCTACTACGACCAGGAGGAGTTCCGCTTCCGCGACGGCCGGCTGCTGCTGCGCGGCAACAACGGCACGGGCAAGTCCAAGGTGCTCGCGCTCATGCTCCCGTTCCTGCTCGACGGCGAGCTCTCTCCGCACCGCGTTGAGCCCGACGCTGATCCGAAGAAGCGCATGGAGTGGAACCTGCTGCTCGACGGCGAGCACCCAAACGATGAGCGGCTCGGGTACACCTGGCTCGAGCTCGGACGTCGCGATGCCGACGGCAACCCGCTGTTCTGCACGGTTGGTTGTGGCCTGAAGGCGGTCAGCGGCCGTGGCATCGCGTCGCATTGGTTCTTCATCAGCGACCAGCGCATTGACGAGGAGCTCGTGCTCGTCGACAGCGCCCGCGTGGCGCTGACACGGGAGCGGCTGGAGGAGGCCCTCGGCGCGCGCGGCACTGTGCACCGGACCGCGCGAGCCTATCGGCGCGCGCTCGACGAGACACTGTTCGGTCTCGGTGAGCAGCGCTATGACGCGCTGATCGATCTTCTCATCAAGATTCGCGCACCTCAGCTCTCAAAGCGCCCGAACGAGCGCGCCCTCTCTGATGCCCTCACGGGGGCGCTGCCGCCACTTGATCAGGCGCTGATCGCCGACGTCGCCGAGGCCTTCCACGGGCTCGAGGAGTACCGCGATGAACTTGCCGCGATGGTTGAGGCTCGCGACGCGGCCGAGCGGTACCTCGACACTTACCGTCACTACGCGCGGATCGCCTGCCGGCGCCGCGCCGCGCCGCCGCGCCGGGCCCAAACCGCTTTCGACCGCGTGAGCCGCGATCTCGCTGACGCCGAAGCCGCGTATGGGAAGGCTCGCGCCGAGCTTGCCGAGGCGCAGGTGGCGCTTCAGGGTCTGCGCTCCGAGCAGGAGCGCCTGCGTGCACGCGAGCGGGCGCTGCACGAGAGCCCCGAGGCTCGCAGCGCCCGCGAGCTGGAGCGCGCCGCCGACGACGCGCGCCGGGCCGTCGAGCGTGAAGGTCAAGCCAAGTTGGCACACGAGCAAGCTGTCGCCAGGCTGGACCAGCAACAGCGGCGGCTTCTCGATGCCGATGGTCGCGGAGCCGAGGCCGATAAGGAGCTGACACGGGCTCGCGCTGCCGCTGCCGAGCACGCGCTCGTGGCTGGCATCGCCGCCGCGTTCGCCGAGGCTGTGGATGGCGCGATCGAGGCGGCTGGCGTGCGCGCCGCAGCGATGTCGGCCACCACGCACGAGTCCGCCAACGCGTCTGACATCCCCGATACGTCCAACGCTGTCACCGCCGTCGCGCCCGCGCCGACGGACGTACCGGAGCTGCGCCGTCGTGCCGATCAGCTGGCCGACCGCCAAGCACGGGCGATCGACAGTCTCGGGACCCTGCTCGTGGCGGCCGCCGGTCGTCGACGTGAGCTGGTCGCGGTGCGGGAGCGCCACGAGGAGCTTGCGAGCGAAGCGGCGATGCTCGCCGAGCAGCGCGCGCAGACCGAGAAGGTCCTGGCCGAGGCCGGCCGCGACCTACTTCACGCGGCTCGCGCGTACGTGGAGGCGGCCGCTGAGCTCACGCTCGCCGACCCCGCAGAGACCCTCGCGGCGCTTGAGCTGTGGGTCGAGACACTCGATGGTCGCAATCCGCTGGCTGATGCTGTTGGCGCGGCGGGTCGCGCTGCGAGCGCCGCGCTCGCAGC
>OLKX01000249.1_pt1 | contig 13692 bp, 14 predicted proteins | sample 1604201 | NCBI WGS metagenome assembly OLKX01 (sample SAMEA104055716, study PRJEB20765) | soil metagenome | biome: Arctic tundra; feature: Polygonal ground; material: soil | place: USA | collected 2011-09 | depth 0-0.5 m
GGCGCCACGCGTCATCGCGCGGGCTCGCATGCGCTCGCTGTGGGCATCCCGTCGCATCCAAGCAGGTCGAGGTGCGCGGGCGGCTGCGTCGGCGTGCACGAACAGGGTCTCCCGAGCGGGTCCGCCGAGCGGCGCGTGGCGAGCATGGGTGGCGCATGGCGGCGCGATCGGGTAGAACGACAGCGGGGCCTGTCCCCGGCCCCGGATCAGTGATCGCGCCCAAACAGCGGAGGAGCCAAGCAATGCCTACCTACATCATGCTCTCGACGCTCACCCCCGAGGGTGTGCAGACGGTCAAGAACAACCCGCAGCGGATCCGCGAGGTCAACAAGGAGGTCGAGCAGCTCGGCGCCAGCGTCAAGGCGCAGTGGGCGACGCTCGGCCACGTCGACTTCATCTCCGTGGTCGAGGCCCCGGACGAGGGCACGATGGCCCGCGTGTCGCTCGAGCTGGGCTCGCGTGGCACCGGACGCTACGAGACGCTCGCCGCGATCCCGATCGAGGATTTCATCGACTCGCTGTAGCCGCAGCGATCTCTGCCCGGCGCTCCGCGTATGCTCCAGCGCGTGACTCGCCGCGAGAGCATTCGGCCGCACCACGACTCCGACGCGACCGGCGCGTGCGCGTGAGCGAGCCTCGTTCCGACGGTCCCGGAAGCGAGACCGAGGAGCCCTCAGCGCAGGAGAGCCGACAGGGCTCTGGCTCGGGTATCTCGCTGGTCCCCGAGCCGATGCAGGAAGCCGAAGTGCAGGCCCAGCTCGACGACATCGATGTCGACGCGCCTCGGGTGGGCATCGTGATGGGCTCCAAGAGCGACATGGAGACGATGGAGAAGGCGGCGCGCGAGCTCGAAGAGCGCGGCATCCTCCACGAGATGCGCGTGATGTCTGCGCACCGCGAGCCCGACGTGGTGGCCGAATATGCCAAGAACGCCCACATGCGCGGCCTGCGCGTGATCATCGCGGGTGCCGGCATCTCAGCCGCGCTGCCCGGCGCCGTGGCCGCCCACACCGACCTGCCGGTGATCGGCGTGCCGCTGTCCGGCCGGCTGTCGGCGGCCGGTGGGCTCGACGCGATCCTCTCGATCGTGCAGATGCCTCCCGGCGTGCCCGTGGCCTGCGTGGGCCTCGACAATCCGCGCAACGCCGCGATTCTCGCCGCGCAGATACTCGGCTGCTGACTCGACGCAGCTGCGCCTGAGCGCGCCGCGGCGCCAGGCTCGGCGATAATCGACGTAGTGATCCCGCGCTACTCCCGCCCCGAGCTCGCCGACCTGTGGACCGACGAGGCCCGCATGGAGACGTGGCGGCGCGTCGAGGTGGCGGCCTGCGAGGAGCTGCCCGTGCTGCTCGCCGGCCACGGCCCGAGCGAGGCCGACCTCGATGCGATCCGTGCGGCCAGCGTCACCGTCGCGGCCGTGTCCGAGCGCGAGCTCGTGACCGACCACGACGTTGCCGCGTTCGTCGACGTGCTGGCCGCCTCGGCCGGCGAGTCGGGCCGCTGGATCCACTTCGGCCTGACCTCATCCGACGTCCTCGACACCGCGCTCGCACTGCAGCTGCGCGCGGCCGGCGAGGTGATCCTCGCAGGAGCCGGCGAGCTCGCCGATGCGCTGACCGAGCGCGCCCGAGAGCACGCGCAGACGCTGTGCGTGGGGCGGACCCACGGCGTACACGCCGAGCCGACGACGTTCGGCATCAAGCTGGCCGGCTTCGCGTTCGAGGCACGCCGCAACCGCGACCGCCTGCGCGACGCGTTCTCAGGGGTGGCCGTCGGAGCGCTGTCGGGGGCGGTGGGCACATACGCGGCCACCAGCCCGCAGTTCGAGGAGCGCGTGCTGGGCCGCCTTGGCCTGCGCCGCGAGGATGTCTCCACGCAGGTCGTGCCACGCGATCGCCACGCCGCGATGCTGAGCGCGATCGCGCTCGCCGGCGCCGGCCTGGAGCGCTTCGCCACCGAGGTCCGCCACCTGCAGCGCACCGAGGTTCGCGAGCTGCAGGAGCCCTTCCGGGCGGGGCAGAAGGGCTCCTCGGCGATGCCCCACAAGCGCAACCCGATCAAGAGCGAGCAGATCTCAGGGCTGGCGCGGGTGCTGCGCGGCAACGCCCAGGCCGGCCTCGAGGACGTCGCCCTGTGGCACGAGCGCGACATCTCGCACTCCTCGGTCGAGCGCGTCGTGCTGCCCGACTCGACGATCCTGCTCGACTACCTCCAGCACCGCGCGGTTGCGCTCGTCAGGGGGATGACCGTCGACGCCGAGCGGATGCGCGCCAACCTCGAGCTGACCCACGGCGCGCTGTTCTCCCAGCGCGTCCTGCTGGCGCTCGTCGAGGCCGGCGCCTCCAGAGACGACGCGTATCGGGTCGTGCAGGAGCTCGCGCAGCGCGCGTGGGACGAGGCGATCCCGCTGCGCGATCTGCTCGCCGCCGACGAGCGCGCGCGGGGCCTCGATCTCGAGGAGATCTTCGACTACTCGCACTATCTCAGGCACGCCGATGCGATCCTCGCCCGCCTCGACGACGGCGCCTGAGCGTCGCCTCTGCGCCGCCCGATCGCGCTGGTAGCATCGCGCCAAGTGGCCACGCTCGACGACCTGCCCCTCATCGCGCGCGGGAAGGTCCGCGAGATGTACGCCCTCGACGGGTCCGCCGAGGGCACCCCGGGCCGGCGGCTGCTGATGGTGGCCAGCGATCGCATCTCGACCTACGACGCGGTTCATCCCACGCCGATCCCCGACAAGGGCAGGGTGCTGAGCGGCCTGTCGGTGTTCTGGTTCGAGCGCACCAGCCATATCGTCGCCAACCACCTGATCTCGGCGACCGACGGCGTCCCCGAGTCCGAGCGCGGTCGTGCGCTCGTCGTCCGTGCTCTGCGGATGCTGCCGGTCGAGTGCATCGTGCGCGGCTACATCACGGGGTCCGGCTGGAAGGACTACCAGGCGAGCGGGCGCGTGTCCGGGATCGAGCTGCCCGACGGTCTGCGTGAGTCCGAGCAGCTTCCCGAGCCGATCTTCACGCCGTCGACCAAGGCCGAGGAGGGGCACGACGAGGCGATCGACATCGAGCGCGCGGCCGAGCTGGTGGGCGACGGCGAGCTGATCCGCCGGGTGGCCGACGTGGCGGTCGAGCTGTACTCCTTTGCGGCCGAGCACGCCCGCGCCAACGGCGTGATCCTCGCCGACACCAAGTTCGAGTTCGGCCTCGACGAAGCCGGCGAGCTCGTCGTCGGCGACGAGGTGCTGACGCCTGACTCCTCGCGCTACTGGCCCGCCGACGGCTATGAGGTCGGCCACGGCCAGCCGAGCTTCGACAAGCAGTACGTGCGCGACTGGGCGAGCTCCAGCGGGTGGGACAAGAAGCCGCCCGCCCCGGCCCTCCCCGACGATGTGGTGGCTGGCACGCGCGCGCGCTACATCGAGGCATACGAGCGGATCACCGGTCAGCCCTTCGCGGACTGGCTGGCGCGGGCCGGGGCCGCGTGAGGGCTCGGGTTCTGATCCGGCCGAAGGCCGGCATCCTCGACCCCCAGGGGGCGGCCGTGGAGCGAGCGCTCCCCGCGCTCGGGTTCGCCGGCGTGGCCAACGTCCACATCGGTCGGCTGGTCGAGCTCGACGTCGAGGACCCCGCGACGATCGAGTCGATGTGCGAGAAGCTGCTCGCCAACCCGCTCGTCGAGGACTACGAGGTCGAGCTGCTCGACGGCAGCGGCTGACGCGACGTGAAGTTCGGCGTGCTCCAGTTCCCCGGCTCGTGCGATGAGGTAGACGCGCTCGGCGCGGCCCGCCGGGTCGGCGACGCCGAGCTGCTGTGGCACGGCGAGCGCGATCTGAAGGGCGCCGATGCGATCGTGGTGCCGGGCGGCTTCTCCTACGGGGACTATCTTCGCGCCGGTGCGATCGCGCGCTTCTCGCCGGTGATGGAGTCGGTCATCGCGTTCGCCCGCGACGGCGGCCTGGTGCTCGGGATCTGCAACGGCTTCCAGGTGCTGTGCGAGGCGCGGCTGCTGCCGGGCGCGCTGCTCGGCAACGCGAACCTCCGCTTCACATTCCGCCAGGTCGAGCTCGAGGTGCTCTACAGCGGCGGACCCTTCACCGCCGCCTGCGCACTCGGCGAACGCCTCAGCATCCCCGCCAAGCACGCCTGGGGGCGCTACCACGCCGCGCCCGAGACGCTCGCGGCGATGGACCGCTCGGGCCAGCTCGTGCTGCGCTACGCGGCCGGCGAGAACTTCAACGGCTCGGTCCACGACATCGCCGGCGTGTGCAACGAGCGCGGCAACGTGTTCGGGCTGATGCCGCACCCCGAGCACGCGGTAGACGAGCTGATCGGCGGCTCGGCCGACGGGCTGAGGATCTTCGAGTCGATGCGCATGACCGTCGAGGGGTCCGCCGGGGCCGCCACGTCCTCTTCGATCGAGGACGCTGTATAGCCATGGTTATACGCGCGGCGACAAGGACAACACGCCACCGACGGCCGGCGCGGCGGTGACGCTTCCGAGCGTCCAGGACGCCCTTGCGCTTGGCCTGACGGCGGCGGAGTACGAGCTGATCGTCGAGAAGCAGGGCCGTGCGCCCAACCAGGTCGAGCTCGCGATGTACTCGCTGTTGTGGAGCGAGCACTGCGCCTACAAGCACTCCAAGAAGCTGCTCCGCACGCTGCCCACCGAGGGCCGCCACGTGGTGATGGGGCCGGGGGAGAACGCCGGCGCGGTCGACGTCGGCGGCGGCCTCGTGTGCGCCTTCAAGGTCGAGTCCCACAACCATCCCAGCGCCGTCGAGCCCTTCCAGGGGGCCGCCACGGGCGTCGGGGGCATCCTGCGCGACATCTTCGCGATCGGCGCGCGGCCGATCGCGGTGCTCGACTCGCTGCGCTTCGGCGAGCCGGCAGCGGCCGCGTCCAGCGCGACCGACGGCGGGGCGCGAGCGCGCTACCTGCTCGACGGGGCGGTCTCGGGGATCGGTCACTACGGCAACTCGATCGGCGTGCCGACCGTCGGCGGCGAGGTCTACTTCGAGGCGCCATACGAGCAGAACTGCCTCGTCAACGCGATGGCGCTCGGGCTCGCTCAGCGCGAGCGCCTGATTCGCAGCGCGGCCGCCGGGCCGGGCAACGTGCTGGTCCTGTTCGGCGCCTCGACCGGCCGCGATGGGATCGGGGGCGCCTCCGTGCTGGCCTCCGCGGAGCTCGGCGGCGACGAGGACGGCGCGGCGGACAAGCGCCCCACAGTCCAGGTCGGCGATCCGTTCGAGGAGAAGAAGCTGCTGGAGTGCTCGCTCGAGTTGCTCGACGCCGGCCTGATCGTCTCGCTGCAGGACCTCGGCGCCGCCGGTCTGACGTCCTCGGCGTCGGAGATGGCCTCCAAGGGCGAGGTCGGGATCGACATCGATGTGGACCTCGTGCCGCTGCGCGAGGCTGGGATGGAGCCGTTCGAGGTGATGGTCAGCGAGTCCCAGGAGCGCATGTTGTGCGTGGTCGAGCCGGCCAACGTCGAGGCGGTCATGGCGCTGTGCGAGAAGTGGGAGGTCGGCGGTGCGGCGATCGGCACGGTCACCGACACGCAGACGATGCGCGTGCTGCGCGCCGGCGAGCTCGTCGGTGAGATGCCCGTGCGCGCGCTCGTGGACGACTGCCCGCTGTATGACCTCGATCCGCACAAGCCCGCCGCGCCCGTCTATGCGGCGCCCGTCGCGAGCATCGCGGCCGACGCCGGGGCGCGCGAGGAGCTGCTCGCGCTGCTGGCCTCACCCAACCTCTGCTCCCGCCGCCCGCTGTTCGAGCAGTACGACTCGATCGTCCAGTCGCGGACCGTGCGCCGGCCCGAGCAGGCCGACGCCGCAGTGCTTGTGCTGCCCGACGGCAGCGCGCTGGGCGTGAGCATCGACGGAAACGGGCGGCGCGTCGCCGCCGACCCCTACCGCGGGACGATCGCCGCGGTGCTCGAGTGCGCCGCCAACCTCGCCTGCGTCGGCGCCGAGCCGCTCGGCACGACCAACAACCTCAACTTCGGCAATCCCGAGAAGCCGCACATCGCCTGGCAGCTCGTCGAAGCTGTGCGCGGGCTCGGCGAGGCCTGCCGCGCGCTCGAGGCGCCGATCGTCGGCGGCAACGTCTCGCTCTACAACGAGGGCGCGACCGGCCCGATCTACCCGACGCCGGTGATCGGCATGGTCGGCCGCCTGCCCGACGCCCGCCGAGCGGGGCGTCTGGGGTTCGCCAGCGAGGGCGATGAGATCGCGCTCGTCGGGCCGTTCGACCCCTCGCTGGACGCAAGCGAGCTGTCGAAGCTCCGCGGCGAGGCGCTGCCCGACGGCCTGCCCGAGTTCGACCTCGCGGCCGTCCGCGACGCTCACCTCGCAATCCGCGAAGCGGTGCGCGGCGGCGCGCTGAGCAGCGTCCACGACATCGCCGAGGGCGGCATCGCGATCGCCGCGGCCGAGTGCTGCCTGGCGGGCGGGATCGGAGCGCTCCTGGAGCTCGACCCGGCGCTGGCGTCCGCCGCGGGGCTGTTCGGCGAGGGGCCCGGCGGGTTCCTTGTCAGCGGGCCGGCAGAGGCTCTCGCATCGCTCGCCTCGACCACCACGGTGCGCCGGCTCGGAGCAGTCGGCGGCGAGGCGCTGGTGATCGGGCCGATTCGCGACGAGGACGGCGCCTGCGGTGAGCGCGGCACCCGCGACGGTGAGCGAGAGCGCCCGGATGGCGAGGACGGCACGCTGGTCACGATCTCGCTCGCCGAACTGAAGGGCGCGCACGCGAGCCTCGGCGAGCTGTTCGCATGAGGATCCCGAGCTGCTCGAAATCTGCCCCTACGACCCTGCTAGCTTGTAGTCCTAATGCGTGAGGGACCGCGCGACGAGTGCGGAGTTTTCGGACTGTATGCGCCCGGTCACGAGGTGTCGCGTCTGTCGTACTTCGCGCTCTACGCCCTCCAGCACCGCGGGCAGGAGTCCGCCGGCATCGCCGCCGCCGACCGCGGCGGGCACATCATCACCCGCCGCGAGCTCGGTCTCGTCAACCAGGTCTTCACCGAGAACGACCTCCGCACGCTCGCCGGCGAGCTCGCGATCGGACACGTCCGCTACTCCACCACCGGCTCCAACGCGTGGGAGAACTCGCAGCCCGTGCAGCGCTCTGAGGGAACCAACGGCTCGCGGCGAGAGGTCGCGCTCGCCCACAACGGCAACCTGATCAACGCGCTCGAGCTGCACGAGGAGCTGCTCGAGCGGGGCGTAACGTTCAGCTCGACGTCGGACTCGGAGATCATCGCCGCGATGATCGCCACGCACCCCGACGACCGCGTCGAGGACGCGATCGCCGACGTGCTTCCGCGACTGCGCGGGGCCTTCTCGATCGTCGCCATGACCAAGGACCGCATCGTCGCCTTCCGCGATCCCCACGGGTTGCGACCACTCTCGATCGGCGTGCTCGAGCCCGGTCCGGGGGAGCCCGGCGGGGAGAAGCGCTACTGCGTCGCGAGCGAGTCTTGCGCCTTCGACATCATCGGCGCCAAGTACCTGCGCGACGTCGAGCCCGGCGAGCTCGTCACGCTCGGCGCGGAGGGCCTGGAGAGTCGCATGATCGTGCCCGGCGCGAGGCGCGCGTTCTGCGTGTTCGAGTACATCTACTTCGCTCGCCCGGACTCGCGCATGAACGACCAGGTGCTGCAGGTCGCCCGCGGGCGCATGGGCGAGATCCTCTGGAGCGAGTCGCCCGTCGAGGCGGATCTCGTGATCGCGGTGCCGGACTCCGGCAACCCCGCGGCCCGCGGCCTGGCGCGCGCCGCCGGCCTGCCCCAGGACGACGGCTTCGTCAAGAACCGCTACGTGGCACGCACCTTCATCCAGCCCGGCCAGGAGCTGCGCAAGCACGGCCTGCGCCTGAAGTTCAACCCGTTGCCCGAGGTGATCGCCGGCAAGCGGCTGATCGTGGTCGACGACTCGATCGTCCGCGGCAACACCACGCGCCAGATCGTGCAGATGCTCCGCGACGCCGGCGCCGCCGAGATCCACATGCGCATCTCGGCGCCGCCGATCAAGCACCCGTGTCACTACGGGATCGACATGTCGACCCGTGAGGAGATGATCGCCCACGGGCGAACCACGGAGGAGGTCGCCGCCGAGCTCGGCTGCGACTCGCTGCACTACCTCTCTCTCGAGGGCGTCTATGAAGCGGTCGGCGCCACCCGCCAGACCCACTGCGACGCGTGCTTCACCGGCGAATACCCGCTCGCCGGCAGCGACGGCGCGGCCGGCAAGTACTCACTCGAGGAGGAGCAGCCCGAGCCAGTGCTCCCGCTCGTGGCCGCGCAGGGACTGTAGAGCGGCCGGCAGGCCTATTTCTTCGTGGCCTTGGCCGAGAAGGTGCTTGAGCCGTCGCAGTTCTTCAGGACCGCGAGCAGAAATTCCGAGTGGGCGACGCCCGTGACGGTACGCCCGGAGAACTTTCCGCTGAACGTCAAATGGGCGATCTTCAGGTGAGTCTGGGTGAATTCGTAGGCGATCGAGCCGGCGAACGTGCCGCTCCGCGAGATCGGCACCGCGACCGAGCTCTGGCGCTGCAGCGCCCCGCCGGACGCACAGTAGAGCGGCGCGAAGGGTACGTTGACGAGCACCGAGTGACCGCTCTTGGACACCCTCAGCGTGATCCGCTCGTGGCCGCGCACGAGCGCGCCCTTGTAGGTCTTTCCCTTGACGGGCGCCGCGAGCGCGACGACGGCGCTCGCGAGCAGCGCGAGCGAGGCGAGCATGAGGGCGCGGCTGAGCTGCTTGGTCACGATGTCTCCTTGCGACACACCCGATCCGTTCGGGCGCGAGTTGGCGGGAGACGAATCTAGCCGAGGTGATCCTCGCGCGCGCCGGACGCGTCGTTGTAGCGGTTGTTGTACGGGCGGCGCGTGATCAACGAGTCGCTGCGCCCCGAACGCAGCGCGGTGCCGAGCCCGGCAAGAATTGTGAATGTGACGATGATGGCTGTGAGCATTGTGCGGCGGACCTCCGGTTTAGGTGGTGCTCACCCTCCACCCCTCGTCCCATTGAAGGGCAGCGGCTCACGGAGGAGTGTGATCTCGGTCACAGCTATCGTGCGCCCGGCGTGACGGCGAGATTCCCCATCGCGGTGCTCGTATCAGGATCCGGCACCAACCTGCAGGCGCTGCTCGACAGCGTGCACGGCCACGAGGTCGACATCGTCGCGGTCGCCTCCAGCGCAGCCGAGGTCCCGGCGCTCGCCCGCGCAGAGGCCCGCGGGGTCGCCACCGAGGTGTTCCCGCGCTCCGCCTATGCCGGCCGCGCCGCTCGCGACCGCGCGCTCGCCGAGTGGCTGCTCGCGCGCGGCGTGCGCCTGGTCGTCCTCGCGGGCTACATGGAGCTGCTCGGAGCATCGTTCCTCGAGCGCTTTCCCGGCGCCGTCATCAACGTGCACCCCTCGCTGCTCCCCGCCTTCCCCGGGCTCGGCGCGATCGAGCAGGCGCTCGCCTACGGCGTGAAGGTGTTCGGCGTGACCGTCCACTTCGTCGACGAGGGCGTCGACTCCGGCCCCGTGATCCTGCAGGGCGCCGTCGAGCTGCCCGACGCGCGCGGGCCCGCTGACGTGCTCGCCGCGCTGCGCCCGCTCGAGCACTCGCTGCTGCCGCGGGCCGTCGCGCTGATCGCGCGCGGTGCGCTGCGCGCCGACCCGGGCAACGCCCGACGCATGGTGGTCGATCGAGCGGCGATCGCCGCGGGCGACGGATAGGCTCTCCTGCATGCCCTCCGACGGCGATCTGATGACCGACCGCGCCGGCGGAGTCGAGCGCGCCGAGCCCGGCGCGACGCGGGTCCGGCGGGCGCTGCTGTCGGTGTCCGACAAGCACGGCATCGTCGATTTCGCCCGCGGCCTGCACGAGCTCGGCGTCGAGATCGTCTCGACCGGCGGAACCTCGCGCGAGCTTGCAGACGCCGGCCTGGCGGTCCGCGCGATCGAGCAGTTCACCGGCTTCCCCGAGATCATGGACGGGCGCGTCAAGACGCTGCATCCGCGGCTCTACGCCGGTCTGCTCGCCAGGCGTGACGAGGACTCCCACCTGCAGGCCGCGGCCGAGCAGGAGATCGAGCAGGTCGACCTCGTGTGCGTGAACCTCTACCCCTTCGAGCAGACCGTCGCCCGCGGCGACGCGGAGGACGGCGAGGTGATCGAGAACATCGACATCGGCGGCCCGACGATGATCAGGGCGGCCGCCAAGAACGCCGACTTCGCCGCCGTGGTCGTCGATCCCGCCGACTACCACGGTGTGCTCGGCGAGCTGCGCGAGTCCGGCGGCCGGCTCTCGCTGCACACCCGCCGACGGCTCGCCGCCAAGGCCTTCGCCTGCACCGCCCGCTACGACGCCGCGATCGCCGCCTGGTTCGCCGCCCGTACCGAGCAGGGCTTCCCGGCCGCTCGCAGCGAGGCCTACGAGAAGGTCAGCGACCTGCGCTACGGCGAGAACCCCCACCAGAGCGCCGCCTTCTACGCCCGGGTCGGCGCGCCCACGCACCTGCTCGCCGGCGTCGAGCAGCTGCACGGCAAGGAGCTCTCGTTCAACAACCTGCTCGACCTCAGCTCCGCCCGCGAGCTCGTCGAGGACTTCGACGGGCCGGCCTGCGCGATCGTCAAGCACAACAACCCCTGCGGCTGCGCGATCGGCGAGCGCGCCCAAGAGGCCTACGAGAGGGCCTTCGCGTGCGATCCCCTGAGCGCCTACGGCGGCGTCGTCGCCGTCAACCGGCCCGTCGACGCCGAGTTCGCGGGCGAGCTCGCCAAGCAGTTCATCGAGGTGCTCCTCGCTCCCTCCTACGAGCCCGCCGCGCTCGAGATCCTCGAGGCGAAAAAGAACGTCCGCTTGCTCGAGCTGTCCTCCTGGCCCGAGCCGACGCGCGAGCTCGAAGCAAAGCCCGTGATCGGCGGTCAGCTCGTGCAGACCCACGACGTTGTCACCGAGACTCGCGCCGAGATGCGGGTGATGACAGCGAGGAAGCCCACCGAGCAGCAGTGGCAGGACATGCTGTTCGCCTGGACCGTCTGCCGCCACGTGCGCTCCAACGCGATCGTGATCGCCGCCGGTGGCGCCACGATCGGCATCGGCGCCGGGCAGATGAGCCGCGTCGACGCCGTCCGCATCGCCGTCGAGAAGGCCCGCGAGTTCCGCCCCGAGCAACTCGCCGGCTCCGCGCTCGCCTCCGACGCGTTCTTCCCCTTCCCCGACGGGCCCCAGCTCGCGATCGACGCCGGCGTCAGCACGATCGTTCAGCCCGGCGGCTCGGTGCGCGACGACGCCGTCGTCGCAGCCGCCGACGCGGCTGGTGTGGCGATGGTCGCCACCGACCGCCGCCACTTCCGCCACTAACGACTGCTCCCCCGTCCACCCGCCGCGAGACGATTCGTGGGGGGGACTTGAAGAACGACGCATACCGATATATCGTGACCTTACTTCGACAGTTCACGATAGGAGTAGATATGTTTGGAAGTACGGAGCATTCAACAGAGGCACAGCCCGGCTGCAGGCCCGGCCATCACCACCACGGGCCACACCGCGGAGGCTTCGCGCACGGCCCGAGGGGCGACTTCGGAGGCCCGTTCGGCGGATTCCTCGGAGGCGGCGGACCGCGAGGGCGGGGACGCAAGGCGCGCCGTGGCGACATCCGCACGGCGGCGCTGCTGCTGCTCGACGAGGAGCCGCGCAACGGCTACCAGATCATGCAGGAGGTTCAGGACCGCAGCGGCGGCGTGTGGCGTCCGAGTCCCGGCTCGGTCTATCCAGCGCTCCAGCAGCTCGAGGACGAGGGGCTGATCCGCTCACAGGACGTCGAGGGGCGCAAGCTGTTCGCGCTCACCGACGAGGGACGCACGCTGATCGCCGAGCGCGGCAGCGAGCGCCCGGCCCCGTGGGATGAGATGAGCGGCGACGTCAGCGATCACGCGCGCGAGCTCGGCAAGCTCATGCGCGAGGTCGCATTCGCGTTCAGCCAGGTGATGCGAACCGGCAGCGACGCGCAGATCGGGAGCGCCAAGGACGTGCTCGCGGCCGCCCGCCGCGATCTGTACCGCATCCTCGCCGACGGCGAGCCCGACGGCGAGCCCGACCGTGCGGTCTAGTCGAGTGCCTTCGCCGCGACGCCGAGCAGTGGGTCCTGTTCGCCGGCGTCATCGGCGGCCTCGGCCACGCGCATGCCCTCCGCCAGCGCGGCCGGATCCTTCAGCAGGCGCCTTTCGGTCAGCGGCTGCAGGACTCCGCGCAACGCCATCATCGCGCCGACCCAGCGCGGCGCCCACAACCGCGCCGAGCGTCGTTCGATGCCGAGCTCGATCGCGTCGATCGCCTTCGACAGTGGCGCCGGGTTGCGCATGAACGCCGGCATCTGCGCTGTCATCGCCTGGGCGGAGGGCTCGGCGAAGCTGGCGCGTACGAGATCGGTGTCGATGAAGCCGAAGTACGCGCATCCAACCTGGGTGCCGCTCGAAGCCATCTCCATCCGCAGCGCGTCGGTGAGCGCCTCTACGCCGGCCTTCGCGGCCGTGTAGGGGCCCATCATCGGCGCGTGCGCGATCGCCGACAGCGAGGAGATGTTCAGCAGGTAGCCGCGGCGCTTGGCGACCTCCGCGATGACCGCGCGGTCGGTCCGCCACACGCCCAGCAGGTTGACCGCGAGCGTGCGCTCGACGTGGCCCACGGGGGCGGTGGCCAGCGCGCCGGTGTAGGCGATCCCGGCGTTGGCGATCGCGACGTCGATGCCGCCGAAGCGCGCGACGGTCGCGGCGACGGTGCGCTCGAGCGCGTCGAGGTCGGTGACGTCCGCCTCGAACCATGCGGCGCGGTCGCCGAGCTTCGCCGCGTTCTCCTCCAGGCGGCCCGGCTCCAGGCCGACGAGCGCGACATTGGCTCCCTTCGCGTGGAGCCGCTCGGCGGTCGCGGCACCGATGCCGCGGGCCGCGCCGGTGATGAACACGGTGCGTCCATCGACGTCGTATGGGGCTTGCGAGCTTCTGCTCACGGGATACCTCCGGGGCTCGAGATGGCGGTCCGATCGGGGGCCCCGACAGCGGACACTGCGCCAGCCTACCCTGGTAGGGTCGGCGCATGGCTGAGCTCGGTCCGTCAACACCGGCACTCGAGCTCGCTGCCGCGCTGCGTACGCGCGAGCTCTCGGCCGTCGAGCTGCTCGACGCCTGCCTCGCATCGCTCGACGCGACCAACGACGAGATCAACGCCGTGATCTGGCGCAACGACGAGGACGCCCGCGCCGCCGCGGTCGAGGCGGATCGCCGCCTGGCGGCCGGCGAGCGCGCGCCGTTCCTCGGCGTTCCGCTGCCGATCAAGGACCTCACCGCGGTCGCCGGGTGGCCGGTCAGCTACGGGTCGCGCGGCGCCCCGGCCGATCCGAGCGAGGAGTCAGAGCTCGTCGTCGACGCGCTGCGCGACGCCGGCTTTGTGCTCTGCGGGCGAACCAACACACCCGAGTTCGGCGTCATCACCGTCGCCGAGAACCTCCGCTACGGGATCACGCGCAACCCGTGGGACACCGAACGCTCGCCTGGCGGCTCGAGCGGCGGCGCGGCGGCCGCGGTGGCCGCGGGGATGTTCCCGATCGCGCACGCCAACGACGGCGGCGGCTCGATCCGCATACCGGCCGCCTACTGCGGGCTCGTGGGCCTGAAGGCGAGCCGCGGCCGCGTGCCGCGC
>OLKX01000354.1_pt1 | contig 13645 bp, 10 predicted proteins | sample 1604201 | NCBI WGS metagenome assembly OLKX01 (sample SAMEA104055716, study PRJEB20765) | soil metagenome | biome: Arctic tundra; feature: Polygonal ground; material: soil | place: USA | collected 2011-09 | depth 0-0.5 m
TGTCAACGATGTGCTTGCGGCTCAACAGCCAGCCACGTAAACGATGTGCTCGCGGTCAGAGGTAAACGATGTGCTTGCGGCCGTCAGCTAGTCACGACAAAGAGAGCCGTAACCAGGGCGGGGCAAGGCGCCACGAAGCACGCGACCGTTCACGCGGCTGGTTTGGGGTTGGCGCCAGCTGGGTCGTCCTTGCTGCGGGCGGGCTCGAGGATGGTTTCGGCTTGCTTGTCGATCATGCGCGCGAGTGTTTGGTCTTCAGGAGCCCGTTGAGATCGGGCTGTACGTCGCCGCGGCGGTCGCCGTAGTGGCCGCCATCGTTGTGCGTACACAAGCGCACCGCGCTTCGTTCGTGGACGTTGTGGCCCCAGGGTTGATCCTCTTGCTGGCTGTCGTGCAACTCAACTCGCGGCGTGAGCCAGCGCGCCGCGCCGCGACGGTGGCCGTGGTGGGTCTGCTCGTCGCGATTGCATATGTTGTTGCGCGGCTGTGAATGCAGTCTGCCCGGGAGGCTCGGTGAAGGAAGGCTCTCCAGAGTGACGTCGATAGGAATCTGGATGCCGGAGGACTGGGTCACGAGCCCCAAATGCCGCAGCGGCTACGAAGTGCACGGGCGATGTGCAGTGCGTGAGTCGTCACAACCAGCTTGGCTCAGCTTCGAGCGCTGTCACATTGACCGCGCCCTGTGCAGCGTGCTCGTGACGGTCTTCGAGTGGCCGAGTTGTGCTCGCACACGAATCAGTGCGTGGGCGGCGGCGCTTGGACCGAGCTTGAAGGTCACTGTGAGCGCGCCGTGTTTGAGTGGGACTCGTCGTGAGCCGTGTGCGACGTTGCGCCCATGAAGGCGTGCTGAGAAGGCAATCGATACGGACCCGGTGGTGGGCCCGCTCACGTGTACGAGGAGCTTTCGACCGTGCAGCGTCTCGCGAAGACGGATTGCGTGTGGATGAGGGGCCGGCGCGTTTTGGGTGCTCGCTGGTGCACTGAGCGTCGCGTGCGCGGCGTTGTGAGGCGTGCTGTGGCCTGCGGCGTTGGTGAGCCACACGGCGAGGTCCCAGGTTCCGGGCGCCGGCACGCTCAGGGCGATCGGTCCGGCTGGCGGTGCGGGTGTCGCGGCGCCGCAAGTGCCGCCGTTGGTGGGGCAGAGCTGGTAGGTAGCGCCGGTGATCGGCGCTACCTGGGCGGGCGGGTTGTTCCAGGTAGCGGTGAACGTTGACGCGCCGGGCCGCGTTGGCGTTGCGGTCAGGTTGAGCGGCGGCGGTGGCGGGTTGTTGGCGATCGTGATTTGCTCGGAGGCGATTGAGGAAGCGAGGATAGACGGAGAGAACGTTTGTCACCCGACTTGCACGGTCAACGATGCGCGTTGCGCGGTTCAATCAGGAAGGCGTCCTTGAAGCCATCGACGATCGTGTTGAGTACGGCCGTCACAGCGCTCCGTTGCGGGTCATGGCCATCCGGCCAGTATGCGGCGGAGCGGCAGAGAGCGAGATTTTGAGTAGGAGGGCGGGCCTGTCGCCGTGCGACGATGGTTGGCGTTGAACGTGACCTCGGACACCTTTGGCGAAATCGCCTTGCAGCGCCTGCGGCTGCTCACCGGCGAGGATCGCTCGCAGTTTCGCGCTGGGCAGCTTGAGGCGATTCGAGACGTGGTCGTCGACCGCTCGCGTGTGCTGTGCGTGCAGCGCACGGGGTGGGGCAAGTCCGCGCTGTACTTCGTCGCGACTTCGCTGCTGCGGGAGTCCGGCGCGGGTCCCACGCTGATCGTCAGCCCGTTGCTGGCGCTGATGCGCAACCAGATCGCCGCTGCGCAACGGCTCGGGCTGCGCGCGCACACGATCAACAGCACCAACCGCGACGAGTGGGACGATGTTCGCGCCCGGCTCGCGGCGGACACGATCGACCTCCTGCTGATCAGCCCGGAGCGGCTCAACAACCCGCGTTTCCGGGAGGGCATGCTTCCGCTCTTCGCGGCATCGGTGGGATTGCTGGTGATCGACGAGGCGCATTGCATCTCCGATTGGGGGCACGACTTTCGTCCCGACTACCGGCGCGTCAAGGACGTCCTCGACGCGCTCGCGCCCGGAGTGGCGGTGCTCGGCACCACCGCCACCGCCAATGACCGCGTCGTCGGTGATGTCCTCGAGCAGCTGGCCGCTCCCGGCGGGGACCCGATGCGCTCCTACCGCGGCCCGTTGGCGCGCACGAGCTTGCGTCTGGAGGTGCTCGAGCTACCGCGTCCGGCCGAACGTCTCGCGTGGCTGGTGGAGCACCTGCCGCAGCTGCCGGGGTCGGGGATCGTCTATACGCTGACGAAGCGCGACGCAGACCAGGTCGCGACGTTCCTGACCGCCAACGGGATCTCCGCGCTGGCTTACAGCGGCGAGCAGGACACCGAGCAGCGAATCGCCACCGAGGAACGTCTGCTGGGCAACGAGATCAAGGCGGTTGTCGCAACGAGTGCGCTCGGAATGGGCTACGACAAGGCCGATCTGAGGTTCGTCGTGCACTATCAGGCGCCCGGCTCGGTCGTGTCCTACTACCAGCAGGTCGGCCGTGCCGGACGGGGTGTCGAGCACGCTGACATCGTCTTGTTGCGCGGCGGTGAGGATCGGCGAATACAGGACTTCTTCATCGAGCAGGCCTTTCCGGCGCGCGAGCGCGTGGCAGCGGTCCTCGCCGAGTTGGAGGCCGCCGGCGGCGAGGGGCGCACGACGCGCGAGCTGATGAGCGTGATCAACCTCGGCATGGGGCGCCTGGAAGCGATGCTGAAGATCCTCGACGTGGAGGGCGCGGTGCGCCGTGACGGCACCCGCTGGCATTCGATCACGGGCACGGACTGGAGCTACGACACCGAGCGCTACGAGCGCGTCACCGCTCTGCGCCGCGCCGAGCAGCGAGCGATGGCCGCGTTCGGCGCCGACGGCCGCTGCCTGATGCGAACGTTGCAGGAAGAGCTCGATGACCCGGATGCAGAGGACTGCGGACGCTGCTCGGTCTGCACCGCACCGCGCTTCGCTCAGCCGCCGGCCGGAGCGCTGGTCGAGCTCGCTCAACGTCACCTGCGCGCAAGACCTGTGGAGCTCGAAGCCAAGAAGATGGCGCCCGGTGCTGACGGCACGATGCGCAAGATCCCCGACGATGTGCGCACGGAGCCAGGCTGGGCGCTCGCGCGCCTCGGCGACGGAGGCTGGTGGCCGGCGGTCGAGCGCGGGCTGCGCGACGGCTCTTTCGACCAGGACGTCGTCGCCGGGCTCGCGGACATCGTGCGTGGCGCAGGTGCCCCTGTGGCGTGGGTCACGACGGTCCCCTCGGTGCGCCTGGGCGACGTGGTGCTGCGGCTGGGGGAGCGCCTGGCGGAAGAGCTCGGCGTGGCGCATCGGGAGCTCGTCACGCGTACCGCAGATCGGCCGCCCCAGCGCGACATGGCCAACGCGGTGCAGCAGGCCGGCAACGTCCGCGGCGCGTTCAGGATCACCGCCCCACCGCCGGCTGGCACGGGAGTGCTGCTCGACGACCGTCGCAACTCGGGCTGGACGCTCGCAACGGTCGGCGGTCAGCTGCGTCTCGCCGGCGCACAGCGTGTCGTCCCACTTGCACTCGCGACGCTCGCCTAGCGAGGTGACACCCCCTCGCCGACGTTCTTGAGCGGATTTGACGCCATCTGGAGGATCACGTCCGACTCCCACGGCGAACGAATCTGAAGGACGCCAGGCGTGGCAGCCGCCCCGCGACGGCCGGAGTGGGAGACTCACTCACATGTCGGAGATGTGGAACAGCGTCGCGCCTGGATGGGAGGCCAACGCGGAGTTCGTCGACTCGCACCTCGCGGCCGTCACCGACAGGCTCCTCGATGCGGCGGGGATCGACGAGGGCGATGACGTCCTCGATCTGGCGGCCGGCCCCGGCGGTGCGGGACTCGCTGCGGCCGAACGCGTGGGGCCGACCGGCACGGTGCTGCTCTCCGACGTAGCGGCCGAGATGGTCGCCGTGAGCGCTCGGCGCGCGCACTCCTACCCGCAGGTCCGCACCGCGGTGTTCGACGAGAGCGAGATCGCGGCGCCGGAGGCCAGCTTTGATGCGGTCATCAGCCGCCACGGTCTGATGTTCGTCGAGGACGCCGCTGCGGCGGTCGGTGAGGGCGTCCGCGTGCTGCGGCCGGGCGGGCGATACGCGGCGATGACCTGGGGCACAAAGGTCGAGAACCCCTGGCTCGGATTGATCCTTGACGCCGTCGGTGAGCAGTTCGGCGTGCCGTTCCCGCCGCCGAACGTTCGCGGTCCGTTCTCGCTCGGTGAGCCCGACGTGTTGGCGCGCGCCCTGAGCGACGGAGGTCTCGTCGATGTAGGCGTCGAGGCGTTTCAGGCGCCGATGCACGCTGGTTCGCTGGAGGCATGGTGGGAGCGCGTGCCGCAGCTGGCCGGACCGCTGGCGCTCGCGCTCGCCGGGATGGAGCCTGAGGTTCGCTTCGCGATCGCGAAGCGCGCGCTCGCCGCCGGCGCGAGAGTTTCGCGACGTGATGGGCAAGAGGTGCGCTTCGAGGGGTCGGTGCTGATCGGCTCGGGGGTAGCGCCGCAGCACGACTGACAGCGCCCAGCTATCTTCGCCTGCGATGCGACTCCTCACTCTCGCCGGGCGCCCCCGCGGCGACCGGCTCGCGCAATGAGCGACGCGCTCTACGAGGCCGATGTGATCGTCGTGGGTGCGGGCCTCGCGGGGCTGGTCGCGACCGCCGAGCTCCTCGACGCTGGGCGTCGTGTGATCGTGCTCGAGCAGGAGCCCGAGGCAGCGCTCGGGGGTCAGGCGTTCTGGTCGCTGGGCGGTCTGTTCCTCGTCGACAGTCCCGAGCAGCGGCGCATGGGCATCAAGGACTCCGCCGAGCTCGCGTGGCAGGACTGGGAGGGCACAGCTGGGTTCGATCGTCCCGAGGACGCCTGGCCGCGCCGCTGGGCAGAGGCCTATGTCGAGTTCGCCAGCGGCGAGAAGCGATCCTGGCTGCACGCTCAGGGAATGCGCTGGCTGCCGAACCCGGGCTGGGCCGAGCGCGGCGGCTACGGGGCGATCGGCCACGGCAACTCGGTGCCCCGCTTCCATCTCACGTGGGGAACGGGCCCCGGTGTGCTCGAGCCCTTCGTGCGCCGCGTCTCGGCCGCGCGCGACCGCGGCCTCGTGCGCGTTCTCACCCGACACCGAGTCGATGAGATCACGCTCACCGCCGGAGCCGTCGACGGTGCCCGCGGCGCGGTGCTCGAGCCGAGCCCGGTGCAGCGTGGGCAGGGAAGCTCGCGCGCGGAGGTGGGATCGTTCACGGCGCGCGCTGCGGCCGTGCTGGTGGCCTCGGGCGGTATCGGCGCGAACTTCGATTTGATCCGAGCGAACTGGCCCGAGCGGCTGGGCCCGGCGCCCGCGCGACTGATCTCCGGGGTGCCCGAGCACGTCGACGGACGCATGCTCGCGATCGCCGAGGCAGCCGGCGCGCGGTGGATCGGCCGCGATCGGATGTGGCACTACACCGAGGGTGTGCGCAACTGGGCACCGATCTGGAGGGACCACGGAATCAGGATCCTCCCGGCCCCGTCGTCGCTGTGGCTCGACGCGCTCGGACGGCGCCTGCCGGTGCCGTTGTTCCCGGGGTTCGACACGCTCGGAAGCCTCGCGCACATCGGTCGCACCGGTCACGAGCACACCTGGTTCGTGCTCACGCGCAAGATCATCGAGCGGGAGTTCGCGCTGTCGGGCTCCGAGCAGAATCCCGACGTGACCGGCAAGAGCATCCGCGCGATGCTCCGCGAACGTGTGGCGCCCGGCGTCCCCGCTCCGATTGCCGCCTTCATGGACAAAGGCGCCGACTTCGTCGTCGAGTCCGAGCTGCGCGCACTGATCGACGGTATGAACCGGCTGACCGACCAGCCCCTGCTGGACCCCGCCGGGGTCGAAGCCGAGGTGCTCGCGCGCGACCGCGAGATGGCCAACCCTTACTCGAAGGACTCCCAGGTGACGGCGATCCACGGCGCCCGCCGCTACCTCGCCGATCGCCTGACGAGAGTCGCCTCGCCGCACCGGCTGCTCGACCCGAAGGCCGGCCCGCTGATCGCGGTTCGCCTCAACATCGTTACCCGCAAGACGCTCGGCGGCCTGCACACCGATCTCGCCGGCCGCGTGCTCGACGCGGCCGGTGAGCCGGTGCCCGGGTTGTGGGCCGCGGGCGAGGCGGCGGGCTTCGGCGGAGGTGGAATGCACGGCTACCGCTCGCTCGAGGGGACCTTCCTCGGCGGCTGCATCTTCTCGGGCCGCACCGCCGGGCGCGCGCTGCGCTGATATCCCCGCCTCGCTCTCGAGCACCCGCCACGTGCTCGTCGAGTGTGTCGGTGGTTCTCACGCGCCGGCTCAGCGGCCGCCGAAACGGCGCCGGCGTGCGCTGAACTCGCTCAGCGCCTGCTCGAGGTGCGCGCGCGAGAAGTCCGGCCACAGCTCGTCGCTGAAGACGAGCTCGGAGTAGGCCGACTGCCACAGCAGGAAGTTCGACAGGCGCCGCTCGCCGCCGGTACGGATGATCAGGTCCGGGTCCTGCATGTCGGGCGCGTACAGCGCGGCCCTGAAGGAGGCCTCGTCGTGTCCGCGGATGCCTCGCGCGGCATCGACTATCTCGGTGCGCCCGCCGTAGTTGACAGCGATGAACAGCGTGATCAGCCGGTTGGAGGCGGTCAGCGCTTCGGCGAGGTCCATCGCGTGCACGAGCTCGGGCGCCACTCCGGCGCGGCGGCCGATGAAGCGCAGGCGCACGCTGTGTCGGTGAAGCTCCGGCGTCTCTCGCGCGATTCGCTCGGCGAGCACCGAGATCAGGCCCTGAACCTCCTCGGCCGGGCGCGACCAGTTCTCTGTGGAGAACGAGAACACGGTCAGCTGCTCGATGCCAAGCTCGACCGCGTCGCGCAGCCGCGCCTTCAGGGTGTCCGCGCCGGCATTGTGGCCCGCGTTGACCGAGAGCCGGCGCGAGTGAGCCCAACGCCCGTTGCCGTCGGTGATGATCGCGACGTAGCGAGCCGTGCCCGCGAGCGACGCGCTCGGAGGCGGTGGCGAGCTCATGCCGGTTTGGCTACCCGCTCGGAATGCTCGCGCCGAAGCCGCGCACGCCACCTCTTTGCGGCTCTCCAGGTCCGCATTACCGCGAGCGCCGGAGTGATCGACGGACGCAGCTGGTGCGTGAGCGCGGCGAGAATCGGGTGGGCATAGCCATCCTCGGCACCTGGAGCCGATGCGTAGTAGGCGAGGACGCCGACGAGGATCATCGTGTGGTGGTGGCGATGACGCGTGCCGCGCGCCTGTGCGACGGCGTTGCCGATCACCCTCGCCAGACACGACGTGAGCAGCCCGCTGTCGGGGTAGCGCGAGGCGAACCCCCGAACCGACGCACCGGCGTCCAGCTCGTGGTCGATCACGCTGTCGAGGACCGTCGGCAGCACCGAGATCGACAGGTAGGTCCGGTCCAGCTGGATTGCCTGCTCGCGCGTGGTCGCTGGGTCGGCCGCCGCTGCGACGAGAGCATGGACGCAGAGCACCGAGCACGCTGCCCCGGCCAGATACTCGCGCCACTCCAGCGAGCTTCCCCCGCAGCGCATCTTCGCCCAGCGCTCCATCTCCTCTTCCTGGCCCGGAGTCGCGCGATGGATATGCAGCTGCGCTTCGGCGCCGCGGCTGGCCGCTCGCACGAGCACGTCGGTGAGCGCTGCGCGCGCGGGCAGGCGCGAGAGCGCCGCGCGCGCCGTCTCTACGAGCGCCTCCAGGTAGCCGGCGTCCGGCGAGTCGGAGCGCTCTCCGAAGTAGTCACCGGTCGGCTCGTGCGTGATGTCGACCGCGTCACTGAAGGACGCGAACAGGCGCTCGCCGTCGCCTGCAAGCCCGTAGGCGAGCAGCTCCGTCAGACCGTCGAGATAGTCGTAGAGCACCTCGAGGGCCACGATCGTGCGCACGGCCGAGCGTCGATGACGGCGCGGAGCAAGCGTCGCGAGCATCGCGGCCGCCTCGGCGTTGAAGGACTCCTCTCTGAGCTTCCGCGACGCCACGTCCCGCAGTACCGGGTCGGCGATCCGCTCTGCCCTGTCCGTCCATCCGGCCAGCTCGAGACGCACCTGGGAGGACACGCCAGACCAGTAGCGGGCGCTCGCGAGCAGCAGCGCGAGGTGGATGCCGAGAACGCGCCCGGGGTCACCGTCGAGCGACTCCGCCGGCTTCGTCGCTCGGCCGCCTGCGGCTGCTCGTATCGACGGCGTGGGCGGCGTGGAGTCGTCCGAGGAGCTCGATGAGAGTGTCCCGGCGGGAGCAGGTGGCGCGGCGGACGCCTCCGGGCTACTCATCGAGGGCCACCGTGGGGGAGACCCGCGACGCCGACCATGCGGGCACCGAGACGATCAGCAGAACGACCGTCACGACGACCACGACGACCAGGAGCGGACGTCCGTTGGCCGCAAGCCGCGCGACGGGAAAGCCGGTGACATGCTTGAGGTAGCCGTCGATGATCGCCTGGCCGTAGATGCCTGCAACGGCGCCCGTGAGGCACCCCGAGCCGATCATCAAGCTCGCTTCGGTCAGCAGGATCCGACGCAGGCGCGGGGGTCGAACGCCGGACAGGCGCAGGGCGGCGAGCGACGGGCGACGCTGCCACACGCTGGAGCCGAGCGCCGATGCCATTGCCAGGATCGCGGCGATCACGAGCAGTGTCGAGATCTCGCCCAACCTGCTGAGGCCTTCGCTGGTCAGCTTGTCGATCCGCTGTTCGCGCGTCCGCGAGCTGAACACCTCCAGTCCACTCGCCGGGCCGAGTACCGAGGCGATCGCCGAGCGCGCCCGCCCGACGTTGGCGCCGGGCGCCAGAGTCACTCCCAGCGCTGTCGGCAAAGTCGCCTTCCAGTAGCGTCCGTAGTCGGCCGAGCCGATGAAGATCACTCCCGGGCTCCACGCGAGATTGCTGGTCGTGGCGGCGACCTTGAAGGCGACCTCGCCTGACGGCGTGGGAAGCGAGAGGCTGCCCCCGAGGCCGACGTGGTGTTCCTCGGCGATCTGCTGGGAGATCGCGATCCAGCGGCCTTCGCCCAGTCGACGTACGGTGGTGCCGACGGCGCCTGCGACGATCTGGCTGCTGAGCACGCTGCGATTGCGCCCCGGCGGCCGCGCTATCAGCCACGCGCGCCGGCCGCCGAGTTCAAGGAAGCCGCCCTGGAAGGCGTTGACTCCCGTGATCCCCGGAAGGCGCGCGATCGCGGCCGCGTACCCGTCGGGCATGAAGCTCACCGTTGCCTGGTTGTCATCAGGGTTTGCCACCCACAGATCGGCGTCGGCGGCGTAGCTGTGCGCGAAACCGTCGATGCCGCGAAGCAGATCGTCTCGAGAACCGCCCAGCGCGATTCCGCCGAAGATAGCGACGGCTCCGGTCGCTGCGAGGGCGAGCGAGCGCAGCGTCGCCGATTTCAGCGACGCGAGCGCGACGTGCAGGGTGGCGAGGTTGCCGCGCCGTCCGGCCAGCGCGCTGCAGGCGCGCAGCACGCCGGCGAACACCAGCGGAACCGCGAGCATGGTGGCGAGCGCGAGCACACCACATGCGATGAAGGCGAGCGAGGCTCTCAGCTCGAACAGAGCGATCGCCAGGCCGAGCAGCGTGAACGACGCCAGCGCGAGGCGGACCTGCGTGGCGCCGTCCATCGCGTTTCCAGGCGCCCCGTCTTCGAAGTAGACCGCGTCTAGCGCGCGGCCGCGTCGCAGGTCCAGCAGCGGTACGGAGGAGGCCAGCAGCGTGGCTGCGATCCCGCCGAGCAGCGACTGCACCAACGGCTTTATGCCGACGATGGTGCTGCTGCCGAGCGTGAAGGCCTCGGCGAGATAGCCGGAGGACTGATGAAAGACGCCGAGCGAGAGGGCGTAGCCGGCGAGCAGCCCCACGATCGAGGCGGCGATGCCGAGACAGATCGCCTGAAATGTGACGATTTGGACGATCGCGAGACGCTTCGCGCCGATCAGGCGAAGATCGGCGATCGCCTGCCGCCGCTCGGGCACCGTCAGCAGCATCGCGTTGAATGCGAACAGGAAGCCGAGCAGCGCGCTGATCGCCGCAAAGAACCCGCTCGCCTGGTCGCTCGGGCGCAGCGCCTGGCGCAACAGGCCGATGTCTGCATCCGCTCGGGCGACGTTCATGCGCCCACCCGCAAGCTGCATGAGCTCGCGGCGCACCTGCGCTTCGTGGCCGCGCTCGGTCCTGACGATGATGCGCGTGATCCTTCCCCGCAGGCCGGCAAGCTGTTGCAGGCGTGCCAGCGGGAGCACCGCCACCCGCGCCTGCGAGAGCGCTCCCGCGGCTTCCCTGCCGAGCACCGCGGCCACGCGTAGGCGGCGCACGCCGCCCCTCAACTCGAGCGAGATCGCCTGTGTGCCCGCGCCGGCGCTGGTGATTCCGAGTTCGTCGGCGGTCGTCTTGCTCACGCCGATGCCGCCCGGCGAGAACGCCGCGATCGGCAGCGTGCGGGCCAGGCCGTTGAGTAGCGCGAAGCTGACATCGGTGCCGGCGAGCTCGACGGTCGCGCGCCGGCCGTCGGGCCCCAGCAGCGTGGCGGTCTGTTCGAGCAGAGGCGCCGCTTGCGCGACGCCGGGCAGATGCTCCACACGGGCGAGCAGGCGCTCGTCCACTCCTGCCGCGTCGCGGGAATGGATCTGCAGCTGCGCCGGTCCCACGACCGCGCGGACGACCTGTTCGGCTGACCCGGCGATGCTCCCGTTGGCGACCATGGCGGCGAACACGAGGGCGACCGCGATCGCCACCCCGAGTCCGGCGAGCAGCTCCGAGACGCGGTGGACGCGCAGCCGTCTGCGGTAGAGATAGGCCAGTGCATAGGGCCTCAGCAGCGCCCGCGCCGCGAGCGGCTCCGAGCGGGTCGCCGCGCTCACGCGTGCGCGGTGGAGGCGCGTGTGTCGCGAGCCTCGACCGGCGGCGCGTGCAGCAGGCTGCCGTCCCTCAGCGTGCACTGACGATCGGCGATCGTCGCGGCCTCGGCGTCGTGCGTCACGAGCAGCACTGCGGCCTGGCCCTCGTGGGCGATCGCGGCGAGCAGTGCGAAGATCTCTTCGCTGCGGGCACTGTCGAGGTTGCCCGTCGGCTCGTCCGCGAGGATCAGCCGGGGTTCGCCTGCCAGCGCCCTGGCGATCGCAATCCGCTGGCGCTCTCCGCCGGAGAGCTCATCGGGAGACCTGTCGAGACGGTCGCCGAGCCCGACGCGATCGAGCCATACTCCGGCGCGCGCCTGTGCCTCGCGCATGCCCACCCCGCCGAGCAGGAGCTTGAGCGAAGCGTTCTCGATCGCCGAGACGCGCGGCATGAGGTGGAAGTTCTGGTAGATGAAGCCGATGTCACGGAGCAGGTAGTCGCAGGTCTCGTTCTCGCTCATCGAGGCGAGGTCGCGCCCGTCGTAGCGGACCGTGCCGGCATCCGGCCGCAGGAGCGCCGCGGCGAGCAGCAGCATTGTCGTCTTGCCCGAGCCGCTGGGCCCGAGCAGCGCGACCATCTCTCCGCGCTCGATCGTCAGGTTCACTCCGCCGACCGCTCGCACGTCCTCGCCTGCGCCGCGGTAGTGCTTGACCACGTCTTCAAGCTCGAGCACGGCGGCTCTAGCGGCGGGCGTGCGGAAGGCGAGCGTGCGGTCCTCGGCGCGGCATCATGCCGAGCGGCGTAGCGGGATCACGGGCGCCAGGCCGCGGGCCGGGACTCCGTGGAGTTCACCGTCGCTCAGGCTGAGCGCGCGTGCGCCGGTCAGCCCGGTCGACTCGCCTGTGCTCGAGAGGACCGCGAGGCCGTCGTCGGCAAGCGAGCGCAGCAACAGGAGGATTGCGTCCCGCGCCAGCAGATCGATGCCGATCGTCGGCTCGTCCACGAGCAGCAGCTTCGGCTGCAGCGCGATCGCGCGAGCGATCGCCACCTGCATGCCCTCGGCACTGTCGAGCTCGTTCGGGCGCCGATTCGCGCAGGACGCTGTGCCGGTGCGCTCGAGCGCTGCCCGCGCGCGTCGCCAGGCGAGCGCGGGCGGCACGCCGCGAGCCAACTGTCCGACCGTCAGGTGGTCGATCACGAGCTCGCCTTCGCTGCGCCGAAAGGACTTGCGGCAGTAGGCGATGCCGGCGCCCAGAACGTCGCACCCACGCTCGGCGAGGTCGCGGCCTTCGAAGCGGACGACGCCCGCGTCGGGCTGCTCGATGCCGGCGGCGACGCGAAGCAGCGTCGAGCGTCCGGAGCGGCGCATGCCCCACACGGCGACGATCTCGCCCTGTGCGATCTCGAGAGAGACATTGCGCAGCGCCACGCGTCGCTGCACGCCGCGCCCGAAGGACTTCGCGACGCCCTCGAACTCCAGCAGGGTCATTCGCCCGGTGCCCGGTTCTCGGCCAGCGCCTTGAACTCGCGTCGCGCGTACTCGACCCAGGGAAGCTTCGCCCCGAGTGCGAGCCGGCTCTCCTCGGATACGAGCCGGCCGGCGAGTCCCGAGGCGGCGTCCCGCGGGCTGATCGCCGCTGGAGTGACCGCCGATCGCCCGGCTTCCTCCAGGCAGGCCTCGCCGTATCGCTCGATGATCTCGAGCGCGCGCTCGGGCTCCTGAGCGAACACGGCGAGCTGGCGCGCGAACAGCCGCGAGCGGCGCAGGTCGTCCCTGATCTGGCGCGTGAGTCGCTCCTGGTAGCTGTGCACGCCCTCCGGCGTCGCCCTGTAGCGCGGCTTGGGCTGTCGCCCGGCGCGCGTGCCGGGGATCTCCTGGACCATGCCCCGCCGCTTCAAGGTGTCGAGCGCGGTGTAGACGTAGGAGATGCCGCTTAGGCGCAGCATGCCCTCGTATGCATGTTCGAAACGATGGGCGAGCTCGTATCCGTAACTCGGCCGCTCGATCACGAGGCCGAGCAGCGCCCAGTGAACCGCGGACTGCATGCCGTCGGCGCCCTTTTTCGTCGTGCGTCGCTGGGTGGCAGCTGCTCCTTGCATCTGACCCTGGACCTTAGTAATTGTGTGAAGATATGGAAAGCGACGTTTCTCACTTGTCCCGACAGTCAGAACGTAGAACATTCCACCGTCTGCCTTATCAGGACGCTCGACAGCCTGCATGATGAAACGTCAATGGCCGCCGAGACGAACACTTCGCGCCGCGCTCCTCCGATCGGAGACGCCGGCGATGCCTGGCAGCGCGGCCGCGGCATCGCCGATGCGTCCTCGGGCGCGGTGCTCGACCTCCTCCGTTCCGAGGAGCGTCAGTCGCCCGCCGAGTCCGCCGCGGGAGGCGGGCGTGCAGACGACAAGATCCTGATCGAGCTCTCCCCGGCCCAGGTCGACCGCGTGATCCGCGGGGCGGCCGAGGGCGGCAACATGTCGGTGCTGCTGTCCGGTCTGAAAGATGTCCGCGACGTGCTCGCGCGAGAGCCCCGCCAGCTGGAGGACAGCCGGCTGTCGCGCTCGCTGCTGGCAGGGCTGTTGATGCTCGCCTCGTTCCCCACCGACGGCTCCCACCTCGGCAATGCCGAAATCGCTCGCATGCTCAACATGAACCCGAGCACGACCCACCGGTATGTGTCGACGCTCGTCGCGGTGGGGTTGCTCGAGCGCGATCCGGCGACCCGCCGCTACCGGCTC
>OLKX01000101.1_pt1 | contig 13608 bp, 11 predicted proteins | sample 1604201 | NCBI WGS metagenome assembly OLKX01 (sample SAMEA104055716, study PRJEB20765) | soil metagenome | biome: Arctic tundra; feature: Polygonal ground; material: soil | place: USA | collected 2011-09 | depth 0-0.5 m
GGCGATGAGCTCGCGGACACTCCGTCCGCGGACGCCGACACAGCGGCCGGCGACACGCGCCGGGCAGCCAGCCGCTGCCTCACGCCGCCGATTGCCGCCACGGCGAAGTAGGCCGCCAGCAGGCACAGGATCGGGAATACCGGCATCAGCCAGCGCCCGAAGTAGCGTCCCTGCAGCCCCATGAAGGCCAGGAACAGCAGCGGCGCGGGAACGAGCAGCCAGCCAAAGCGCCGGCCTCGGCGCCAGATGCTCAGCGCCCCCCCGAGGGCCGCGATCGCCGGCACCCAGCCGAGGCCCCAGCTGAGCGACCACAGGTAGTACACGAGCCCTCCGTCGCGCGGCGCGCCGAGCTTGCCCTGCGCTTCGGCCGAGAGGCTCGACTGGTGCACCAGTTCGGCGTGGAAGCTGCGGTAGTCGAGCAGCGCGTAGGGGTTGGCGAGCAGGAACCCGACCAGCGCGGCGAGGCCCGCGACGAGGATGCCGAGGAGCACGCGGCGCACCCGATCCTCTGCGCCCTCGAGGTATCTCGCGGCGACCGCCGCGATCAGCGGCAGCACCACGATCCCGGCTGTGTACTTGCTCGCGCACGCCAGCCCCAGCCCCACGCCGGCGGCGAGATAGTCGCGTCGGCGGCCCTTCAGCAGCACACCGGCGGCGCCGAGCAGCGACAGCGTCGTCGGGGCGAGCGTCGGAACGTCGTTGAGCGCGAGATGCGAGTAGAACACCGGCAGGAACGCCACGGCCTCGATCGCGGCGGCGAGCAGCCCCACGGCGCGTCCGAACAGGCGCGCTCCGGCGAGGTAGAGCAGCCACAGTGCGAGCGTGCCGAGCGCCGCCGAGGCCACCCGCGCGAGCGTGTAGAGCTCCTGCGGGTGCAGTCGAGCCACGCTGCGCACGCCCGCGCCGCCGCCGTAGGCGATCGCGAACAGGAAGTGCAGCAGGTACGTGAACGCCGGCGGGTTGGCGAAGTAGTGCGGGTCCAGGCCGCCGGCGAACATCGCCACGGCCTTCGGCACGAAGTGCGTGCCCTCGTCGAGGTTGTAGATGAACGGCAGTCCCTGTCCTATCCCCCAGAGGCGCAGAGCGAGCCCGCCGAGCAGCACCGCGGCCAGCAGCGGCCAGGCCCACCGACGCTCGGCGCTCGACACGCCGGCGGGGCGCGCCTCAGCAGTTTGCATACACCGCGTAGTAGCCGCTCGTGTAGATCTGCCTGAACCCCCGCATCGGCACCTGATCGCGTGGATCGTCGCCGACGTCGACGATCGCCTCGATGAACACCGCGCTGCCGAGCGGGTAGACGGCCACGCTGCCCCTTTCGATGCGGCGCTCGAGCGTGTGCGAGCCGCGCCCCACATCCGCGCGCGCCTCGCTGCGGGCCACGATGTCGTGCTGCCCGACGCTGTCGAGGATCCAGCGCGCATCCGGGATCAGCTTGTTGTTCGGCAACGACAGCAGCGGACAGCGCTTCAACTCCGCCTTCACCTGCGGATCGGCGAGCGCCTGCGCAAGCCCCGTGTGGAAATCCTCGTGGTAGGCGAGCGTGGTGCGCAGGCTCGTCAGGTTCAGCGTCGTGGCCGCCGACGCCGCGCCATAGGCCAGCAGCCCGGTCGCGCCCACGATCCATACGCGACGCAGCTTCGAGCCCTGTTCGAGCATCGCCCAGCCACCGAGACCCACGGCGCAGAAGAGCAGCATGACCGTCGCCGCACCGATCAGATAGCGATCGATCACCGACGCGCCGACCGCGCCCTCGGCGACGAACACGCCGAGCAGCAGCAACAGCGAGCTGAGCGGCACGAGTACCCTGCGCGGCACCAGCCACACGGCCACCGGCAGCCCCACGATCGCCCCGAGCAGCACCGGGAGCTTGTCGATCCGGTCAGAGAAGGTCCACACCGAGGAGATCACGCTCGAGAGCCCCTGCGTGCGTTCGAGTTCCTGGGCCAGACCCGCGGTGGCGGTCAGCGAGTACAGCGGGTTGCCGGTCACGACCGCGTCGACGCCGGCCCATACGACAGGGGCGATCGCCGCGATCGCCAGGTAGCGCAGGCGCGTGCGGTTATCCGCGCGCCAGGAGCACCACAGCCAGTACACACCGCTCAGCACCCACGCATCCGGGCGCAGCAGCCCGGCTGCGGCGAGTACGAGCAGCACGGGCGTGCCACGGCGCCGGCGTTCCACCTCGAGGACCACCGCCCACACGATCAGCGCGAGATAGGAGATGTCGAGGTAGCCCTGCGCGGCGAGGTTCTCGACGAAGAAGCGGCTCAGCAGCAGCAGCGCCGCGATCAGGCCGACGACCGGGCCGAAGCAGAGCCGACCGAGTCGGTACATGCCGGCGACCGCCGCAACGAACGAGGCGATCGAGCCGAGCACCATCAGCCGCGCGCCGCCCTGCCCGAAGATCGAGCAGAACATGCCGAAGGCGATCGCCAGCGGATGCTCGGTGGGCCCGCGGTAGACGCGGAAGTCGGGCAGATGCAGGTGCAGCAGGTCGCGGCCCCACAGCAGCGCATAGAACGAGTCGTAGGTCGGGTACGTCGGGAAGGCGAAATAGCCGATCAGCGCGCCCACGACCATCACCGCCAGACCGATCCGCGCCCACGTGGAGGCAGGCACGGCACGCAGCCGCTCCAGCCGGGTCGAGCCCGGGCTCAGCCGGGTGAGCGTCGCGCTTTCCATCTAGCCTTGGAGTATTGAGGCCCCGCCCACCAGGCACCGGCGCCGGGGAAGGTTCCGATCCTTGACGCCAAGACCGTGGTCTGCGCTTTGGGATACTGCCGGAAGCCAAGTCTAGGCAATCGACGCCCATGAAGCTCATCATCCAGATCCCCTGCTTCAACGAGGCCGCACAGCTGCCCGGGACGCTGGCCGACCTGCCGCGCGAGATCGAGGGCTTCGACGTCGTCGAGTGGCTCGTGATCGACGACGGCTCGACCGACGAGACGATCGCCGTGGCCCGCGAGCTCGGCGTCGACCACCTGGTGCGTCTGACCAACAACAAGGGCCTCGCCGCCGGCTTCCAAGCCGGCATCGACACGGCGCTCAAGCTCGGCGCCGACGTGATCGTCAACACCGACGCCGACAACCAGTACTACGGAGGAGACATCGCCAAGCTCGTGCAGCCGATCCTCGCGGGCCGCGCCGACATGGTCGTCGGCGACCGCGAGGTCGGCGGGATCGAGCACTTCTCGCCGCTGAAGAAGAGTCTCCAGCGACTCGGCTCGTGGGTCGTGCGCCAGGCCTCCTCGACCTCTGTGCCCGACACGACCTCCGGTTTCCGCGCCTACAACCGCGAGGCCGCGATCCAGATGATGGTCGTCTCGCGCTTCACCTACACGCTCGAGACGATCATCCAGGCGGGCAAGCAGCTCGTCGCGATCGACCACGTGCCCGTGAGGACCAACCCGAAGACGCGCGAGTCGCGGCTGTTCCCCTCGATGGGCTCCTACGTGCGCCGCAACGCCGTCTCGATCTTCCGGATCTACGCGCAGTACGAGCCGCTGCGGGTCTTCTGGAGCCTCGCGCTGCTGATCGGCATCGTCTCGGTCGGCGTCTGGATCCGCTTCGCGGTCGCCTACATCGACGGCAGCGGCAAGGGGCATGTCCAGTCCCTGATCCTCGGCGCGGTGCTGTTCATAGCGGCCGTGGTGCTGTGGGCGCTCGGGGTGATCGGAGACCTGCTCGCCGCCCAGCGCGTGATGACCCAGCGGACCTACGAGCGTGTGCGACGGATAGAGCTGCAGCTCGGCGTCGAGCCCTCGCACTACGAACCCGGCGGGCAGCCTGCTCTCAGCTCGGCCCCCCTCCCCGCCGACGAGCGCGCCGCAGTCCTTGGCGACGTCGGCGCGGCACAGCAGTCCGCGGGCCAGGAGCCCCAACTTCGCGGAGAGACGGTTCGCCTGTGAGCGGCGTGACCGTCTCCGAGGACGGCGTCGTAACGGGCAACACCTACGACAAGTACGGCTCCGGCAATCCCGTCGTGCGCCGGCTGATGGCCGGCTTCGAGCGCACGCTCGACGAGCTCTTCGAGCAGGCTTCGCCGCGCTCACTGCTCGACGTCGGCTGCGGTGAGGGCGTCTTGGTACAGCGCTGGGCACAGCGCCTGGGGAGTGCGCGCGTCGTCGGCATCGACCTCGAGGAGGAGTCGATCCAGGCCGGCTGGGCCGAGCACCGCGCGCCGAATCTCGAGTACCGCGTGATGGAGGCCGCGAACCTGCCGTTCGCCGACGGCGAGTTCGACCTCGCGACCGCGATCGAGGTGCTCGAGCACGTCCCCGATCCCGCCCACACCGTCGCCGAGATGGCCCGCTGCGCCGAGCGACACCTGCTCGTCTCGGTTCCGCGCGAGCCGCTGTGGCGGATGCTGAACATGGCTCGCGGGGCCTACTGGCCCGCGCTCGGCAATACGCCCGGGCATCTCAACCACTGGTCGAGAGCCTCGTTCGTGAAGCTGCTCTCGCGCCACGGCGAGGTCACCGAGGTCCGCTCGCCGTTCCCCTGGACGATGTTGCTTGTCCGCCTCTAGGGCCTCTACGGGTCGCCCGACGCGCTCATACGGCAGCGGCGCCCGGATCCTCTCGATCGGGATCGCCTCGACCGGGCTGCTGACGTTCGCGTACTTCTCGCTGACTAGCCACGTTCTCAACGCCTTTCAGGCCAAGCGCATCGACCTGCTGTGGTCGGTGATGTTCGTGACCATCTCGGTCATCTACCGGCCGATCGAACAGCTGCTCTCGCGCACGATCGCCGAACGCCGCGCCCGCGGCCACGTGGAGCACTCGATGCGCGTGCCGATCGCGATCCAGGGCAGCTTCGCACTGATCTTCCTCGCGCTCGCACTGGCCCTGCACGGCGAGCTCGTCAAGCACGTGTTCGACAACTACAACGGACTCTACGTCGTGCTCGTGGTCGGCACGCTCGCATACGCGGCCAGCTACTTCGCGCGCGGCTGGCTGGCGGGACACCAGTACTTCGCGCTCTACGGCGGCCTCGTGCTGATGGAGGCCGTGTCGCGAATCTGCTTCGCGCTGGCCGTCGTTCTGGGGCTCGCCCACGGGCAGCTGGCGGTCGCGCTCGGCATCGCGGCCGCGCCGTTCGTCTCGCTGCTCGTCGTCCCGTGGGCCTTCGCCCGCCACAGCGCCGAACGCCACGACGCTCAGGAGCGTGCCCACGGAGCGCACGAGATCGAGGACGTGGACGCCGCGCTCGCGGGCCCCGGCGCGGAGGGCGTGCAGGAGGCCGTGGCCGCCGAGGAGCTCTCGCTGCAGCGCGGCTCCAACTTCGCGGTCGTGGTCTCGGGCATCATGGTCGCCGAGCAGATCCTGCTCAACGCCGCCGTGCTGACCGTGGATGCGACCTCGACCGATCGCGCGCTCGCCGGCGTGGTCTTCAACGTGCTGCTGATCGCGCGGGCCCCTCTGCAGCTGTTCCAGGCGATCCAGACCTCGCTGCTCCCGCACCTGACGGGACTGGAGGCAACCGAGGGCCACGACGCGTTCGGCCGCGCGATCCGCCTCACCGTGCTCGCGATCGCCGCCTTCGCGCTCGCGGTGTCGGTCGGCCTGCTCGCGGTCGGGCCGTTCGTGATGAGCAAAGTATTCGGCCAGATATTCCCCTATAACCGCTTCGGCCTCGCGATCATCGGGCTCGGGATGGGCTTCCACCTCGTCTCCGGCGCGCTCAACCAGGCAGCGCTCGCACGCGACCACGCCCGCGCCGCGGCCGCCTGCTGGCTCGTCTCGGCGCTCGCGTTCGTCGTCTGGATGGTGATCCCGGTGATCCACGGCCAGGTCTGGCGCACGGAGGTCGGCTATGCCGGCGCCACCGCGCTGCTCGCTGTGCTGCTCACGCTGCTCTACCGCCGCGACAGCAGCTCGCGGGCCGTGCTCCCGTGAGCTACGCCGCGCCGATCGAACGGGCGATCTGCAGGTAGGCCTCGCCGGGGTCCTCGGCGTGGAACACCGCCGAGCCGGCGACGAACAAGCTCGCTCCAGCCGACCGGCAGGACGGCGCGGTGCGAGCATCGACGCCCCCGTCGACCTCCACGGCGACGCCCTCGCCGACGACGGCCCGCAGGCGCGGCAGCTTCTCGAGCGAATGCTCGATGAACGGCTGTCCGCCCCAGCCGGGATTCACCGTCATGCAGAGCGCCACGTCGATCACTCCAGCCACCTCGGCGAGCGCGCCGACGGCGGTTCCCGGGTTGATCGCCACGCCGACACCGGCTCCGCGCTCGCGGATCAGGTTGGCGGTGTAGGCGAGATGCGGCGTCGCCTCGGCATGGAAGGTGATCGAGTCGGCGCCCGCCTCCACGAACGCCTCCACCTGGCGCTCCGGGCGCTCGATCATCAGGTGAACCTCGATCGCCCCGCCGGCCGCACGAACCGTCTCGGCGATCGCCTCGACGATCAGCGGCCCGATCGTGATCGGCGGCACGAAATGACCGTCCATCACGTCCACATGGATCACCCGCGCCCCCGCCGCCAGCACCTCCCCCACCTGCTCACGCAACCGCCCGAAGTCAGCCGACAGGATCGAAGGAGCGACCTGAACCTCGCGCAGCAGCGCGCCGACGCGGGCGGTCATACCGCCTGCAACATGGAATCTCCGCAGTTGTTGCACTTCATGATCGCGGTGGAGGACATCCGCACGATCGTGGAGTGCTCGCCGCAGTTGGGGCACACGGAGGTCAGCTCGAAGCGGTGCAGGCAGTACACGCAGCGGTAGCGGCCCGGGAGGTTCGTCGGGCGCAGCCAAGGCTCGCCGCAGCTCGGGCATTGCGGCCCGAGGTCGATCGACGCCTTGGCCGCCGCATCCGGCTCGCCCTCCACCGTCAGCTCCGGCGCATCCGGGCGATGAAGAACCCGGCCGTGCGGTCGCGGTGGGGAAGCGTCAGCACGAACTCCGGCGGGACAGCATTCCGATCGCCCGCGACAGCGTTCGCCATCCGGTGGCTCGGCAGCTCGGCGGCGAGGTCATCGAGTCGGAAATCACGGTGGGAGTCGAGGAAGGCAGCGATCAAGCGCTCGTTCTCAGTCGGGGAGATCGTGCACGTAGAGTAGACAAGCACGCCGCCCGGACGGAGTGCATCGGCCCCCGCCGCAAGGATTCTTGCCTGCATCGCGGCCATCTCGGCGATCCCCTCGGCGGAGGCCCGCCAGCGCAGATCCGGGCGTGCCTGCAGGGTGCCGAGGCCGGAGCACGGCGGATCGACGAGCACGCGGTCGAACACGGCTCCCTCGGGCCGCCTGGCGGCCGCGTCGGCGATCACCACGCGGACGCAGCTCGCGCCGAGCCGCTGCGCGGTGCGCGCGAGCGCACCGGCGCGCGCCTTGTCGTGCTCGACCGCGAGCACTTCGCCCTCGTCGCCCATCAGCGCCGCCAGGTGGGTGCTCTTGCCCCCCGGGGCAGCGCACAGGTCGAGCACCCGCTCGCCGGGCTCGGGCGCGAGCGAGCGCGCGACGAGCATCGCGCCGCGCGACTGCGCGATGAAGGCGCCGGCGCTCCACAGCGGCGAGCCGTGCACGTCGAAGGCCTCCTCGAGCACGAGCGCCTCCGGGATCTCGCCGTCCGTATGGGTCGCGACCGGCAGCTCCGCGGCGAGCGCCGCCGTGTCGCTACGCAGCGTGTTCGCCCGCACAGCCACCTCTCCGGGCTCGTTGTCGTAGGCCATCAGCGCGCGCGCCTGCTCCGCGCCGAGCTCCTGCCACCACAGTCGCGCGATCCACTCGGGGTGGGAGTGCTTCACCGCCGCCTGCTCGGGCGTCGCGTCCTCGAGCGAGCCGAGCAGCGCCTCCGGGCCCTCCCGCGCGGCCCTGCGAAGCACCGCGTTGACGAGGCCGTGGCCGGCTCGCGCGCTGCCCTTGGCGAGCTCGACGACGTCGGCCACGACAGCGTAGTCGGGCGAGCCGCGCAGATACAGCAGCTCATAGAGCCCGAGCCGAAGCGCCGCCAGCAGCGGAGGGTCGAGTCGCGCCACCGGGCGGTCGGCGAGCTTGGCGATGACGTGGTCGAGCGTCCCGCAGCGCTGCACCGTGCCGTATACGAGGCGCATCGCCAGGGCGCGATCGCGCTGGTCGAGGTCCTTGGACTCGGCCTGGAGCGCCTGGTCGGCGTAGGCGCCGCGCTCGAACACGCGTCGCAGCACCGTGTAGGCGCAACTGCGGGCTGCAGCGATAGTCGCGGTCGGCGTCATCTGCCCATCATCGGCTATCCGCTGCGGCTGACGCCGCTCGGGGCGAGCACGGCCGCCAGGTCGACCGCCACGCGCCCGGCCTCCGCAGCCGTCAGCGTCGCCGTTGTAACCCGGATCGCGGGCGCGCTCGCGCCCAGACGGTGGGGGGCGCCGGGGGCGAGCACCCACCCGAGCTGGAGCATCGCCGCGACGACCTGCGCTTCGTCCTGGACCGGCACCCACACGTTGAGCCCGGACGCGCCGTGCGCCTCGACGCCGAGCTCAGCCAGACGTTCGAGCAGGCATCGGCGCCGCTCGCGATAGGTCGCGCCGGCGCGCTCCACGAGCGCCTGCACCTGCCGGTCGCGCCACAGGCCGAGCACGAGCGACTGGAGCACGTGACTCACCCAGCCCGGCCCGCACTGCTGGCGTCCCTGGACACTGGCAACGGTGTGCCGATCGCCTGTCAGGACCGCGAGGCGCAGGTCGGGCCCGAGTGCCTTGGCAACCGAGCGGGTCGCGGCCCAGCGCGCGCGGCCGGCCAGCGTCGTGTGCAGCTCGACGCCCGCCACCTCGCCCAGATGGTCGTCCTCGACGACGAGCGCGTCGGGAAAGTCCGCGAGCACGTCACGCAGCTCGCCGGCCCGCCCGGCGTCGAGCGCAGCTCCGCTCGGGTTCTGCCCGCGCGGTGTGATGAACACCGCGCTTGCACCCCTCTCGAGCGCGCCTCGCAGGGCGTCCGGAAGCATGCCGCGGTCGTCCACTGCGACCGCCTCAAGCAGCAGGCCGTGGGCCCGCAGCAGGTCATACAGCGCTGCGTAGCCCGGGTTCTCGACAGCCACGCGATCGCCGATGCGCAGGTACACCTGCATCACACGCTCGATCGCGTCGAGCGCGCCGCTGGCGAGACACACCGGCCCGCCACCGAGCCCATCCGCGGCGAGCTGCTCGCCGGCGAGCGCCGCCAGCTCGGGGTCGACAGGCAGTTCGCCGTACAGGCGCACCGGGAGCTCGATGCGGGCGAGCGCAGCGTCCAGGTCGGGGAGCAGAGCCGGGTCGGGGTTGCCGCGAGAGAGGTCCCGCGCGCCGTCCGGCACCGGCAGCGGCGAGCGCGAGCGCCCGATCGGCGGGCCCTCCCCGATGCGCGTGCCGCGACGCTCCTCGGACACGACGACGCCGCGGCGACGCAGCTCCGCCAGTCCCGCCGAGACCGTCGCCGGGCTCAGCCCGACCGCTGCCGCGAGCTGCCTGACCGACGGCAGTCGCTCGCCCGGCGCCAGCTCCCCGCGCGCCACCGCGTCCTCGACGTCGCGCACGAGCTCGGCCGCGCTCATAGCCGTGATCCGATACTGTCTTATTTCAGACATCTGTCTGTACTATTACAGATTGGAGAGCGACGTGAGCCACAGCAGTGACGCATCCCACGCGCCCCCTGCGCCCGCCTCCGAGCGGGTGCGTCTGCGGCGCAAGCGCGAACGCGGCCGCTATGACCGCGAGACGATCAACGCGATCCTCGACGAGGCCCTGATCGCGCACATCGGAATCAACGACGAGGCTGGACGCCCGCTCGTGATCCCCACGCTCCACGCTCGCGCCGGCGACGTGGTGTACCTGCACGGCTCGGTCGCGAGCCGCACGCTGCGCACGCTCGCGACCGCCGCGCCGATCTGCCTGACGGCATCTCTGATCGACGGCCTCGTGCTCGCGCGCTCAGCGATGCACCACTCGGCCAACTACCGCTCGGCGATGCTCGTTGGGAGCGCGCGCAGCGTCGAGCAGCCGCAGGAGAAGCGGGCCGCGTTGCACGCGATCGTCGAACACATCGTGCCGGGCCGCTGGGGCGACGTGCGTCCTCCGAGCGAGAACGAGTTGACGGCGACCGCGGTGCTCGCCCTGGAGATCGACGAGGCCTCGGCGAAGCTCCGCAGCGGCGGGCCGCTCGACGACGAGGAGGACTACGCGCTGCACACCTGGGCCGGAGTGATCCCGTTGACAAGCCACCCGCACGCTCCGATCGCCGACGAGCGCCTGGCCGACGGGATCGCGGCACCGCCCTACGCCACCGCCTACAGGCGCCCCGGCGCCCCGTGACCGCGTAGGTAGGCGGCCCCGTCCATCGCCCGCGCGCCCGGCGGCTGCACCTCGAGTAGCTCCAGCAGGCCGGGACTGCAGTCGAGCATCAAACGGCCTTCGTGCGCCACGACGCCCGCGCCGGCGCCGGCGCCGCTTCCGGCTTCCGCTCCGAGCCAGGGTGCGGCCCCGGGTGGATCGCCGCCGGCCTCGCGCTCCTCACTGCCCACCGACGGCTCGACGAGCGCCGCCCGGTGGACCCCGAGCAGAGTCCCGTCGGGCAGCGTCAGGCGAGCGCCGATGTGCGGACTGAGCGCGCGCACGACCCGCTCGAGCTCGACCGCGGAGCGACTCGGATCGAGCAGGCGGTCGGCCGCGAGGATCTTCTCGGCATAGGTGATTCCCTCCGGCGGCTGCTCTACGAACGGCGGCGACTCGGCCAGCGCGCGCACGAGCAGCTCGCCGCCCAGCTCCTGCAGGCGCTCCGCCAGCGTGCCATACGTGTCCCCGGCGGCGATCGGCGCGACGCCTGTGAGGCAAACTGGCCCGCTGTCGAGGCCTGCCGTCAGGCGCATGATCGAGACACCGGTCTCGCTGTCGCCGGCCATGATCGCGCGCTCGATCGGCGCGGCGCCGCGCCAGCGCGGCAGCAACGAGGGATGCAGGTTGAGCAGGTCGTGCTCGGAGATCAGCGGCTCCGTCAGCAGAGCGCCGAATGCGCACACGACGACGGTCTGTCGTCCCTGCGACGCGCCCGTAGCTCCGCCCTCCCCCGGCATCTGGCCGGCGGCGGCGCCCGCATCCCCGGCGGCTGCAATCAGCGCGCGGGCCTCCACCCCGTTGACGTCCTCCGGCTGGACGAGCGGAAGTCCGAGCGCGCGTGCGCAATCGGCCACCGGCGGCGCGGCCAGCCGCCGTCCCCTTCCGCTCGGGCGATCCGGTCGGGTGAGCACCAGCGCCGGACGCTGCGCGGGCTCGCGCGAGAGCCGCTCGAGGACCGCCGCGGCGAACTCAGAGGTCCCGAGGAAGACGACGCTCAAGGTGTCTGCGGCGGCGCGGCGCCTACTCGGCGTCGGCGCCCGCCTGGGCTTCGCGCATCGCGCGCATCGCCTCCTTGCGCGCCCCCCGCGAGATCCGGTCGAGGATCAGGATGCCGTCGAGATGGTCTATCTCGTGCTGGATCACACGCGCTTCCAGGCCCTCGGCCTCGATCTCCAGGGCGACCCCTGCGGGATCCTGCGCGCTGACCCGGACGCGGGCTGCTCGCTCCACCTCGACGTGTACCGTGGGCAGGCTCAGACAGCCCTCTTCGGCGGTCTCGAGCTCGTCGCTGACCCATGTGAGCGTCGGGTTCACCAGCGCGGTCAGCGGATCCTCGGGATATGCGCGGTAGACGAGCACGCGGTGGAGCACCCCGACCTGGGTCGCGGCGAGGCCGATGCCGAGCGCGTCGTGCATCAGCTCGCCCATCCGCTGCACCTCGGCCGCGAGCGCCTCGTCGAAGCGATCGACCAGCAGCGCCGTCGAGCGCAGCACCGGATCGCCCAGCCTGCGTACATGGCGCAGCGCCGCATCGCGTCGCGCCCGTGTCTCGGCGTCGAGCTCCTCCGCCTCCGGCGCGTCCTGCTCGCGCTCGACCTCCACGTCGTCGACCTGCGATGCGGCACCCGCGAGCTCCGGCACGTCGTCCTGTGTGAGCGTCTCCTGATCGGTCTCCATCTGTTCGCTAAGTCTACGAGCAGCGACGCGTGTCGCGAGGAGGCCTCAGCCCGCGGGCGCCGCGCCTACTGCGGGTCGACGTCCACGCTGAAGTTCACGCCCGCGCGAGAGCGCTCCTCAGCCACGTCCTGCACCGCCCCTCCAACCACTCGCACGGCGGCGCGCCGGTCGGCGGCCTTGATCACGAGCACCTGTCGCTCGCGCCCGCGCAGGCGAAACAGCGTCGCCGGACCGAGCACGACGGGATCGCCGGCCGGATCGCGCTCTCCCCGGGCGATGCTCTCGGCGATCTCCGCACGCACCGCGTCCGCCGCCTCACGCGCCCTGCTCCCCTCCTCCGCCGAGCAGATCACGCGGATCAGATGAGAGAACGGCGGGTAGCGCAGCGCGCGCCGGCGCTCGAGCTCACCGGCCAGGAAGCCGTTGCTGTCGTGACCGGCGGCGTGCACGATCGCGCGCGCCTGCGGCGCGATCGTCTGCACGAGCACGCGGCCGTGACCGCCGCGACCCGCGCGCCCGGCCAGCTGTGCGATCAGCGCGAACGTGCGCTCCTCGGCGCGAAAGTCCGGAAAGCGCAGCGTCGCGTCGGCGTCGAGCACGACGCCGAGGCTGACGTCGGGGAAGTCGTGGCCCTTGGCGACCATCTGGGTCCCGATCAACACACCGCAGTCAGCCATCTCGAAGCGGCGCAGGAGCCCAGCGACCCCTCCCTCATCCTCATTCTCGTTCTCCGCAGCGGACACGGAGACGCCCGCCGTCCCAGCCGCCCCCGTCGCACCGCCCGCAGCCACCACGTCGGCGTCGAGCCGGAAGACCGGGAACGTGCCGTCCTCGTCGAACACGCCGGCCAGGTCGTGCTGCAGCCGTTCGGTGCCCGCGCCATGGCGGGCGACCGACGTGGAGCCGCAGTCCCCGCAGCGCGACGGCGCGCGCTCGCGGTGCCCGCAGTGATGGCACGCCACGTAGCCGCCGCCGCGGTGCAGCACGAGCGCGACGTCGCATTCCGGGCAGCTCCACACGTGACCACAGGAGCGACACGAGAGGAAGTTCGACCAGCCGCGGCGGTTCAGCAGGACGATCGCCTTGCCGCGCGCCGCGCGCACCTCGGCGAGCGCCTGCGCGGTCACCGGATGCAGCCCGTCGGTCGCTCCGCGCATATCCAGCACCTGCACCGCCGGCAGCGGCCGTCCGTCCACGCGACTGGCGAGCACCGAGGCGCTCACCCGATGGACCGTCTCCGGCCGCGGCGTCGCGCTGCCCAGCAGCAGCACCGCGCCGCAGCGCTCGGCGCGCTCGGCGGCAACGTCGCGGGCGTCGTAGCGCGGGTCGCCCTCGTGCTTGTAGGAGGAGTCATGCTCCTCGTCCACGACGATCAGGCCGAGATCGGAAATCGGTGCGAAGACCGCCGATCGCGGCCCCACGCAGACTCGCGCCTCGCCCTCGCGCAGCCGCTGCCACTCCGCGTAGCGCGCGGCCGGGCGCAGGCGCGAGTGGAGCACCGCGACGGTGTCGCCGAAGCGTTCGATAAAGCGCCCGACGATCTGCGGCGTGAGCGCGATCTCCGGAACCAGCACGATCGCGCCGCGGCCCTGCTCGAGCGCCGCGTCGGCCGCACGCAGGTAGATCTCGGTCTTGCCGGACCC
>OLKX01000219.1_pt1 | contig 13595 bp, 10 predicted proteins | sample 1604201 | NCBI WGS metagenome assembly OLKX01 (sample SAMEA104055716, study PRJEB20765) | soil metagenome | biome: Arctic tundra; feature: Polygonal ground; material: soil | place: USA | collected 2011-09 | depth 0-0.5 m
AGCGGCTGGTCGAAGTCGGCTCGCAACGTGTTCATCGCGCCGTGGCTCTCGGGCGCCGCCGCGCTGCTGCACGACGCGCGCTTCGACCCCGCCGAGCGCGTCGAGCTGCTGGCCCGCGAGCGGGTCAACGTGCTGTGCATGGCGCCGACCGAGTACCGGGTGATCGCCAAGCGCACCGCGCTGCGCAAGCCGCCCGAGCTGCGCGCGATGGTGGCCGCCGGCGAGGCGCTCAACCCCGCGGTGCTGCGCGCCTGGCTGCAGGCCACAGGCCTCGAGATCCGCGACGGCTACGGACAGACCGAGACCGGGCAGATGACCGGCACGCCCCACGACGCGCCCGCGCGCGCCGGGTCGATGGGCGTGGCGCTGCCGGGCATGGGCCTGAGCGTCATCGACGGCGAGCTGACGATCGACCCGGCGAGCGTGCCGACGTTCTTCCTCGGCTACCTCGGCGAGGAGGTCAGTCGTGCGGCGGACGGCTCGTGGATCGTTAGCGACCGCGCCGCCGCGGGGCCGTGGCCGACGGGCGACAGGGTCCGCGAGGACGACGGCTGGTTCTACTTCGAGGGGCGCAACGACGACGTGATCGTCTCGGCCGGCTACCGGATCGGCCCGTTCGAGGTCGAGTCCGCGCTCGTCGCCCACCCCGCCGTCGCCGAAGCGGCCGCCGTGTCGGCGCCGGACGAGGAGCGCGGCGCGGTCGTGCGGGCGGTGGTCGTGCTGCGCGACGGCCACGATCCCTCGCCCGAGCTGGTCCGAGAGCTTCAGGACCACGTCAAGCGAGAGACCGCGCCGTACAAGTACCCCCGCATCGTCGACTTCGCCGCCGACCTGCCGAAGACAGCGTCGGGGAAGATCAAGCGCGCGGAGCTGCGCTCAGGCTGAGCGCCGGCTCACGCCGCCTGTGCCACCGGCTGCGCCGCCGCGGCGTGCTGGCCGTGAGCCTCCTCGATCTCCTCGGCCTCTTCGCGCGTCGCCGCCGCCGGCGGGCGAAGCACGAGGAACGCGGCGAGGATGCCGCCGGCGACGCAGATCGCGCCCACCAGGTAGGCGAGGTGGTAGCCGCCGGTCAGCGCGACCGGCAGCGCGTGCCCGCTCGCGCTCAGCGCCTTCGCGTGGTCGGTAGCGATCGTGCCCAGCGAGGCCAGGCCGATCGCCCCGAACAGCTGCACCGAGACGTTGATGATGCCCGAGGCGAGGCCCGCGTCACGGGCGGGCGCATCGGCCATCCCGATCGTCAACAGCGGCAGGAACGAGGTTCCCGCCCCGAGGCCGAGTGCGAGGAAGGCGAAGAACAGCCCCGGGAAGTAGCTCGCGTGGACGCCCGCGGATGCCAGCAGCAGCAGACCGGTGATGATCCCGAGGAGCCCCGCCGCCAGCGTCCGAACCGCGCCGAAGCGGTTCGCCGCACGGGCCGAGAGTCCCATCGACATCACCGCGATCGACAGCGTCAGCGGCATGAACGCGAGGCCGGTTTCGATCGCGTCGTAGCCGAGCACCCGCTCGAGGTACAGCGAGCCGAGGAAGAAGGCCGAGAACATCCCTGTCACGAGCAGGCCTCGCACGAGGCTCGAGCCCATCAGCATGCGCAAGCGCAGTATTCGCAGCGGCATGATCGGATTCGCGATGCGCCCCTCGAACGCGAGGAAGGCCGCGAGCAGCACCAGCGATCCGCCGCCCGCCCCCAGCGTGCGCACCGAGGTCAGGCCGAATTCACTCGACTTGACGATCGCGAACGCGCCGAGCATCGTCGCGGCGGTGATCAGGACCGAGCCGAAGATGTCGACCCCGCCGGCCAGTCCGATGCTGTCGCTCTCCTCGATCAGCGCCGAGCCAAGCACGAACGCTGCGATGCCGATGGGCACGTTGACGAAGAAGATCCAGTGCCAGTCGAGCGACTGCGTGAGCGCACCACCGGCGAGCAGGCCGATCGACCCGCCGCCCGCGGAGACGAACGCGTACATGCCCATCGCCTTCGCCTGCTCCACGCGGCCGGGGAACTCGGTGACGATGATCGCGAGGATCACGCTCGATGCGACCGCGCCGCCGGCACCCTGGAGGAGCCGCGCGCCGATCAGCAGCACCTGGCTGTTGGCCACCCCGCAGAGGACCGAGGCGAGGACGAACAGCACGAGCCCGCTGAGAAACACGCGCTTTCGCCCGACCAGATCGCCCATCCGCCCGGCGAGCAGCAGCAGCCCCCCGAACGTGATCAGGTATCCGTTCATCACCCACGTGAGGTTGCCCTGCGTGAAGTGCAGGTCGTGCTGGATCGCGGGGAGCGCCACGTTCACGATCGTCGCGTCGAGCACCATCATCAGCTGACCGAGGCAGAGCACGGCGAGCGCGAACCAGCGGCGTCGCTCACGCCTGCGCTCGACCTCGGCCTCGGCATGCGCTCGAGGCTCGGAGGCCTGCGATAGCGGAACTTCGATCTGCTGCGGCCTGTCGGTGGTGACGCTCATCTTGCTCCTTCCAGGATCCGGTATAGGCACACCATAGCAAGGACGATCCACTAAGCAGGGATGATCTTTTATAAAATGATGGTTCGGTTTCTGTGATAGAATGCGACCGTTATGAGCGATAGACGCAGAGAGCGTCCACCGGGATCGATGATCCTGCTGACCCGCTTGGCCAAGCAGGTCTACAGGCGCAGCGGCGAGGAGTTGCTGGGCATGCACATGCGGCTCGTGATGGCGCTGGGCTACCTGCGCGATCACGACAGCGCGCCCCAGCAGGAGCTCGCCGAGGCGCTCTGCATGGACGCCAACAACGTGGTGCTACTGCTCAACGAGCTGGAGGATCTCGGCCACGTCTCCCGGCGCCGCGACCCCGCCGATCGCAGGCGTCACATCGTTGAGATCACGCAGGCCGGCTGCGAGGCGCTGGAACGAGCCGAGGTCGCCCAGGAAGACATCGAGGACGACATTCTGCGCGGCCTCGACGCCGGCGAGCGGGCGACGCTGTGGAACCTCCTCACCCGCGCTCTCTACAGCGTCGAGCCCGGCGCCGCCGAGCCCGCGACCTACAGCGCTACGACCGCGTCGATCTCCACGTAGGCGCCCTTCGGGAGCGCCGCCACGCCGACCGTCACGCGGGCCGGTGGATCGGCCGCGAAGAACCCGCCGTAGACCTCGTTGACGGCCGCGAACTCGCCGAGATCGGTCATATAGATGGTCATGCGCAGCGCCCGCACGAGCGAGGTCCCGGCGGCAGCGCACACGGCCTGCAGATTCTCCAGGCAGCGGCTCGCCTGCTCGGCCGCAGTCGCGCCCACGATCTCACCCGAGCCGGGGTCGAGCGGAATCTGCCCCGAGCAGAACAGCAGATCGCCGTGGCGCGTCGCGTGGCTGTACGGCCCGATCGCCGGCGGGGCCCCCGGCGCCTGAACGGTCTCGCGTTCGCTGCCCATGCAGCGCAGACTAGCTGGCCTGCAGCGGGGCTGCCAGCCGGCGAATCTGCACGCCGCGACAGCTATTGTCGGGTTCGATGCGCAGGCGCCTACTCCCCCCGGCCGCGGCCGGGCTGCTGACCGTGATCGCGCTCGCCGCTGCCTCGGCCCCCGCCGAGGCAGCCGGACTGGCGTTCACCCCCTGTGCGTCCGCCGCGGCGTTCTCATGCGCCAGCCTGCCGGTCCCACTCGATCGAACCGGAGCGCTACCCGGGATCATCTCGTTGAGCCTCGAGCGCAAGCTCGCAGCTGCCACGCCCACCCGCAGCGCGGTCGTGGGGCTGGCCGGCGGCCCCGGCCAGGCGGCGCTGCCGCTCGGCGAATTCATCGCCCAGGCAATCGCGCCCGCGCTCACCACACGCGACCTGCTCGTGTTCGATCAGCGCGGCACCGGAGCCTCGGACCCGCTGACGTGCAGCGCGCTAGGAGCCGGAGCCTCCGAAAGCGCCGGCGCGCCCGGCGAACTCGTCACCCGCTGCGCGCGCGAACTCGGTCCCGCTCGCGGCGACTTCACGACCACGGAATCGGTCCAGGACATCGAGGCGTTGCGCCAGGCCGGCGGCTACGAAAAGCTGGTCCTCTACGGCACCTCCTACGGCACCAAGGTCGCACTCGAGTACGCCGAGCGCTATCCCCAGTACGTCGAAGCGCTCGTGCTCGACTCGACCGAGACCGCCAACGGGCCCGAACCCTTCCACGTCTCCACCTTCAAGGCAATGTCGCCCGCGCTGCGAGAACTCTGCGCGCATCAGGCCTGTGCGGGCCTGACCGCCAACCCGGTGAGCGACCTCGCCCGCCTGATCGCCGGCATGGCCCACCACGCCCTCAAGGGTCACGTCTACGACCGCCGCGGCAAGTCGGTCAAGCTCTCCGCGAACCCCCTCGAGGTCTACGGCATGCTGCTCGCCGGCGACGAGAATCCCGTCCTGCGCGCCGAGATGCCGGCCGCGATCCACGCCGCGCTGCACCACGACCCGGCCCCGCTGCTGCGCCTGGCCGCGCTCGGCGGCGGCTCGGCCTCCGGCGGCGAAGAAAGCGGCGGCGTCGACGGGGTCCTGTTCTTCGACACCTCCTGCGAGGAGACGCCGTTCCCGTGGCAGCGCGCCGCCTCCGAAGCGACGCGCGTCGTCGAAGCCGAAGCCGCCCTCAACGCCCTCCCGAGAGGCGACTTCTACCCGTTCGACCCGGAAGCGGCGCTGCTCTTCCAGACGATCCCGCTGTGCGTCTCCTGGCCCGACGCCGCTCCGCCTCCGCCCGCCGAAACGCCGCTGCCGAACGTCCCCACGCTGATCCTCTCGGGCGGCCAGGATCTCCGCACGCCGACCGAAAACGCCCTCCATGTCGCCGCGCAGATCCCCGACGCGCAGGTGCTGAAAGTGCCCTACACGGGCCACTCGGTGATCGGCAGCGACCTCAGCGGCTGCGCCCAGGACGCGCTCGCGCGCTTCTTCACCGGCACCCCGGTCGGCAGCTGCGCGAGCAGCCCCAACCGCTTCCCGGCCACCCAGCTGGCGCCACTGTCGCTCGCCTCGCTGGCGCCCACCCGCGGAGTCGCGGGAGCCCGCGGTCAGACGCTCACGGCGATCGTCCAGACGATCCGCGACCTGCGGCGGATCATCCTGATCTTCGGCTTCAGCGAGGGCAAGGTGCCGGTCGGCGCGCGCTTCGGCGGCCTGCGCGGCGGCAGCGTGCGCGTGACCAAGACCGCCACCGTGCTCAGCCGCCTCAGCTACGTGCCGGGCGTGCAGATCGACGGTGCGATACCGAACGACCTGCTGCTCAAGGACCGCGGTGGCGCGGCCAGCCTGCGGATCGGCGGGTCGGCGGCGAGCGGCGGGCAGATCCGCATCAGTGCCGGTGGGCGCATCGAAGGGGTGCTCGGCGGCCAGCGTTTCTCCACGCGCCTGAGCTCGACAGCGGTCGCCGGCCGGACGGGGCAAGCCGGCGCGTCTGAGTGGCCCGCCCCGATCCTCTCCATCCCCGTCTCGCCTCGCCCGCGTTGAGCAACGCGCTCGCCACCGAGACCTCGCCCTACCTCCGCCAGCACGCCGAGAACCCGGTCGACTGGCTGCCCTGGGGGCCGCTAGCGTTCGAGCGGGCGCGCGAGCGCGGGGTCCCGGTGCTCGTGTCGATCGGCTACTCCTCGTGTCACTGGTGCCACGTGATGGAGCACGAGTCCTTCGAGGATCCCCGCACCGCCGAGCTGATGAACGAGAGCTTCGTGTGCGTGAAGGTCGACCGCGAGGAGCGCCCCGACATCGACGCGCTCTACATGGAGGCCGTGCAGGGCATGACCGGCAGCGGCGGCTGGCCGCTGAACGTGTTCCTCACGCCCGAGCAGATCCCGTTCTACGGCGGCACCTACTTCCCGCCCGACCCTCGCCACGGGATGCCCGCGTGGACCCAGGTGCTGCTCGCGATCTCCGAGTCCTGGGGCGAGAACGCCGAGCAGATCCGCGCCGGCGGCGAGCAGCTGCGCGAGCAGCTCACCGGAGGCGGCCGGCTGACGCCGTCGGAGCAGCCGCTGCAGGTGCACGCGCTCGAGCTCGCCGTCGCGCAGCTGGCCGAGTCGTATGACCGGCGCAACGGCGGCTTCGGGGGAGCGCCGAAGTTCCCACAGGCGTCGGTGATCGAGCTGCTGTTGCTGCGCGGCGAGCACGACATGGCGCTCACGACGCTTCGGCGGATGGCCCGCGGCGGAATCCACGACGTGCTCGGCGGCGGCTTTGCGCGCTACAGCGTCGATGCGACCTGGACGGTGCCGCACTTCGAGAAGATGCTCTACGACAACGCGCTGCTCGCGCGCGCCTACCTGCACGGATGGCAGGCGAGCGACGACGCCGAGCTGCTGGCCGTCTGTCGCGACACGCTCGAGTGGGCCCTGCGCGAGATGCGCGGCCCCGAGCACGGCTTCTACAGCGCGCTGGACGCCGACTCCGAGGGCGTCGAGGGTCGCTTCTACGTGTGGCGCGCGCAGGAGCTGCGCGAGTTGCTCGGCGCCGACGCCGAGACCGCGATCGCGTGGCTCGGCGTGACCGAGGAGGGCAACTTCGTCGACCCTCACCACCCCGAGCCGGGGCTCAACGTGCTCGAGGATCGCGGCCCGCGACCGCCGGCGGAGGCCGTCGAGCGCATCCGCGCGACGCTGCTGGCGGCGCGCGAACGCCGCGTGCGTCCGGGCCTCGACGACAAGCGGCTGACGAGCTGGAACGCGCTGATGATCAGCGCACTGGCCGACGCAGGCGCTGCGCTGCAGGAGCCGCGCTACCTGCAGGCCGCGAGCGACTGCGCGGACTTCCTGCTCACGAGCATGCGCGACGAGCGCGGGCGGCTGCTGCGCGCCTACAACCACGGAGCCGCCAAGATCGACGGCTATCTCGAGGACCACGCCTTCCTGCTCGAGGCGCTGCTCGCGCTGTTCGAAGCCACCTGCGAGGAGCGCTGGTACCTGGAGGCCGTCGTGCTGGCCGAGGAGATGGTCGCCCGCTTCGTCGACCCCGAGCGTGGCGGGTTCTTCTCGACCGCCGCCGACGGCGAAACGCTGATCGCCCGCCGCAAGGACCTCGAGGACTCGCCGATCCCGGCCGGCGGATCGAGCGCAGCCGTCGGCCTGCTGCGCCTCTCCCAGCTCAGCGGCGACCCCGACCACGAGCGCAACGCCGTCTCGGTGCTCCGGCTGCTGCACGAGATCGCGCCCCAGCACCCGAGCGCATTCGGCCATCTCCTGCAGGCGCTGCACTGGTACTTCGCGCCCGCCCGCCCGATCGCCTGCGCGGTGCCTGCGGTCGGCGGGACTCAGCGCTGACTCCGCTGCAGCGCCTGCGAGCCAGCGACGCGACCCGCTCGCCGGAGCCCGTCAGGGCGCAGGCCCCTAAAGATCGATCGCTACAGGATCGACAGGTAGCGGTCGAGCTCCCACTGCGTGACGTTCACGCGGTAGTCGTCCCACTCCTGGCGCTTGATCTCGACGTAGCGGTTGAACATGTGCTCGCCGAGCGTGCGCAGCACGAGCTCTGACTCGGCTGTGATCTCGATCGCCTCGCCGAGGCTCTCGGGCAGCTGCTCGACGCCCAAGCGCCTGCGCTCCTCGCCGGAGAGGTGGTACAGGTTCTTCTCCATTGGCTCCGGCAGCTCGTAGCCCTTCTCAATCCCCTCCAGACCCGCCTGCAGCAGCGCCGCGAACGTCAGGTATGGGTTGCACGCCGGGTCGGGACAGCGCAGCTCCATCCGCGTCGCCTTCTCGCTGCCCGGGTGGTACATCGGCACGCGCACCAGCGCCGAGCGATTGCGCCGCGACCACGCCACGTATGTCGGCGCCTCGAAGCCCGGCACCAGCCGCTTGTAGGAGTTGACCCACTGGGCGAAGATCGAGCAGATCTCGCGCGCGTGCTTGAGCTGCCCGGCGATGAACGCCTTGCCGACGTCGGAGAGGAAGTACTGGTCGTCGGCGTCATAGAACGCGTTCTTGCCGTCCGCGAACAGCGACTGGTGTGTGTGCATGCCCGAGCCGTTCTCGCCGAACAGCGGCTTCGGCATGAAGGTCGCGTGCCAGCCGTACTTCATCGCGTACTCCTTGACCGTGATGCGGTACGTCATGCAGTCGTCGGCCATCTTCAACGCATCGGCGTAGCGCATGTCGATCTCGTGCTGGGAGGGACCGACCTCGTGATGGGTGTACTCGACGTGGATCCCGAGCTGCTCCAGCGCCAGCACCGTCTCCCGCCGCACATCCGAGCCTGCGTCGAGCGTCGTGAGGTCAAAGTAGCCGCCCTCGTCGAGCACCTCGGTGGAGCGCGAGTCTTTGAACAGGAAGTACTCGAGCTCGGGACCGACGTTGAACGTGTCGAAGCCCATCGCGTGCGCCCGCTGCAGCGCGCGGCGCAGCACGTGGCGCGGGTCGCCCTCATACGGCGTGCGCTCCGGCGTGATCACATCGCAGAACATCCGCCCCACGCCCTGCTCCTCGGGCCTCCACGGCAGCACCGCGAAGGTGCTCGGGTCGGGCATCGCGATCATGTCCGACTCCTCGATCGCGTTGAAGCCCGTGATCGACGACCCGTCGAATCCCATCCCCGCCTCGAATGCGTCGTCGAGCTCCGCGGCGTTGATCGAGAAGGACTTCAGCTGGCCGAGGATGTCGGTGAACCAGAAGCGGATAAAGCGGATGTTGCGCTCCGCCACGAGCGCCTTGACGTCCTCCGCGGTCTTCGGCTGATCCTCCACGAGCCGGACCCTAGCCTATGGCTGCGACGGGCCGGTATAGACGGCTGGCCAAAGCGAGTGAGCGAGGACGCCGCCCCGCGCACCTCATCAGTCGCCGAGAGACGATCGAGGGTCGAGTGGGGCAAGGACGCAGGGAGCGTGGCGTGCTTTGCACGCGAGCGACCGAGGACGCCGCCCCGCGAAGGCCATCGGTCGTCTCTCAGTGGCCGGCGACGGCCGCGACGAAGCTCGCGACCTCCTGAGCTTCTTTGCCCTGGTACAGCAGGGCGGGCATCTGGCCGAGCCCGCGCGCCCGACCTTCGGCGATCGCGCTGAGCACGAGCGCCTTGCGACCCGCGGGCGTCGCGATGTCCTCGCCGACGCGGACGTCGAGGTTCGGCCCGATACGGCCGACCGACTTGGTCGCCGCGAGCGTGTGGCACACCGCACAGGAGCGCGCGAACAGGTCACGGCCGCTCTGCTGTTCGGCGTTGAGATGCACGCCGCCCGCGCCGACGGCCGCCTTGTGCGCGCCGTTGAACGCGAGCACGATCGCCGGCACGGCGAGCCCGAAGGCGAACACCACGACGATCCCGAGCGTCACCAGCCGGTGACCGCCGCGCGAATCGGTGTGCAGCGCCCCGCGCGCCCCGCGCGCTCCGCGCGGCCCGCCCCGCATCGCGACGAAGAACACGCCGAGGCCGAGCGCCAGCCAGACGATCATGAAAATGATGAGCATGCGCGCGGGAAGATATCGGGTGGGGCCGCAGAACGGCCCGGCGGCGGCCCGGCGGCGGCCCGGCGGCGGCCCGGCGGCGATCATGAGAGCTGTCACTGCTTTAGGAGCCGCAAAGCAACGACGCTAACCTGGAAGGCGTAGGCAACCCCAAGGAAGTGGTCCGCAAACCGTGAACATCCTTCGCCGTCTTCCCCTCTATCGCCTATTGCTGCTCGTCGCCGTCGTCGTCGTCGCCGGCATCTCCGTGACGGCTCTGGCGCTCGCGCTGCGCTCCGGCCCGACGCCCCCGGCCAAGCCGCTCGCCGCCGCCGTCCACGACGCGTTGAGCGCCCCGCCGATCGAAGGCGTGAGCGCCAGCATCACCTACAGCGACCACCTGCTTGAAGGCGCCAGCCTCGCCAGCGGCAACGGCCAAGGCGGCGGACTCGCCGCGAGCCCCTTGCTCTCCGGTGCCTCGGGGCGCCTGTGGATCGCCAAGGATGGACGCGCGCGCCTCGAGCTCCAGGCCGAAAAGGGCGACACCCAGCTGATCTACGACGGCCACACCGTCTCGATGTACGACGCGACGTCCAACACGGTGTACCGCTACACGCCGCCCGCCTCATCCTCGACGCCCAAGCCCAATGCAGGCAGCGGCCCGGCCCACGCCATCCCGAGCGTCGCAAAGATCGAAGAAGCGATCACCCACCTCGACAAGCACGCCAACCTCTCGGGCGCCACGCCCACCGACGTGGCAGGCCAGCCGGCCTACACGCTTCACGTCGCGCCCAACGAAGGCGGCAGCCTGCTCGCCGGCGCCGAGCTCTCCTTCGACGCCAACAACGGCGCCCCGTTGAGGGCCGCGATCTACTCCACCACCAGCAGCTCGCCGGTGATCGAACTCGCCGCCACCGAAATCTCCTTCGGCCCGGTCCCCGACTCCGTCTTCTCCTTCACGCCGCCCGCCGGCGCGAAGATCGAAGAGATCAAGCCGCCCAGCAACGCCGGCAACGCTGCCCAAGGGGGCACGAGCACAGGCGCGGCTGACAAGCCAAAGCTCACCGCCCACGGCAAGGGCCTTGCGACGATCGGCGTGCTCGAAAGCAAGTCCGCGACGTCCAAGCCGAGCACCGGCGGAGCACTCGAAGGGCTGCCCAAGGTGCAGATCAACGGCGTCAGCGCGACCGAGCTGCGCACCGAGCTCGGCACGCTCCTGACGTTCGAGCGCTCCGGCGTGCGCTACGTCGTCGCAGGATCGGTCGCGACGAGCACGCTAGAGGCGTTTGCCCGAGGCCTCTAGCGTCTTGCCCGAGGCCTCCAGCGTCGCGCCCGGAGCCTCCAGCATGGATGACGCCGCGCCGCCGGTGAGGGCGCGCGGCCTGGTCAAGCGCTACGACGACGTCCTCGCCGTCGACCACATCGACCTCAACGTCCGCGCCGGCGACGTCTACGGGTTTCTCGGCCCCAACGGCGCCGGCAAGACCACAACGCTGCGGATGGCGCTCGGCCTGATCACACCGAGCGAGGGCAGCGTCGAACTGTTCGGTCGCGACCCGATGCGCGACGGCGCCCGCGCGCTGCAGGGCGTCGCCGGCTTCGTCGAGGCGCCGCGCTTCTACCCCTACATGACCGGACGCAAGAACCTCGAACTGCTCGCCGCGCTCGACGGCGACGGTGCGGCCGCGCGGATCGACGAGGTGCTCGAGACCGTCGATCTCGCTCCCAGGGCGATCCACCGAGTCGGCGGCTACTCGCACGGCATGCGCCAGCGGCTCGGCATCGCCGCCGCGCTCCTGCGCCGGCCGAGCCTGCTGATCCTCGACGAGCCCGCCACCGGCCTGGACCCGGCCGGGATGCGCGACATGCGCCAGCTGATCCTGCGCCTCGCCGGCGAGGGAATCACGGTGCTGCTCTCCAGCCACCAGCTGCCCGAGGTCCAGGAACTGTGCGACCGCGTCGCGATCGTCAACTCCGGCCGCGTGGTCTACGAGGGCGCGCTCAGCGACCTGCGCCGCCAGGGCGGAGCCGGATACCGGCTGCGCACGAGCGAGGACACGCGCGCGCTACAGGTGGCCCGCGAGCAGCCCGGCATCGAGCGTGCGCTCGTCGACGAGCACGGCCTCTCCTTCCAGGCCGACGAGCGCACCGTGGGAGAGCTCTCGCTGGCGCTCGGACGCGCCGGCGTCGCGATCCTCGCGCTCACACCCGAGCTCGCCACGCTCGAGGACCTCTTCTTCCGCCTCACCGAGCAGCACGACGGTGACGCCGCCGCTGCAGCTCCCGCGCGCGATGCCTCCAGCGAGCCGCTCGTGGAGACACGATGAGCAGCATCGCCGCAGCACCGCCCCACGTGCCCGCCACCGCGGTCCCGTCACGCCGGCGCCCGTCCACGTTCACGGTGTATCGCTGGGAGCTGCGCAAGCTGGTGTCCCAGAAGCGCACCTATCTCGGCTACGTGCTCGCCGTGTTCCCGCCGCTGCTGTTCGTGATCTTCCAGAACCTGCACCACCAGCACGACCGCGGCGCGGAGAACATCTTCGCATCCCAGATCACACACTCGGGCCTCGCCACGCCGGTGCTGATGCTGCTGTTCGAGTCCTTCCTGCTGCTTCCCCTGATCGCCGCGCTCGTCGCCGGCGACATCGTCGCGGCCGAGGACGGCAACGGCACCCTCAAGACGATCCTCACACGCTCCGTGGACCGCGGCCAGGTGTACGCGGCGAAGGCGATCGCGGCGGCCACCTATGCGATCAGCGCCGTGGTCCTGTCTGCTGCGGTGGCGACCGCCGCCGGCGTGATCTCGTGGGGGTTCAAGAGCGTCACTTCGTTCTCGGGCACGGTCGTCTCCGCGCCCGAAGCGCTGCTGCTGGTGTTCGCGTCGAACCTCGTGTTCCTGATCCCGCTGCTCAGCGTCGTCTGCATCGGCGTGCTGCTCTCAACCGTGACCCACAACAGCGCCGCGTCGGTCGTCGGCACCGTGGGCGTGATCTTCCTGCTGCTCATCACCGCCCAGATCCCCGGCCTCGAAGCGATCCATCCCTACCTCTTGACCGAGCAGTTCCAGAGCTGGCAGGGACTGCTTCGCACGCCCACCGACTGGGCACCCATCGGCCATGCGGCCTGGGTCTGCGCGCTGTACGCGGTGCCGTCGCTGTTCGCCGGCTATCTCGTGTTCCTGCGCCGCGACGTCGCGGGCGGCTGACGCTCAGCTCACCTCGGCGGGCAGCTCGACGATCGAGAGCTCGACGTCGCCCATCAGCCGGCGCGCCTCGCGCGGGTCGATCAGCCCCGCGCCGAGCCGGGCCGTCGACTCTGCGCCGCAGGCCACGCCGAAGCGCAGGCACTGGTCCGGCGCGCGGCCTTCGTAGCGCGCCGCCAGGTACCCCGCCAGGAAGGCGTCGCCGGAGCCGCGCTTGGCGATCGGCTCACGCTGGTCGACACGCGCGCGCTTGAGCACGCGCTGGCCGTCGACGAGCACCTGGGCGAAGCAGCCGTCGGGCAGCGTCATGATTGCCTCGCGCGGGCCGAGCGCCGCTATCTCCCCCACCACCTGTGCGCGCTCCTGCTCGCCGGCGAACTCGTGCCCCACGAGCTCCTCGGCCTCCAGCACGTTCGGCGAGACCACGTCCGGTTCGGCCCTCACGGCCTGGTGCAGAGGCTCGCCGTCGGTGTCCACGACAGTGATCACGTCGAGACGCTCGAGGTCGCGGATCAGCGACGCGTAGACGTCGGTCTCCACGCCGCGCGGCAGCGATCCGGCGAACACCACGATCGCGGCGCCGCGCGCGAGGTACAGCAGCTTGTCGCGGAACAGCTCGACCTCGCGCTCGGACACCGCGGGGCCGCGTTCGTTGATCTCGGTCTGCTCACCGGTCGTCGGGTCGAGCACCGAGGTGTTCGTGCGCGACTCCTCGCGGATGCGCACGAAGTCGTTGAGGATCGACTCCTCGGTCAGCTGCTCGACGATGTGCGTGCCGGTCGCGCCGCCCGCGAAGCCCGTAGCGATCACCGGCTGGCCGAGAGCCTTGAGGGTGCGCGCGATGTTCACGCCCTTGCCTCCGGCCATCGTGCGCTGATCGACCGTGCGGTGGCGGCGCCCGAGCCGGAAGTTCGGCACCGCGAGAGACTTGTCGATCGCCGCGTTGAGCGTAACCGTGATGATCATGTTGGCCCAGTACCTGCCTTCCCGCGTGCCCGAACGGCAGAAGATGCCGCGGCACGCAC
>OLKX01000286.1_pt1 | contig 13557 bp, 17 predicted proteins | sample 1604201 | NCBI WGS metagenome assembly OLKX01 (sample SAMEA104055716, study PRJEB20765) | soil metagenome | biome: Arctic tundra; feature: Polygonal ground; material: soil | place: USA | collected 2011-09 | depth 0-0.5 m
GGGCGCCGCCGAGCCCACCTCCTGCGTGCCGGCGCCGCAGCCACCGAGCGCGAGGAGAGCGCCGAGCACAAGTCCCGTTGACAGGGCCGCCTTCAACCTCACGGATGTTACGGGACGTCGATTCAACGTCGCGGATGTTGTGGGGCGGACCGACCGCGCGGCCCGTGATGCGCAGCCTCCGCAGCCGGTGCGCGAGCCCTCCGCAGGGCGTTTCAGGCCGGGGTACGGGGGTAGTCTCTACCAGTGGCGATGCACGGCCCGAGCAGCCCACGTGGATCCGGTGGTGAGCTTCGCGACCAACGCGCGGTCGAGGGCGTCGCGGCGAGGCAGCCCGTTCTGGAGTTCAGGCGTCGAAGCGAGGCGCCGGCGCGAAGCCTGGCGCGACGGGAGTGGTCGCCGGGCTCGGTCGAGCATCTGTCGGTCGAGTTGCCGGGGACAGTGCGCGCGGGCTCGCATGCGCGCCGAGTAATCGCGGATGCGACAACGGGTGTGATGGCAAGGACGGAGCAGGACATGTTCAAGCTGCTCGTCTCCGAGCTCGTCAACAATGCCGTGCAGCATGGGGGCGCAGCGGGCGAGCATCCCGTGATCTTCCACCTGGGTATGACGTTTGCGCGTGCTCGCGCGGAGGTCTGCGATCGCGGCCGCGGCTTCGACGCGGATCAGCTGCCGGATCGCGGCGAGGCACCTGGCGGCATGGGGCTGGTCCTGCTGGACTGCTTTGCGAGCCGCTGGGGAAACTCGAGCGAGGACGGCAGCACGTGCGTCTGGTTCGAGATCGACCGCTGGCAGTCGGTCACCTCAGCGCCGGATGGCCGGTGAGCGGAGAGCGGCGATCACGCTAGGATTCGCCGTTCGCGCCGACGTAGCTCAGTTGGTAGAGCACCTCCATGGTAAGGAGGGGGTCCGGGGTTCGAGTCCCCGCGTCGGCTTGCCTGGAACGCCGCACAGAGCTTCGTGTGAAGCTCAACTCCTTGGGGGCGCGCGGGTGCTGCCCGCCGGGGCGCCTGCGTCAGCTGATGCCGTCCAACAGCTCGTTCGGCGAGGACAGCTGCAGGCCGCGCGAGAGGATCACGATCGTCTCCAGCCGCGGCGAGCGCTTGCAGCGCTCCAGCAGGCTGATCTCGGTGCGATGGAGGTCGCACATGTCGGCCAGCGCCTCCTGTGAGAGGCCGGCCGCGATTCGGTGCTGGCGGAGATTGACTGCGAATTGCTTGCGTACCTCCTCCATTGCGCCAACTCTCCCGCTGCGCAGACGAAACAACCACAGACAGTTGTCTGCGGCTGGACGCATGGGGCAGCCCCGTTCCCGCGTATTAGAAACGGCAAACTATCGAGATGACAAGCCATGTGGTGTGCGGTCACGACAGCGACATTCGCCGTGGGCGTGGAGTTGGGAGGCGCTGGCGTGAGCGCGATGAGGAGGGTCAGGCGTCGTCTGTCTGCGTGACCGTGGTGACCGGCAATCCCAGCCCGGAGACCTTGCTCGGTAGGTCGAGTTTCAGCCACCGTGACACTTTGGGGGACAGCGTGGAGACGATGATCTCGTCGAAGCCGCGCAGGTTGACGGCGTCCATCACCGCCACCGAGGGGTCCGAGGAGCCGACGATTCCCTCGACCGGTGCGCCCGCCGCCTCGCTCAGCTTCGGCACCGCGGCGTCGATCGCCGTCTGCGCCTCGTTGGCGCCCTGATCCTCGGGGTCGACGACCTTGTGCAGGCCGTGGGCCGGATTCGGGACGAGCAGCGTGAACTTCGCCGGTCCCTGCGCCGCGCGCTCGCGCACCGCGTCGAGCAGCGCGGGGGTTGCGGCCGTCTTGTGTGCCACGACGAGAACTCGGCTCGGGTGGGATGACTCCATGATCGGCACTCCCTTCTGCCGCTCTGCTGCGCCGCGGCTGGATGGTAGCTCGCCTGCTTGCTCGCTCTTCTCGGCGCGGGTGGTGGTTCGCCCCGGCCGAGCCGTAACGCACTTCTACTCCAATTGGCGGTTCGCCGTCGGGGTGCGCGGTGGCTAGGGTGTCGGGCGTGCGCGTGAACCTCACCGGCGAGACCCTGGAAGTGCGCCTCGCATGGTGGGAGAAGATCGTCGGGCTGCTCGGCAACATCCGCGTGGACCGCGTGGACGTCAGCGAAGTCGAGGTGCTGCAGGAGCCCGTGCGCGCAGCGATGGCAAGCGGCATGAAGGCCGGGCTGCGGGTGCCGTGGCTGATGTACATCGCGCGCACGATCCGGCTCGATCAGGCGTTCGTGGTGCGCCGTGGGGTACCCGGCCTCGCCTTTGCGGTGCATAACCACGGAGCGCTGCACAGGGTGATCGTCAGCACACCCGAAGCCGCCGAGCTCGCCCGACGGCTCGGCGAGGGCTCCTGAGCTCAGCGCCGCGGATCTAGGCCGAGGTTTCGGCGTTGCGCAGGTCGGTGAGCATCCAGATCGAGAACAGCACGATCAGGCCGACGGCGCAGATGAAGGCAAGCGCGGTGTGGTCGTGCACACGACCGACGCACGTGTGCGCCACATCTCACCGTGGCCGGTCGCGACATGCTCAACACCGCGTTCGCACTCGCGGTCGACCACGAGCGGGTGCTCTGCGGGGAGTTCACCGCGGGAGAGCGCGCCACGCTGCTCGAGTTGCTCGGCCGCGTTGGAGCCCAACTCGGGCTCGCGGAGGGGGCCCACTCGGGAGATTGGGCCACGCCGAGCTGCCAGACGCTTAGACGGCCAGCGTCGACGGCTGGCCTGAAGCAGGCTAGAACCCGCCGAATTGGAGTCGAGACCGAGGCCGAGCTGCGAACGGTGCGGCGTCTCGGCGTGCCGTTCGTCCACGGCTTCTACCTCAGCCGCCCGGGCGAGCCGTGGCCGGAGATTGACGCCGCCGCCAACGCCTCGGTCAGCATGAAGCCGGTCCGCGAACTGCTCGCCGCCGAAGTCGGCGCGATGGAACTGCTGCAGACCGCCTGAGCCCAGCGGGCGTCGGAGGTCGGTGCGATGGAACTGCTGCAGACCGCCTGAGCCCATCCGGCGGTCAGTCGGGGAGCGCGTTCCCGGGGGGCGCCCTGAGGGCGCCGTCAGATCAGCGCCGAGGGCGGCCCGGCTAGAAACACGTACCAGACGGCGAGCGCGGTGAAGGCGACGTAGACGTTGAGGACGATGATCCGCTCGAGCGTGGTAACGCCGACGCGCTGGCTGATGTGGCCCTCGGACTCGCCGCGCATGCTGCGCATCCACGCCGCTCGCCGTTCGGTGCGCGGCCTTCCGATCAGCTCGTCATATGTGTTGTTCAACCAGCTCAGCGCCAGTACCAGGCCGCACAGGAGGACCGCGAGAACGAGCACGACCAGACCGACCGCGGCCATGCTGAGCGTCTGCTGCCCCACCGCCTTGGACCCGACCCAGAGCGCGATCAGGGGCGCACCGGTCCAGATGTTGACGGTGAGCAGCGCTGTCGCCGCGGCCAGCGTGGCGCGCTTGATCACGATCGATGTGGCGACAGGGGCGCTCTCCACGCGGTCTTTCCTTCGGTCACGAACTCTACGCCCTTGGGTGAGGAATAGGATGACCCACATGGTCCTCTACGTGTGCGCCCTCGGCAAGGCCGGCGGCAATCTCCCGGCGCCGATCGCGCACCCCTGCGGCCGGGCCGCAAAGGCGCTCGACGATGCCGGCCGCACGTACGACATCAAGGAGGTCCGCGGCGGAACGCTGAAGCTCTGGACATGGCCCTCGCGGGCGAAGGATCGCGCGGAGGTGGAGCGGCTCAGTGGTCAGCGCGCGGTGCCGATTCTCGTGCTCGACGACGGCGAGGTTGTCACGGGCACGGGGGCGATCGTCGACTGGGCCGGCGCGAGCGCTCGCGCTTGACGCGGTCGGTTCCGGGCGCGCGCTGCTCCTGCGGCACGCGCCCGGGCGCTACGGATCCTCGCTCGTCGTAGGCGTCGGCGCGAGCAGATACACAGTCAGCGCGAGGCCGAGCATCAGCCCCGCCTGCCAGAGCATGTTGGCGAGGCCGTCGCCGATCGCCTCGCGCTTGAAGCTTCCCGGGAACCCGTCACGCGCCCCGATCTCATCGACGATCAGATAGAGACGCAGGCCGACGGTCGCAAGCGATCCGCCGAGCAGCCCGCAGACCGCGAAGAAGGCCAGGCCGCCCGCCGGCCCGCCCGCGCTGGGAGCCAGCGCGTCGCGAAGTACACGCCGGTGCTCAGCAGGACCACATAGATCGCGATCGGGATGAGCACGGTCCCATCCTCGTCCGCCGGTCGGATGGAGCGGGCGGCTCGGGCGCCGTCCGGCTGGATCGCGCAGGCGGGGCGGAGGCGGGTGATCGGCTTCATGAGCGCCAACCCGCGGGAAACCCGACCTGATGTGCGAGGTGTTCATTCTCGGGCAAGCCGATCTGGTGGACGATGCCGAGCTTGCGCCCGGCGGGGCGCCGCCGTTGAAGGACTGGATGGGCACCCGCCCAGTCGCGATGCGCCGGTCCCTGCGCGGCGCTATATTCGGTGGCGGAGGGCACCACTGTGGTCGGTCCCGAGCGCGGGATGGGCACCACGACCTGACTTCCGGCATGTGCTGATAGCCAGCCGCTAGGAGGTCTCAATGCCTCAAGCCTCAGCAGTCACCGGCGCCGGGCTTGTCCCCGTTTCTCATCCGTTTGTGTGCACTTTGGACACCGGCGACGCGCGCGCGGCGCGGGTCCAGGTTGCGGGCGAAATCGACCTCCTGACCTCCCCAGTGCTCGCTGAGACGCTTCGAGAGGCCGAGCTCCACGCTCATCTCGTCGTGCTCGACACGCGCGAGGTCAGGTTCATCGACAGCTCCGGCGTCCACGTGATCCTCGGTGCCGGCCACGACTTCGAGTGGGGCGGGGCGCGGCTGATGGTGGTGCCCGGACGGGCTGTCCAGCGCATGCTCGCTCTGTGCGGCGTCAGCGGACAGGTGACGAGCTTCGACCTGTCGCCCGATGAGCCGTCCCGAGAGCCTGTGTGTCGTTGGATGAGCGCTGACTGGTGAGCGCTCGCGACTCCGGGACGACAGACCATGAGCTCACGGACGCGATCTCGGCGACGATGGTGGAGCTCTACGCGACCCACTACGGCCACGAGCGTACGACCGCAACGAACCTACATCAACGACAACGGCGGCTCTCGGGGCAACGGCCCGTAGGTGTGTCGCGGGCCTGTGCCGCCACCGGACCGTGGCGGCTCTCGCAGATTCAGAAAGTGGCGGGGGCAGGATTCGAACCTGCGAAGGCAGAGCCAACGCGTTTACAGCGCGTCCCCTTTGACCGCTCGGGAACCCCGCCAGGGCGCCGTCAGTTTAGGGCCTACCCGCTCCGCTGGGCAGGCCCCTCGCTGCGTGCTCGCTTCGCGGGCTAGGAAGCCTCGCGCAACTGCTGCGCTTCGGGGAGCGTCTGGAGCTTTTTCAGCGTCCGATTCTCGATCTGGCGGACGCGCTCGCGTGTGATGTTGAACGCCCGCCCGACCTCCTCGAGCGTCCTCGAGCGTCCGCCGACGATCCCGTAGCGCATCTCGATGACCTCCCGCTCGCGCCGCGGCAGGCAGGCGAGCACGCGCATCACGTTCTCGCGCCGCAGCGCCTCTGAGGCGATCTCGAATGGTGAAGCCGCCGAGACGTCCTCGACGAAGTCCGCGAGTGCCGAGTCGTCCTCCTCGCCGACGGGCTTCTCGAGTGAGATCGGCTGCTGGGTGATCCGCATGATGTCGCGAACCTCACGGACCTCGCAGTCGAGCTCGCCGGCCAGCTCGATCGGCGTGGGCTCTCGCCCGAGCTGCTGGATCAGTCGCCGTTCGGCGTGGACGAGCTTGTTCAGCCGCTCGACCATATGGACAGGGATGCGGATAGTGCGGCCCTTGTCCGCGAGCGAGCGCGTGACCGCCTGGCGGATCCACCAGGTGGCGTAGGTGGAGAACTTGTAGCCGCGTCGGTAGTCGAACTTCTCGACCGCTCTGATCAGGCCGAGCGAGCCCTCCTGAATCAGGTCCAGCAGCGTGAGCCCGCGGCCGACGTAGCCCTTCGCGATCGAGACCACGAGACGCAGGTTGGCCTCGACCATGTGCTGCTTGGCCGCCACGTCACCACGCTCGATCCGCTTGGCCAGCGAGACCTCCTCTTCGGCGCTCAGCAGGGGCACCCGGCCGATCGAGCGCAGGTACAGGCGCAGCGAGTCGAGGCTCGGTTCGACCGTCAGGTCGAGCTCCGGGCGCTTGAGCTCCTCCAGCCGGGCCTGAACATGGATCTGCTCATCGCGTTCCTCGCCCTCGCCGTCACCTGCGGCGTTCAGCGGCGAGGCCCCCGCCGGCTCGGCCAACTCGCTGGCTCGAGCGGGCGTGAGGCGCGCCGCGCCGGCTCCCTGCGGGTGCAGTTCGGCCGCCGCGTCGCCCGCACCGACGATGTCGATGCCGTGCTCCTCGATGTAGCTGAAGAGATCCTGCGTCTGCTGACGCGAGAGCTCGGCCTCCTCCGATGCCGCATCCAGTGCCTCGGCCGACAGGAAGCCCTTCTCCTGACCCTCGGCGATGATTCCCTGCAACTCGTCCATCTCGACAACAGCGGTGACCGTAGCGGTCAAAAGACCGTCAAGCTTCTCGCTCAATTGGACTCCCAAGGACAGTTCCGACTCCCCTCGGAACGGCGAACCGCTCCGACCTCCCCTCACCTACGCTAAGCCTCCTGTGCGTTGCGTTTGTACTGGCAGTTTCGTTGCGTCTCGCGAAGCCCCCGGCCCGTATCGCCCTGCGTTCCACCGGGCGAGCTCATTGGGCTATGTGCGGAGTGATACCAGAATCTGCGGTTGAGGATGCCGCTTCCCGCCAGCCGGGTCGGCGCCCCCGCGGCGCGCGGTAGGCTTGGCGGCGGTGCAGGCGATACGGCCGAACCCAACGCTGTCTCCAATCCGGGGCGCCGGAGACGATGTCCAGGCGCGTGCCCCGGCGATCGCTGTCGGGCTCTCGCGCGTCGGCGTAACCGGCGTCGAGAAGGTGGTGCGGATTCGTCAGGAGCTGTTCCTCGCGCGCTTCGACTGTTTCGTCGATCTCAGCGGCGAGCAGAAGGGTGCGCACATGTCGCGCTTCGAGGAGGTCGTCAACGAGGCGATCGGCGAGGTCGTTCTCAGCGAGTCGCCGTTCCGTGCCGAGACACTCGCCCAACAGATAGCGGAGCTCGTGCGCGAGCGCCAGGGCGCGAGCAGGGCGGAGGTCACGATCGAGGCGCGCTACCCCGAGCACAAGCCCGCGCCGGTCTCGGGCGTGATGACCCAGGAGATCTACACGCTGCTCGGTCGCGCGGTCGCGCACGAGCACGGGACGAGGCGCACCGTCGGCGTGTCCGCGACCGGCATCACGGCCTGCCCGTGCGCACAGGAGCTGATCGCGGCACGAGCGCGTGAGCGGCTCGCCGCTCAGGACTTCTCGGCCGAGCAGATCGACACGATTCTCGAGAGCGTCCCTGTCGCGACCCACAACCAGCGCGGACTCGCGACGCTGCAGATCGGCTGTACCGAGAGCTCCACCGTCGAGCTCGAGGCGAGCGTGCTGCTGGAGATCGCCGAGGGGAGCATGTCCTCTGAGATCTACGAGCTGATGAAGCGCTCAGACGAGGTCGAGGTCGTGGAGAAGGCCCATCGCCGGCCGCGCTTCGTCGAGGACTGCGTGCGCGAGATGATCGCGGGGGTGGTGCGCGAGCTCGGGGGGCTCGCCGGCGACGCCTTCGTCTCGGCTCGCCAGGAGAACCTCGAGACGATCCACCAGCACAACGTCGTCGCCGAGCGCCACGGCCTGCTCTCGGAGCTGCGCGCAGAGATCGACTCCGGGCAGCCCGCCGCGCGTCAGACGAGCCTCGAGGAGTGGCTCGACGCGGGCTCTCAGCCGCCGGCCTGAGCGCGTTCGACCTGCTGCATCCTGCGACGGATGCCGAAGAAGTAGTCGAGTCCCGAGACGACCGTCACGAGCACCGCCAGATAGAGCAGCGCCGAGACCCACAGCGGCATCCCGTGCACCGCGATCACGGCGAGGATCGCGGCGATCTGAAGACAGGTCTTGACCTTTCCGAACATGCTCGCCGCCATCACCACGCCGGCCTGCGTGGCGGCCAGCCGCAGCACCGTCACGGCGAGCTCACGCGTGATGATCACCATCGCCACCCAAGCAGCCAGCCGGTGCAGCGAGACGAGCGAGACGAGCGCGGCGACGATCAGCAGCTTGTCGGCGAGCGGGTCCATCAGCTTGCCGAATGTCGTGATCGAGTCGCGCGCCCGTGCGAGGTAGCCGTCGACGAAGTCCGTCAGCGAGGCGAGCGCGAACACGACGGCCGCAAGCACGTCACCGGCCGGGGTGTTGCCGAGCAGCGCCACGACCAGCACCGGCACGAGCATGATCCGCAGGACCGTGAGCAGATTTGGGAGATTCAAGGGGAACACGGCGGGGAACATTATGTCCTGATCGCCGTCGCTCCCTGCGCCGGCGGCGCCGGTTGGTATACCGGAGGCCTCGCCCGCTCCACGCAGGCGATGTGCCACAGGACCATCGAGTCAGAGAGGAGCCGCGACATGTACAACCGCACGCTCGGTCCAGAGGGGCCGGAGGTCTCGGCGATCGGCCTCGGCTGCATGGGGATGTCGGCCTTCTACGGCGCGACCGACGAGCCGGAGTCCGTCAGGACGATCCACCGCGCGCTCGAGCTCGGCTGCAACTTCCTCGACACATCGGACATGTACGGGCCCCACACCAACGAGCGGCTCGTGGGGCGCGCGATCGCCGATCGCCGCGATGAGGTGTTCCTGGCGACCAAGTTCGGCATCAAGCTGGAGCCCGGCGAGGCGGGCGGACCGCCGAAGAGGTCGATCGACGGGAGCCCTACCTACGTGCACAGCGCGTGCGACGCTTCGCTCGGCCGCCTCGGCGTCGATCACATCGACCTCTACTACCAGCACCGCGTCGACCCCGAGACGCCGATCGAGGACACGATCGGAGCGATGGCCGAGCTCGTGGACGCCGGCAAGATCCGCCACATCGGCCTCTCGGAGGCGAGCGCCGAGACGATCCGCCGTGCCCACGCGGTACACCCGATCACGGCAGTTCAAACCGAGTACTCACTGTGGACCCGCGACGTCGAGCCGGAGATCCTGCCGACGCTCGAAGAGCTCGGCATCGCGCTCGTCGCCTACTCGCCGCTTGGGCGGGGCTTCCTGTCAGGGCGCTTCAGCTCTCCCGAGGATCTCGACGAGGGCGACTTCCGTCGTCACGGGCCGCGGTTCACAGGCGAGAACCTCCAGGAGAACCTCAAGTTGGCCGAGCGCGTACGCGAGCTTGCCGAGGAGCGCGGCGTCACCGCCGGACAGCTCGCTCTCGCGTGGGTGTTGCACCGTGGCGATCACATCGTGCCGATTCCGGGCACCAAGCGGGTCTCATACCTGGAGGAGAACGTCGCCGCCGCCGACATCGAGCTGAGCGAGGAGGAGGTCGATCGGATCTCCGAGGCGATCCCCACCGCGACCGGCGCGCGCTACGACGAGGCCGGCATGCGCGGCGTCAACATATGAGTCAGTAGCCGACCGAGTAGAAGCTGATGTGCCGGCAGCGGTCGAGCCGGTAGTGGGGCAGCGCGTGGTGGCTGGTGTACACGACGATCGCCGGGCTTTCGCAGTGGATCACGCCCGAGCCCTCATGAGCGTGTACGACGGTCGCCGGGTTCGTCCCGGTCCACACGAAGTTCACCGTGTCATTCGAGTAGATGAAGTTCTTGCCGTTGCCCGCGTGGATCACGACGGTCTGCGAGGCGGGCCAGCCGGAGGGGTGGTAGTCGCCCCAGATCACGTCCCCGGCAGAGCCGCCGTAGATCGTGTCGTTGCCGAAGCCGCCGAGCAGGTAGTTGTGGACGTTCGCCTTGCCCACCAGTGTGTTCACGCGCCCGGCGGGGCCGTGGTCCATCACGAGGTGCTCGTTCGGCGGCCAGCCGGCGTGGCTCGTCATCGCAAGCGCCGGGACGGCGAGCGCCAGCACGGCCAGCAGCGCGATCGTCGCGGCGGCTGCTCGGCCACGCGTGAGGCTGACAGCGACGCACGGCGTCGGCGGGGAGGCGGTCATCGGGTTTCCATCGTCGAACTCCGCTCTACCCCGACGGTTTCGACGTCAACTCGGACATCCGGCCACGGCACCGCTGCGATGGGGACCCTGGCCGCTCTCGTGCCGGCGCCGGGCCAGCTCGGCGCTCGGTCGGCGACGGACGCTAGGGTGGGGCCATGCCGCTGATCCCGATGGTCATAGAGCGCACCGCCCGAGGCGAGCGCGAGTTCGACATCTACTCGCGCCTGCTGAACGAGCGGATCATCTTCCTGGGCACGCCGATCGACGACCAGGTCGCAAACCTCGTGGTGGCGCAGTTGCTGCACCTGGAGAGCGAGGATCCCGACAAGGACATCTCGATCTACATCAACTCGCCCGGCGGCAGCATCTACTCGGGCCTCGCGATCTACGACACGATGAAATTCATCAAACCCGACGTCGCCACGATGTGCGTGGGGGTCGCGATGTCGATGGGCTCGCTCCTGCTGGGCGCCGGCGCCAAGGGCAAGCGCGCGTCGCTGCCGAACTCGCGGATACTCATCCATCAGCCGTCCGCAGGCTTCGAGGGCCAGTCGACCGACATCGAGATCCACGCCCGCGAGATCCTCTCGCTGCGAGCGGACATCGACGAGATCTACGCCCAACTAACGGGCAAACCGACCGAGCAGGTGCGCCAGGACATGGAGCGCGACCGTTTCTTCACGGCGGAGCAGGCGCTCGAGTACGGTCTGATCGACCGAGTGCTCCAGAGCCACTGAGCGCATCCGTGGGGATACGCCGGTAGCGATGTCCTCGCTGACGCCGATCGAGCGCTCGCTGCTGGCGCTGATCGCGGTGCTGAGCGCCGTCGCCGGGCTCGCCGACTATCAGGGGTGGGCAGCGATCCCGCGCTTCGGTCTCGCGACACTCGCCCTGGCGGGCCTCGCGTGGGTCGTCTCGTTCGCCACCGAGCAGCTCGGCGAGCGCTTCGGACCGGGCGTGACCGGGATGATGCAGTCGACGCTCGGCAACCTGCCCGAGCTCTTCGTCGTCACCTTCGCGCTCCAGAAGGGCGAGCTGATCGTCGCCCAGACGGCGATCGTCGGTTCGGTCTTCGCCAACGCACTGCTCGTCCTCGGACTGGTCATCGTCGTCGGCGCCAGGCGCTCTCCGGAAAACATGATGCGCTTCTCCAAGCGCCTCCCGAGAGACACCGCGACGCTGCTGCAGGTGACCGTCTTCATCATCGTGCTGCTCGGCCTCTCGCTCGCCTCCCACGACCCTGCCAGCCACCACGTCAAGGCGATCTCCACAGTCGGTGCCGTCTGCCTGCTGATCGTCTACCTGTCGTGGGTTGTCCCCTATCTCCGCCACGACCAGGCGCCGGGCGAGACCGACGGCACCGAAGCTCAACAGGCGGCGCACGAGCTGCCGTCGGGCGCGGGCGCCGCACCGGATCGCACCGCCGGCTCCGCCTCGTTGCCGGCGCATGCATCGACCGCAGCGGCGGCGCACGACTCGGATCCGACCGGGCCGCGGCTGTCGCTGGCGTTGACGCTGACGCTGCTGCTCGTCGCAGGCGCGGGCTCGGCGTTCGTCTCGGACTGGTTCATCAACGGCCTCGCGCCGGCAATCGTCCAGCTGCACATCTCCCAGGCGTTTGCCGGCCTCGTGATCGTGGCGATCGCCGGCAACGCCGTCGAGAACACGGCCGGCCTGGTGCTCGCCTGGAAGGGGCAGGCCGACCTCGCCATCTCGGTCGTCAAAAACTCGGTCGCCCAGATCGCGGCGTTCCTGTTCCCGCTGCTCGTGCTGATCTCATTCGCGCTGAAGACGCAGCTGACGTTCGCGCTTGCGCCGGTCTACATCGGCGCCCTCGCACTCACCGCGCTCGTGCTCTGGCAGGTCACCGGCGACGGCGAGGCCGCCGAGTTCGAGGGCTGGTCGCTCGTCGCCGTCTACGTGATCCTCGGGACGCTGACGCTGTACGAGTAGCGCTGCCCGCCTCAGCCGCGGGCCAGCCCGCCGATCAGGGCGCCGGCGATGCCGCCCGCCCCGGCCGCCCCGGCCGCGCTCTCGATGCCCTCGAGCGGCGCGATGAAGAGCGTCTGGATCGCCAGGCGCCCCGGCCCGGTGAAGCGGTTCCAGGTGAGCTTGCCGCCGCCGCCGAAGATTCCGGTCTTCAGGCCCATCGTGACGGCTTCGAGCTTCACCGTCGGGTCCTTGAACAACCACCCACCGGCCTCGACGTCGAGTTGCTCGCCGTCCTGCAGCTGGACGAGGAAGACGTTGCCATGCCCGTGCAGCCAGACCAGCGCGTCGCCATCGGTGGCGCGGAACTTGTCCATGAAGAAGCCCGAGCCGCCGAGCAGCATGTTCTGCACGCCCTTGATCCGTTCGAAGCTGTAGTCGAGGTTGTCGGTCGCCGCGATGAACTGGTGCTCGCGCACGTCAAGGCCCTCGCCCTGGCGCAGATGCAGCGGCACGCACTGTCCGGGCGAGTCGCGCGAGAAGGCGATCCTGCCCGAGCCCGAGGTCCGCGTCACGAAGAACTCCAGCCCGGCGATCTTCCGCTTGATCGCGCCGGGCAGTTTCTTCAGCTCGATGTTCAGCTGCGTCTCCTTCCACAGCAGCACGTGGTGCTCGAACATCACCGCCTGGGAGCCGATCTCGATCTGCAGCTCGGGCACCAGTTCGCCACGGATGTGGTAGGTGACGCCGGCGAAGGTCTCGTCGTGGGCGCTCGGTGGGATCGGCTCGGGCAGGTGCATCGTGTCTCCTTGTCTTCCCGACCCCGCGTTGGCGGATCGAGTATCTGGTGGCTCAGGCCGGCGTCGGACTCCGAACGGTCCCGCAGTGTGCGCGCTGAGCTTCGCGGCTCGCGCGGACGGCGTCAAGGGGATTGGCCGCTTTACGCGCGCCCCGGGTCGGAAACAGTTGCGCCGGGGCCGCGAAGCCCGCGCGCCCAGCGTGGGGCCATCCTGCCGTGACCGACGCCCGACGGCGGAGCTCCGCGCCACCCGCAAGCACGCTAGACTGGCTGCTACCTCGCGCCTGGGCGGGGTTTTTCTTCGCCCAAGGCCGCTTCCACACCGACGCAGGGATTTCTGATCATGGCCCGCGGAGACGTACGAATCGCTATCACCCTCGCCTGCGAGGAGTGCAAGCATCGCAACTACCAGACGAACAAGAGCAAGCGCAACAACCCCGACCGGGTGACCCTGCGCAAGTACTGCCGCTGGTGTCGGAAGCACACCAGCCACCGGGAGACCCGTTAGCGCGGGAGCGCTGCTGTGGCTCGTGACCGTAAACGTGCAAAGCAGCGCCGCGACCGTGGCGCCGCAGCGGCCCCCGGCCGCCGTGGCCCCACGGCTGCGCAGGCGACCACGCCGAGCCAGCCGATCCGCGAGGACCTGCCCGGCTCGCTCGACCACTCCTCGGGAGAGGCCGACGAGTTCGACGCGGCGATCGTCCGCGGCGCGGGTGGCGTACCGGCCG
>OLKX01000162.1_pt1 | contig 13549 bp, 15 predicted proteins | sample 1604201 | NCBI WGS metagenome assembly OLKX01 (sample SAMEA104055716, study PRJEB20765) | soil metagenome | biome: Arctic tundra; feature: Polygonal ground; material: soil | place: USA | collected 2011-09 | depth 0-0.5 m
TGAGCGGGCTCGAGCGGGCGCTCGACGCGCGCCTTCGCGGTGTGCCCGGCGGTGAGCTGCTGGCCGGCACGCGGCTGCTCGGCTTCGCGCGAGCCCTCCCTTCGCCGGCGGTGCGCACGACCGTCTCGCCCGCGATCCAGCGGACGGCGGTGAGCGCCCTCGGCGCACAGATCGGCGGGATAGTCGTGCTGCAGCCCTCGAGCGGGCAGATCCTCGCCGTCGCCGGCATCGGCCTCGAAGGCCTCCAGCCGCCCGGTTCGACGTTCAAGATGATCACCCTCACCGGGGCCCTGGACGCGAAGATCGCCACCCCCCACACCGTCTTCCCCTATGCGACCCACGCGACACTCGACGGCGTCAAGCTGAGCAACGCCAACGGCGAGGAATGCGGCGGCAGCCTCGAACTCGCCTTCGCGGTGTCGTGCAATTCGGTCTTCACGCCACTCGGCGTGAAACTCGGTTCCTCGCGCCTGGTCGCGATGGCCGAACGGTTCGGCTTCAACCACGATCCCGGGGTAGCGGGTGCAGCGACGAGCACGCTGCCAGCGGCAAGCGAGATCACGGGCGAACTCGACATCGGCTCGACGGCCATCGGCCAGGGGCAGGTGCTCGCGACTCCTCTGGCGATGGCGGTCGTGGCCGCGACGATCGCCGACGCCGGTCGCCGCCCCACGCCGACCTTCAGCCCCGACGGGTCGCACGCGTCGGGCGCGACCGTCACGAGCGCTGCGGTCGCGCGGACGGTGCGCCACCTGATGATCGCCGTCGTGCGCGAGGGGACGGGCGGCTCGGCTGCAATCCCCGGCGTGACCGTCGCGGGCAAGACCGGCACCGCCGAACTGAAGACCACCTGCTCGTCCTCACCGCCTGAATCGAGCACCAGCGAACGCGCCGAACCGCCGAGCAAGGAAGGCTGCGCGAGCTCTGAAGCCCAGGGCAGCAACACCGACGCGTGGTTCGCCGCGTTCGCGCCCGCGCTGCACCCGCGGATCGCCGTGTGCGTGCTGCTGGTCAAAGACGGCGCCGGCGGAGCAACCGCTGCGCCGGTCGCCAGGACCGTGCTCGAAGAGGGCCTGCAGGCGACGCGCTAGACGTCGAGCTCGGCGGTGGCCGTCTGAGCCGGGTCGGCCGGGTCGGCGATCTTCAGCTGGAGCGGCCGGTTGTCCAGCGAGACGGCCTGGATCTTGTAGAGCAGGAGCGCTCCCTGCGTTGGCCCCGAGTCGGCCGTTGTGTCGGCGACCGGTAGCTGGCCTTTCGCAGCGACGGTGCCGGGCCTGTAGGCGAACGGGTTGATCTGGCTGGGGACGACGGGCATGTAGGTGTTGTTCTGCGAGTCGCTGATCGTCAGTTCGCTCGACGAGGGAAGCGGCTGTGAGCTCTTGTTGTAGACCTGGACGAATACCGCGAACCACTCCTGGCCGGGCGCGAGCCTACGTTCGCCGGCCGTCAGGCCCTGGAGGTAGGCGGCGTCCTCGCTGTTGGCGGGGTTGAGCTCGCGGGAGAGCTGAACCTCGTAGGTGAGCGGCCCAACGTCGAGATAGGGCGCGTTGGCGCCGGACTCACCGGCGTAGGTGCCGGTCGTGACCTTTGTGTGAGAGTCGCCGCACGCGCCGAGGGCGAGCGCCGCCAGCAGGGCGAGGATGGCGAACGGGGACTTGCGCAGGAGCCTGGACATGCGACGCGGCAGTCTATCCGCCGGCGACCGTGACACGCCGTCCGCGGTCCTCGCCCTGCTCGAGGATGCTGCGCAGGCGGCGCATCGACCGCTCGTTCTTGCGCCGCAGCCAGCCGCGCGCGCCCAGGCCCTCCATGAGGCGGTCCGACAGCGTCACCGGCAGCGTCTCGAGCGTGAAGCGCACGCGTGTGCTGCCTGCCGCGTCGGGTGCGAGGTCGTAGACGCCGAGCGTGCGGATGCGGTTGTTCTTGCCGGTCCGCCCAACCTCCACGATGCGATGCGGGCGCTCGACCTCCGAGAACGTCACGTCTCCCCAGCTGAAGCGGTTGCCGGGCGCCTTCACGCGGAAGCGCGCGCCGGCGCCCCGGCCGACCGAGTCGATCCGTGTCAGGTGCCAGTCGACCAGGTAGTGATCGGTGAACTCAGGGTGGTTGGCGAGGTCCTGCAGGTAGTCGAAGACCTGCTCGCGCGGAGCGGAGACGACGATCGAGACGGTCACGGGGTCCACGGCGCAGGCAAGTCTATTGGCCGGCCGGCCCGCCCGCGAGTCGCCGGATCCGTTCGTGCTCAGGCGGCGCGAGCGGTGAGCCGCACGGTGTGCCCGTGCTCGCAGTGGCGCACGAGCTCGCTGGCGATCGGAGCCTCGCACCGGTGCGCACGGCAGAGCTCGCAGACGATGCGCTCAGTTCGCCCGCCGTAGAGGTGGACGTGCTCTCCGGTCAGCGGCGTTCGGCCGCAGTCCGCGCAGCTCGTGCGGTCCGCTGTGAGCGCCCCGAGTCCGCGCCTCAGCAGGACCCGCTCGAGCTGCTCCACGTGGGTGACCGGTTCGGACATCGTGGACAGGTTTTCGCCGCCGAGGCTGCGGCTCCTGCTCTCGTCCATTTCGTCCCATGGCAGTTTGACGCGTGCTCCAGATGGGTAGCAACCCGCAGTCGACGTATCCGCTGCGATCCGCGGCGGCGCGCTTCTACATGGTGACGTACATTCTGATATTCGGAATCGCGACGACCGTTTGACACGCTTGTTATGATCGTCACGAGAACCCCCGGCGAGGGAGCGCCCCCTTGGCAGCAGCGAGAGAGAGGGAGGAGCACACCATGGACTCACTGACGACAGGCACCTTCGTCGGCGCCGGCACATTCCGTTGCAGGGACTGCGACTACACGCTTACGCTCGACGCTTCCGACGCGCTCACCACGTGTCCGGGATGCGGCGGCGAGGACTTCGCGCGCGCGTCGCTGTTCAGCACCGAGCAGATCTCTGCGACGCGACGCGACGCGACGCTCGCCGAGCCGGCCCCGAGGGATCGCGGGAAACACCTCGACACGGCCAGGGAGCAGATTTCCCAGCCCGGCGAGTACCTCTGCTACGAGGACGGCAGCGAGCTTCGCACCGTCGCGCTCACGCGCGAGTGGACCCGAATCGGCCGCAGCCTGGCCGCGGACCTGCGCTTCGACGACCCGACCGTCTCGCGTCGCCACGCGCTGATCGTGCGCCAGCCCGACGGCGTGCGGTTGCTCGACGACCGCAGCCTCAACGGCGTGTTCGTCAACGGCGCACGGATCGACGGCAGGGCACTTGTGGACGGCGACGAGATCATCATCGGCCGCTACCGGCTGCGCTTTCTGAGCGTCGCGGCGGACCCCGCCGCCACAGACGAGCGCACCGGGCCGGAGTCTGAGGCTCGCGCCGGCTGAGCCGATCGTCGAGCTCCGTTGGGGTCGCCGGACCCCAACGCACTGCCTGCGCGTAGTATCGCGCCAATGGCTCAGACGATCGCCGTGCTCTCCCAGAAGGGAGGCACCGGGAAGACGACCACCGTACGCACGCTCACCGACGTGCTGCGCCGCTGCGGGGTGCGCACGCTGGCCGTCGATCTGGACCCGCAGGGGAACCTGTCGGACTACTTCGACCTGCCGACCGACGTCGAGCCGACGGTCGCCGAGGTACTCTCGGGGCGCGCCAAGGCCGCCGAGGCGATCCACGAGGACATCATCCCGGCCAACCTGAGCCTCGCCGAGGCCGAGTTGATGCTCGGCGGCAAGATGGGCCGCGAGATGACGCTCAAGCGGGCGCTCGTGAAGGTCGCCGAGGACTACGACGTGATCCTGATCGACTGCCCACCTTCGCTCGGGCTGCTGACGATCAACGCGCTCGTGGCGGCCGACCGCGCGCTGATCACGGCCGAGGCCCAGTATTTCGCGCTGCAGGGCGTCGAGCAGGCGATGGAGGTCGTAGAGCTGGCCCGCGACAGTCTCAACCCGGATCTCGCGCTGCTCGGCGTGCTCCTCAACCTGGCCGACATCCGCACCGTGCACTCGCGCGAGGCACTCGCGTCACTGCAGGAGCGCTTCGGCGACGCGGTCTTCGCGACCGTGATCCGGGCATCGATCGCGTACGCCGAGTCGGCGGAGCGGGCGCGCTCGATCCTCGACCATCGGCCTGACCTCGGCACCGACTACATCGCGCTCGCCGACGAACTGATGGCGCGCCTGCCCGACATGGCGAAGGCCAGACGACAGCTCAAACAGCTGGCTCAGAGCTCGCCGACGTAGGCGCCCTGGGGTTCGAAGGACGCGCGCATCAGCGTCGCCCAGCCCTCGAGCTCGGGCGCGAGCGCCTCGGCCACGGCGCCGGTCTGCTCGTAGAAGCACCACACGAGCACCGTCGGGCCGGCGCCCGAGATCGTGGCACCGAGCGCGCCGAGCTCGCGCGCGCGCCCGGCGAGCTCGAACGAGCGAGGGAACAGGTGCGAGCGCCGCTGCTCGTGCAGACGGTCCTGCAGCCCGCGAGCGAGGATGTCCCAGTCGGCGCGTGCCAGCCCCAGCGTCAGGAGCGCACCGTGGGCGACGTTGAAGACCGCCTCCCCGATCGGCACCTCAGCCGGGAGCGCGGCGCGCGCTGCACGCGTGTGCACGGCCTGGGCGGGCACGACCGCGAGCGCCTCCAGGCCCGTCGGCGGCTCGATCCGCGTCGCCTGTCCGTCGGCGCAGATCACGAAGCCGCCGAACAGCGAGGCGGTGACGTTGTCCGGGTGGCCCTCCATCGCCGAGGCCTCGGCGAGCAGGTCGGCGTCGAGCTCGAACAGGTGATCGGCCGCCATCATCCCCGCGACGATCGCGGCCGCGCTCGATCCGAGCCCCCCCGAGAGCGGTATCTCCGAGCGGATCCGAAACGTGAACCCGTCGGCAGGATGGAGGCGCTCGAAGGCCCTCACGCAGAGATTCTCGCGACCCCTGGCAACCGCGAGCTCGGTCTCCACGGCGAACTCGCCCGTCTCGATCACCTCGAGCTCCAGCCTCGGCGAGAGCGCGGCGGCCATGCAGTCGAAGCCTGGGCCGAGGTTCGCCGAGGAGGCGGGCACCCGCACGACCCTCCTACGGATCACCCAGCACCGCTTCCTCGATCGCCGCTGTCTCGGCCACGCACTGGATGACCCGGCCGTCGTTGTTGGCGATCGCCGTCTCGGGGTCCTTGAGCCCGCGGCCCGTCAGCACGCAGACGATCTGCTCGGCGCCGTCGGCGCCGTACTTGAGCAGGCCGGCGACCGACGCTGCCGAGGCCGGCTCGCAGAACATGCCTTCTTTGGAGGCCAGCAGGCGGTAGGCGTCGAGGATCTCCCTGTCGCTGACGACCCGGATGGCGCCGCGCGAGTCGGTCGCGGCGGCCATCGCGTCCTCCCAGCGCACCGGGTTGCCGATGCGAATCGCGCTGGCGACCGTTTCGGGGTGCTCGATGACGCGCCCCTCGACCAGCGGCGCGGCGCCCTCGGCTTGAAAGCCGAACATCTTCGGCGCCGCCCCCATCTCGCGAAAGCCGCGCCAGTAGGAGGTGATGTTGCCGGCGTTGCCGACCGGGATGCAGAGCGCTTCGCAGCCCCCGTCCAGGCCCTCGTGGATCTCGAAGGCAGCCGTCTTCTGGCCTTCGATGCGGAACTCGTTGACCGAGTTGACGAGCGCGATCGGGTGCGTCTCGACGAGCTCGCGCACGAGCGTCAGCGCCTGGTCGAAGTTGCCCTTCAGCGAGATCACTCGCGCGCCGTGGACGAGTGTCTGGGCCATCTTGCCCTGGGCGATCTTGCCCTCGGGCACGATCACCGCACAGGTGATCCCGGCCCGCGCTGCATACGCGGCCGAGCTCGCAGCGGTATTGCCCGTCGAGGCGCAGATCACGGCCTTGGCCCCATCGCGCACGGCGGCCGAGACCGCGCAGGTCATGCCGCGATCCTTGAACGAGCCCGTCGGGTTTGCGCCCTCGAGCTTCAAGCGGACGGTCGCGCCGACGAGCTCCGAGAGGACCGGTGCGCGCAACAGCGGCGTCGAGCCCTCCTGCAAGCTGACGAGGGGATCGCCGGGCTCAAACGGCAGACGCTCGCGATAGCGCTCGATCAGCGGCACGTGGGCGCCTGTCGGCGGGATGCCCTCGACCCTTGGAACCTTGATGGTGGCCTCGTTCATACGAACTCCTCTTCGATCACGCGGATGGTCCTCGGCGTGGAGCGTACGAAGTCGAACTCGCCGACGCGGGCGATCGCCGCACTCATGCTCGACTCGAGCACCGGATGGGTGACCATCACCAGGCGAGCGCTCTCGCCGAGGCCCCGCTGGACGACCGACTTGATCGAGACGTCGTGCTCGCCGAGCACCTTCGTGACCTGCGCGAGCACGCCTGGGCGGTCGGCGACGTCGAGGTGCAGATAGAAGGCGTTCTCGACGTCCTCCACGAGCGGAAGTGGGAGCGGCGGCGCAGGCGGGCGGGCCCCGCCGGTCATCACGCTGACGACGTCGCCGAGCACGGCGCTCGCGGTCTGCAGCCCGCCGGCCCCGGGGCCCGAGAGCGTGATCTCTGTGATCGTCTCGGACTCGACGGTGACGGCGTTGAAGGAGCCCGACACCGCAGCCAGCGGATGGCCCGAGTAGAGGAACGTCGGGTACACGCTGATCGAGAGCCCGCCGTGGCGGCGCTCGGCCGTGCCGATCAGCTTCAGGCCGAGACCGAGCTCGCGCGCGTACTGCAGGTCGTTGCTGTGCAGGTGCTCGATGCCCTCGTAGCGGACGTCGTTCAGGTGCACCGGACTGCCGAACGCCAGGCGGGCGAGTATCGCCATCTTGGCGGCCGCGTCGCGGCCGCTGACATCGTCGCTCGGATCGGCCTCGGCGTAGCCGCTGCGCTGCGCCTCGGCGAGCGCCTCCGCGTAGCTCGAGCCCTCCGTCATCTCCGTGAGGATGAAGTTGGTCGTGCCGTTGACGATCCCGTGGATGCGCTCGATCGGCGTGGCGGAGAGCGACTCCTCGAGCACGCGCACGACCGGTACCGTGCCGGCCACCGCCGCCTCGAAGCGCAACCTCACGTCGTGCTCGCGCGCGGTCTCATACAGCTCCTCGCCGTGCTGGGAGAGCAGCTGCTTGTTCGCCGTCACGACGTGCTTGCCCGCGCGCATCGCCTGCAGCAGATACTCACGCGCCGGCTCCAGGCCGCCCATCACCTCGACGATCAGGTCGGCCTCGGCGAGGATCTCCTCGAAGGCTCCGCGGGAGCGCGTGAGGACGCCGCTGACCACGGGCCTGCGCCCGTTGAAGCGCTCGATCTCGCCGGCCCGCTCGGCGAGCAGCTCGGCGAAGGCGCCCCCGACGGTCCCGTGTCCGAGCAGCCCAACCCTGAATGGCACCCGCCCGCCCGCTCGATCATCGGCCATCGCGCGGCCCGCCTCTCCTAGACGACATCGCGCGCGGTCAGATCCTCGAAGCTGTCGCGCCTGAGAACCAGGCGGGCGTCGCCGTCCTTGCAGAAGATCACCGGCGGGCGCGGCACGCCGTTGTAGTTGTTCGACATCGCGAAGCCGTAGGCGCCCGTCGCCGGGGTCGCGATGATGTCGCCCGGGCGCGGGTCGGCGAGTCGCGCATGTCTGACGATCACATCGCCGGACTCGCAGTGCTTGCCCGCGAGCACGCAGGCCGTCGAGCCGCCGAAGCGGTCGGCGACCTCGGCTTCGTAGCGCGCTCCGTAGAGCATCGGGCGCAGGTTGTCGGACATGCCGCCGTCGACCGCCACCCAGCGCGAGACGTTCTGCTTGACGCTCTCGACCGTGTAGAGCGTCACCGCGGCGTTCGCGCACAGCGCCCGGCCCGGCTCGATCAACAGGCGTGTGTCCGGCCCGATCCCGTGGGCGTGTGCCGCGTCGATGACCGCGCTCGTGTAGTCCTCGATCGAGGGCGGCGCGTCCTGGTCGGCCGTGTACTGGACGCCGAGGCCGCCGCCGAGGTCCCAGGTGGAGAACCGGCCGAGCTTGGACAGCTCGGCGGTAGCACGTCGAAATGGATCGAGTGTCAGCAGCTGCGAGCCGATGTGCGCGTGCAGCCCTTCGAGCGCGAGACCCTCTACAGCCTGGATACGGGCGACAGCCTCGCCGGCGGCGTCGAACGCGAAGCCGAACTTGGAGTCCGCCTGCCCCGTGGAGATCCTCTCGTGCGTCTCCCCCTTCACGTCCGGTGTCACACGGATGAGCACCGGCTGCGGTCCGTGAGCACCCAACGCACCGTCGGCGATCAGGCTCTCCAGGCGGTCGATCTCGTCGAAGTTGTCGACGACGATCAGCCCGACGCGGTGACGCAGAGCCATGCTCAGCTCGGACTCGGACTTGGCGTTGCCGTGCATCACGATCCGCTCGGGCGAGAAGCCCGCGCCGAGCGCGAGGTGGAGCTCACCGCCGGACGCCGCGTCGCACCACAGCCCCTCCGCCGCGAACGTCCGCAGGACCGCTGTGCAGGGAAACGCCTTGGATGCGAAGACGACGTGGAAGTCTCGATGCCCAGCGGCTCTTCCCTCCTCGACGAAGGCACGGGCTCTCGCTCGCAGGTCGTCCTCTGCGACGACGTACGCGGGCGTTCCGAACTCGGCCGCAAGCTCGATCGTGTCGCAGCCGCCGACCTCCAGCCGACCGAGCTCGTTCAGGCGGCTGGCGAGCGGGAAGGCGCTGGAGAGGGTCGTGCCGGTGGCCATGACCTCTGATTATCGCGTGCCGGCTGTGGTGCTGCTCAGGCGGGGCTCGCACGCAGCGCCGCGGTTCCGCCCCGGCGCACCAGCACGGCGATCCACAGCAACCCGATCGCGCAAAGTCCCACGCTCTCGAGCTGCGGCGCGGTGAGACCGGCGAACACCTCGCTGTTGCGCCGGATGAACTCCACCAGGAAGCGCTCGAGGCCGCTGCCGAGCAAATAGAGCGCGAAGATCACACCTGGTTTGACGCGGTCGCGCAGCTGCCACAGCCCATACGCGAGCAGACACATCGCGAGCGTCTCGTAGATCGGCGTAGGCTGCACGCGCACCCCGGCCGGCGTCGGCACCGTGCCGTGCGGATAGCCCATCGCCCACGGCAGGCTCGAGCGAATCCCGTAGTCGCCGTCGCCGGACACCTGGCAGCCGATTCGCCCGATCGCATAGCCGAGCGCCAGCGCGGTCGCGCACATGTCGAGCGTCCGCCATTCCAGGCACCGTCGCCAGCGCATCCAGCCGATCACGCCGATCGCACCGCCGATCGCACCGCCGTACCAGACCAGCCCCGAGCCCGAGAACACGCTCCCGAACAGGTCGTGCTTGACCTGGCTGTAGTTCTCGATCAGGTAGTACACGCGCGCACCGACGACCCCGCCGATCAGCGCCGCGAAGACGATCTCATAGGCCCAGTCGACCGGCCTGCCGAGCTCGCGGAGGCGACGGGCCACGACGGCTCCGCAGGCGAGGAACCCGAGCGCGAACATCACGCCGAAGGTCTTGATCGAGATGCCCAGCAGTTCGATTTCGGGCTTCATGGCGAGAACGTGAGAGGCATCGGACGCTCGCCGCACTTTAGGGCACCGCTACCTCCTTCTGCGACAATCCCCCGCAATGGCATCAAAACGTCCGAGCTTTGGCAAAGACACCGGCCTGCAGGCCAGGATGGTCCTCACGCTGTTCCTGCTCGGCCTCGTCTACGCGGTGTTCATCGGCGTGCTGTTCGCCGCCGGCGCCGGCGCCGGGATCATCATCGTGATCGCCGTCGTGATGCTCGTACTGCAGTTCACGACCTCCGACAAACTCGCGATGGCCACGATGGGCGTCAAGGAGGTCTCCCCAGCCGAGGAGCCCGAGTTGCACGGGATGATCGAGCGCCTCTGCGTCCAGGCCGATCTGCCCAAGCCGCGGGTCTGCGTGATGGAGACCTCGATGCCCAACGCCTTCGCGATGGGCCGCAGCAAGAAGTCGACGACCGTGTGCGCCACGCGGGGCATCCTCGACATCCTCACCCCACCGGAGCTCGAAGGCGTGATGGCCCACGAGCTCACCCACGTGATCAACCGCGACGTGATGGTGATGACGCTCGCGAGCTTCTTCGCGACGCTCGCCTCCACGATCGCCCAGTTCGCGCTCTTCTTCGGCGGCGGCTACGGCAGCGGCGAAGAGGAGGAGGACATCATGATCGTGGTGTTCGTCTCGGTCGCGGTGTACGCCATCTCGTTCGTCCTGCTGCGCGCGCTGTCGCGCTACCGCGAGTTCGCCGCCGACCGCGGCTCCGCTGTGCTCACGGGCCGACCGAGTGCGCTCGCCTCGGCGCTGCTGAAGATCAGCGGCACGATCGAGCGCGTGCCCAGCCAGGATCTGCGCAAGGCCGAAGGCATGAGCGCCTTCTTCATCATCCCCGCCCGCACGAAGAAGTCGCTGATGAACATCTTCGCCGACCACCCGCCGCTGGAGCAGCGCCTCGCCGCCCTCGAGCGGCTGGAGGCGCAGCTGCAGGGCACCGCCTGAGCACGTGGGCCTGCGCGACATCCTCACCGGTCGCCACGAGGTCAAGGGGCCGGCCCCCGATCGCCTGTTCGCGATCTCGACAGCCTACGTGACGCTGCAGGCCGAGTACCAGATCGAGCCGGTGGGAACCGCGGCAATCGTCTTTCAGGCGCTGGCCACGAGCGAGTTCGAAGCGACGCTCCGCGACATGGAAGAGGTCGTCACCGCCACCGGCGGCGAGAGCGGCACGAAGGTATCGACACAAGACGACAGCTACGGCTACCGCTGGATGGTGCTGCGCAACCCCGACGGCGCGCCGTCGGTCGAAGACCTCGCAGTCGGCATCAACGCCGTCTCGGGCTCGATCGAGACGGCCGGGCACGGCGAGCGCCTGCTGTGCGCCGTGTTCGCCTTCGTCGACGCCCGCAAACAGCGCATCTACTTCATCTACAACTACAAGCGCGGCTCGTGGTACCCGTTCGTGCCCGCCGGTGGGGGGGATTCGGCTCACCCGCAGGAGCGCTCCACCGAGCGCGAGCTGCAGATCAAGGCGCAGATGTCATCCGAGTTGCCACTCGAGCCGGAAATCGAGCGCTGGTTCCCGCTCTGGGGCATCCCGATCTGAGCTTGCGCACCCAGGCGGGCGGCCCGCTGGCCGCTGGCCGGTCGTGGGTGAGCGTTCCCCCAACAGCAGCCGTATAGCGATGGTAATACAGCGCCTCTGAGGTAAGGATCAGGGAGGGCGCCGACCGCCGACGCCCGACGCCGACGCCCGACGCCGACGCACGACGCCGACGCCGACGCCGAGCGTCGTGGGGCCCCGTCAGTCGGGAATCAGGCCCTCGCCGGTGAAGTCCTTGCCGGCCTCCTGAAAGGTGAGGTCCGACGGCGGGATGATCACGTCGGAGGTCTCGATGTCATCGTCGGCGACGGTCTCGCCGTGGGTGCGAACGTAGTCGAGCAGCGCCGCGAAGGCCTCGTGAAAGCCATCCTCCTCGCCGCCCTCGACGATCTTCACGACGTTGCTCTCGAGCTCGTTCAGCCGCTCGCGCCGGCCGTCCTCGAGCTTGTACTGCGCCTCGCCTGAAATGCGGACGATCATGCGTGCCCGCTCTCGCTCGGCTTGGCATCCTCGTCGCCGGCGGCGATCTGCGGGGCGGGCGCCGCTGAGCCCTGCCCGAGTTCGCTCTTCATCTTGCTGAGCTCGTCATCGACGGCGGGCTGGCTGGAGAGCTGCTTGAGCTGACGGTCGATGTCGTCTTCGCCAGATCCGAGCTGCGTGATGTCGTCGAACGTCCCAGCGGCTTCGAGCTCGGACACGGCGTCGGCGCGCGCGCGCATGTTTTCGGTCTTGTCGACCGCGCGCTGCATGGCGAGCCCGACATCGGCCATCTGCTCGCCGACGCCTGTGGCGGCCTCGGAGATCCGGACCTGAGCCTCGGCGGCGGAGTACTGCGCCTTGATGACCTCCTTCTTGGTCCGGAACGCTTCGATCTTCGCCCGCAGTTTCTGCTCTGAATCGGTCAGCTTTTGCTGCTGGGTCTCGAGTTCGGTGACCTGTCCGTCGAGCGACTGGAGCTCGGTCTGCGTGACGTTCTTGCGTTCGAGCGCGGTCCTCGCGAGGTCCTCCTGGCCGGCGGCGAGCGCCTGGCGCGCCTGCGTGTCGAGCTTGACGACGCTCTGTTGCAGCGAGCTCTCCTGCATCTGCAGGCGCTTCTTCGCCGTGACGACGTCGGCGATGCCCTTCTTCACGTTCTGCAGCTGTTCGGTCTGCTTCTGGTAGCTGTAGTCCAGCGTCTCGGCCGGGTCTTCAGCGCGGTCGAGCAGCTTCGAGACCTTCGCCTTTACGACAGTGGACATGCGCCCAGACAGGCCGGCCATCTGATCCTCCTATTGCGTTTCCACGGGGCGACCGAGGGATGCCTCGATCATCGTCTAGCAGCGTAGCCGACTGGTGAGCTGCTCAGTACCCGAGCGGGTGACGCACCGTGAAGCCGCGGTTGGCGGGACGCAGCGGACGCCACCGCGGGCCCTGCTGGTTGGTCGGGTCATCCGCGGCACTCGTGTCGAGCCGCAGACCGGCCACGGCCATGTAGGCGTGTTCGGGATTGGAGAAGATCGTGACCCAGCTTCCCAGCCCGTGCGAGCCCCAGGCCATGAATTCCGAGGAGTCCTCGGGCGTGCTGAGGAGGCTCGCGCCGTGTAGCGCGAAGGAGACCGTCCCCGAGCAGTCGTAGCCCGGCGAGCTGAAGGAGCCGTGCCCGCCGCCCCAGATGTAGGGCAGGCCGATGATCTGGTTGGCCTGCCAGATCATCTGCTGGACGGCCGCGGGGGCCGACATCGGCGCTGCGGCGAGACCGCTGACGTAGCGGGCGCGCGACCCGGGGACCAGCAGCTCGGGCTTGCTCGAAACGGTCACGCCGACTACCGCGCCGCCGGTGCTGGCGACCTGCCCGGCGGTCGCGATGGGCTGGTAGGGAATGACCTGTCCAGTGGCGGTCTTCTCGTAGACCGGGCCCGAGTAGGCCACGCTGGAAGAGTGCGATGTGACCGGCGCCGTGTGGATGTGGGGTGCGACGGCCGGTGCGCTGGTGGCGGTGGGGGCGCTTCCGGCGGAGGCGCCTCCGGGGCCGGCGGCGAGAGCGCTTGGTGCTCCGATCGCCGCTATGGCAGTGATGCACACGATCGTGCTTGGGGTACGAAGCCGCAAAACAACAACCTCTTTCGTCGGCCTGCGGGGTTAGCTGACGGGCTAGCGCTGAAAGAGACTGCGCTTCTCACGGTCCTACCGTGGGATTCGCCCCAACAACTTGGGTCCCCCGTTCCCTGACACCTGGTCAGAGACTCGGCATTCGCGGTGGAACGCTACCAAACTGCAATGACGCTTGCAGCGGTTGCAATGCGTTTCGCAGCTTTTCCCCTGCACATGCGGGCAATCCGTGGCGGTCGTTAGTGTCCCGCCCATGCGCGCTGCCCGGCTCCGACCGCTGCCTGCCGCGTGCGCGCTCGTGCTCGCGTGCTCGCTCGCCGCGTGCGGCAAGTCGGCACATGTGGCCACGCCGGCGGCGGCGGGGCAGGCGAAGAACCTCGCGCCGCTCGCCGCCCAGGGCG
>OLKX01000050.1_pt1 | contig 13371 bp, 17 predicted proteins | sample 1604201 | NCBI WGS metagenome assembly OLKX01 (sample SAMEA104055716, study PRJEB20765) | soil metagenome | biome: Arctic tundra; feature: Polygonal ground; material: soil | place: USA | collected 2011-09 | depth 0-0.5 m
GCCACGCGTGCCGAGCGCGACCGCCTGCCGAACGCGAGCAGGCGCGGCCCCGCGACGACCAGCGCGGCCAGCGCGAGCGGGACGATCAGCGCGGTGGCAACGCCGCCGAGGTTGTCGTGCACGAGCGGCACGGCGCTGAACGTGACTGCGACGAGCACGCCCAGCGCGAGCAGGTTGATGAGCGTCTGGGAGAAGACCGTCCCGGCGACGACAGGCAGCAGGCGTCGGCTGGGCCCGTCCAGCCGGCGCGTGAGCACGAAGACGCGGGTCGGCTCGCCGATGCGTCCGGGCAGGACCGCCGAGGCCATCACCCCGATCATCGTCGATCGGATTACCGGCGGCCACGCGATGGGGGTGTCCGGCAAAGCCGCCCTCAGCGTCTGATGCCAGGAGATCGATCGCAGCACGAGCGAGCAGCCCATCAGCACCAGCGCCAGCACGACCCATCCAGGCGTCGCCGTGATCAGCGCGTGACCGATGCGGCTGAAGTCCAGGCGCGAGAGCGTGAACACGACCAGCAGGGCCACCGGGATCACGGACACGATCAGCGCCACGCGCCTGCGACGGTTGCGCGCCGGCGGGGCCGGAGGCGGGATCGGCCGGTTCTCCGATGCTCCCATTCGGCGGGGTCTATCAGGTCGGCATCGCTTCGGCCGGATGCCCGCGCCGTTTCGGCGCCGAGAGCGACTCGCGCGCGGTGGCTCGCTATCCTGACCGGCGCAGCGATGAGGCCCGCTCCATAACAGCGGCTGGGGCCGCTGATGGCTTCTACGTCACCGTCACTCGAGCGTCAGTGAGGGCGTGTCGTGGAACGCGATCCAGTAGCTACAGCAACGCAGGGCGAGCAGGGACCGGCACAGTCGGGGCAGCGGTTCGACCGCGGCGAGCTGGTCGCGATCTTCCTTGGAGGGTTCATCGGCGCGCTTGCGCGCGCAGGCGTCACGCAGGCGCTGACGGTACGCGCGGGAGAGTGGCCGTGGGCGACTTTCGCCGTCAACATCGTGGCGGCCCTCCTGCTCGGCTACTTCGTCACCCATCTGCGCGAGCGCGCGCCGGCGTGGCACCGCCACAGCCGCTCGTTTCTCGCGGTCGGAGTGTGCGGCGCGCTGAGCACGTTCTCGACGATGATGCTCGAGTTGCTGAGGATGCTCGACGGCTCGCACTGGGTGCTCGCAACGGCATATGCGGGCGCGAGCGTGCTCGGCGGCATCCTCGCCGTGCGGCTCTCCGGCAGGTTGGTGGGCCGACCGAGGCTGATCGGATGAGCACGCTGCTGCTGTGGCTCGCGGTCGGCGTGCTCGGCGGTCTCGCCTCGATCGCTCGTTTCGCGCTCCACGAGCTCGTCTCGGCGGTCGCCGGGACGCGCCTGCCGCTGGGTACGCTGGCGGTCAACCTGAGTGGCTCGTTCGTGCTCGGCCTGCTCGTCGGGCTCGGTCTGCACGGCGACGGCTACCTGCTCGCCGGAACGGCCGTGCTCGGCTCCTACACGACCTTCTCGACGTGGATGGGCGAGTCCGAGCGTCTCGCCGAGGGGGGCACGCGCCGAGTGCTTGGCGCGAACCTCGCGCTCAGCCTGCTGCTTGGTGTCGCCGCGGTCGAGCTGGGGCGGGTGATCGCCGGCGGCTAGCGCGCGGGGGGCTCGGTCACGACGATGGGCTCCGCGCTCGCCGGCCGGTCGTCGCGGCGCAAACGCCACACGAGGTAGACGACCACGGCGATGTTGACGAGGATCGCGCCCACCTTCAGCACGCTCGCGCTTTTGGTCAACTCCCACACCTCTGGGATGAACAGCAGCGAGGTCGCGATCACGGTCAGCCACTCACCCCAGCGGCGGCGCGTCCACAGCCCGTATGCCTCTGCCGCCTCGAGGATCCCGTAGCCGATCGCGGCGACACCGAAGACGAGATCCTCGTTGGAGCTGATCTTGCTGATCTTGTCGATGATCTTCTGGACCCAGTTGCTTTTCGGATCCAGGCCGAGACGCTGGGCGAAGTGGGCGATTTCGCTCGCCCAGTTCGCATGCGGGTGGGTCACGAGCACAATGCCGACGGCGAGCAGCACGATCGCGCGAAACGCCCGCTCGGCTGCAATCCACGGGATCAGCCGATCCTGTCCCTTTGGCACCCTCGCGCTCTCGGCCATCGCGGCATCTTCCCCGCTGGGCCGGCGGGACGGCGCGCGGGAGTGGTCGCGGGTCTCGCGAATCTCGCGGACCGTGCGGGTTGTGCGGGCCGTGCGGGCCGTGCGGGCCGTGCGGGCCGTGCGTGTCCGTCGTCGGCCCCCGTCGTCACCGTCGTCGTGCCGATCGCGCCCCGGCCGAGCCGTCTGTCTCGAGGATGAGCTCTCCGGCCAATCTCTCTATTAAAATGCTGTATAGCCATGGTTATACGCGCGAGAACAAGACGACACACGAAGGGGTCCGGCGTGTGGGATCGCAGCCACAGAGCCGCAACGCCGCACCTGCTTCGCCGCGCGCGACGAGCTCGCTCTCAAGCCGGCGTCGGCGCGCGGTCTGGAAATCGCGGCGCCCACGGCTCGGGCTCGACGCGCAGCCCGTTGCTGAGGTAGGCGATCACGTGGTACCAACAGGCCGTGACGATCAACTCGACGATCTCACGCTCGCCGAAGTGGCCAGTGGCTCGGCGGCGCTGCCCGGCGGCATCCAACGCGTCAGCGCCGCCTCGACGCTGGGAGTGTACGGCGGTGCGAGCGGCGCGATCCGCGGCTCGGGGTCCGGCGAAACCATTAGGCTCCTCTCAATCGTGCTTCGCTTTTCACAGCATCCAACATATCGCTTCGCTTTCAGAAGCGCCGTGCCGTGACGTCGGCGGACGTGGGGGGCCCGAGCAGCGCGAGGCCGATCATGGCGCTGCTGGAGCTGCTCGGGCGGCGCTGGGCGCTGCGCGTGATCTGGGAGCTGCGCGACGGGCCGCTGCTGTTCCGCGGCCTGCAGCAGCGCTGCGAGGGGATGTCCTCCAGCGTGCTGAATCAGCGACTGCGGGAGCTGCGCGCGGCCGGGGTGCTCGAGCTTGGCGACGGTGGGTATCGCCTCACCGGGGAGGGCCGGCGGCTACTCGAGGCCTACCACCCGCTCCACGAATGGGCCGACCGCTGGGCCGCCCGTGTGGCCCGCGCTGCTCGGCCGGGCGGCACGTCGGGCGCCTAGATCTCCAGCAGCAGCGTCACAGGTCCGTCGCCGCAGAGCTCGACCGTCATATCAGCGCCGAACACGCCACCGAGGGCGCCTGCCTGGGCGCGGAAGCGCTCGTACAGCGGCTCGGCCTGCTCCGGTCTCGCAGCCCCCGTGAAGCTGGGGCGGTTGCCTCGGCGCGTATCGCCGTAGAGGGTGAACTGGCTGACGCACAGGATCTCGCGATCGCCGAGCGCCTCGTTCATGTGGCCGGCGTCGTCGGCGAAGATGCGCAGCGCGCGCACCTTGGCGGCAAGGCGATCGGCGACGTCGATGTCGTCCGCTGGACCCACCCCGAGCAGCACCAGCAGGCCTGGTCCGATCTCTGACACGAGCCGCCCGTCGACCCGCACGGCGGCCCGGCTGACCCTCTGTACGAGCGCGCGCATCGATCGCCGGAGTATGCCGTGCTCAGCGCGATGGGAGGCCGGCAGCGCTCCCGCGGCGTGAAGGCGCGCCCAGAGCCGCGCGCGGCGCTCGCACGCGGGCAGCCGCGCGCAGACGCATCACGCCGCGCAGGTCATCGCGCGGTGGGCTGTGAGATCTCGGTGCTCATGTCACGCATGTTCGGCGGTCGGACTGAGGGGCCCTCGCGCGTAGACCGAGAGCTCGCTGAGTGTCACCGAGGGAGGTGGCGCGATCACCTGGTGCGAGCCGTCGTCGAGCACGATCACGCCGCCGTCGCTGAGCCAGCGCGCCGCGGCTCCCGGCCCGCTGAGAAGCGCCGCCTTGGCTCTGACCTCCGCGATCACCGCACTGCTCGCCAGCGCGGTCGTCTGAACCACCCCCGTGAATGCGGCCCGGCAGGTGGAAGGGTCGAGCAGATGATGGGCCGGTAGCCCGTCGGTGTCGCGCCAGCTGCGTCGCCCGATGCCGCTGGTGGCGACACCGCCACTGCGCGAGTGCCACGTATGCAGCACGCTGCCGTCGAAGGGGCTCTCGACCTTGATCGGGCGTGTGACCGCGCCGTTGCCGCCAACTCGCAGGTCGCCGGCGCAGTTGACGGCATAGGCCGCGTGCCCGGCGAGCATCTCGGCGAGCACGTCGGCGAACAGGCCCTTCGCGATCCCGCCGCTGTCGAGCTTGACGCCCGGGGGTCGGGTGACCGCGCACTCCTCCAGGCTCACCTCTATGTCCTGCCAGCGGCCGCGGCGAGCTGGTCGTGCGGCGCTCCTCGCAGGGGCCAATTCAAGCGCCGAGGCGAGCGCAAGCGGATCGGCGATGTCGCGGTCATACCCCGCGTCCTCGATCTCCTCCACCAGCGTCGCGTCGACCAGCCCACCGCTCAGCGAGCCGGCCGCCACGACGGCATGGGCGAGCCGTGCCATCAGCGGGCTGACGGTGACGCGTCGGCGTGGGTCGCGGTTCAGGCGTGAGAGCTCGCTGTCGGGCTCGAAGCGCGAGAAGCGCTCGTGCCACTCGAGCAGGCTCTGCCTGGCCAGGGCGAGTGCCTGTTGCGCTGAGCGCTCTGGGCCGTCGCCCGCGACCAGCACCGAGCACGTCGAGCCGAAGCAGTCGAACGTAGCGATGTGCTCGCCGGCCACGGTCATGACTGCGAGGTGGTGACTGCCGACCCGCTCGATGCTTCGCTGCCCGAGCTGCTCGAGGAGCTCGAAGCTTCGCCGCTCGAGGATTCCGTGGCGCTCGATTCGCCGGCTTCGCTCGCCGCGCTTTCCGCGGCGGCTGTGCGCCGTGTGGCGTTGGCCGTCAACGCGGGGTCGTGCCCGGAGGCGAGCTGGACGTATACGGCGAGGAACGCGGCGACGAAGAGGGCGGCCGCGCCCGTCGCGACCGAGCGCCGGATGCGACGCGCGCGGCGGCGCATCGCCTCACGGCGGCTGCTTGCGAGCTCGCGCGCGCCGAGCTGGTCGGTCGGGCGTCGTCGGCGATGTGGCTGCGATGCGGTGTCGTGAGGCTTCATTTTGACTCCCGTCTAGGTTGCTGGTTGCTTGTGAACGGAGTCTCGGTCACGCGTGTCGGAGTTCCGTGCATGGAGTCTGGGAGGTTCCTGAGCTCGCGATCACGATCCCGGGGGCTCATCGTGCGCCCTGCAGTCGTCGCGCGCGCGGCGGGCTGAGGTGGCGGCTGACGAGCAGCGCGAGCGCGGGTAGCACCACCACGGCGGTCATCGCGAGGAACCACGTCTGGCCGGCGTCGGTGCCCTCGCCGAGCGAGTGCACGATGCCGAGCACCCACGCGAGCGCGGTAAAGCGGTGCAACTTGCGCCAGCGCTGCACACCGATCTTGGTCCTTGCGTAGTAGGAGAGGCCGAGGATGAGCAGCGCCCAGAACGCGACGATCCCGGTGCTCGTCCAGAGCGTCTTGTAGCCGCTCAAGAACGGCACGGCGACGTCGGCGAGGCTCAGGTGAAGGAAGCCGTCGCCGATCAGCGTCAGCCCGTGGACGGCGAGGGCGGCCAGCGTTGCCAGCGACAGCGCCTCGTGCGTGACCCGCAGATCGGCGCCGCGGCGCTTGATCAGGCGCCCGCCCATCAGCAGGCCGACCGACACCGAGATGCTGGAGAGGATCAGCGCGGCGATTCCGGCGGCTCGGCTGGTTATCCAGAACAGGTGCGGCCCGGTGGCCGTGGCGAGGAGGTTCGTTTGAGTGAGCATGTGTTCATCCAACAAGGCGAAGCTGTGAGCCGGCTGTGGAGGAGCTGTGGACTGTCTGAGCCTCTTGCGGTAGCCCGGGGCGCCGAGGAGCGGCGCGCTAGAGAGTGACACCCGCCTGGCGCAGGAAGCCCTTCACGGCGCTGCTGGGGATCGCGAACCCGACGCCGCTGGAGCCGCCCTGGCCGCTGGAGGTGCTCGACCCGGAGATGATCTGCGAGTTCACGCCGATTACCTGACCAGAGCCGTTGATCAGGGGGCCGCCGGAGTTGCCCGGATTGAGCGCCGCGTCAGTCTGGATCACGTGGTTGATCGCGTTTCCGGCCGGCGAGGAGATCCGGCGGTTGAGCGCGGAGACCACGCCGGTCGTGAGCGTCCAGTTCAGGCCGAAGGGGTTGCCGATCGCGTATGCGCCGTCGCCGACCTCGGTTGTCGCCGAGTTGCCGAGCATGAGCGGGTGGAGCGTCAGTCCGGACGGATCGATCTTCAGCACGGCGAGATCGCGGGCGCGGTCGGAGGCGACGAGCGTCGCGCTGCGTGTGCGCCCGGCTTCGCCGTCGAGTGAGACCGTGATCGAGCTGGCCCCGTCGACGACGTGCTCGTTCGTGACGATCATCCCGGTGGCGCTGACGACGATGCCAGCGCCTGTGTCGGTCTTCGCTGCGGCGGCTTCGCCGAACGGCGTGGACGACGATGCCGATGCGCCGGCCGTGCCGCTGCTCGTCGCGCGGATCGAGACCACGCCCGGGGCGTCGCGTTCGTAGATCTCGCGCGGGGTGAGCGAGCCGGTGCTCGTCGTGTCGGAGGCGAACGCGGTGGTCCCGCCGCCGCGCACGACCACGCTCGTGCGCGGCGCGGCGAACGGGTGGGCGAGCAGGATGGCCGCGACGGCCGCGAGGCCGCCGATCACGGCGGAGAGGAATGCGACTGTCTTTGCGTGGCGCATGAGCGGCCTCCGGATGGGGATGGGGCTACAGCCTGACCGGCGCCGCTGAAGTGGTTGTAACCGGTGACTAAGGCGTTGCTAAGAGCTCACCGGGCGACGCCTGGGCATCGCGGGGAGCGGGGTTGGAGCTCAGACGACCGCCGGCGGAGCCGGCTCCGTCGAGGGGCGCGGCGGCACCGGCGAGCGGGGTAGGCAGACCACGAACGCGGCGCCGCCACCGGGCGCATCCTCGGCCCTGATGCGGCCGCCGTGCGCCTCGACGACACCATCGACGATCGCCAGGCCCAATCCGGCGCCTGCCTTGCCGCGCTCGCGCCCGCCCTCGGCTCGCCAGAAGCGTCCGAAGAGCTTCTCGCGAGCGGCGCTGGGCAGTCCCGGTCCGTGGTCGGTCACGGTCACGGTCACGGTCTCCCCGTCCTGTTGCACGGTCACCTCGATCGGTGTCGCGGGAGGTGTGTGGACGAGTGCGTTGCGCATCAGGTTTGCGAGCACCTGGCGCAGCTGGTCGGCGTCGCCTGAGACGATCGCTTGCCCGGGCGCCTCCAGGCTGATGCGGCGCTCGGGCGCGGTCGCGCCCGCGTCGTGCACTGCGTCATGGGCGAGCGCGGCGAGGTCGACGGGGCCGCGCTTGAGCTCGGGCTCCTCGTCGAGGCGAGCCAGAGTGAGGAGATCCTCGACGAGCACGCCCATGCGCTTGGACTCCTCCTCGATCCGTCGCATTGCCATCTCGGTGCCGCCTGCGTCGGCTGTCGCGCCCATCCTGAACAGCTCGGCGTAGCCGCGGATCGAGGCGAGCGGCGTGCGCAGCTCGTGCGAGGCGTCGGCGAGGAACTGGCGCAGGCGGTCTTCGCTCGCCTGGCGCGCGGCAAACGCCTGCTCGAGACGGTCGAGCATCGCGTTGAGCGCGAGGCCGAGACGTCCGACCTCGGTTCTGGAGGTCGCTGGGGTGACGCGGTGCGAGAGCTCCCCGGCGGCGATCGCGCCGGCCGTGACCTCCATGCGGCTGAGCGGGCGCAAACCGAGACGTACGAGCTGCAGCCCGCAGATCGCGAGCGCCACGAGCACACCGGCGATCACGAGGCCCTCGACGAGCAAGAGGCGGCTGAGCGTCTGTTTGACTTCGCTCAGCGGCACCGCCACCACGGTCGTGTTGACGTCCTCGGGATCGCGGCTGGCATAGATGCGGTAGCGCAGACCGGAGGATCCGCTGGAGCCGACGGTCATCAGGGTGTCCAGCTTGAGGTGAGCCGGGATGAGCGGTTCGGCCGGTGTGGTCTGGTTATAGGTGATGAGGATTTTGCCGAGCACGCGACCGCAGGCGTCGCGGCGCTGGCCGAAGGTGCCGGGGGGAAGGTTGGGCCCGGGGCCGCCGCGGCTGGGGCCACCCCGGTTGGGATCCGAGGTGCGCGACGCTTCACCGGCGCACTTTTCCGCGTCAGGGGTCTTGAACCCCTGGTTGTCGAGCACTTGCGAAACCGCAGGGGAGGCCTGGCGGACCTCCTGGTTGAGGCGGTCTTCCAGGAAGGAACTCTGCTCGGTATAGGTGACGGCTGCGAGCGCCAGCAGCCCGGCGGCTGAGAGCAGCAGAACGCTCGCGAGCAGCCTTGCCCGCAGCGAGCGCATCAGGACCGCGGGGCCTGTAGGGCGTAGCCGACCCCGCGGACCGTCTTGATCAACGACGGCCCGTGGGCGTCGAGCTTCTTGCGTAGATAGCTGATGTAGGTCTCCAGCACGCGGCCGTCACCGCCGAAGTCGTAGTTCCACACGTGGTCGAGCAGCTGGGCGCGCGTCATTACGCGGCGAGGGTTGAGCATCAGGTAGCGCAGCAGGCGGTATTCGGTCGCCGTCAGCTCGATCGGCTCGCCGGCTCGGGCCACCTCACGCGACTCCTCGTCGAGCTCGAGATCCTCGAACACCAGGCGCCCGGACTCGGGCGCCGCCTGGCCTGTGCGTCTGAGGATCGTCCTGATCCGCGCGACGAGCTCCTCGAGGCTGAACGGCTTGGTCATGTAGTCGTCACCGCCCCCGCTGAGCCCGCGAATCTTGTCCTCGGTCGCGTCGCGGGCTGTGAGGAAGATGATCGGGACACCCGTGCGCTGAGCACCGAGACGGGCAGCGACGTCGAAGCCCTCCATGTCCGGGAGCATCACGTCGAGCACCATCAGATGCGGTTTGAAGCTCGTTACCGCGGCCAGCGCGTCGCGTCCGGTGGTGGCGGTCTTGACGGTGAAGCCCTGGAACCGCAGGGCCATGCTGAGCACCTCCACGAGGTTCGGCTCGTCGTCGACGACGAGCACCCGCGAGGCGGATGGATCGCCGGTCATCGCGTTGCGTCTGTGGGGTCGTGAGCGGACATGGCTGCCTTCCGGTGGCTCGACGTGGGGGCAGAGCCTCGCTGCTCCGCGTCAGAGTATGCCCTGAGAAAGCTGAGAGCCTGCTGAGAGATCGAGCGGCGCCGGTCGCTCCGGTCGTGCCTCTAGGACGGCTGGAGGCGAAGGTCGAATTCCATCGTCGCCTTTTCGGTCACGTTGACGAAGCCGTCGATACTCGGGGCGCTCATGCCGAAAGTGCCCCACGGGAAGCTGAGCGCGCCGACAGCGGACAGAGTGGAGCCGACGAGGCTGAATTCGACGGGAATCGTCTCGCTGCGCGAGACGCCGTGAATCTCGAACGTGCCGGTCACCGGAGTGTGTGCGACGTGGCCCTCGACGGCGCTGGCCGTCAACGTCACAGGCCGGGAGAGGGTGAACGTCGCGGAGGGGTAACGGTCGCTTTCCAGCCCGATCGAGTGAATTTTTTCATCCCGCATCGACTTGTCGCTCTTGAGCGTGTTGACGGCGACGGTGAAAGACGCGGTCTCGATCGTGACGCTGGAGCCAACGCGCGTGACGGTCGCCTCCCCGGTGATCTGCGAGGTGCGTCCCACGGCGTCGTCTCCCTCGATTGTCGTGGCCACCGGCGCGGCGCGCGGGCGGCCCCCATCACAGCCCGGCGAGCTGAACCGCGGCTCATCGGACTCTAAGAGCGATGTCAGCCTCGCGGGCGCCGCATATCGGTCAGCTCGCCCGCGCCGGCGAGTCACTACATTCAAACCGCATGGGCGGCGTGGTCCCTCACCATTCAAGCGGCGGCGACCGCGTCCTGCTGGTCGAGGACGAGGAGTCGATCTCGCGGCCGTTCTCGAGCGCGCTGACCCGCGAGGGCTTCATCGCGACGGTCGCGGCCAGCGTGGCCGAGGCACGCGCCGCGATCGAGCGAGAGGAGCCCGACATCGTGCTCCTCGACCTGATGCTGCCCGACGGCGACGGGCGCGAGCTGGCTCGCGAGCTGCGGGCCCGCTCGCAGGTTCCGATCATCATGCTGACCGCCCGCGCGAGCGAGATCGATCGCGTCGTCGGGCTCGAGCTGGGCGCCGACGACTATGTCGTGAAGCCCTTCGGCGCGGCCGAGGTGATCGCGCGCATTCGCGCCGTGCTGCGCCGCAGCCGTCAACGCGAGCCCGCCGGCCGCGTGACCGTCGGGGATGTGGTGATCGACGTTGCCGCGCGCCAGGCGTGGCTCGGAGGCGCGGAGCTCGCGCTGACGCGCAAGGAGTTCGACCTCCTCGCCCGCCTCGCTCGCGAGCCCGGTCAGGTCGTCACACGGGAGGATCTGATGAGCGACGTCTGGGATGAGAACTGGTTTGGTTCGACGAAGACGCTCGACGTCCACATGACGGCCCTGCGACGCAAGCTGGGCGAGGATTCGGCCGCGCCGAGGCACATCCAGACCGTGCGGGGCGTCGGTTTCCGCTTCGTCGCCGCGCCGGAGGTCTGAGCCGTAAGCCTGCGCACCCGCCTGCTGCTCTCGCTTGCCTACGTGCTCGTGCTGGCGGTCGTCTCGCTGGGCGTTCCGCTCGCGCTGAGCCTGCGCGACCGCGTCAACGCCGAGGTGCATTCCCAGGCGCTGAGCCAGGCGGACGTGGTCGCCGCGACGTCGGCCGACCTGTTGATCCCGCCGAGCACGAACGAGCTCGAAAAGCTCGCGCACTCGAGCGGGGACTCGGTCCGTGGCCGGGTCCTGATCGTCAACAGCGGCGGACAGGTGCTCGCCGACAGCACGGGCCCCTCGACGCGGGGTAGCAGCTACCTGTCGCGCCCCGAGATCGCCTCGGCGCTGCGAGGGCATTCCGTGCAGACACAGCGGACCAGCCACACGCTGGGCGAGAACATCCTCGCCACGGCGGTGCCGGTGCTGCGCCGCGGGAGCACGATCGGCGCGGTCCGCATCACTCAGAGCGTGGCGGCGGTTCAGCATGCGGTGAGCAGCACCGTGACGAAGCTGATCCTCGTCGCGGGCACGGTTCTGCTGCTCGGACTGCTCGCCGGCGGGGTGATCGCGAGGCAGGTTGCCCTGCCGATCACGCGCCTGGAGAGCGCGGCGCGGCGCATCGCCGGAGGGGACCTCTCGGCGCGGGCGATTGTCGAGGGGAGCTCCGAGCAGCGCTCGCTGGGTACATCCTTCAACGAGATGGCCGACCGCAACCAAAGGCTGATCGGCGCTCAGCGCGAGTTCATCGCCGATGCCTCTCACCAGCTGCGCACGCCGCTGACAGCGCTGCGGCTCCGCCTGGAGGAGGCGGGCGCGGTGGGCGCGCGTCCCGAGGTGGAGGTCGAGCTGGAGGCGGGCATCTCCGAGGTGGACAGGCTCGCCGCGATCGTCGACGAGCTGCTGGTGCTCAGCCGCGCGGAGGATCGCGAGCTCGAGGGAGAGCGGATCGAGCTCGCCGATGCGGTCGCACGCGCCGCGGCGCGCTGGAGCGCTGCCGCGGATGCTCGCGGGATCACGCTCGAGCAGGTGGCCGGCGGCGCCGGGACCGCCTGGTGCGCGCGCGCCGATCTCGACCGTGCGCTGGATGTCCTGATCGAGAACGCCCTCAGCTACTCGCCGGCGGGCGGTGTCGTGACGCTCGTCGGCGGCGACGGTCGGATCGAGGTGCGCGATCGAGGCTACGGCCTGGCGCCCGGGGAGGAGGAGCTCGTGTTCGAGCGCTTCCATCGCGGCCGTGCCGGACGCGGCGGGCCGTCCGGGAGCGGGCTCGGTCTGGCGATCGCGAGGACGCTCGCCCGCGCGTGGCGCGGCGATGCTCGGCTGGCCAACCGACCGGGCGGCGGCGCGGTCGCGGTGCTCGAGTTCCCGGCGGCCGAGCGATGAGCGGTGCGCGCCGCTCACTCGTGGTCGCGCTCGTCGCGGTTCTCGGCATCGCGGTCGCCGCCGCGATCACGTGGGGCACCAGCCAGCTGGTGCGCCAGCGCATCGGCCTGGCATCCGAACCGCTGACGGCCGGCCGCCGCCTGCTCCCGAGCACGACCAGCACCCGCTCGCAGACGGCGCGCCGCACGACGCCGGCGCCGACGAGCGCCACCTCCACCCCTTCCCGAACTCAGCCGGCCCAGACGAGTACCGCCCCGGCCGTGGAATCGCCGTCGAGCAGCTCGCCGTCGCGGACGAGCACAACTGAAGCTCCGTCCGCCAACGCATCACAGCCGACAGCCGAAGAACGCCAGTCCTCCGGAAGCGGCTCGCGCGACGGCGGCGGCGATGCGAGCTCGCGCCCGCGCCGCGACGACTGAGTCGGCCGCAGCGAAGCAGCTACGCGGGCCGCGCGGGCGGGGGGGTGGGGCGGCGGGGCGCCCTGAGGGGGTCTGTGCGCAGAGCGTGGAGGGGCGTGTCGTGGCGGCGGCCGAGAACCTTTGCCAAGTCTTAACCCGGCCTTGGGCGGCCGCTGGACATCGAGAAGCGACAGTGACGGCACCCGACAGAGGAGTGCCTGATGCGACGCAAAGAGATGGTGACGGCAGGCGGTGTGACGCTCGCCGGACTGGGAGTGCTTGCCGGCATGGCGCTCGGCTCGGGCCAGACCGCTCCGAAGGTGGTCGCCCAGCGCACGCAGCCCGTTGAGGTGCGCACAGAGGTGATCCGCAAGACGGTCAACGTGTACCGTCGCGCGAAACCCCATCACGTGGCCGCAGCCGGCCCGGGCGGCGCGAAAGCGATCGCGGGCTCCGCAGGAGCCCCCAGCTCCGGATACTCGGCCTCCCTGGCGCCTCGAACTCGCACCAGCGGCGCGGGCGCCGGCGTCGGTGCGCCGAGCTCGTCGGCGGCACCCGTCGTGCGCACGAGTAGCAGCGGATCGAAATCGACCCCCGTATCGGGCTCGCGTGAAGGATCGGGCGGCCAGACCGTCAAGACGCGCAGCAGCGGCGCACCGGCCGGCGGTGGCAGCGGCACCTCGCGCACCGTCGCGACCAAATCCAGCGGCGGGCACGGCGACGGCGGCGGACACGATGACTGAGTCCAGGATCACCGCTGAGCCAAGCGGGCCGGCACCGGCCGCTCGCAGCGGCTCGGTGGCACAAAGGAAGCGCTCGCGCGAGCGTTCCGGGCACCCGCTGATGCGACCGTTCCCGCTTGTGGTGATGACGCTGGCGACGTTCTTGATCGTATTCGCGCTGCTGATGGCGCGCCTGAGCGCAGGCGCTGATCCCGCTCTGCGGGCCGGCGTCAGCGCAGGCGCAATCTCGCGCCCGGTCGGCGCCGCCGCCACCACGCTCACCACGCGTGCGAGCGGTGCCGGCGCGGCC
>OLKX01000281.1_pt1 | contig 13231 bp, 15 predicted proteins | sample 1604201 | NCBI WGS metagenome assembly OLKX01 (sample SAMEA104055716, study PRJEB20765) | soil metagenome | biome: Arctic tundra; feature: Polygonal ground; material: soil | place: USA | collected 2011-09 | depth 0-0.5 m
GAGCTCCGCCGACCGCACCCGCGGCGCCCACATCGCCCGCGGCTGCTCCGGCGACCCTGAGCGGAGCGCTGCGCTTGCTCGACTCGAGCCCGATCGCCGGCGTGCCGATCCTGATCCAGGCACGGGCGGTGGCAAAGAGGGGAGAACTCGTCCTCGAGCGGACCGTCGCCGAAGTCGCCACCGACGCTCAGGGCGCCTTCTCACTCCCGGCGAGCTTTGCGGCCCTGCCGCGGGGCACGGTGTGGGTGCGCGCGCTCTACGCCGGCCCGGCGGCGACTGGCGGCCCGGCCGTGACCGGCGCGACGATCTCCGAGCCGCTGCGCGTGACGCTCACGCCGCCCGTCAGCGCCCCGCCCGGAGCGCCTGCGCCCACCTCGTCAGCTCCTGCGCCTCTCGCGTCGTGAGCCCCTGCTCGGGCTCGGTGCGCACCAGCAGGGTCGCCGCCGCACGTTCCTCGGCCCAGGCGTGGCAGGCGTCGTTGAAGGCGTCGTCGATCCAGGCGAGCGGCCTGCCGGCTGCATATGTATCGATCGCCTCGAGCTTCCAGTGGGCGTTTGCGTGGCCCGGGGAGCGGGCAAAGCGCAGAAACGGCAGTGCTGCCGGCAATCCGAGCAGGTGGGGCAGATGTTCGTTCGCGCGCTCCTCCCAGCCGCTCGCCCAGACCAGTTCGAACAGCGGCGCCAGCGCAAGCAGGTGAGCGGCCGCGATGGACGAAAGGAAGTGGGGCATGCCGTCGATCGAATGGAACGTGCCCTCTCGCGGCCGCTCGCCCGCGACGCCCGTCAGCGGCGTGCCGAACAGTGAGATGACGCCGTCGATGTCGACCATCAGCAGTGGCCGGGCCTCGTCCGCGAGCTCTACCACCGGCGCCGAGGGCGTGCTGCGGGCTTCTACCGGCCCTGGTTGCTCTTTAGCTCGCATACAGGTTCAGACGGGTACTCTGCCGAAGACGGTCGATTCGCCTAGATCGCTGCCGCGGAGTAAAGCACCAGGTGCCCGCAGCCGATTGCCCAACCAGTCGGACACACCTTCATCATGACCCTTGACCTCGGCATACTCCTGGCCCTCGCGTGCGCTTTCGTGGCGAACCTGGGCTTCTTCTACAAGTACCGCGGCGCCAACTCGGTGCCGAAGGTGCAGGTCACGCACCCGGTTCGATCGGCCAGGAGCCTTTACTCCTCGAAGTGGTTCGCGCTCGGCATGCTGATCGCGACCGCCAGCTGGGGCCTGCACGTCGCCGCTCTGGCGCTCGCGCCGATGTCCGTGGTCCAGGTCTCGCTCGCCGCCGGCGTCGTGTTCATCGCGGTGATGGCCGAGCGCCTGTTCGGCTTCAACGTCGGGCGCCGCCAGTGGATCGGCCTCGTGCTGACCGCCGCCGGCCTCGTCCTGCTCGGCGTCACGCTCCCGTCGATGCACGGCTCGCACTCGCACTTCTCTGACGTGGCGATGATCTCCTTCGAGGCTGGCCTCTTCGGGCTCGGCGGGTTGCTCCTGATGGGCCCCCGCATGGGTGGCCGGGTCGAGCACCACGGCGTGATGCTCGGCGCCGCCTCTGGAATCCTCTTCGGCGTCTCCGACACCGCGATCAAGGCGCTCACCGGGATCACCGGCGCCCACGGGCTGCTCGGCCTGATCCTCAGCCCCTGGCTGATGGTCGCGGTGCTCGCCTCGGTCGTGGCCTTCTACGCCTCGGCCAGCGCCCTACAGGACGGCGAGGCGGTCCCCGTCATCGCCGTCACCGGCACGGCCGCCAACATCGCCGGCATCGCCGGCGGGATCGTCGTGTTCGGCGATCCGATGGCCGGAAGCACCCTGGGGATCATCCTCCAGGCACTCGCTTTCGTGCTCGTGATCGTCGCCTCGGCGATGATGCCCGCACCTGTGCGCGCCGCCGGCGTAGCTCAGACTGCCTAGCGCTGCTAGCATCTGCGCCCGATGCCCACCACCTCTCAACTCGTACGCAAGGGCCGCGTCACGCCGAAGAAGAAGCTCGCGACTCCCGGACTGAAGTCCGGCAAGGGTCGCAAGAAGAAGGTCGCCGCTCCGCAGCGGCGCGGCGTATGCACCCGCGTGTACACCACGACTCCGAAGAAGCCCAACTCCGCCCTGCGCAAGGTCGCCCGCGTGCGGATCTCCGGCTCGATCGAGGTCACGGCCTACATCCCCGGCGAGGGACACAACCTGCAGGAGCACTCCGTCGTGCTCGTCCGCGGTGGCCGAGTCAAGGATCTTCCGGGTGTCCGCTACAAGGTCGTTCGCGGCACGCTCGACGCCGCCGGTGTGAGCGATCGCAAAAAGGCCCGCTCGCAGTACGGCGTGAAGAAAAAATAGATGCCCCGCCGCGCACCTGCCCAGATCCGCCCCGTCGAGGCGGACGCCATACACCGCTCCAAACTCGTCCAGCAGGTCATCAACAAGGTGATGCTCGACGGTAAGAAGTCGACCGCCGAGCGGATCGTCTACGACGCCCTCGCGATCATCGCCGAGCGCAGCGACAAGAACCCCGTCGAGACGCTCGAAGCTGCGATCAAGTCGCTCACGCCCTCGCTCGAGGTTCGCTCGCGGCGCGTCGGCGGCGCCACCTACCAGGTGCCCGTCGAGGTGCCCACGCCGCGCGCCCGCACGCTCGCCGTCCGCTGGCTCGTCGAGTTCGCCCGCCAGCGGCGCGAGAAGACGATGGCCCAGCGCCTGGCAAACGAGCTGATGGATGCGGTGTCCCAGCAGGGCGGCGCCTACAAGCGCAAGGACGACATCTACCGCATGGCCCAGGCCAACAAGGCCTTCGCGCACTACCGCTGGTAGCTCGAGGGTCTCCGGCCGTCAGTGGCCCGTTTCGGTTGGCGTCCCGTTTGTGTGCGATTGCGCACACTTCCCTTGAAGAAGAAAGCTTCGGTACCTAACATTTAGGTACCGAATGTCTTCTCCCTCGACAGCGCAAGCATTGCCCGGCCAGGGCGCCGCCGACAAGATCGAGCCCTACGTGTGGAAGATCGCCGGCGTGGTGATCCTCGGCATGATCATGTCGATCCTCGACACGACGATCGTGAACGTCGCGCTGCGAACGCTCGGCCACGACCTGCACAGCTCGATCTCGCAGATCCAGTGGGTCGTCACCGGCTATCTGCTCTCGCTGGCCGCGGTCATCCCGGTGACCGGTTGGGCCGCGCGACGCTTTGGCGCCAAGCGCGTCTACATGACCTCGCTTGTGCTCTTCACAGCCGGCTCGGCGCTGTGCGCGGTTGCGAGCTCGACGACCTCGCTGGTGCTCTTTCGCGTGCTGCAGGGGGTCGGCGGCGGAATGATCATGCCGGTCGGACAGCTGATCATGGCCCAGGTGGCCGGTCCGCAGCGCATGGGGCGGGTGATGGGCATCGTCTCTATGCCCGCCATGCTGGCACCGATCCTCGGCCCGGTCGTCGGCGGCGCGATCCTCCAGAACCTGCACTGGTCGTGGATCTTCCTCGTCAACCTGCCCGTCGGGGCAATCGCCTTCGCGGCGGCGTGGAAGGTGATCCCGCAGACCGAGTCCGGCGAGGCGGGGCGCCTCGACGTGGTCGGCCTGGCGCTGCTCTCGACGGCATCGAGCGCGCTCGTGTACGGGCTCAGCCAGCTCGGCACCAACAGCAGCCTCACGGCGCCGATCGTGGTCCTGCCGACGCTCGCCGGGCTGGCCCTGGCCGGGATCTTCTGCTGGCACGCCCTGCACGTCGAGCGGCCGCTGCTCGACGTGCGCCTGTACGCCAACCGCGTGTTCGGAGCCGCCTCGCTGACGACCTTCGGGCTCGGCGCGGCGCTGTTCGGCGCGATGATCCTCGTGCCCTACTACTACCAGGAGGTCCGCCACGAGAGCGTCATCGCGACCGGCCTGCTGACCGGCCCACAGGGCCTCGGGATGCTCCTCGTGATGCCGCTGAGCGGACGTCTCAGCCAGCGCTTCGGCGGCGGGCGCGTTGCGATCTTCGGCGTGGCGGTGCTGTCGCTCGCGACGCTCCCGCTCGCCTTCGTCGGCACCGGCACCTCGATCGTCTCGATCTCCCTCGTGCTCGTGCTCCGTGGCATCGGCATCGGCTTCTCGTTCATGCCGGCGATGACCGCGGCGTTCGCCGCGCTGCGCCCCGACCAGCTCTCCGATGCGACGCCCCAGCTCAACGTGCTGCAGCGGATCGGCGGGGCGATCGGGACGGCGGTGCTCGCCGTCGTGCTCCAACGCGCCACCGGCCCGTCGCCCTCGCCCGCCCATCTCGCGGGTGCCTTCGACACCGCCTACTGGTGGTCGCTGGGGATCTGCTTGCTGTCCCTGATTCCCTGCGTGGTGCTGCTGCGCGCGGAGAACCCCCGCGCGCGCCTGAGTCGTGCCGCGAGCAACGCCGAGGCGGCCATCGAGCCGCTCGGGACGTGAGGGAGTGGGCATGAGCCCACGCACGCTTCCGCGCAAGGCGCACGCGGAGGACGAGAAGCCGGGCATCGAGCCCACAGCCGGCGTCGCGGCTCCGCTTGCGCGCGAGCAGCAGATGACCGAGCTCGGCGCGGCCTTCAGGGGCGTGTTTCGAAGTCTCAGTCGCCTGCGCGGGCGCGACACGCATCTCGCCGGTGGTGAGCTCAGCCACGCCCAGTTCGAGCTGCTGATCGAGTTGCACGAGCGCGGTGAGCTGCCCGCCGGCGAGCTCGCCGCGGCGGCCCGCCTGACCCCCGGGACGGTCACGCAGATGCTCGACCATCTCGCCGACTGCGGGCACGTCGAGCGTGTGCGCTCGGAGACCGACCGGCGCGTCGTCGTCTCGCGCCTCACGCCACAGGGGAGAGGCAAGATCGAGGCCAAGCGGGCGGCCTGGAAGGGCCGCTGGGACGAAGCGCTCGCCGACGTCGAGATCGACGAGCTGCGTGCCGCCACAGTGGTGCTCGAGCGCCTCGGCGCGATGGTCGAGGACGTCCCCGCTCAGGGCCCCTCCGAGGTGGTCAAAGAGGCCTCCGTGGGGCCCGCCGAAGCCGCTCAGAATTGACAATTGCTCTGCTATAGTCGGAGCCGCGTCGCGGGCGGACGCAGGCCCGCTTGTACGCCTCCCGCAGATGCGGCAATCAAGATGGAGACCTCGAGCAGATAACGACGCGAACCGGTCCACACAAGACCAGCAGCGCGCGTGGGCCCGAGGGGCCCATTTTTTTGTCCCGCACAGCCGCCCAGCCACGACCCTGGATGCCCACAGATGCCACGTAAGTTCTCACTCCAAAACACCCGCAACATCGGGATCATGGCTCACATCGACGCCGGTAAGACGACGACGACCGAGCGCATCCTCTACTACACCGGGCGCACGTACAAGATCGGCGAGGTCCACGAGGGCGCCGCGGTGATGGACTGGATGGAGCAGGAGCAGGAGCGCGGCATCACGATCACCTCGGCTGCCACGACGGCGCAGTGGAAGGACCACCGCATCAACATCATCGACACGCCGGGCCACGTCGACTTCACGGTCGAGGTCGAGCGCTCGCTGCGGGTCCTCGACGGCGCGATCGCGCTGTTCGACTCGGTCGCCGGCGTCGAGCCCCAGTCCGAGACAGTCTGGCGCCAGGCCGACAAGTACCACGTGCCGCGGATCGCTTACATCAACAAGATGGACCGCATCGGCGCCGACTTCGACATGGGCGTGCGCACGATGATCGACCGACTCGCCGCGCACCCCGTTCCGATCCAGCTGCCGATCGGCTCCGAGGGCGACTTCCTCGGCGTGATCGACCTCGTGGCGATGAAAGCGATCGTCTACAAGGACGAGATGGGCAAGGAACAGGAAGAGATCGACATTCCCGAGAACCTCGCCGAAGCGTCCGAGGCCGCGCGCGAGCACCTGCTCGAGGAGGTCTCCCACTACGACGACGAGCTGCTCGAGCTGCTGCTCGAGGAGGCCGAGATCCCGGAGGAGATCCTCAAGAACGCGATCCGCAAGGCGACGCTGTCGACCAAGCTGACGCCGGTGCTGTGCGGCTCGTCGTTCAAGAACAAGGGCGTGCAGCCGCTGCTGGACGCGGTCATCGACTATCTGCCCTCGCCACTGGACGTTCCGGCCGTGCTCGGCACCGAACTCATCAGGGGCGAGGAGGAGGAGCGCAAAGTCGAGCGTCACGCCGACGACTCCGAGCCGTTTGCCGCGCTCGCCTTCAAGATCGCAGCCGACCCCTACGTCGGCAAGCTCACCTACTTCCGTGTCTACTCCGGTCGTCTCGAGGCCGGCTCCAAGGTGCTCAACGTCGGCAGCGGCCGCACCGAGCGCATCGGGCGCATCCTGATGATGCACGCCAACGAGCGCGAGGAGGTCGACGAGGTCTACGCGGGCGACATCGCCGCGGCCGTCGGGATCAAGCAGGTGATCACCGGCGACACGCTGGCCGACCCCGCGCACCCGATCCACCTCGAGAACATCGTCTTCCCCGAGCCCGTCATCAAGGTCGCGGTCGAGCCCAAGACGAAGGTCGACCAGGAGAAGATGTCGGTCGCTCTCGGCCGCTTGGCGGAGGAGGACCCGACCTTCCAGGTGCGCACCAACGAGGAGACCGGCCAGACCGAGATCTCGGGCATGGGCGAGCTGCACCTCGAGGTCCTCGTCGACCGCATGAAGCGGGAGTTCGGCGTCGAGGCCAACGTGGGGCGTCCCCAGGTCTCCTACCGCGAGACCGTGCGCGGCACGGTCGAGAAGATCGAAGGCAAGTTCGTCCGCCAGACCGGTGGCTCGGGTCAGTTCGGCGTCGTCTTCATCAACCTCGAGCCGGCACCCGGCGAGGGCTTCGAGTTCATCAACAAGATCAAGGGCGGGAACATCCCCTCCGAATACATCCCCGCTGTCAAGAAGGGGATCGAAGAGGCGCTCGACAACGGCGTGAAGGCCGGCTACCCGATGGTCGACATGCGCGTCACGCTCGTCGATGGGAAGTACCACGACGTCGACTCGTCCGAAATCGCTTTCAAAGTGGCCGGCTCGCTCGCCTTCAAAGAGGCAGCGAGGCGCGCCAAGCCGGTCCTGCTCGAGCCGATCTTCGCGGTCGAGGTCGTCACGCCTGAGGACTTCCTCGGCAACGTCATCGGCGACCTCAGCAAGCGCCGCGGTCGCGTCGAGGGCCAGGAGCGTCGTGGCAACGCGCTCGTAGTCACGGCCAAAGTGCCGCTGAGCGAGATGTTCGGCTACGCGACCGATCTGCGCTCCGACACGCAGGGCCGGGCTACGTACACGATGCAGTTCGAGAACTACGAAGAGGTCCCTCCGAGCATCGCCGAGAAGATCGTCGAACAGCGAACGGGGGAGCCGGTCGCGGCGTAGTTCGGTCGCGCATCGGTCAGGCCGAAGTCGGCCCCGAGGCCCCCGGCAGCGAGCGCAGGTGGCAGGCAGCAGTCAATGAAGGCCGCAGTTAGATAGATTTCTGAGGTTCGCCTCCACAGAGGCGGACATACAAGTCGATACAGGAGCGAGCAAAAAGTGGCGAAGGAGAAGTTCGAGCGCGACAAGCCGCACGTCAACGTCGGGACCATCGGTCACATCGACCATGGCAAGACGACGCTGACCGCTGCCATCACGACGGTCCTGGCCGAGCACGGAGGAGCGGAAGCGCGCACCTTTGCGGAGATCGACAACGCACCCGAGGAGAAGGAACGCGGGATCACGATCGCCACGTCACACGTCGAGTACCAGACGGAGAACCGTCACTACGCGCACGTGGACTGCCCCGGTCACGCCGACTACGTGAAGAACATGATCACCGGCGCCGCGCAGATGGACGGCGCGATCCTCGTCGTCTCGGCGGCTGACGGCCCGATGCCTCAGACCCGTGAGCACATCCTGCTCGCCCGTCAGGTCGGCGTGCCCTACATCGTCGTGTTCCTCAACAAGGCCGACATGGTCGACGACGAGGAGCTCCTCGAGCTCGTCGAGGTCGAGGTGCGCGAGCTGCTCAGCGAATACGACTTCCCGGGCGATGACATCCCCTTCATCGTCGGCTCGGCACTCAAGGCACTCGAAGGCGACGAGGCCTACAAGGAGAAGATCCTCGAGCTCGCCGCCGCGCTTGACACCTACATCCCCGAGCCCGTCCGCGAGCTCGACAAGCCGTTCCTGATGCCGGTCGAGGATGTCTTCTCGATCACCGGTCGTGGCACGGTGGCCACGGGCCGCGTCGAGCAGGGCATCGTCAACACCGGTGACACGGTCGAGATCGTCGGCGTGCACGCGACCACCAGCACGGTCGTGACCGGCGTCGAGATGTTCCGCAAGATCCTCGACCAGGGTCAGGCGGGCGACAACGTCGGCTGCCTGCTGCGTGGAACCAAGCGCGAGGAGATCGAGCGCGGCCAGGTTCTCTGCAAGCCCGGCTCGATCACGCCGCACACCAAGTACAAGGCCGAGGTGTACGTGTTGAAGAAGGAGGAGGGTGGTCGTCACACCCCGTTCTTCACCGGCTACCGGCCGCAGTTCTACTTCCGTACAACTGACGTCACCGGCGTGGCCAAGCTGCCCGACGGCGTCGAGATGGTCATGCCCGGCGACAACGTCCAGATGGAGATCGAGCTGATCCAGCCGATCGCGATGGACCAGGGCCTGCGTTTCGCCATTCGAGAGGGTGGGCGCACGGTCGGCTCGGGCGTGGTCACGGAGATCATCGAGTAGCGCACGCGCGTCCAACTCCGAGCGCCGGAGGGCGACGCGCACATTCGCAGTCAGATACGACAAGTTCGGCCCCACCCACAGGTGTGGCGGCGGTGGGGTGGGTTCCACACTGGAATCCGCCCTCTCTCGCCGCTCGGGCGGTGGAGCAGGTGGGAGCACTCCCGCCGGACGTGACAGGCAGTGACGCAGTGCAGACGCGAGAAGTGCCCAGAAGAGACCGAGACAGACAACGAGAGCGCTAGAGAGATTCCCATGGCAGCTGCCAACCAAAACAAGATCCGCATCCGACTGAAGGCATACGACACCTCGGCCATCGAGTCGGCGGCAAAGGAGATCGTCGAGACCGCCACGCGCACCGGCGCGAGCGTCTCTGGCCCGGTGCCGCTGCCGACAGAGAAGAACGTCTACTGCGTGATCCGCTCGCCGTTCAAGGACAAGGACTCGCGCGAGCACTTCGAGATCCGCACGCACAAGCGCCTGATCGACATCCACCAGCCGACGCCCAAGACGGTCGACTCGCTCCAGCGCCTCGACCATCTCCCCGCCGGCGTCGACATCGAGATTCGTCTCGCCACCTGATCGATGTCCGCGATCCTCGCCAAGAAGCTCGGCATGACCCAGGTCTTCCAGACCGACGGACGCGTCGCGCGCGTGACCGTGCTCGAGGCCGGGCCTTGCCCCGTCACGGCGATCCGCACGCCTGAGCGCGACGGCTACGAAGCCGTCCAGCTGGCTTACGGCCTGACCAAGGAGAAGCACCTCACACGGCCCGAGCTCGGCCACCTGAAGAAGGCCGACGCGCCGCCGATGCGCACGCTCGTCGAGTTCCGCGACGAGGCCGGCGAGCTGCAGGTCGGCGAGACCGTCACCGTCGAGTCCTTCGAGGTGGGCGCCCGCGTGAAGATCTCCGGAACGTCCAAGGGCAAGGGCTTCCAGGGAACGATCAAGCGTCACAACTTTGCCAGCGGCCCGAAGTCGCACGGCTCGCACAACGTGCGCGCCCCCGGCTCGATCGGCGCCTCGGCCACTCCCTCGCGCGTCTTCAAGGGCATCCGCGGCCCGGGCCAGATGGGCAACAAGCGCGTCACCCAGAAGGGCATCGAGGTCATCCAGGTCGATCCCAAGCTCAACCTCCTGCTCGTCCGCGGCTCGGTTCCCGGGCCTTCCGGCAGCATCGTGGAGGTGCGCACCGATGCCTGAGGCTCCCGTGCTCGGCGCAACCAAGAAGGTCAAGCTCGACGACGCCGCCTTCGGCGGACGCTTCGTCGGCCCGCTCGTGCACCAGAGCGTGCGTGCCGAGCAGGCCGCCCGCCGCCGCGGCACCGCCGCCACCAAGACGCGCGGGATGGTCTCCGGCGGAGGCGCCAAGCCGTGGCGTCAGAAGGGCACAGGGCGCGCTCGCGCCGGCTCGACCCGCTCGCCGATCTGGACCGGCGGAGGCACCGTGTTCGGGCCCCAGCCACGCTCCTACACCTTCAAGGTCAACCGCAAGGAGCAGCGCGCCGCACTGCGCAGCGCGCTCTCGCTCCACGCCGAGCGCGGCTCGATCGGAATCCTCGACACGAGCGCGTTCAAAGCTCCGAAGACCAGCCAGGCGCTGGGGCTGCTCGAAGACTGGGGCCAGCCGCGCGGCACGCTGATCGTGCTGAACGCCGACGAGTCATCCGCGGCGCTCTCGTTCCGCAACATCGCGCGAGTCGCCGTGCTCACCGCCGAGAACGTCGGTGTCACAGACCTGCTCGGCGCCGCCTCGCTGATCGTCTCAGAAGCGGCACTCGACGCGCTCACCGCACGTACCGGCCAACCCCGCGCCAGCAGCGCACAGGAGAGCTCCTGATGGATCACACACAGGTCATCATCCGGCCGGTCGTCTCGGAGAAGAGCTACGTGCTCTCCGCCGCCGACCGCTACACCTTCCGCGTACACCAGGATGCGCACAAGACGCAGATCCGCCAGGCCGTCGAGGCGCTGTTCGAGGTCCACGTGGTCGAGGTCCGCACGATGAGCGTGAAGTCCAAGCCCAAGCGCAGGGGCAACTCGCGCGGGCGCACGCGCAGCTGGAAGAAGGCCATCGTGCAGGTGCGCGCCGGCGAGAGCATTCCGATCTTCCAGGGCCTGCAGGCCCTCGAGAGCTAGACCATGCCGGTACGCAAGCCAAAGCCGACCAGCCCGGGGATGCGGTTCGTCTCCTACCCGGACTTCGCCGAGATCACGAAGTCCAAGCCGGAGAAGTCGCTGATCGAAGGACTCAAGAAGAGCGGCGGTCGCAACTCGCTCGGTCGCAAGACCGCCCGCCACCGCGGCGGCGGAGCCAAGCGCGCCTACCGGCGCGTCGACTTCAAGCGCCGTAAGGATGGCGTTCCCGCGAAGGTCGCCGCGATCGAGTACGACCCCAACCGCTCCGCCTACATCGCGCTGCTGCACTACGTCGACGGCGAGAAGCGCTACATCCTCGCGCCGCAGCGGCTGACCGTCGGCATGACCGTCGCGTCCGGCGACGGCGCCGAGATCGCGGTCGGCAACTGCATGGAGCTCGCGCGGCTGCCCGTCGGCACCGTCGTTCACAACATCGAGCTCCAGCCCGGGCGCGGCGGCCAGATGGCCCGCTCGGCCGGCGCCTCGGCCCAGCTGATGGCCAAGGACGGCGAGATGGCCACGCTGCGGCTGCCCTCCGGCGAGATGCGCCTCGTTCGCGCGGAGTGTCGCGCGACCGTCGGCACGATCGGCAACGCCGAGCACCAGAACGTCAAGATCGGCAAGGCCGGGCGCAAGCGCCACATGGGCGTCCGTCCGCAGACGCGCGGCGTCGCGATGAACCCGGTCGACCACCCGCACGGAGGGGGCGAGGGCTCGACGACTGCGGGCCGGCACCCGGTGACGCCGTGGGGCGTGCCGACGCTCGGCTATCGCACCCGTAAAAAGAACAAGACTTCCACTCGATACATCGTGCGCGGACGCAGGCGCGGGAAGGGCAAGCAAAGATGAGTCGCTCGAGCAAGAAGGGACCGTGGGTCGAAGAGCGCCTGATGGCGCGCATCGAAGCGTTGAACGCTGAGAACAACAAAAAAATGCTCCGCACGTGGTCGCGCGCATCGACGATCTTCCCCGAGATGGTCGGCCACACGATCGCGGTTCACGACGGCAAGAAGCACGTGCCGGTCTTCATCAGCGAGTCGATGGTCGGGCACAAGCTCGGCGAGTTCGCGCCCACCCGCACCTTCCGCGGTCACGCGGGATCGGGCAAGGTCCGATGAGCGCAGAGGACGAGAAGCAGGACGCCGGCGAGACACCGGAGTCGGACAAAGCGGCCGCCAAAGCCGCGCCCGCGGCGAAAGCGGCGAAAGCCAAAGCCGCGGCGAAAGCACCGGCCGGCGAGCAGGCCGACGGCGAGCAGGCCGCGACCACGAAAAAAGCGGCTGCCAAAGAAGCCGCCAAACCGGCGGCCCAGAAAAAAGCTCCCGCGGCCAAAGAAGCCGCGAGCGAGAAAGCCGCCGAGAAAAAAGCCGAGCCGAAAGCTGCTTCGCGCAAAGGCGCCAAAGACGCCGCCAAAGCGCCTCGCCGTAGGATCGTCGCCGCGCACGCCCGTTACGTCCGCACCTCCGCCCGCAAGGCCCGCATGGTCTGCGGCCACATCCGCGGCAAGTCGGTTCAGGAGGCACGCGCTATCCTCGCCTTCACCCCTCGTGAGGTGGCGCGCGACTGGAGCAAGCTGCTCGAGTCAGCGGTGGCCAACGCCGAGAGCAACCACGAATTGCTCGAGGACGATCTGATCGTGCGTGAGGCCTACGCAGACGAAGGGCCGACGATCAAGCGTTTCAGGCCGCGCGCGATGGGGCGCGCAACCCCGATCCGCAAGCGCACGAGCCATCTGACGATCACGCTGACCCCGCGCCCAGAGCCCGGGACAAACAAGAGACACGGCTGAGAGACTGAGAAATGGGACAAAAGGTTCATCCAGAGGCTATGCGCGTGGGTTACATCCACGACTGGAAGTCCAACTGGTACAACGAGAAGCACTTCGCCGAGTATCTCGCCGAGGATGTGCGGGTACGCGAGCACATCATCAAGAAGCTCGCCCACGCAGGCCTCTCGGACATCACGATCCGCAAGGACGCCAACGAGCTCGAGGTCAACATCCACACTGCCCGCCCGGGCATCGTGATCGGCAAGTCGGGTACCGAAGTCGACGCGCTGCGCCGCGACCTGCACCGGCTGACCAAAAAGCAGATCAAGGTCAACATCCTCGAGATCAAGCGCCCCGAGCTCGACGCCAAGCTCGTCGCCCAGTCGATCGCCGAGCAGCTCCAGAACCGCGTGGCCTTCCGCCGCGCGATGAAGCGCGCGCTGACCAGCGCGATGCGCTCCGGTGCCAAGGGCGTGAAGGTCCAGGTCGCCGGCCGTCTCGGCGGCGCCGAGATGGCCCGCACCGAAAGCTACTCCGACGGACGCGTGCCGCTGCACACGATGCGCGCGGACATCGACTACGGCTTCTACGAGGCGCGCACGACGTTCGGACGGATCGGCGTCAAGTGCTGGGTCAACAAGGGCGAAATCATGCCCGAGGGCTACACCGGCGCCGACCT
>OLKX01000463.1_pt1 | contig 13061 bp, 9 predicted proteins | sample 1604201 | NCBI WGS metagenome assembly OLKX01 (sample SAMEA104055716, study PRJEB20765) | soil metagenome | biome: Arctic tundra; feature: Polygonal ground; material: soil | place: USA | collected 2011-09 | depth 0-0.5 m
GTCAACCACGACGCGCTACTGAAGTTCTCCTTCGCCCTGATCACCTGGCAACAAATGGGCGTCATGGAGTCTTTGCGATAGGCCCTAAGGCAAAACGCCACAGCCGGGGTGTCCGCGACTGGCCGAACCGGGTCAAATCGGATCTGGTAGAGCGGCGCTTCCAAAACAACGACGCGATCAAACGCACGCATACGACCAGTCCGGATTCGCTGGCTCGCGAGCGAAGCTGCGGAACGGACGGCGGTGGTCCAAGAGTCGGGCATCGCCGCGACCGTCGCCGACGCCTCCCCCAACGTCCGCGCCGCATCGCCGGCTGGCGCGAGCATCAGCAACAGACCGCGAAGCGCATCCCAGTGATCGCCGGGCTCGAGGAAGTCCGCGTAGATCCGTTCGTGAGAACCCCCGACCGCCGCCGCCTCTTTCTCCCACAACCACGCAAGCTTCCTCCCGCCCCAACAGAACGCGAGACCGTCCGAGCCTTCGTAAATGTCGAAGTGCAAGTCGAGATGCGCGGCCACAGAAGCCTTGAGTGCCTTCAGATGATCGGCGGCTGGCGGCTCACCAGCCCGTGCCACCGTCAGATGTTGCGTTTTGGCGGGCTTGCCCATCAAGCGCTTCATTTCGGCTTTGGTAGGCCCCCGACGGTGTCGCTTTCGTTTCATGGGTCACCTCTGGAAAGAGAAGGTTCAACGCCTTGTGGCGCGTCAGAACACCGATTCAATCTTCTCGCAACCATAGGACAGATAAACGCCCGTGCCCCCGGATCGCCTCGGATCGCTCGGGCGCTGCGTCGAGCTGGTCCACGCACCGCCGCCGACCTGATCACGTGGATCTCCCCGCTGGCGTTGTTTGGCAACCGCGCCCGCTACGGGTTCCCGCGCCCACCGTACGAGCGTGACGCGACGCCTGTACGCGCGTCGAGCGGCCGACGGGCCGAAGCGAACGCCGCTGCCGGCAACCCACACCGCGACTCAGCCCACAGGGATCCCCATGACCTCTTCGCGTCGACGCTCGCGTGCTCCTCACGAGCACCATCACGCATAGGCCACCCTGAGCTACTCGCCGCACACGCACGCGGCGACCCCACGCCAGCCCTCACCTGAAAAACGCGGACGAAGACCGAGGACTGAACGGTTACGGGTTTTAGCAAGATCCTCAGTCGCTGCTGAGATCCCACGGGGATCAAACGGGGATCAAACTTTCGGAGAAGTGCACGCGAACCGGTGGTCCCGGCCGCGTCGCAGGGTCGGCGAGGACGCGGGGGGGAGCGGCGATCGAGGGGGCATGTTCCGTGTCCGTGGCCCCCGCGCTCTGGTTGCTTTCGGCGCGCCAAATGGTTCTCCGGCAGCCACTCGCGCAGCGACGGCGCCATCAACACCAGCTGCTCACGATCACACTGAATGAAGTTCTGAGCCATGCCCAGACGTCTCATAACCAAGGCGGACAGACTAGGGTTTGCGAAACAGCCACGAGCGGGAGCGGGCGTGACCTCGCCGCCTGACTGGATTCTATGAATCCAGGCTCTCGGGGGGTGTCGCAATCACCTTGTAGCGACCGCTAGCTGAGCCGCGTAGTAGCTCGCGGAGGTGTGGCCCCGCGCCACGGCGGGGCAGGATGATCTCCAGTTCAATCGTGCCCGACGCGCGCTCCAAGATCCGGACGGGGCCGAGGTCGTCGAGCAGGTCGAGCATATTGCGGTTGGTAGCCAACATCAGCGCCGTGAAGCGGCTGATCCCCTCGGCGCGCGCGTGCTTGGCCAGAAGCCCGAGCAGTGCCGTTCCCAGGCCACGCCCCTGCCAGTCATCGGCGACGGTAACCGCCGCCTCGGCAACCTGCGGATCGCTTGCGCGAACGCACCGATCGAGCCACGCCCAGAATGGTTCCGTCTGCTCCCACGGCGATGAGCGCCTCGTGGTCGTGGTGGTCGACCTCGGTCAGGTAGCGCAACATCGGCCCGCTGAGCTCCTGCATCGGCGACAGGAAGCGTCGGTAGCGCGATTCCTCCGACAGTCGCTCGAAGCCCGCGCGCAGAGGCGCGGCATCCTGCGGACGGATGGGCCGCACCGTGACGCGCGAGCCGTCGCGTAGCGTGACGACGATTTCGCGCGGGCGCGCGGGCGCTTCGACGAGCGCTTCGTCAAGGTCCTCGGCGTCCGTCAGACCATGTGCGGCGGGCATTGCGTCGCGGCAGCCCTTCATCACTATGACCTGGCTCCGTCCTCATAGAGTGCGTTGAACACGTCGGCGTACCGCTCGTACACGAACGCCCGCTTCGTCTTGAACGTCGGCGTCAGCTCACCAGCCGCCTGAGTAAGGTCGTGGTCGAGGATGACGAAGCGCTTGACCTGCTCGATGGGTGCAAAACGCGTGTTGGCGTTGTCAATGGCAGCCTGGATCACCTCGCGCACGCTCGCGTCTCGCGCCATTGACTTCATGTCGGCGCCCACCCCCAGTTGCTGCGCCAGCTTCGGCGTCTCGTCGGGGTCCAGGGTCACCATGCACACGAGATACGGCTTGCGATCGCCGTACACCACAGCCTCGGAAAGCCAGCGCGTCTCGCGCAGGGCGTTCTCGATGTTCACAGGTGTGACGTTCTTGCCGCTGGACGTGATGATCAGATCCTTCTTACGACCCGTCACGGCGAGGTAGCCGTCGCTGGAAAGCTCGCCCAGGTCGCCGCTTTGCAGCCACCCGTCGATCAGCGTCGCACGCGTGGCCTCGGGGTCACCGTGGTAGCCGGCGAACACGTGCGGGCCGCGCATCAAGATCTCGCCGTCCTCGGTCACCTTTACCTCGCTGCCGGGCAGCGCCCTGCCGACGGTCCCAAAGCGGGGAGCTTTGGAGGGGTTGAGCGTCGCGGCGGCGCAGCTCTCGGTCATGCCGTATCCCTCCAGCACGCTCACGCCGCAGGCGTCGAAGAACTCGAGCAGATCGTGGTCGATCGGCGCGGCGCCCACCAGCGCCATCTGCAGGCGCTCGCCGAACAGCGCCCGCACCTTGGCCAGTGCCACGCGGTCGGCCACACGCAGGCGCGCGCTCTCCAGGTACCCGCGCGACTTGCCCACGCGCTCAGCGCGGCGCGCCCTGCGGCCCACCTCGAGCGCCCACGCGAACAGCAGCCGGACGTGCGGGCCGGAGCTTTCGACGGCGCTCACCACACCGGTGTGCATCTTCTCGTATATGCGCGGCACCGCCACGAAGTGGGTGGGCGCGACCGCCACCACCTCCTCGAGGATCTTCGTCGAGTCGCCTGACCAGTACGCTAGCGTGCCGCCCACATCGAGCACCACAGTCTGCACCAAGCGCGCCAGCACGTGCGCCAGCGGCAGGAACATGTAGATCACCGGCTGCACGTCGTCCAGCTCGAGCTGGCCCCTGTACATGGCGGTCGCGGACAGGAAGTTGGCGTGCGTCAGCATGCAACCCTTGGGCGGACCGGTCGTGCCCGAGGTGTAGACCAGCGTGGCCACGTCCTCGGGAACAACCGCCCGCACGCGCTCGTCCACCGCCTGCGGGTCGACCTCGCCGGCGCGCGCGCTAACCGCCTTGATCGGGAGCGCCCCGTCTGCGTGGCCGTCGATCACGATCACGTACTCCAGCCCGGGCAGCTCATGCTTTACCTCCACGATCTTCGTCACCTGCTCGGCGGTCTCGCAGAACACCAGCCTCGCTTCGGAGTCCGCGAGCACGTGCCTGCACTCCTCAGGCGAGTTCGTGTGATAGATCGGCGCCACGACCGCGCCGGCGCACACAGCGCCCATCTCGCACAGTGTCCACTCCGCCCTCGTCGAGCACAAGATCGACACCACCTCGCCCGCCTTGATGCCGAGCGCGATCAGCCCGAGTGCCAGCTCGCGGCTGCGCTCGCCGAGCTGCGCGTACGTCAGCGTCTTCTCTCCCTGAGGTGTGGGGAAGCGCAGGGCAACGTCCTCGCCGCGCTCCTGCGCGGATAGTACCATGCGCCCCAACGTCGTGGCGCCGGTGACCCTCTCCGCCACCGGACGTAGCTGCTGCGAGTCGGAGGTCATAGTGCTGGCCACAATACCCTCACTGTTCCACCCGGCCGACGCACACCTCATCCGCAGTTCCCCGCATTTAGCTTAGAGCGGGTGCGGGGGGATCATTGGGACGGGATGCTGGTACCGGTCAGTGGTTGCGTGCTGTCTTTCCCGTCAGCCGTTGCTCAGAAAAGGTCCAACGACGACGGCCGCTAGTCGAGGGGACCGCCGTGGCGTGTCCGACGAACTTCAGGGAGCGCGGCGAGCTAGATGGGCCTGCATTCGCCGACGCCGCAGCTCGGCAAGGCGCGGCGCGATGAGTCGGGACGCTCTTCGGCCTGAGGGCTGCTAGTAGTGCTTCGTTAGGTTGGAGGGGTCTGGGTCGGGTTCTCGAGTCACTCGTCGATGCTGCTGTCGATTGGGGAGGTCAAGATGGAGGCTGTGGCTGGTCTTTCGCTGGGTGAGCTTGCGCGTGTGCGGGGCGGCTTGTGGAGTTCGCCGGGGAGATGTTCGACTCGATGCGTCGGAAGGACCAGCGGCGTTGGGGCGAGGTGTATTTGCGTGGGCTGATGTTGGATGGCAAGCGCAAGTCGATCGAGCCGATGGCCGCCAGGCTCGATGACGGGGATGAGCAGTGCTTGCAGCAGTTTGTGAGCCAGTCGCCGTGGGATTGGCAGCCTGTGCGGAGGGCGCTGGCGGTACGCGTGAGTGCCGAGATCGGGCCCGAGGCGTGGATCGTTGACGACACCGGGTTCCCGAAGTTCGGGAAGATGTCGGTCGGGGTCGCGCGCCAGTATTTCGCCGCGCTGGGAAAGGTCGGCAACTGCCAGCTCGGGGTGTCGATCAACGCCGCGTCAGAGCAGGCGTCGTGTCCGCTTGACTGGCGGCTGTTTATACCTGAGGAGTGGGACGAGGACTTCTTCGAGGAGTGGACCGGAGCCTATGACGGGTATCACGCGGAGGTTGAGGAGATTCTCGACCTCGGGAGTGGGGGTCGTCTTCGCCGTGGTTCGTCAGAGCGGTCATCCCCATGCGAGTACGGGGCGGGTCACCGGCGGCAGCATCGGAAACGTCCACTCGTGGGTTGATGGCCTGGTCGTGTGGGTCACGAGCTATCTCGACCTCGACGAGGCCCGTGCTGCCGCCGAACGCCTCGCGCAGGAGGGGCTGATGGCCATCTCCACGTCATCGACAGCCATGTGGTGGGCTCCGCAGCTGGGGCGTCGTGCCTGGTAGCTCAGGCAGCTGAAGTACTCGTAGACGCCACCATTTCCGCGGTGGCGTCCGTAGACCATCCGGCGGCCGCAGTTCCCGCAGAAGATTGAGCCCTTCAGGTAGTGGAAGTGCTTCTTGGTGCGGTCGCCGGAGAGCCGGTGTGCTTGGAGGATCTCTTGGACTTTCTGGAAGGTCTCGCGGTCGATGATCGCCTTGTGGCGTCCTTCGCGTTTGACGCCTCGGTAGGTCACGAGGCCCGTGTAGTAGTCATCGCGCAGGATGCGGTAGACGCCGTTGCGGCTCAATGGCTTTTCAGGGCGCTTCTGGGTTGGCCGGGTACGCAGCCCGGCCTCCTCGAGCAGGTCGCGTAGCGTGGTGATGGAGTGCTCGCCTGTTGCGAATGCACGATGGCGACATTGTGACTACTGGCCAGACGCTCCTGGGCGAGACCGGCGAGGTCGTGGCCTCCTACCAGCGGCCCTGAGCCGGACGGCGGGCAGCGGCGCGCCCGCTGCGCACCTGCCGGACACCGCGGGGCCCGCGTGGGCTGCGTCGGCTTCTCGGCAGCACCTCCTCGTAGACCCTGCGCTCGGATCGCCTGGCCGCGGCGCGCGTCACGCGCGACGCGGTGATCGAGGAGCTCCTCGGTTCGAAGCGGCTCTGACTCCGGCCGCCGTCAGGCGTGTCTCGGACGGCTCGACGCTTCGGCGGCCGCGCGGCGCTGGGCGGCGACGAGCGAGCGCCCCGCGAACAGCATCATCGCTTCCAGGTGCGCCCGCGTTTTCCCGAGGCTGTGTCCGCCGGGATAGATCGCGCCCTCGGCCTGCGCGCCGGCCGCGCGCAGCTTGGCGGCGAACGCTGGGTCCTGCGCCGGTTCAACGACTGGGTCCGCAGCGGCGCCGTAGAGGAACGCGTGCAGGCCGAACCGCGCCAGGATGGGCGCGTCCGCGTGCAGTTCGCCGTCCAGGTTGTTGAAGAAGCCGAGCCAGCTCTCGACCACAGAGAAGGTGTATGGGTTCGCCAGCGCGACGTGCATGGCGCCGAAGCCGCCCATCGAGCTGCCGGCGATCGCGCGTCCCGCACGGGTGGCGATCGTGGGCAGCATTCGGTCGATCAGTTGCTGGACTTCCACCACATACTTCGCGCTGTGCCTGCGGCCCACGTCCTTCCAGTTGTCGAGGGTGATTCGATCCTGCATCATCACCGCGATCATCGGCGGAACCGCCCGTCGCGCGATGAGGCGCTCGAGCGCCTGCTGTATGCCGATTTCCAGGAACGCCTGCGCGTGACCCTGGCGGCCGTGCAGCAGGTAGATGACCGGGTAGCGACGCGTAGTGCTCGCATAGCCCGGTGGCAGATAGACGAAGAACGACCCGGCGCCGCCGAGCGCGGCCGACGTGAAGCTCGCCCGATCGATCGAGCTGCCGGAGCTGTCGCGGCTCACCGGTATGAGCGTCGGCAGCGGCGGCTCTACCGCGATCGAGGCGACAGCCGTGGCGGCGGGCCGGCCCGCAAGGCCCACGCTCACGATACCCCCGAGCCCCCCGGCCACCTGCGCGGCAAGCGCGCAGCAGACGGCGGCGAGGGCGCTGAGCAAGGTGGCGAGGAGCAGTCGCCGGCGCTGCACCGAGCCTCCCTGCGCAGGGACCCGGCTGGAGCTCGGCAGGGACGCGCCCGCGGGCTCGAGCCGAGGCGGGAACGCCGACACCCACGAAGGCGGCAGCTGCAGCCCCTCGGCTGCCGCCGCCCGCCCCGGCCAGGCCCAGTCGCCGAGGCTCTCCAGCCAAGGCTGCGTTCGAGTGACCTTCATCGCAACGGACATTCCCCGCGATTCAACGTCAGGAGCCGAGCCGCCCACAACCCCTGCACGAACCCGCCCAGAGCGAGCCCGCTCGCGCCCCGCCGAGGTCGCCCGCTACCAGGTGCGAAAAACTCCGGAGGCGAAGCGGCGCCGAATACGATCTCGTCGGCCTCGCGGGAGGCATAGCGTCGCAGTTGAATGAGAGCCGACCTCCAGGAAGGAGCCCAACATGGCTGGTCCGATCCTCGTCGGCTATGACGGATCCGAGCGCGGCCGCGACGCGCTCGTCCTCGGGCGAGTGCTTTCATCGGCGCTGGAGGCTCCGCTCGTGGTGCTCATCGCCTACACGCCCGAACAGTGGCTGTGGGCACCGGGAACGGCCGAACCGATGGACCCCGAGAAGCGCGCCAGGTTCGTGGCCGACGCCGAGACCGCACTCGCGGGCCAGGGCGAGGTGGAGATCCGCACGCTTGCCTCGCAGTCCGCTGCGGGCGCTTTCCAGGCCGCGCCGATCCGCGACGAGGTCCGGCTCCGGACCGTGATCGCGCACGGCGCGAGCGGCGACGCCATTGTCGAGCAGAGCGAGCACGTAGACCTGCTCGTGCTTGGCGCACGCGGCTGCGGGCCACTCAAGCGTGTCCTGCTTGGGAGCGTTTCCAGGCACGTCGTGAACGGCGCTCGCTGCCCGGTCCTCGTGGTGCCCCTGGGAGCCGGCGCCGAGGAGAGCTCCGGCGCGCCGGCCGGCGCCGCCGCAGCCCAACCGGGTAAGCCCATCCGAGCCCGGACGCGGCTGAGCGATACGTTGACGTCGCAGCCAGAGGCCTTGTTTGTGGCCACGCTCTCGACCATTGACCCACATCCACATCCGCGCCGCCGACGGTGCGCGCGGCGTCGGCTGGCGGCCAGCACGGCTCTGTGGGCCCTCTGCTGCCTGCACCTCGCATCTCCGTCCGAGGGCTCGGCAGGCTGGTCCGCTCCAGCCGTGCTCGCGCAGTGCGGGCTCGCCGGAGGCCCTCAGGTCGCGTTTCCGAGCGAAGGCCCCGCCACCCCCAGCGGCGTCGGCGCGATCCTGTGGGCATCCGATCCGGCATCCTGCACCCCGCACTCCCCTGGGTCGGGGCGGTGGGCCGTCTCCGTCGCCGCGCTGAGCCGGGCCGATTGCGGGAGGATCGTGGGCACCCGGTGGCTGGCGGGCAGGGCGCGCATCGCGTTGACGGCCGTGGGAGCAAGCTCCGGGCGCCTCACCGTGGCGACAACGAGCGCCGCTTCCGCCCCGGCCGGCGCCGAAGGGGCGCTGCTGCAGGGAGCCGCGGCCGCTGCATCTCACTGGCCGAGCATGCCCATCAGATCGGAGACCGCGCCGGCGCTCGCGCGCGCCTACCTTGGCGACGTGGCCATCGCGGCGGTCGTTCCCGGGCCGGCGATCGCGGTTCGCCTGGAGCGCTCCTTCCAATCCGGCTTCGGCCCGGCGCAGCTGGTCCCGATCGGCGCCGGCCCGGTCACGGCGCTGACGGCGACGATGGACTACCTCTCCGACGTGCTCCTCGCCTGGCAACAGGGCGGGGCCGTCTACGCCCGGATGCTTCGCGTCTCGGGGCGCAGCGACCCCACGCAGCGGGTCGGAGCGAGCGCTCCCGACCCACAGATCCAGGCCGTGGTCAGCGACAACGGCCACGGGATGATCGTCTGGTCGAGCACCGTGATCCCGGAGCGCTCCGCCCGGACGCGGATCTACCTGGACCTCTCCGCGGCGGGCGTGCGCTTCGGGCACCCGCTGCAGCTCGCGTCCTTTGCGGACCCGCAGCAGGTTGGCCGCCGGCCCGGCTCGCTGAAGCTCGAGCGCCTATCGACCGAGAACGTGATGCTCGCCTGGACCGTGGCCGAAGACGGGCACTACGCGGTCCACGCGGCACCCGCCGTCTTTGCCGCATCCAGGCCCGCCACGCTCCTGTCCGATCCACACTCCCAGGCGATCCTGTCCGATCTCGCTCCGGGGCCCACCGGGGAGGCGATCGCGCTGTGGAGCACCATGCCGCGGGCCGCCGACGGCACCCTTGCGAGCAACCGCGCGCAGCTGTGGGCAGTGCGCACCGACATCCGTCCCCCCGCGCATGTCGTGCTGCGGCGACCCAAGATGATCGCGGCCGCCGGACCCAACGTCGCCGCCACCGTTGCTGTGGATCCGGCGAACGACCGCGCTGTCGCAGCCTGGCTGGCACTCGCAACCCCGGAGCGCGTCGAGTACGCCGTCGGCGGTGGCGTCGCGGGCTACCGTCCGCGACCTCCCTCGCCAGCTGCGGCTCGGCCCGGCGGCGGAGTGCATTGGCTGAGGATCACGATGGCGGCTGCCGGCGTGGCGTGTGCGATGTTGCTGCTCGCCGCGACGAGACGGCGACGGCGAGCGCGGGCGGCTTGAGACATCCGCGGTTCTGCACGCGCCGGCGCGCCGCTGGCTCGAATGCTCGCGGCTGCGGCCCGCAGGCCTCTCAGCGGCGCCGGCGCCGGGTGTATAGGACCATCAGGAGGGCGAGTGCGGCCAGGATCGCGATCGCGCCTGCTGCGATGTAGCGCAGGTGGTGGTGGACGGTCGCGGGCCTCGGCGCCTTCGCGCGGGGGCGCGGAACGAACAGCAGCCGGATGTGGCGCGCGCGCAGGAGTCTCTGGAGCTCGGGCTGCGCGCCCGCCGGATAGACGGCATGCCACTCGTTGAGATTGCGGAACTTGATCTCCACGTCCCGGCGCCACGCGTTGATGATCGCGCGGATCAGCGGACCGGATCTCACCTGTGCGAGGAGCACCGGGTAGCTGACCCAGATCGTGGGGGTCGCCTGCGCCGAGGTCAGGGTGAGCGTGCCCAGCACCTGCGCGCTCCCCGTCGGGGGCGAGGCTGCGACCGGCCGGCTGCCCGCGGCTGCGCCGCCCTTCGGGCACCCCGCCGGCGAGACCCACACGCTCACGGGGTGGCCTGCGTCGCTCACGCCGGCGATCATGGCGGCCCGGGCGTCGGGCATGGCGCCTCCGTCCTCGACGTAGACCGTGCAGTCGTATCGGTGGTGATCGAGCTGGTACCAGCTGCCCAGCCTCGTGTCGGTACCGGGCGAGAGGGGCCGCATCCCTCGTCGCACCAGCGCAAAGCGCGCCGCCATTTTGAATCGGAAGGTCGAGTTGCCGAGCGAACCGAGCAACAGCACGGTGCGACCACCGGGCACTCCGCGCTCCAAGGCCGCCGACATCGCGCCGAGCGGGCGATACTCGTGCAGGTGTTCGTCGGGGCGCTGGGCCGCCGCGACGGCGAGCGCTGCGAGCGCCACGGCGCCGACCCCGGCGGCGGACACCAGGACGGGCGAGAGCGAGCGCGGCCGGCGCAGCTCCAGGATCGTCAACGGCGCCCACGCCAGGATCACCCACACGAACATGCCGACGGGCGAGCCCAGCCACATGGTGTAGCCGAGCGTGGCCGAGAGCAGACGTGGCGTCGGCGTCGCAGCGGCCACCGCCGCCACGCCGAGGCACAGCGCCAGAGCGATCAGGGCGCCGGCCCACAGCTCCACGCGGCGACGGAGCAATCCGAAAGCGGCAACTCCGGTCAGCGCAAGGAGTGCCAGCAGGGCTGACACGGTGGTGAGGGTGCTCGGCGCCTGGCGTAGTTCGTTCTTGCGCTGCCAGGGAGACGCCGGGTCCGTAAGCCACCATGGCGGGATGCCGACGGTCAGCGCGACCGCATGCCACCCGACGGCCGCACCGAGTGTGGTCTTGTTTGCCCTTGCCGCCCGCACCACGGCCGTCAGGTTGCCCGGGTTTCCCTCGATCTGGTCGATGGCGGGCAGAGTCCAGCAGACGACCGCGATGAGCAGCGCAGCAAGTACCCACCGCCGCACGCTCCCGGGCTCCCCGGAGACCCTCCCGTCGAGCCCGGCCCCGGGAGACCTGAGCGAGACGACGAGCCCGGCCATCCCGATCGCCAGCGCGCCGAGCGAGGGAGCCAGGAAGGCGAGCTGGCACTGGATCACGAAGCTCGCGACGAGCACGGTCAGCGGAAGCAGGCGGTATTCGCCGCACGCCAGCGACCAGCACAGGAAGACCAGCAGCGTGAACGGGAAGAGGCCAACAGCGGGGTTCCAGACGTCGTGCAGCACCTCGGTTGCAAGCGAGCGGGACATGATCGCGACGGCCAGAGCCGTCGCGAACATCAGCACGCGCCCACCGCGGCGTCGCGCCAGCACGACGATGCCGAGGATCGCTGCCGTGTTCAGCAGCCCCACCGTGAGCGTGAGAGTCGAGGGGCTAGCAAAGCGCGCGGGGAGCGCGAGCAGCCAGTAAAGCAGCGGGCCGAGGCTGTACACGGCGTGATGCGTCAGCGCGCCGGCATCGGAGTGCTGGCCCACGAGCGGCGTTCGCGACGTGAGCACGTCGTAGGCGCGCGTGGCGATGATCGCTTGGTCGCCCGCCGGAAGCCAGCCGTGATGCAGCGCGCGCAGCGTCGAAGCCATGACGGGCCCGGCCGCACAGAGGCCCGCCAAGGGTGCGAGCCAGCGATCGCCACGCGACTGCAACCCCGCTGCGGCCGGGACGACCGTAAGCGGCGACACATGCTCCATCGCCGCAAGCTACTCTGCGGAGCGCCTCGACCGGCCAAAGCGCCCCCCGATCCATGTCCTGACGGGGCGCTTCAAGGTCAGGATCGGCGACGAGCACTTCGAGCTCGATGCGCGCTAGTCCCGAGGCTTTGATGAATGGGGGTGACCGCCACCGTGCCATGGGGGTCACCGCAACCGTGCCATGGGGGTCACCGCAACCGTGCCATGGGGGTCACCGCAACCGTGCCATGGGGGTCACCGCAACCGTGCCGATTCTACCGAGAGCTGCGGCGCCGCTGACGCTCCGTCCTCCCTTGCGAGCGCCGTGAGTCTCAACGGCTGAGTGCTCCTTGTCGTCCCGAGCGACTGCGCGACCCCCGACGGCGACTGCTTCCGCTCCTGCTGGAAAGGGGCGCCCTCGCTTGACCTCGCGGCGTTTGACGGACGATAAACCCACACCAAGCCTCTAGGCTGCTGAGGAGCATTCGCTCGGAGCTGGCTGGGTCCCTCACCACACCTCCGCCGAGCACCATCGTCCGAAACACGGGGAGGTTGGCATGGCGAAGATGAAGCTGTTCGGGGTGGGCGCGGGCGTGACCCTCGTGCTGGCGGCTTCGGCAATCTGCGCGAGCGCCGCGTCGACCACGACACGACTGGAGCTGAAGGCGGAAGGGAAACCGCTGAAGGCGGGCGCCGAAGTCCTGCTGGTGGCCGGGTACTCGCTGGGCGGATGCTATTGGGAAGAACAGGAATTCAAGGTGACGGTGAACGGCTCCAGAACCGACAAGCTCGTGAGGACGGGCGAAGCGGGGCAGCTCGAAAACTGCGGCGGAGGCGCCAAGGCGATTGAAATCACGAGCGTCAAGAAGATGATCGTGAAGCTGGCGCCGATGCGCATCCACCTGGGAGGGCCGTGCGTGTACGAATTCAAGGAAATCTCCGCCACGTTCGCACAGAGGGAATGGGGCCCCGAAATCTATGGTGCCGCCACCGGCAAGCTGGACAGGGCCCAAAGCGTGCGATCTTCGGCGTGCGCCAAGACTCGCACGACGATCTTCGACATGGCTCTGAGCGGGGTAGAAACGGGACTGATCAGCTAGGCGCACGCACGAGCCGGGGAGGACTGTCGCAGGTCGTCGTGGACGCTTCTATTAAGTCAAGGGGATGGTGATGAGTTTCTTGTAGAGGCTGCGGGAGAGGTGGCGCTTGAGTGCGCGCATGGCTTCGCGGGGGGGGTCTTGCCTTCGCTTTGGCGGCGCTCGAGGTAGGTGCGTGTTGGCTCGTCGTGGCGTGCGCGGATGCGGGCGATCGTGTGCAGCGCGTTGTTCGCTTGGCGGTCGCCTCCGCGTGAGAGGCGGTAGCGGATGGTCTGCCCGGAGGAGGCGGGCCCACTGGGGCTTGTGTGCGAGCGGGCGAACCTCAACGACCACCTGCTCTTGGAACCGACACTCGCAGCAATCGTGATCCCCC
>OLKX01000120.1_pt1 | contig 12888 bp, 12 predicted proteins | sample 1604201 | NCBI WGS metagenome assembly OLKX01 (sample SAMEA104055716, study PRJEB20765) | soil metagenome | biome: Arctic tundra; feature: Polygonal ground; material: soil | place: USA | collected 2011-09 | depth 0-0.5 m
GCGCTCGACTGGGACGCGGCGGTGTGCGGGCCGGGCCCGGGAATCGTCGGCTCGAGCTCGGCGCTCGGACACGGGGGCATGGGCGCGCTGGATTCCGCCCACGTCGCGCTCGCGCTCGGCTGCCCGACGCTGCTGGTCGCACGGATGTCCACGAGCGACGATCGCGAGCGCCACCGCGGCATCTCCCATCACACGCTCACGGTGCTCGACCTGCTGTTGGAGCCGGTCACGGTGGCGCTCCCGGCCGGTATGCGCTCGCCGGTGGGAGCCGATCTGCGCGCGGGGCTCGGAGCGATCTTCGCTGGAGCCGCAGCGGGGACTGGGGCTGGGGCCTCAGCCTCAGCCTCAGCCGGAGCCGGCGCGGGGCGCCCGGCGCTGGCGCTCGACGTGGAGCGTCCGGTGCGGATCACGCGCCATGACTGGCGGCGCGCTGCGGTCGACCTGCCGGCCTACGCCGCGAGCGGCCTGCCGACCGAGACGATGGGCCGGGGCCTGATGGAGGACCCGCTGTTCTTCGGCGCGGCGCTGGCGGGCGGCACGGCGCTCGCAGAACTGACGGCACAGGCGGAGCCGGAAGAGGGCACCGGGGAGGGCTGATGGACGAGGATGCCCAGGAGTCGCCGGAGCGCTCGTTCACGGCGCTTGGCGGCGGCGGCGTTGCGGCACGGCGCTCGTTCACGGCGTTGGGCGGTGAGACGGTCTATGCGGGGCGGCTGGTCGACGTGCGCATGGAGCGCTTTCGTCACGCTGACGGCGAAGAGGTCTCGCGCGAGATCGTGCGCCATCGCGGCGCGGTGGCGATCGTGGCCTACGACGAGCGATCGGTGTGGCTGGTGCGCCAGCCGCGCGAGGCGGTCGGCGAGCCAGACCTGCTGGAGATCCCGGCGGGACGCCTCGATGTCGACGGCGAGGCGCCGGCGGACGCGGCGAAGCGCGAGCTGGCAGAGGAGATCGGCTGCGCCGCGCGCCGCTGGGAGCCGATCCTGACGTACTACACGGGCGCGGGTTTCACCGACGAGCGCGTGCATCTGTTTGCGGCGAGCGAGCTGTATGAGCGGAGCGCCGACAGCGGCGAGAACGAGCGCATCGAGATCGTCGAGTGGCCGCTGGACGAGCTGGACGGGGCGATCGAGGAGAGCCGCGACGCGAAGACTCTGATCGGCCTGATGTGGCTGGCGCGGCGGCTGAATGGCGGGTTGCAGCTCCAAGGAGGCGGGGCCGCGGAGGCGAAGCCAGAGGGATGAGCACCGTGGAGATCGCCGCGCCGCGCCCGGCGGTGAGCATCGAGCGGCTGATCCTCGACTTCCTCGCCTATCTCGAGCTCGAGCGCGGGCTCTCGCGCAACACGCTCGCTGCCTACCGATGCGACCTGCTGCAGTTCGGCGAGTTCCTCGACCGTAACGGCCTGGCGCTGCTGGACTCCCAGCACAGAGACCTGGCGGCTTTCCTGGCGGAGCTCGCTCGCGGCGGCGAGGGCCGCGCGGCGGTCGCGCCGAGCACGCTCGCGCGCAAGGTGGCGTGCCTGCGCTCGTTCTACCGGCACCTGCGTCGCGAGGGGCTGATCGAGCACGACCCGACGGCCGATCTGCGCGGGCCGCGCAAGCCGCAGCGTCTGCCGCGCGTGCTCTCCCGCGAGCAGGTTGCGCGGCTGCTCGGCCAGCCGCAGGGCTCAGGGCCGCTGGCGCTGCGCGACCGCGCGCTGCTGGAGTTGATGTACGCGTGCGGGCTGCGCTCCTCGGAGGCGGTCTCGCTGGAGCTCGGCGACCTCGATCTCGAGGAGGGCCTGCTGCGCACGCGGGGAAAGGGCTCGAAGGAGCGGATCGTGCCGATCGGCCGCCAGGCGGTGGCGGCGGTGCTCGGCTACCTGCGCGGCGGTCGCGGCGAGCTGCTGGGGGAGGGATCGCAGCAGCGGCTGTTGCTCAACCGGCGGGGCACGGCGCTGACGCGCCAGGGCCTCTACAAGATCGTGCAGGGCCACGCGCGCAGGGCGGGACTGGAGGAGAAGATGAGCCCGCACACGTTGCGCCACTCCTTCGCCACCCACCTGCTGGCCGGCGGGTGCGACCTGCGCTCGCTGCAGGAGATGCTCGGCCACGCGGATCTCGCGACGACGCAGGTCTACACGCATCTCTCGGCCGACCGGCTCAAGGACGCCTACTTCGGCGCGCACCCGCGGGCGTCCCGGTGACCGCACCCACCTCGGGATGAGCTCCCGCGCAGCTCGGCGGGCGATCGTGCTCGTGATCGACGCGTGCGGCATCGGCGCGCTGCCTGACGCCGAGCGCTACGGCGACGGGGGGACGAACACGCTGGCGCACCTCGCCGAGGCCGTCGGTGGGCTCGAGCTGCTGCAGCTCGAGGCGCTCGGCCTGGGCTGCATCGAGCCGCTGCGCGGCGTGGCGAGGGTGGCGGAACCGGCGATCCACGGGCGCCTGCACCCGCTGGGGCCGGGCAAGGACTCGATCACGGGCCACTGGGAGCTGATGGGGGTGGTGGTGGAGCACGCGCTGCCGACGTATCCGGCGGGCTTTCCGCCCGCCGTGATCGAGCGCCTGCGCGCGGCGATGGGGCACGAGCTGATCTGCAACCGGCCGGACAACGGCCTGGCGGCGATCGAGGAGTTCGGCGCAGAGCACCTGCGCAGCGGTGCGCTGATCGCCTACACATCGCAGGACTCGGTGCTGCAGCTGGCGGCGCACGTGGACCGTGTGCCGGTCGCGGAGCTGTACCGCGCGTGTGCGGCGGCGCGGGCGGCGATGAGCGGGGAGGATGCGGTCGGACGGGTGATCGCGCGCCCCTTCACGGGCGCCGAGGGCGCCTTCGAGCGGACCGAGGGGCGGCGCGACTTCGCGCTGCGCCCACCGACTCGCAGCTACTTGGAGGAGATCGCGGACGCGGGCGTGGCGGTGCACGGCGTGGGAAAGATCGAGGACCTGTTTGCGGGAGTGGGGGTCGCGCACTCGCACCCGGGGTCCACCAACGCGCAGGCGTTGACGAGCGTCGAACGGCTGCTCGGGGAGCTCGAGGAGGGCTTCGTGTTCGCGAACCTGATCGAGACCGACCAGCTCTACGGCCACCGCAAGGACATCGAGGGGTTCGCTCGGGCGCTGCGCGAGATCGACGTGCGCGTCGGGAGCTTCACGGCGGGGCTGGGCGAGGACGACCTGCTGGTCGTGACGGCCGACCACGGAGTCGACCCGGTGCACGCGGGGACAGACCACACGCGCGAGTATGCGCCGCTGCTGGCGGTGACGGGTGCGATGCTCGCGGCTCGGGCGCAGGGCGGGGGGATGGGCGGAACGCGCCACGACGGCCCGTTGGCCGACGTGGGCGCGACGGTGCTGCGCTGGCTGACCGGCGGCGATGCGCCGGGGCTGCCGGGCGCGGCGTTCCTAAGCTAGGGGCGGATGCCAGAGCTACCGGAGGTCGAGACGATCAGGGGACAGCTCGCCCCGCAGGTGGAGGGCAGGCGGATCGAGCGGATCGAGGTGCTCGACTTCCGCTGGTCGCGTCCGCTGGCGCCGGCGGAGCTCGAGGCGGCGCTTCAGGGCAGGCGAATCGAGCGGCTGGATCGTCGCGGGAAGTACCTGTTGTGGCACCTCTCCGACGACGTGTTTCTGGCGCAGCATCTGCGGATGACGGGCTCGGTGCTGATCGATCCGGACCCGGAGCCGGCTCACACGCGCGTTCGCATGCTGCTCGGAGCGACGCGACGCGCGCGCGGAGGACGGCTGCGGCTGGCATTCGTGGACCCACGGCGGTTCGGCACGGGCGAGCTGCTGTTGGGGACGGCGGCGATGGAGGAGTTCTTCGCGGCTCGGCTGGGCCTCGAGCCGTTCGACGAGCGCTTCACGGGTGCGCACCTGCGCGCGCTGGCGAAGGCCAGCAGGGCGCCGATCAAGGCGCTGCTGCTGGACCAGCGCAAGATCGCGGGGGTGGGCAACATCTACGCCGACGAGGCGCTGCACCGCGCGGGCATCCATCCGATGCGACTGGCCGGGAGCCTGACCGCGGCGCAGTACGAGCGGCTGCGCGAGACGACTATCGCGGCGCTGAGCGCTGGGATCGACGCGCGCGGAGCGACTATCGATGACTTCCGCCACGTGGACGGCGTGCATGGCTCGTTCCAGGACCAGTTCCGGGTGCACCTGCGGGAGGGGGAGGCGTGCGCGACGTGCGGCTCGACGATCGTGAAGATGGTCGTCGCGGGCCGGGGGACCTACGTGTGCGAGACCTGCCAGGCGCGTCCGAGGATCAGGCGGCGAGCAGCTCGTCCAGCCGGCCGCTCTCGGCCGCGGCCTGCACCTCGGTGAAGCCTCCGAGCAGAGTGCCGTCGACGATCACCTGAGGGAATGTCATCATGCCGGTGCGCTGAGCGAGCTCCAGCCGGCCCTCGGGGTCGCGCGAGAGATTGATCTCCTCGTACTCCACGCAGCGGGCTTTCAACAGGCCCTTCACGCGCGCACAGAACGGGCACGGATCGGTTGTGTAAACGGTTACGTTGCGCATTACTTCATAAAGTATAGCGGGTGTGCGGGCTGTTTGAGATGGGCCAGGGGCCCGGAGCATCGCGGCTCTGACTGTAGAAGGCAGGAGCGAGGCGCCGTAGGGCTCGGCGCGAGCGCCGCCAGGACGTTCCAGCGCCGCCGGGTGCGAGCCTAGACTTGACCGGTCATGGCAGGACCGGTGAAGACAGAAGCGGTGGTGCTTCGCTCGATGCGCTACGGCGAGGCGGACCGCATCCTGCACCTCTACACGCCGGGTCGTGGGCGGGTGAGCGCGATCGCGAAGGGGGTGCGGCGGGCGCGCAGCCGCTTCGGGGGTCGGCTGGAGCCGTTCTTCAGGCTGAACATCGAGATGCACGAGGGACGCAGCGAGATGCTGACGGTGACGGGCGCGCAGACGATCGACGGCTACGCGAGCCTGCGCGGCGACGCGCGGGCGATCGACGCGGCGGCGCGGGCGTGCGACGCGGTGGGACGGCTGTTTGAGACCTCAGAGGCGCACCCGGGCGTGTTCAACCTGCTGTGCCGGGAGCTCGCGCTGCTCGACGACCACGCGGCGGGCGATGACTCGCCGTCGATGGGATTGGGCGCGGCGCTCGCGTTCCGGCTGAAGCTGCTGCTGGCGGCGGGTCTGGCGCCACAGCTGGGAGCGTGCGCGAGTTGCGGCGAGCAGGAGCACCTCGTCGGCTTCTCGGGCGCCGCCGGGGGTGTGGTGTGCGGCGCGTGCGAGGCGGGCTCGTTCGCGCTCGGAGAGGACGCCTACGTGTTTATGACCGAGGCGCTCGGGCGTTCGCTGAGCGACGCTCCGGACGCGCCGCGCGCGGCGCTGCGCCAGGTGGAGCGGGCGATCGCGGTGACGCTCGAGCACCATGCGCATCTGCGGCTGATGCCGGCGGGCAGGGCGGCTGCCTGAGCAGTGGCGGGACGCGGCGGTCGCCGCGGGAGGCGGCTGCGGTGGGTTTGCGCGGCGCCGGAGAGGCGATGGGGGACGGCGACGGGTGGGATATGGTGGGCGTATGGATGAGGGACTGCCGATCGCATACGAGGTGCTCGAGAAGGGCGTGCCGGTGATGAGCTCCGACGAGCAGGAGCTCGGCACGGTGCACCATGTGGTTGCGGCGCCGGAGAAGGACATCTTCCACGGCCTGGTGATCAAGACGGCGCAGGGACGGCGGTTTGTGGAGGCGGCGGACGTGGTGGCGCTGCACGAGCACCGGGTCGACCTGAGCATCGACGCGGCGGCCGCCGGCGCGCTGGCCGAGCCGGGCGGGGCGGCGCCGATCTACGCCGAGGACCCGACGGCGAGCAAGTGGAGCCACTGGGTCAACAAGCTGGCGCTGCGCAACGACTGGCACCGCAGGGCCTGAGCGCGTTCCGTCGGCGCCCGGGGTGCGAGAATCCGGGCGTGAGCCTCGCCGGAGAGCAGGACTTGGTCGCCGCGGCCTTCGCCGGGCGCATCGCGGCCGCGGAGACGCAGCTGCTGTCAGCGCTGGCCACGCGGTCCTATCCGGCGCTGCGCGCGCACGTGGAGGACGACTGCGCGCTGCGAACGCCGTTTCAGCGTGACCGCGACCGGATCGTGCACAGCAAGGCGTTTCGCCGGCTGACGCACAAGACGCAGGTGTTCGTGGCTCCGCGGGGCGACCACTATCGGACGAGGCTGACGCACACGCTGGAGGTGACGAGCATCTCGCGGACGGTGGCGCGGGCGCTGAGGCTGAACGAGGACCTCGTGGAGGCGATCGGGCTCGGTCACGACCTGGGCCATCCGCCGTTCGGGCACATCGGCGAGGAGGTGCTCGACAGCTGCCTGAAAGAGCGCTTTGGCAGGGACTTCCGCCACTACGAGCACTCGCTGCGGATCGTCGAGGCGCTGGAGCGCGACGGCGCGGGGCTGAACCTGACCGAGCAGGTCCGCGACGGCATCGGTGGCCATTCGAGCCGGGCGCCGCAGCCGGCGACGCTGGAGGGGCGGATCGTGCGGGTGATCGACAGGGTGGCCTACATCAACCACGACATCGACGACGCGGTGCGCGCGGGCCTGCTGAGCGAGCGCGAGCTGCCGAAGGAGCCGATCGCGGTGTTGGGGGCGAGCGGCTCGGCGCGGATCGACGCGCTGGTGCACGACATGGTGGAGCACTCAGAGCGCGCCGGGGACATCGTGCAGGGCCCTCGGGCGGGGCCGGCGATGGCGGCGCTGCGCGACTTCATGTTCGAGCGCGTGTACCTGGGGCCGGCGGTGCGAGCGGAGCACGAGAAGATCTCGGCGGTGGTGAGGCGGCTGTTCGAGCACTACGTCGAGCATCCTCAACTGCTGCCGGGCAGCGCGCGGGCGAGTGGCGAGGGAGTCGAGGCGGCGGCCGAGGGAGTCGAGGCGGGGGGCGAGCGCGACGATGACGCGCTGGCGGAGCGCGTGACGGATTACCTGGCGGGGATGACGGACCGGTACTGCATCAGGGCCTACACCGAGCTGCAGGTGCCGCAGGCATTCGCCCGCTAGCGTTGGCGAGATGGCGCTCTACACCAGCGATTCCAAGGACCGGGTACGAGACGCGGTCGACTTCCTCGAGCTGGTGCAGGCACGCACGGAGCTGAGGCGGGCGGGCCCGGCGCGCTACGAGGGCCTGTGCCCGTTCCACGACGAGCGCACGCCGTCGTTTGGCATCGACCCGGCGCAGAAGGTGTACTACTGCTTCGGCTGCCAGGCCTCGGGCGACGTGTTTACGTTCGTGCAGGAGACCGAGGGGGTGGACTTCAAAGGAGCGCTGGAGCTGCTGGCCGAACGCTATGGGGTGGAGCTCAAGCGTGAGGCGGAGGACCCGCTTGAGGCGGAGCGGCGCAGGCGCCGTGAGCGGCTGCTGGAGCTGTTGAACCGCACGACGGCCTACTACGAGCGCTACCTGTGGGAGTCGACGGAGGCGAGCGGTGCGCGCGAGTATCTGCAGGAGCGGGGGCTGAGCGAGACGATCCTGCGCGAGTTCCGCGTGGGCTACGCGCCGAGCGCGTGGGACCGCGTGCTGCTGGCTTCGCGCCGCGGCGGGTTCTCCGAGCAGGAGCTCTACGACACGGGCCTCGCGCAGCGCTCGCAGGAGAACGGGCGGATCTACGACCGCTTCCGCTCGCGGATCATGTTTCCGTTGGCCGACGTGCGCGGCCGGGTGCTGGGGTACGGAGCGCGGGCGATGCGGGAGGGGCAGCGGCCGAAGTACCTGAACACCTCGGACAACGACGTGTACCACAAGGGCCTGCAGCTGTATGGCGCTGATCTGGCGCGCCAGCATGCGACGCGCGCGGGCAAGGTGATCCTGTGCGAGGGCTACACGGATGTGATCGCGATGCACCAGGCGGGCGTGCGCAACGCGGTGGGGTTGATGGGCACGGCGCTGACGGGCGACCAGGTGGGCGAGCTTGCGCGGATGGCGCAGACGATCGTGCTGGCGCTGGATGCGGACGGCGCGGGCCAGGAGGCGATGCTGAAGGCGTTTCGCCTGACGAGCAAGCGCAACCTCGAGCTGCGTGTGGCGGTGCTTCCCGCGGGCAGCGATCCGGCGGATCTGATTCAGCGCAGCGGCCCGGAGGCGATGCAGAGGGCGGTGAGCGAGGCGATCCCGTTCGCGCGCTTCCGCGCAGAGCATGTGCTGGCGAGCGGCGATCCGACGGACAGCGAGGAACAGGACCGGATGCTGGCGGAGCTGCGGCCGATCTTTGCGGAGCTGCCGGCGAGCGCGGTGCGCATGGAGCTGACGCAGATCGTGTCGAGCCGCTTTGCGCTGCGGGGAGACAACGCGGCGGAGCGGCTGCTGGCCTCGACGGCTGGCGGTGGGCGCCGGTCGGCGCCGGCGGGTGGCGCGCGCGGGCGAGAGGACACGGACGGCGGGCCTGGCGCGCCGCGCGGCGCGCGTGCGAGGCGCGCGCCGAGCGTGAGCGATGTGTCGCGGCGCGAGGACACTGAGAGGGCATTCCTGGCGCTGTGCATCGCCTCACCGGAGGAGGGCGCTCGGGCGTTGGCGGGCCTGGACGTTGACGAACATTTCTCCAGCGGACTGCTGCGGCGGGCCGCGCGGCGTCTGCGCGAGGGGGACCTGAGCGCGCCGATGGCGGAGGAGTCGGGCTCGGACGCGCTGGAGGAGGATCAGGAGTTGAAGGGCCTGCTCGCCGAGCTGGTGGTGGAAGCGGGCGGCGAGGGCTCGGACACGGCGATGCTCGAGGTCCAGCGCCTGCAGCTGGAGCTGGCTCGCGTGGACCGTCAGATCCAGCGGGCGCGAACGCAGGAGAACGGCGAGATCAGCGACCTGGCCCACCGGCGCGCGAAGGTCAAGCTGGAGTTCGACCGAGCATATGGGCGGGTGCTGGAGGCGACAGGCGGGGGGTAGGGCGGCCCGGTGAGACGGTTCGCGCGAGAATTCACAGACCGGTCACGCGCTCGGCACGCCTGGGTCACTCTTCTGGCCCGTTTCGTCCCAAGCGCCGACGACAATAGAGTGCATGGATCGGGAGTTGCTCGAGCGCTGTCTGGCCGAAGGGCTGTCGCTGGCGGAGATCGGCCGGCGGGTCGGTCGGCATGAAGCGACGGTGGGGTATTGGGTGGCGAAGTACGGGCTGTCGGCTGCCAATAGAGCGAAGCATCTGCAGCGTGGCGGCATCTCACGCGACACACTCAGCGATCTCGTCCAGGCCGGCCTCTCGACCGGCCAGATCGCTACGCAGATCGGGTTGAGCAAGACCACGGTCAGGCACTGGCTAAAGGAGTTCGGCCTCGCGACGCGCTGGGCCGAACGCCGCCACGCGTCGGGCGCCGGGCAGCTGCGCATGGAGCTTCCTTGTCCCCATCACGGCCTCACGACGTTCAAACGTCGCCGCGATGGTGGCTACCGTTGCGCGAAGTGCCGCTCCGAGGCGGTATCTCGTCGCCGGCGCCAGGTCAAGCGGATGCTGGTCGAGGAGGCAGGGGGCAGCTGTGCCGTCTGTGGCTACGACCGCTGTGCATCGGCGCTCGCGTTCCATCATCTCGTACCGGCGAACAAGAGCTTCTCCCTGAGCCATCGCGGCGTCGCGAGGTCCCTGGAGAAGGCGAGGGCCGAGGCTCTCAAGTGCGTGCTGCTCTGCAGCAACTGCCATGCCGAGGTCGAGGCCGGAATGATCACGCTGGCGTAGGTCACCGGCGCTGAATACAATGCGCCTTGCACTGGCCCCCTCTGCGGGGTAGCCCGGTCCGGGGTAGCTCAATTTGGCAGATGCGCTCGACTGTTAATCGAGAGGTTGTGGGTTCGAGTCCCACCCCCGGAGTGACCAACGCACAACGCCCGATCGCCCGGCTCGGGGAGCATGTCGGCCCGGGATGTGGGCCCTCGCAGTCAGGGAGAGGGTGTGTCCTGTCGATTGATTCGGCGCCCTGCGGTCACGATCAGGGCAGCGACGAGCCCGACGGCCCCGCCTGCGACGGCGGCGGGAACGCCGAGCTCAAGCACCGCAAACCAGGCAGTCGGCGCGTATGCGAGAAGTTCGACGGCGTTCACCCGACACGCCGGTGGCTCTCAGCGAGGCGTGAGCTGAACGCTCGCGCCGGCGAGCTCCTCGAGCAGCACGGCGGCCGCGGCACCGGGGTCGTGCTCGGCTGACCAGTGCGCGATCTGGCGTGCGCGCTCGCGGATCGCTGGCTCGGCGATCGCGCGTTCGACGGCGAGGCGCACGGTGCGGGCGTTGATGAAGCGCCGAGGGATGCGCACACCGGCGCCGGACCAGTCGAGTCGGGCGGCGTTCTCGTTCATGTCGCCGACGGCGGGCGCGGCGACGACGGCGCAGCCCGAGGCGAGCGCGCGGGCGAGCGTGCCGTGGCCGGCGTGGCAGACGACGACGTCGCATCGGGGCATGGTGCGCGCGTAGGACACCCAGTCGACGAGCCGGGCGTTGGCGGGCACGGGCAGCGGGTGGGAGGGGAGGCGGCGGTTCCAGGTGGCAAGCACGCGGACAGGCGCGCGGGCGAGTCCGCGCAGCGCGGCGGAGAGCAGCCGGTGCTCGGTGTCCTGGGCGGTGGACGGAGCGACGAGCACGAGTGGGGCGTCGCCGGGCGGCAGCTCGATGTCGGCCGAGGCGGGCTCCCACATGAGAGGCCCGACGACGTGCGCGTGCTCGGGCCAGCTGCGGGGATACTCGAGCTGGGGAAAGGTGGCGACGAGCGCGAGCTCGCGGCTGATGCCGCCGTGGACGTGGTCCAGCGCGGGGAGGCCGAGGCGTTGGCGCGTGGCGTTGAGCTCGCTGCGTCCGAGCTCGAGACCCTTGTCGACGGGGCCTTGCGCGCGCCGCCAGATGGCGCTCCCGAGCGGGCTGCGTGGGAGACGGGCGCCGAGGGAGTAGATCGGGAAGTCGGGCTCGCCGTGGGGATATACATGAGGGATGAGGGTCGCGTAGGGGACACCCTCGGTCTCGGCGGCGAGCGCGGGTGCGAGCGTGAGGATGTCGGCAACGGCGACGTCGGGGCGCATCTCGCGCACCAGCGGCAGCGTGTCGAGCGTGGCGTGGACGACGGCCTCGTAGAAGGCCAGCGGCTCGGGCCCGGAGGGGAACACCTTGTACTCGGGCGCGGGCGCGAAGTCGATGCCCTCGGCCTCGACCTGGCTCTGCCAGCGCGTCCACGTCTGCAGCGTGACTGAGTGCCCGCGGGCCACGAGCGAACGGCCGAGGGCGATCATCGGGAATGCGTGGCCGGGGTCGCCGAAGGCGCCCAGCAGGACCTTCATCGGCTAGGCAGAGGCGAGCTCGGCCAACAGGCGCAGCTGCTGGAGGCGCTCGGGCGCGGTGAACGCGGTTGGCGTCACGCCGAGCGTGCCGACGCCCGCGTCGCGGTACACGGCTAGCCGCTCGCGGACCACGGCGGGCGGCCCGCACAGCGACACGGTGTCGATCAGCTTGTCGGGAATCGCGGCCATCGCCTCGTCGCGCTTGCCTTCCAGATAGAGGTCCTGGATCTTCTGTGCCTCCGCCTCATAGCCATAGCGGCTGACGAGCTGGTTGTAGAAGTTCTGCTTGCGCGAGCCCATGCCGCCGACATACAGCGCGATGAACGGGCGCATCGTGTCGCGCGCCCCCTCTAGGTCGTCGGTGATGCAGAGGCTGACAGTGGGAGCGATGTCGAAGTCATCGAGCGATTTGCCGGACCGGTCGGCGCCTTCCTGGAGCAGCGGCCGCAGCTCGGAGACGTGCTCGGGCGAGAACAGCGTGGGAATCCACCCGTCGGCGATCTCGCCGGCGAGCGCGGTGTTCTTGGGGCCGATCGCGGCGAGGTAGATCGGGATGCGCTCCTGGACGGGCGAGATCGTGAGCTTGAGCGCCTTGCCGGGGCCGTCGGGCAGCGGCAGCTCGAGCGTCTCGCCCTTGAACTCGACGCGTTCGCGCGCGAGCGCCATGCGCAGCACGGCGACGTACTCGCGCGTGCGCTGGAGCTGCTTGGCGAAGCGCTGGCCGTGCCAGCCCTCGGCGACCTGGGGCCCGGAGGAGCCGATCCCGCAGATCATGCGCCCGTTTGAGAGCTGGTCGATCGTCGCGGCGGTCATCGCGGTCATCGCGGGCGAGCGGCCGGGCATCTGGAAGATGCCGGAGCCGAGGCGGATCTTGGTGGTCTGCCCGGCGAGCCATCCGAGCACGGTGGCGGTGTCCGAGCCGTAGGCCTCGGCGGCCCACACGGAGTCATAGCCGAGCCGCTCGGCCTCCTGGACGATCGTGAGCTGGTCCGCGGAGGTGAGGCCGAGACCCCAGTAACCGATGTGCACGCCTAGCTTCATGTGCAAGTTTCCTTTCAGCGGGAGGGAATTCGTTGCCGGGAGGGAACGCGTGACCTAGGCTTGGCCGCCGGACGATCTCGGGATCGTCGGCCGCGCGCGTAGAGCGCGTATGGCGGGCACAGCCTATGCGAAATCGTGATCGCCACCACACGCAGCGGATCGACGGCCTACGCCTGACGATCGACTGTCTTCCAGTCTCAACGCGTGAGGCGATGCTGACGGGCCTGCGGGCCAACGAGCGGATCATCGTGGGCGCCTACGTCGATGACGAGGGCGGTGTGTGCCCGATGCTCGCGGCGCATCGCTGCGGCGGACGGACGGACTTCCTCGCGTTTGCCAAGTCGTGGGATCGCTTCACGCGGGCGGCGGGACGGCCCCGTGCGGCGACCGAGCGGGAGCTCGGCATCCTGACCCGACTGCTCGAGAACAGCCTCGAGCGCGATGGCGCCGGCACCGACCTCGCGGTGGCCATCGCGGAGCATCGCGCGTTGCGCGAGCGCTCGCGGCCTTGGCGCAAGCAACACCTTGCAGAGGAGGCCGATCCGCCGGGCGAGATCGCGGTGAGACGAGTGCTGCGCGAGTCGGCCGAGCGGGTGCTCGGCCGC
>OLKX01000319.1_pt1 | contig 12756 bp, 10 predicted proteins | sample 1604201 | NCBI WGS metagenome assembly OLKX01 (sample SAMEA104055716, study PRJEB20765) | soil metagenome | biome: Arctic tundra; feature: Polygonal ground; material: soil | place: USA | collected 2011-09 | depth 0-0.5 m
GATCGCGACCGGCGGGCGCGCCGGCGCCTCAGCCTGCGACACGCTCGAGCACGTCCGCGGAGACGTCGAAGTTGGCGTGCACGGCGCTGACGTCGTCGTTGTCCTCGAGCGTCTCCATCAGACGCATCAGCTTGCCCGCCTGCGCCTCGTCGATCGGCACGAGGCTCGAAGGCCGGTAGGACATCTCGGCGCTCTCCATCTCGACCTCGGCGTCCTCGAGCGCCTTGCGCACGGCCGTGAAGTCGCTCGGCTCGGTGATCACCTCGAAGACTCCCTCGTCGGTGAGGATGTCCTCGGCCCCCGCCTCGACGGCCACCATCAGCTCATCTTCGGAGTAGCGCGTCGCGTCGATCACGATCGTGCCCTTCTTGTCGAACAGATAGGCGACCGAGCCGGGCTCTCCGAGGCTTCCGCCGTTCTTGGAGAAAATGTGCCGCACGTCGGCGCCGGTTCGGTTGCGGTTCTCGGTGAAGGCCTCGACGAGCACCGCGACGCCGCCGCTGCCGTAGCCCTCGTAGAGCACGCTCTCGATCGCGTCCGCCTCGCCACCCTCACCGGTTCCCTTGGCGATCGCGCGCTCGATGTTCTCCTTCGGCATCGACGCTTCTTTGGCCTTGCGGATCGCGTTCTCGAGCGTCGCGTTGGCGTCGGGATCGCCGCCGCCGTCGCGCGCGGCGACGGTGATCGCACGCGAGAGCTTTGAGAAGTGCGCGCCCCTGCGCGAGTCCACGATCGCCTTCTTGTGCTTGATGCTCGCCCACTTCGAGTGCCCGGACATACAGCCAAGTCTACGAATCCTGCAGGCGGTGGAGCTGCGCGGCTGCGTAGGATGCCCTCGCATGGGCGCAACCGCCACACCCGACATCTTCAAGGCCTACGACATCCGCGGCCTCTATGGCGAGCAGATCGACGGCGACATGGCCCAGCGGATCGGTCGCGCGTTCGCCCGCGTGCTCGCCGGCCTCGCCGGCAAGCCCGCGGCCGAGTTGCGGGTGGGCCTGGGGCGCGACATGCGCCTAACCGCGCCCGAGCTCTCGGCCCGCTACCGCCAGGGCCTGCTGCAGGAGGGCGTGCACGTACTCGATGCCGGACAGGTGGGTAGCGAGATGCTCTACTACCTCGTCGGCTCCCGCGACCTGGATGGCGGCCTGATGTGCACCGCCTCGCACAACCCGAAGGCCTACACCGGCGCCAAGCTCGTGCGCGACGGAGCGATCGCGCTGTCGGGCGACTCGGGAATCCAGGACATTCGCCGCGAGGTCGAGGCGGAGATCGCCGCCGGCAAGAGCGCCGCCGGCGACCCGACCGCCGGGCAGGCAGGTGTGTGCGCCGGCACATCCGGGAGCGTCGTGGAGGAGGTCGAGCTGTATGCCGAGTTCCAGCAGGCGGCGCTGCGCTTCATCGACCCCGAGATCGTGCGCTCGCGCGCCGGCAGGCCGCTCAAGGTGGTGCTCGACGGCGGCAACGGGATGGCCGGGCCGATGGTCGGCCCGCTGCTCAGAGACCTCGGGCTGGATCTCGTCGAGACCTACTGGACGCCCGACGGCAACTTCCCCGACCACGAGCCCAACCCGCTGCTGCCCGAGAACCGCCAGTTCATCATCGACCGCGTCCGCTCCAGCGGCGCCGACCTGGGGATCGCGTGGGACGGCGACGCCGACCGCTGCTTCTTCATCGACGACACCGGCGCGTTCGTCGACGGCGACTTCCTCACCGCGCTGATGGCCGAGTCGCTGCTCGCCAGGCATCCCGCCGAGGCGATCCTCTACGACGTGCGCGCCTCGCGCGCCGTCGCCGACACCGTCACCGCGGCCGGCGGAACGCCCTACGTCAACCGCGTCGGCCACGCGTTCTTCAAGACGCGCATGCACAAGGAGGGCTCGCTGTTCGGCGGCGAGGTCTCCGGCCACTACTACTTCCGCGACTTCTACTGCGCAGACTCGGGCACGATCCCGGCGCTGCTGATGCTCGAGCTGCTCAGCCGCGACGACCGGCCCCTCTCGCAGCTGCTCGAGCGCTTCCGCTCGCACTATTTCATCTCCGGTGAGGTCAACTCCGAAGTCGCCGATCCGGCGGCCAAGATGGAGGAGATCGCGGCCGCCTTCCCCGACGCGCGCCAGGAGCGCCTGGACGGGATCTCGATCGACTACGAGGACTGGCACTTCAACGTCCGCTCCTCGAACACCGAGCCGCTGCTGCGCCTGTGCCTGGAGTCGCTCGTCTCGCCGGCGGACATGGAGCGCCGCCGCGACGAGGTGCTCGCGATGATCCGCTCGTGAGCGGCGAGGAGGTGCCCAGCGCCGAGGCCGGGCAGCCGGACGCAGGCGAGATCGAGGCCGCGCTGCTCGCGACGGCGGCCGAGGCGGGCGTCCACCGGCTGGCCGTGCCGACTCCGTTCATGGTCGGGCGGATCAACGCCTACTTGATCGAGGACGACCCGCTCACGCTGATCGACTCGGGTCCCAACTCGGCCAAGGCGCTGGACGAGCTCGAGCAGATGCTCGGTGCGCGCGGCCATGCGATCGAGGACATCGAGCTGCTGGTCATCAGCCACCAGCACATGGACCACTTCGGCCTCGCCTCGATTCTCGCGCGTCGCTCGGGCGCCGAGGTCGCGGCGCTCGACGCGCTGGCGCCGTTCCTCGCGAGCTTCGGACATCAGGGCGACCTCGAAGACGCGTTCGCCAAGGATCTGATGCTGCGCCACGGCATACCGCCCGAAATCGTGACCGCGCTGCGGGCCGTGTCGGCCGGCTTCCGCGCCTGGGGCTCGGCCGTCGAGGTCACGCGCCCACTCGCACCGGACAGCGAGCTGAAGCTGCGCGACCGCACCCTGCGCGTACTTCACCGCCCCGGCCACAGCCCGTCGGACACCGTCCTGCACGACGAGTCGCGCGGCATCCTGATGGCGGCCGACCACCTGATCGCCCACATCTCCTCCAACCCGTTGCTGGCGCGCCCGCTCGACGCCGGCGAGGACTACTCGGGTCCCCGGCCGCAGGCGCTCGTGACCTACATGGAGTCGCTCGAAAGGACGCGCGCGATGGACCTGTCGCTCGTGCTGCCCGGCCACGGCGCGCCAATCGTCGACCACGCGGCGCTGATCGACGGACGCTTCCGCATGCACGCCCAGCGCGCCGAGAAGATCCGCAAGCTGATCCTCGCCCAGCCGCGCAGCGCCCACGAGATCGCGCAGGAGCTGTGGGGAAACGTGGCCGTCACGCAGGCCTACCTGACGCTGTCGGAGGTGCTCGGCCACGTCGACCTGCTGCTGCGCGACGGGGCCGTGATCGAAGCCGAGCAGGACGGCGTCGTGCGCTTCCGGGCTGCCTGACGCCGGCCCCGCCTGAGCTCAGCTGGGCTCGGCGGAGAACCACGCGTCGAGAATCTCGCCGAGCAGGGCCTCGGAGGTCGCCCGCAGGCTGAGCGCACGCACGAATCGCTCAGACGCGCTCTGCCGCAAACGCGCAGACGCGGTCGAGGAACAGCCTGTGCAGCCGGTCGTCCTCGCCGAGCTCGGCGTGAAACGCGACCGCCAGCCTGTGTCCCTCGCTCGCGGCCACGGGATGCCCGTCGACCTCGCCGAGGATCTCGACGCCCGCGCCGTGCTCGGCGATCCAGGGCGCGCGAATGAAGATGCCGCGCATCGGCGGCCCGTCGATGCCGCGCAGCGCGACGTCGGCCTCGAAGCTGCGGATCTGGCGCCCGAACGCGTTGCGCTCGGCGCGCATGTCCATCAGGCCGAGGTGGTCGCGGTCAAGCATGATCAGGCCGGCGCACGAGCCGAGGATCGGGGTCCCTCGCCGCGCCAGCTCACGCAGCGGGCCGGCCAGGCCCTCGCGCTCGACGCCCAGCGTCATCGTCGTGGACTCACCGCCCGGGATTACCAGCCCGTCGAGGCCCTCCAGATCGCCCGCCACACGCACCTCGCGCGTCCGCGCGCCCAACCCGCGGAGCATCCGCGCGTGAGCCTCGAATCCGCCTTGCAGCGCCAGCACGCCGACCAGCGGCCCCGTGGCGTGCGTTAGCACGCGAGTGAGCGAGGACGCCGCCCAGCGAAAGCCATCGAGCGTGCTGCTGCTACCAGCCGCGTTGGGCTAGCAGCTGCTCGCCGGCGAGCTTTGAGCTCTCGAGGCTCTCCATCGCCGGCCCGAGACCGCGGGAGGCGCCGGCGACGCGCTCGGCGTCCTGCCAGTGGGTCGTCGCCTCGACGATCGCCCGCGCCCGTGCGGGCGGGTCCTCGGACTTGAAGATGCCGGAGCCGACGAACACGCCTTCGGCGCCCAGGGCCATCATCAGAGCGGCGTCGGCCGGTGTCGCGATGCCGCCGGCGCAGAACAGCACCACCGGCAGCCGACCCTCGCGGGCGATGTCGCGGACGAGGTCCAGCGGTGACTGAAGGTTCTTGGCGGCCGTCGCGATCTCGTCTGACCCGAGCGTCGCCAGGCGGCGGATTTCGCCGGTGATCTGGCGCATGTGGCGGACGGCCTCGACGATGTCGCCGGTGCCGGCCTCGCCCTTCGAGCGGATCATCGCGGCGCCCTCGCCGATACGCCGCAGAGCCTCGCCGAGGTTGGTGGCGCCGCAGACGAACGGCACGCCGAAGTCCCACTTGTCGATGTGGTTGGCCTCGTCGGCCGGCGTGAGAACCTCGGACTCGTCGATGTAGTCGACCTCGAGCGCGGCGAGCACGCGCGCCTCCATGAAGTGCCCGATGCGGGCCTTGGCCATCACGGGGATGCTGACCGCCCCTTGGATGCCCTCGATCATCTCCGGATCGGACATGCGGGCGACGCCGCCGTCGCGGCGGATGTCCGCGGGAACGCGCTCGAGCGCCATCACCGCCGACGCGCCGGCGTCCTCGGCGACCTTGGCCTCCTCGGCCGTGACCACATCCATGATCACGCCGCCCTTGAGCATCTCGGCCAAGCCCGCCTTGACCCGGAATGTCGCCTCGTCGCGCATCGCCCTTAGTTTGACAGGCGCCCGCCCGCGACGATGTCGCTGTGCTCCTCGATCAAAATATGCGTATAACCATGGTTATACAGCCAGCCGCAGGGAACAACAGGGCAGGCGCGGACCGACCCGCCGCGCCCGGCGGCCCCCGCTATTTGCGCCGCGCGGTGAAGCTCTCGATGTAGCACTTGTTGACCGAGCCGTGCAGGAACTGCTCGACGGTGCCCGTGACCTTCGAGCCGGAAACCTTGCCGAAGACCCTGCCTGGGTCGTGGATCGGCGTCGAGATGCCGATCAGCGAGAGGGTGACGCTCTGGGAGAAGCTGCCGTCGGACCTGATCGAGATCGACGCCGGGGCAGCTGTCAGGCCGGGACCGCCGCCCGAGCCGCATTTTCCGTTGTAGCCGAGCAGGGCCTTGAAGTGCGTGATCTTCTTGCCCGCAATCGTCAGCGTGACCGAACCGCCCTCGCTCGTCTTGCCCGCGTATTTGCCGGCCTTGACGCTCGCGAGCGCCAGCGCGGCTCCGAACACGAGCATCGCGACGAGCGCCACGGCCAGGCCGCGGCGGGCGCGGGTCGCGAGGGCGGGGACGCTGTTTCGAGGGCTCAGGGTCATCAAGGCTGCTCCTATTCGGATCGCGGGAAGGCTCGGCGGCTGCGAGAGGCCACGATCGTAGCCCCTGCGCGCCCGCAGCGCACAGTCGCAAGCGCCACTCCTACGCACCACCTGCGTATCCGCCCCCACCGCCTGTCGAGGTCTCCTGATGCAGTACCGGTCGGCGCATGCGCCGACCGGCGGGGCCGCGCATGCGCGGCCCCGGACCACGCCGCATGCGGCGTGGTTCTCTCTATTTGTTGACGGGCGCTACTCCCTACAACCGTGGTGCCATCACGCACCGCCAGCTCACACTCCGCCCTCCAGCTGAGCGCAGCGTTCGTCGTCGGCGGCGAGCCGACGAGGATGAACGCGCAGCGCTACTTGAGGCGGAAAGCCTTGATGCGGTCGTCGTACTGCGCCGTGTCCTGCGCGTACACGCCGTAGGCGAGCGCCTGGATGACGCTCAGCAGCGCCGTGTGCGAACGCACGTAGGCCGGGCTGTTGGAGGAGTAGTAGAGCTTGATCTGCGCGAGCTTCGCGACCTCCGAGAGGGTCGCGTCTGTGATCGCCGCCGTGCGCGCCTGGCGGTGGCGCGCGAGCTTCATCGCGCGCACCACCAGCGGGTGCGGGCGGCCCGCCGACAGGCCGATCACGAGCGTGCCCGGATCGATCCGGCCGAGCCGGCTGAGCGCCTCCTGCGAAGGGCTCGCCACCACATCCACACGCAGGTCGAGCAGCATCAGCAGGTGGCGCAGATAGCTTGCAAAGAAGGCCATCTGGTCGGTTCCCGCGACGAGCACCTTCTCCGCGCTCACGATCGCCTCGATCAGCGCCTCGACCGAGCTGCGCGAGACCTTCCGTGCGGTCTCCTCGACGTTCAGATGGTCGGCCGCCAGCGCAGCCTCGAACTCGTTCTGGTCGAGCGAGAACAGCGGCGTCGAGGATGAAGGCCCACCCGCCCCGCCCTGCTTGGCGGCCTTGGCGTTGAGACGACGGTATTCCTCGCGCGCCGCCGCCTGAAGCTCCGGGAATCCCTCGAAGCCGAGCGCCTGCGAGAAGCGCACCACGGTCGAGCTCGAGGTGTTCGCCCGGCGGGCCAGCTCCTCGGCCGTCTGAAAGGCCGCCTCGTCGAGATGGTCGACGATGTACTGCGCGACATCCTTCTGCGAGCGCGAGCACTCGTCGAAGCGCGCCTGGATGTACTTCGAGAGGCTCTGGTGCTCGCTCGTGCCGCCGATCGGAGATCGGCCGTTCGCCGGCGCGGCCGGAGCCTCGGGTGTCTTTGTCCCAGCACGCTTCATCGGCGGTTCTGTTCGACGCCGCTGCCCGGCTCTCCTCCCCGCACGCCGCGGCTTTCGATGATCCACCAGGTCGCGGCCCACGTACATAAGCTCAGCCCATGTACCACGAGCACCCGCCGAGACCGCCCCACAACGCCCCGGCCACCGCCGCGTAGCTGTGGGTCGTTGCCGTCGGCCCGCGCCACCTCGCGTCCCCACATCTTCTAATTAAATTTTCCGTATAACCATGGTTATACGGCGCGTGTAATTGACGATCAACGGCGCGCGCCCTCACTCAACCGATCGACAGTAGGGTCTGCGCCGCATGCGCCGCCGGCTCTACGAGGACCTCCACGAAGACTTCCGCGCCAGCTTCCGCACGTTTCTCGAGCGCGAGGTGCTGGGCGAGGACAGCCGCTACGGGCAGTGGGAGCGCGACGGGCTGATCCCGCGCGAGGTCTTCGCGCTCGCCGGCCGCGGCGGCTTCACCGGGATGGGCGTGCCCGAGCGCTACGGCGGCGCCGGCGCCGAGGACTTTCGCCTCAACCTCGTGATCGGCGAGGAGACCCAGCGCGCCGCCGTCGGCAGCTTCGGGCTCGGCATCACGCTCCACAACGACATCTGCCTGCCCTACTTCCTCAGCTACTGCAACGACGCGCAGCGCGAGCGCTGGCTTCCCGGCATCGCCTCCGGCGAGCTGATCACGGCGATCGCCATGACCGAGCCCGGGATCGGCTCCGATCTCGCCTCGATGGCCACGCGCGCGCGCCGCGACGGCGAGCACTATGTGATCGACGGCTCCAAGACCTTCATCACCAACGGCATCAACGCCGATCTCGTGATCGTCGCCGTCAAGACCGACCCCTCCGAGCGCCACCGCGGCATCAGCCTGATCGTCGTCGAGCGCGGCACCGCGGGCTTCGAGCGCGGCCGCAACCTCGAGAAGATCGGCCAGCACGCCCAGGACACCGCCGAGCTGTCCTTCGCCGACGCCCACGTGCCCGTCGAGAACCTCCTCGGCGAGCAGGGCGAGGGCTTTCGCTACCTCGTCTCCAACCTCCCCCAGGAGCGCCTCTCGATCGCCGCCTCGGCGCTCGCCGCCGCCGAAGCCGCGCTCGGCTGGACGCTCGACTACGTGCGCGAGCGCAAGGCCTTCGGCCAGACCATCGGCTCGTTCCAAAACACCCGCTTCACGCTCGCCGAGATCCACGGCGAAGTCGAGATCGGCCGCGTCTACGTCGACCGCTGCGCCCACGCGCTCAACGCCCGCGAGCTCACCGCCGAGGACGCCGCCACCGCCAAGTGGTGGACCACCGACCTCCAGGGCCGCGTCGTCGACCGCTGCCTCCAGCTGTTCGGCGGCTACGGCTACATGCTCGAGTACCCCATCGCCCGCGCCTTCGCCGACGCCCGCGTCACCCGCATCTACGGCGGCGCCAACGAGATCATGAAGGAGATCGTGGGGCGCTCTCTGGGGCTGTAGGCACGGCGCGGGGCTTTCAGAGAGTCTTGGCGAGCTCCACGAAGTAGTCCAGTGAGCGGGGGTTGGCGAGCGAGTCCACGCTTGCCGCCTCGCTCGGCTCGGCGCCCATCAGGATCCGCTTCACGGGCACCTCGAGCACCTTCCCCGACAGCGTCCGCGGGACCTCCTCGATCCGGCGGATCTCGTTCGGCACGTGGCGCGGCGAGCAGTCCTCGCGGATCCTCCGCTTGATCCGAGCCACCAGCTCGTCGTCGAGCTCGACGCCGGGCGCGAGCACCACGAACAGCACCATCCACAGCTCTCCATCGCCGCCCTCGCGCGGCACGTCGACCACGAGCGCGTCGAGCACCTGCTCGACCGCCGCCGCCGCGCGGTAGATCTCACTCGTGCCCATCCGCACGCCCTGGCGGTTGATCGTCGAGTCCGAGCGCCCGTAGATCACCGCGCCGCCCCGCGGCGTGATGCGGATCCAGTCGCCGTGGCGCCACACCCCCGGCCACATCGCGAAGTAGCTCTCCCGCAGCCGCTCGCCGCTCTCATCGCCCCATAGATACAGCGGCATCGACGGCATCGGCTCGGTGATCACCAGCTCGCCGACCTCGTCGACGACGCTCTCGCCGCGCTCGTTCCACGCCTCCACCGCGCAGCCCAGCATTCGCGCCTGCAGCTCGCCCTCGTAGACCGGCAGCAGCGGACAGCCGCCCACGAACGCGGTGCACACGTCGGTGCCGCCGCTGGTCGAGAACAGCCAGATGTCCGAGCCGACCTCCTCGTAGACCCAGCGGAAGCTCTCCGGCGCCAGCGGCGAGCCCGTCGAGCCGATCGCCCGCAGCGCGCTCAGGTCGTATTCGGCGCCAGGGCGCACGCCCGCCTTCTCGGTGCTCGCCAACAGCCCCGCGCTCACCCCCATGCACGTGATCCGCGCGCGCTCCGCCAGGCCCCACAGGAAGCCCAGGTCCGGATGCCCCGGGCTGCCGTCGTAGAGCACGATCGCCGCCTCGCTGTGCAGGCAGCCGACGAGGAAGTTCCACATCATCCAGCCCGTCGTCGTGAACCAGAACATGCGGTCGCCCGCACGCAGGTCCAGATGCAGGCGCGCCTTCTTCAACTGCTCCAGCAGGATCCCGCCCTGGCTCTGCACGATCGCCTTCGGCAGGCCCGTCGTGCCCGACGAGTAGAGCACCCACAGCGGGTGCTCGAACGGCACCTGCTCGAAGCTCGCCGGCACGCCGGCGCCGCGCGCGAGCAGCTGCTCCCACGACAGCGCCGTCTCGGCCAGCGCCGACGGGTCGCCGTCCGGCGCAAGATACCCCAGCACAACCGTGTGCTCCACGGTCGGCAGCTCGGCCAGGATGCCGGCAACGACCGCGCCGCGGTCGAAGTCCTTGCCGCCGTGGCGATAGCCGTCCACCGCCAACAGCACCTTCGGCTCGATCTGCGCAAAGCGATCGATCACCGAGCGGGCTCCGAACTCCGGCGCCGCGCTCGACCACACCGCCCCGATGCTCGCCACCGCAAGAAAAGCGACGAGCGTCTCGGGGATGTTCGGCATGTACGCCACCACCCGGTCGCCGCGCTCGACGCCCAGCGAGCGCAGCCCCGCGGCCGCCGCAGCGACGTCGGCGCTCAGCTCGCCCCACGTGATCTCGCCCAGCTCCCGCAGCTCCGAGCAGTGCAGCACCGCCACCGCATCCGCGTCGCGGTCGGCCAGCAGCACGTTCTCCGCGAAGTTCAGCTCCGCGCCCGCGAACCAGCTGGTGCCCGGCATCTCGTGCGAGCCGAGCACCCGCTCGTAGCCCTTCGACGCGCGCACCCCGCAGTAATCCCAGATGTCGGCCCAGAAGTCGGCCAGCTCGTCGACCGACCAGCGCCACAGCTCCTCGTAGTCCGCGAACTCGCGCCCGTGGCGATCGCCGGCCCAGCGCATGAAGCGCGCCAGATCGCTCTGCTCGCGCTGCTCGGCGGTCGGCCGCCACAGCGGCTGCTGCTCTTCTGGGCTTGACATCAGCGCTGCGCTCCCTCTCTGCTCGTGCTCCCAGGTCCTCGGCCGCGCGCCGCTCGCTCTACCCCACGCTCGCCCTCCCTTATATCTACTCTCACGAACGCAGACCGTGCAGCGCGCACGTGAGGGATATTCTCGCCGGTCGTGGATGTCATCGAGCTTCGCGCCCAGTTTCCGGTCCTCGATCGGCTCGCCTATCTCAACGCCGGCACCGACGGCCCGCTCGCCGCGGCCGCTCGCGATGCCGCGGTCGCCGAGCTCGATCGCGAGCTCAGCGACGGTCGCGCCAAGCCCCACTTCGAACGCCGCACCGAGCTCACCGACGCGCTGCGCGGGGCCTACGCAAGCCTGCTCCGCTGCGACACCGCCGACGTCGCGCTGACCACCTCGACGACCGAGGGGATCGCCCAGACGGTCGCCGGTCTGCGCCTGCGGCGCGGCAGCGAGATCGTGACCAGCGACGAGGAGCATCCCGGCCTGCTCGGCGCGCTCGCCGCCGCGCGCGATCTGCGCGGCGTCGAGATCCGCGAAGTGCCCTTCGCCGAGCTCGCCGAAGCCGTCGGGCCCAAGACCAGCCTGCTCGCCTGCTCGCACGTCGGCTGGAAGAGCGGCTCGGTGGCTCCCCCAGAGCTCGCCGATCTCGACGTGCCCGTACTGCTCGACGGCGCCCAGGGCGCCGGCGCGATCGACTTCGACGTCCGCGCGCTCGGCTGCGGCGCCTACGCGGGGGCCGGCCAGAAGTGGCTCTGCGGGCCCGACGGCACCGGCATGCTCTACGTCAGCCCCGCGATGCGCGACCGCCTCTCCGTGTGGAGACGCGGCTATGGCAACCTCGCCGACCCCGCCGCCGGGCTCGACGCCGGCCTGCACCACGACGCCCGCCGCTTCGACACGCTCTCGCTCAACGCCGAGACCGTCGCCTGCGCGCTCGCCGCCATCGGCGTGTTCGAGCAGGTCGGCTGGTCCACCGTGCACGAGCGCGCCTGCACGCTCGCCGCGCGCCTGGCCGATCGACTCCGCGAGCTCGGCCGCGAGCCCGCGCCGCGCGGAGCGACGACGCTCGTCTCCTTTCCCAGCGCCGACCCCGAAGCCGAGCGCGAGCTGCTCGCCGGGGCCGGCGTGATACTGCGCGAAATCCCCGACACGCCGTGGCTGCGAGCCTCGGTCGGGGCCTGGAACGACGACAACGACCTCGACCGTCTCCTCGCAACTCTGCCCCAGCGGTGAGCTCGGTCGGTCACACAGCCACGCCGCAGGCTCCCGCCACGCGCACCGCGACCGGGCCGCGGCGCATGCTCGGCTCCGGCAGCGTCCGCGACCGCGTGAGCGGCTTCTCCCCCGGCCTGCGCCATCTCGGCTTCGTCGTCGTCGTCGCACTCTCAGCCGTCATGAACACCCACCGGCTCGCCCAGAACGGCTACGCCAACATCTTCTACTCCGCCGGCGACCGCTCGATGCTGCGCTCGCTGCACAACTTCTTCTTCGTCTCCTTCGATCCCGGCGGCCTCGTCTCGGTCGACAAGCCGCCGCTCGCACTCTGGCTACAGGCCGCCAGCGCGAAGCTGTTCGGCTTCTCGCCGCTCAGCCTGCTGCTGCCCGAGGCGATCGCGGGCGTGCTCGCCGTGGCCGTGCTCTACATCGTGCTCGTCCGGCGGCTCGGCACCTTCGCCGCGTTCACCGGTGCGCTCGCGATGGCCGTGTTCCCGTCGTTCGTCGCCGTCTCGCGCGAGAACAGCGTCGACCCCGTGCTGATCCTGATGCTCGTGCTCGCCTGCGCCGCCGGCGTGCGCGCCGGCGAAAGCGGACGCTGGCGCGGGCTGCTGGCGAGCGCCGTGTTCGTCGGGCTCGCGTTCAACACCAAGACGCTCGCCGCCTACCTCGTCGTGCCGGGCATCGCCCTCGCCTTCCTGCTCTGCGCTCCCGGGACGATCCTCCGCCGGCTCCTGCAGCTCGCCGTGGCCGGCCTCGTGATGGCCGTCGTGTCGTTCGCCTGGATCGGCTTCGTCGATCTCACGCCCGCGGCCAAGCGACCGTACGTCGGCAGCTCGACAAACAACACCGAGATCGGCCTCACGTTCGAATACAACGGCTTCGGCCGCGTCGGCGGCCAATCCGGCGGCCCGGGCACGATCGTCGTGAAGCCCGGCGCGCGCGTGCCCGCACACCACTCCAAGAAAGCCGGCGCCCGCTCCCACGCGCCGCTCCCGCCCGCGAAACCGCTGACGGTGCAGAGCGAAACGAACGCCTCCTCGACCGACGCCGTGGACGGGCGCAACCGCTACCCGATTCCCTTCGGAGGATCGCCCGGCCCGCTGCGCCTGTTCGGCAAAGGCCTCGGCGATCAGGCCGGCTGGATGCTCCCGTTCGCCGTGTTCGGCCTGCTCGCCCTCGCGCTCGTCGTCCTGCTCGATCCCCGCCGCGCGGCCGCAGCGCCGAC